>Ga0129299_1001998_pt1 | contig 13600 bp, 9 predicted proteins | sample ConPoolayeCmetaG_FD_94477 | JGI IMG/M metagenome (GOLD analysis project Ga0129299, IMG submission 94477) | Hot spring microbial mat communities from California, USA to study Microbial Dark Matter (Phase II) - Cone Pool mat layer C metaG ... | reverse complement strand
GCGGCGCAGCCAGTGGCCCGTTTCGGGGTCGATGCGCCAGCGGCGACCCTGCGCGTCCTCCCCGGCGAGGCTATCGAGTCGTCGCTCGAACTCCTCCAGTGAGATTTCGCCGCTGATGTAGAGCAGCCGCCACGCGGTATAGCGGCGCCTGACGCTGTCGAAGTCCATCGGACTCCCTCCTGGTCCCTGGTCGTCGGCCTGCGCGTTGGCGGCCTTGCGGGCTGCCGCCCCGATCCTAGCGTGATTGGGCGGCGTTTGACAACCCCCTGCCGGCCCGACATAATCTGGCGCATGACTCGAAGCCGACCCAGCACGGCATTTCCAGCCTTTCTCGTGGCGGCACTGATTTTGGCTGCCTGCGCCCATGCGCCGCCGGTGAGGCTTCCACAGGTGATCCAGCCAGCGACACCGCTACCCACCGCCACGCCGACCGTTCCCCCCAGCCCGACCCCTTCACCGACCCCGACGCCGCTGCCAGCCGATGTGATCAGCCAGGGGAACCGCGATCTGCGTAACGGCGACTGGGATGCGGCGATGGAGGCGTTTGAGCAGGTCATCGCCGACCCTGGCACAAGCGCGGATGAGATGGTCGAGGCACTATTGGGGCTGGCTGAGGCGTCGCTGAAGCGTGGGGACTTCGGGTCAGCGCGGGCGGTGCTGGATGCCCTGCTGGCACAGTATCCCAGTCACCCCAAGGCCGCGCAGGCATACTTTCTACGCGGCGATGCCCTGCTTGGACTTTCGGACTGGGTTGGGGCGATCAACGACTTCAACACCTATCTATCCCTGCGCCCTGGCCTGATCGATAGCTATGTATACGAGCGCATCGGGGATGCCTATCTGGCCCTGGGCATGAGCGATCAGGCCGTGGCGGCCTATGACCAGGCCCTCGCGGCGGGGCGCTATCTGGTGGGGCAGCTTCAATTGCATGAGAAGGTGGCGACTGTCCAGCGGGCGCTTGGAAGCTACGATGCAGCCATCGCGCAGTACCAGGCGATTCTGGCCATTGCCCAGAACCCCTCCTACCGCGCTGTCATTGACTTCTACATCGCGCAAACGTATCTGGAAGCAGGTCAGACGGACGCAGGCTATGAACAGCTTAACCACGTCTTCATGACCTACCCAGAGAGCTACGAGGCGTTGAGCGCACTCCGCGCACTGCTTGAGGCGGGGACGGAGGTCGATCCGTTCCAGCGTGGGCTGGTGAACTTCAACCAGGGCCAGTACGACATCGCAGAGCGGTCGTTCCGCGACTATCTCGCCGCCACGTCGGCTGACTACCCGCCGGATGTCCATCTGTACATTGCCCGCTGCTACCGGGAGCTGGGCAACATCCCAGCGGCGCTCACCGAGTTGCAGGCCATGATCGCCCGCTTCGACCCTGAAGATGGCCTAGCCTGGGGGGACGCCTGGCTAGAGCTGGCAGACATCCAGGGTATGAATGGAGCTGCCGACGCGGCCTATTCGACCTATGAAACGTTCGTCGGGGAAAACCCTGGATTGCCGCAAGCACCCTCGGCGTTGTACGAAGCGGCCATGCTGGCCCGCTCGCAGGGGGATACCGCCCGCGCGACGGGTTACCTACAGCGTCTCGCGGCGGAGTATCCATCCGACCCTCGCGCGGCAGCAGGCATGTTCGGCGTGGCGCTGGACGCCTACCGAGCGGGGGATTATGCCACTGCGGCGACATGGTTCCAGGCGGCGGCAGCGCTGCCCGCCAACGAGACCCCTGCTGCTGCCCACTTCTGGTTGGGCAAGGCACTTCAGGCGACAGGTCAAGTTGAGCAGGCGACGACGGCCTTCGGCCATGCCATGGCGGTTGATGCGAGCCGGTACTACGCGCTGCGTGCCCGCGATGTGCAGACCGGGCAACCAGCCTTTGCCCCGCCGCCGGGGGGGTTTGCCCTGCCGACCGATCCTGAAGCAGGCCGCTTGGAGGCCGAACAGTGGATCGTCCAGACCTTTGGCCTGACGGAGACCCCCCCGCTGGCGGAGAACCTGCGCGCCGACTTGGCTACAGACCCCCGGATGGTGCGCTCCCGTGAGTTGTGGGACTTAGGATTGCTGGTCGAGGGCAAGCAAGGCTTCGAGGAGGTTCGCCGGGCATTCCAGAATGACCCCCTAGCGATGTATCAGCTTGCGATCTACTTCCGCGAGATCGGCCTGTACCGCTCGTCGATTCTCGCGGCGTGGAGGTTGATGGACCTGGCAGGGGTCGGGCCACTAGCAGCGCCATCGTTCCTGGCGCGGCTGCGCTATCCCACCTACTTTGCCGATCTCATCCTGGCCGATTCTGAGCGGTACGGGCTTGATCCATTGTGGGTCTATGCCCTGATCTGGCAGGAAAGCCTGTTTGAAGGCTTCGCGGTTTCAAGCGCCTCGGCGCAGGGGTTGATGCAAATCTGGCCACCAACAGGGGAGGATATTGCGGCCCGGCTGGGCTGGCCGGGCTACCAGCCCAGCGACCTGCAGCGCCCGGTGGTCAGCGTAGCCTTCGGCACATGGCTGCTGCGCGAGGAACTGAATCGCTTTGACGGCGATCCCTACGCGGCTCTGGTGGCCTACAACGCTGGGCCTGGCAATACGCAGGCGTGGCTGGATGCTTCGGGCGGCGACCCTGATATGTTTGTCGAGGAGATCAGCCTGGCGGAACCCAAACTGTACATCCAGCGGATCGTCGAACACTACGAGGTATACCGCGCCCTATACAGCGCTGCGACCTCCGCCACGCTCCCAGGTTCATGAGGAACATGCGGACAACCCTCCGGTTGCAGGGCTGGCCCCTGCGGCCCGTCTGCTGGTGAGGTTAGCTGGTACCGGTGTCCGATTTGGACTGCACATCGATCCGGTTACAATAAAAGCATCAGACCGCCGTACTCTGCTGATCGACCCTGACCTCCTGCGGGGGCATACCCATGCCACGTCGATACCTGGAGCAGTCACTTCACACGGGCCGCATCGCGTACCTGCACGCGCGTGGCCTAGTGGGGTTAGATTTTCCTGTCCTGGTGCGGCCTGTTGATGACCGATACAGCTACGTGGTGGCGCATTGGCCTATCGAGGACGAAGCAGGGCTGTACTATCGGGTGTGGAAACCGACGCTGGCTATGCACCTGACTGCACGAGCCGTGTTCGGGGAATGGTACGATGGTCGCCGCGTGCCAATCACCGATGATCAGTACATCTGGGATGCGGTGCGTCATATTCACCGGCTGGCAAGCGCGGCCTATACGGAGGCCCGCAGCAAGGCACGGGAGGTTGTCGGCAGGGTGGCTAGCGCGCTGAGCCAGCGCGAGGGCGTGAACGTGCCGCCGGTCTCGCTGGCGTGCATTGCCGAGCTGCACCGCGCCTGGAACGCTCTTGTGTTTCCCCATCCGATGACAGCGAGCTTCTGTGCGGCCACGCTGTTGCTGATGCTGGGGGTTCCGCGTGAGCGCGTAGCGGTATTCGGGATGTACTACCAGGATCCGACCGTCTATTACCGCGCTAACAGCGATTGGCGGGCCGGTTTCATGAGCGGCACACCGTATTACACCGTGGTGGGGGTGTTCGTCACTGGACGGTGGATACCGGTGGACTTTACACTGTTAGCCAGCGGCCCACGCCATCAACTCCGGCCAAGCCCCCATGTGCACCTTCGCAACGCTGATCTGGGCAGGCATCCCGCTGACGGGGCGCCGTTGATCATCGACTTCGAGCACCCCTACACCATGATCTTCGCGCCGTCGCGCCCCGGCGAGTCTACCGATTCGCCGTTGCTGGCGCGGATCCCTCTGCTGCAACTGTACGGCGGCTAGTTCCACTGCGCCTAGCACGCCAGAACGCCCATTCCGCTGAGTGGCAAAACGGCCTCATGGGGCCGTTGCTAAAACGCCAGTGACCGGCAGCCATTGGGCAGGCGGTCACTGGAACTCGGCCACCAGTTGGTCAAAGATGTCCGCGCCGCTGATGGGCTTGCCTGTCGTGCGGCTGTGGCCGGTAGCGATGCTCAGGTCGCGGCGGAAGTTGGGTGATAGATCATCGCCGGTGGCTTCCTGCGTCAGCCGGATGGCATAAGCCGCATTAGCGATGCCATAGTGAGTGGTTAGCGCATCGAGGCTGGAGAAGAAGAATGTGCAGCTTGCATACATCTGCTGGCGGTAGAACTGCGCCTCTATCAGTTTGGTCAGCCGCGCAACCTTATCGGCTGGTAGATCGATCTCTTGTTCCTTAAGGAACTCAGCGGCGGGGGTGATGCCCAACACTACGCGGATGTAGGCATCCCGCAGGGCGAAGGGATCAACGCCGGGCAGGTTCTTCACCTCATCCAGGTAGCGGCCATCCAACTCGAAGCGGAGATTATCCAGTGCGCGGCGCAACGCCCCCTTCCAGGTGGAGTCACCGGGCGTGCAAGCGCAACCCGTCGCCCAGCGGGCCAGGCCGTGCAGGCAGCTCCAGGCCGTGCCCTCTCTGAGCGTCAGGGTTGCCTGGGGCGCGACATCGCGGGCGTAGCGCGCTAGGGTGATGACCTTATAGCCGGCGGCCAGCGCCTCGTAGGTCAGGAGCCAGTGCAGGAAGTGCTCCTCGCCGGGCCAATGATGGCCGAAGGTCTCGCCATCGGTGGCGACCAGCGTCAGGGCGCCAGCCTGCCGTTTGCGCGGCACGAGCACTTCACGCGCCCAGCGGCCCGCTCCGCCGAAGCGCCCCAGGTTGAAGGCAATCTCGTTGGAGAGCGACTCGTCGCGGACGAATGCCTTGATACGCCGGCCTCCCGGAATCTCGATCCAGAACGGCCCGCTGCCAGCCGGCTTGCCCTCGACCTGGCTCTCGGTGAGTATGGTCCACTCGATGGCCTGCTCGGCCAGCACATCGAGAGTCTCGAAATCGACGGCCATCTCTGGCAACCACATGCCAGCAGAGGATCGCCCGAAGCGGTGCTGAAAGAAGGCCTTGCCCCACTTGACCTGAGTGACCTTATCCTCGCGGCGTGAGAGGGGCAGGATGGTGTGATGCATGGGCTGGGACAGGGCATTGCCGATGCCCTGCCGATCCACGTTGGCCCGGTCTGCTGCGATGAAACTACGGTATGTATCGGGGGCGTGCTGTTCCAGCCAGCTTGCCAGCGTCTCACCGAGGTTGAAGGAGATGTGCGTGTAGTTGCCCAATGCGGCGTTGGGAGCGTAGCATTCGGCGGTGATGCGCTCGTTCCAATTGCGATAGGGGGCGGCATCCGGCTCAACTAGATCGGCTGCGCTGAGGGGGTTGCCGCGTGCTGGCTGGTAGTAGTGGCAGTGAACGCTCAAATATGCACGATCCATTATGTCATCCCTGCGGTCGCGGTGAACCTCTATTCAACATAGCGTCGTTTGCGGCCTGCTGCTCCTCTTCGGCGCGGGAAGTGCGCAGGAGCAAAGTGGTGTGCCAGGCTTCACCGGGGTGCAATGCCAGCGGCCACCAAGCCATGAGCGTCGTGCCCTGGTAGTTGCGCTCGAAGCCAGCCTCGGATGCCGACACCCCTTCCAGCGGGAAGCACCATAGGGTGGCCGGTTGCCCCAGATGGATGCCGACACGGATGTCCCATAGCTCGCTGATGAGGGAGAAGTGAGCAACGGCCTCCTTCTCGGCGATTTCATCCAGCCTGTAGCGCCCCCCCTCGGTTTCGAGATAAGTATGATGTTCATTGCCGCCCGCAAAACCCCAGTTCGTTTCGATGCCGAACCGCGTCCGCAGCACCGCGCCACTGCTGTTGGTGACGGTGTAGGTAACCTGCAATGAATCGCTGCCGGGCTGCACTGCGATGGTCTTCTCAACCTGCACACGGGCGTGGAGGCCATCCTGCCACACACGGCCATCGCGCCACAGGCGCAAGACGATGCGCTGGTTGCTGTTCTCGATCAGCTCGTATTGGTAGGTCTGGTTGACGAAGTCGCCCTCCTCAGGATAGAGGCTGCGGTAGAAGGCGTCAAGGGTGGCTGCCGCGCCCAGGAAGTGATCGAGCAGGCTGGAGCGTCGATGCCAGTCGTAGATCAACTTCGTCTCGAGGCCCGGCTCGCGGGCGCGAACGAGTGGGGTGTGGATGCTTTCTGGGGCGTCGCCTTCCATAACCCGGTCGGGGGTCATGACCTGGCCCGCTGCGGCTGCCGCGACCAAGTCACGATGGTAACCCTCACGGCGGCGTGTCAGCACGTTGAGCAGGTTGTAAGCAGCGGGGCGATAATCCCACTCCACCAGCGCGCCGCCCCGGTCGAGGTCAAAGACCAGATTATGGCGGTCGGAGGTGAGCACCACGTCGTCGTCAGCATCGAGGTCGAAGTCCAGCACCGCCGCCCGCACAAAGGGCTGAGCATCGAGGCCATCGGCCAGGTTCTCGGCGCGGATCAGGTGCTCGTAGTTGGCGACGCGGATATGAAAGAGGTAGATGCCGCCGAAGACGCCGTGCCAGTAGGCGCAGTTGCATTGCCCTGACCACAGCAGATCAAGGGCCTGGCGCTTGGAGGGGCCATCCGGCATGGAGTGGACTTTCTGGCTAACCCATAGCGCCTTTTTGTGCATCTGGTTGACTTCGGGGTACTTGACCATAAAGCTGCGCCACAGGCCACCACGCATGTAGCGCACGATATCGGTGCGACCCTCCTCTTTGAGCTGGTGCTTGAGATGCGGTAACTCCCAGGCGGCATCGGCGGGCATGGCCCACTCGCCCATCTCGTCGTAGGATTGGGTGGGCAGATAGATGCGGCCCAGGCTGGGGAAGTCGCGGGCGAACTCACCAGGCGGGATGGTGGTGACCCAGTCGCGGTTGGCTTCCAGAGCGTCAAAGAAGCGATCCATCCAGCCTTGCTGCCACACATGCTGATAGGTTCCGGGCCACAGACCGAACTTCTCCCCATCATCGCCCATGACGGCCACCTTGATGCGCCCCGCGTACAGCCCATCTGGATCGGGGGCATCGACCTGGGCACGCAGCCAACTGATCACGTCCTCCACACTGCCCCAGGGGATCGAGTAGCGGAGGGCCATGGAGGTAGCGAATATCTTGAGGGTATATCCCTGTTCTTCGGTCACGTAGTAGCCGAACAGCTCCTCGTCGGTGTGGCCGATGGACTTGAAGTGCGTATCGTCCACGATGGTGTACTGGATTCCGGCCTGGGCCAACGGGCGGGGCAGGTGGGGTTCCCAGATGCGCTCGGCGAGCCACAACCCGGTAGCCGGGTAGCCAAAGTCATCGCGCACGGCCTCCGTCTGCTTGCGAATCTGGCCGATCTTGTCGTCGTCGCGCAGGGAAGCTAGCACCGGCTCGTAGTACGCGCCGCTGAGGATTTCGACCTGGCCCTGCTCGACCAGTCGGCGCAGCCGGGGGAAGAAGTCTGGTCTGTTGGCAAGCAGCCAATCACGCAGCGGGCCGGTGTAGTGCTGGGCCAGCCGGATGCCAGGATGCCGTTCGAGACATTCCAGCATGGGCAGATAGGCCCTGTCAAAGGCTTCTTCGAAGACCCAGCCAAAGTTACCTACAGGCTGGTGATTGTGGATCGCGAGGGAGAGATAAATCCTGGGAGTCATGGGTTCGATGCGGCACTTTCTAGGTGTTGGATGCGTCTCCTTTGTCGCAAACCCCGCCCGCCTCTTGGGCGGGCTAGTAATCCGTTTTCACCGCTGAGGGGACGTACACGTCGGGCGCGACCTCGAGGGTGGGGAAGTCCTCAGCCCGCAGGTCGGAGCCGACACAGGCCCCTCGTCCCACCACGATCCGGTTTGGGAGGTGGGTGTTCTTGCCGATCATGACGATGCCCAGATCGTCCGCGCCTTCCACGATCTGACCGACACGCGCATTGTGGCCTATGACGCAGATTTTGTCGATCACGGCCCGTTCCACCACCGCCCCCCCTTCGATGTAGCTATCGGTGAGGATGATCGACTCACGCACCACCGCCTTGGGGCCTACATACACGCCCGGTGAGAGCACCGACCGCTCCACCACCGCGCCTCTGGCGATAATGGAACCATCGGTGATGAGGCTATCAATCACTGTCGCGCCCGCCTCGATGCGCACCGGAGGGCGCTCCTCGCTCTTGGTGTGGATAACCCACGAGCGATCCGTCAGGTCAAGGGCGGGCGGATGGGCGACCAGGTCCATATGTGTCTGCCAGTAGGCTTCTGTGGTTCCCACATCCACCCAGTAGCCAGTGAAGGGATAGGCATACACGCGCATCTGGTCTTCGACCATGCGGGGGATGATGTCCTTACCGAAATCGTGGGTGGAGGTACTGCGGGCGGCATCGGCGCGCAGGAGCCTGTCCAGCACATCGATGCGGAACAGGTAGACACCCATCGAGGCCAACGTGCCAGGCGGATGGGCAGGTTTCTCGGTGAAGCTGGTCACGCGGTAGCGCTCGTCAGTCGCCACGATGCCGTAGCGGGAGGCTTCCTCCAGGGGCACATTGATGGTGCATACGGTCACATCGGCCTTATGTTCCTGGTGGAATGTGATCAGCGGATCGTAGTTCATCTCATAGACGTGATCGCCTGACAGGATCAGGATCAGGTCCGGATCGCGCTGCTTGATGAAGTTGAGGTTTTGGTAAACCGCGTCGGCAGTGCCAGAATACCAGTCCGAATCCTCGCGCCCGATGTAGGGCTGGAGAATCTGAACCCCTCCGCTGAATGAGCGGTCCAGTTCCCAGGGGCGACCCGGCCCAATGTGCTCGATCAGCGAGTGAGGGCGGTACTGAGCCAGGATCAGCACGTCGAAGATGCCGGAGTTGACGCAGTTGGAGAGCGTGAAATCAATGATGCGATACTTCCCGGCAAAAGGAACGGCGGGTTTGGCCCGCTTGCGAGTCAGCACTTTGAGCCGCGTCCCCTCACCACCGGCCAGGATGACGGCACGCACTTTCATAACGATTTCCCTCCCTCGTCACTCGCAAACTCACTCTACCATGAGTGTACCGCCGAATCGGGCGACCGTGTTGGTTTCAGATATAACTGTGATGAACGTCTATGGCCTGCTGGTAAAGCTGGGCATATTGCCGGGCTGACGTTTCCCATGAGAAGTCGCGGGCCATCGCGTGTTGCTGCATCTGTTGCCACCGGTCGGGGTGGTGGTGGAAAACATCGAGCGCCCGATGAATAGTCTGGATGAGTGCCCCGACCTCGAAAGGGCCGAACAGGAATCCCGTCCGGCTATCCACCGTATCCATTAACCCCCCCACTTGGCGCACCAGCGGCAGGCTGCCATAACGCATCGCCAGCATCTGGCCGATTCCACACGGCTCGAACAGCGAAGGCATGAGGAATAGATCCAGCCCCGCGTAGATGCGCTCGGAGAGAGCCTCATCGAAGCCCAGCCGGATCGCCACGCGGTCGGGGAAGGCTGCCTGAAGCGCCCGAACCTGATCCTCGTAGTGGGGCATCCCTGCGCCAAGCAAGACAAACTGCGCCTCACGTGAGCGGAGCACATCCCGGAGTGCCGGGATGAGAATATCCGGCCCCTTCTGATCGACTAACCGGATGACCGTTCCCATTAGGGGGATGTCAGGCTGGATGGGCAGCCCCATCTCGGCCTGGAGCGCCCGCTTGTTGTCCGTCCGGCGGTCGAGGGATTGGGCGTCGAATCGAGCGGCGATCACACTACTGGTGGCGGGGTTCCAACGCACGCTGTCGATCCCGTTGAGAATCCCGGTCAGGCGGGACTGCCGCGCGTGCATCAGGCTATCCAGGCCATAGGCTCCTTCCACCGTCGTGATCTCGCGGGCATAGCTGGGGCTGACCGTGCTCAGCAGGGTGCTATAGGCGATGCCGATAGCCAAACAGTTGTCGGTGTGACCTGTCGCCCGCAAGAGGGGGTTATCCACCGCTGGCAACCCTGCCCGATCCAGATGCCAGCCGACACCCCGGCCCTGGTACATCATGTTGTGGATCGAGAACACCGTCGGCATCTGGCCCAGCACACCATCGGCGTGGTAGACGCGACCCAGTAGATAGGCGATCATGGCGGTGTGCCAATCGTGAATGTGCATCACATCGGGCCGCCAGCCGTGGCGGTTGGCGATACGCTGGGTAAGCCGTAGTGCTGACGCTGCGAAGAACAGGAATCTTCCTATGTCGATCCCCTCATCGAGGCTGTAAACCCAGTTTTCGCCAGGAGCAAAGTACGGGCCACCACGTAGTAAGTAGACAGACGCACCGTCTAGGCTGGCCGCACTGACCTTAACCCGCGTCCGCACTCCGCTCCAGTTCAGGTCGAACGTTTCCAACCGCTCGATCCCGAACCGAGCGTCCTCGATGAGGCCGTGATGGGGGATGATCACCCGCACGGAATAACCGATGCGGGCCAAAGCGGATGGCAGGGTTCCGACCACGTCCGCCAGGCCACCGACCTTGGCAAAAGGGGCGCACTCTGCTGCCAGAAAGAGGATGTTGTTCACGGATGCCTCGCTAGCCGGGGCCGTCTACCTGGCTGCGAACCAGCGGTAGTCTATCTCCGGGTAGATTTTGTCCACCTCATATAACTCATCGGCCAACTGCCGATCTGGACGACCCGTTTCCAGGGAGGCTGCCAGCGCCTCAAAGCGCTCCACATGGCGGGTGAAACGTCGGATGGCATACTCGCGGGCCTGACCGGTTGTCACCAGGAAGGGCCAGTCGCTGGATTGGAGCAGCAATAGTTCGCGAGCGGCCTGGTTGAGCACGGCTTTCTCGCCGGGGGAGGGCAGGGGGAACTTGGCGACCAGTGCTTCCATCCGCGCTTCAGCGGCGTGGATCGGGGCCCACATCCAGTGGGTGTCGTGGTTGTCCCACGTCCAGTGGTTGCCGCCCATGCCCCACGAGCTTTCGGGGAGGTGCAGCACCTGAGTAGGAGGATGGCGCTCGATGAAGTCGCTGGCGCACACTAATTCGACCGCTGGGTCTTCCGCCAGCAGGCGGAGCACCTGCTGAATCCACACGATGCCCTCAAACCACCAGTGACCGAACAACTCGGTATCGTAGTTTGAGGCGATCAACCCGAAGTTGCCAGTCTGCTGGTGATACTGCTTGAGACGGTCCGCTACCAGCCAGGCAAAGTGGCGGGCGTGTTCACCCACTTTATGCAGCGCCCAATCGGGATGGTATTCATCCTTGAACCCCAGATCGACTCGCGCCCCGGACACACGCCAGTACTGGAGCCCCGAGATTCCGTCCCGCTTGTGAAATTCGCGGTAATCATAGTCACCGGGATAGCCCCACTCGGCTGACCAGACCTGCATCCCGGTGCGGTTATCCCGACCGATGACGGCCACCCCAGAGTGCTGTGCTGCCTGTGCGCCGGCGGCGGTATCCGAGACATAGTAGGGCAGGAAGGTCGAGGCGGGGCGGGGGGGAATGGCCGCCCGCATCGGGATCACATAGCGGCGTTTGATCTCGCCGTACGGCCCGATGGCGTCGCCCGCTGCCACGCCAACAGGCTGCCCACCCTCGATGGTATGGGTTTCGCTGAAGAACAACCCGAGGCCGATCTCCTGGAGGAAGTGTTCAATGCCGGGGCGGGTTCTGCCGGTCTCGTCGATGTAGGCGGGGCGGTAGGCGCACTCTGGCAGCCAGATAGCGCGCGGGGCGCGCCCGAAGTGCTGCTTATGAGCCTCAACGCCGGTCTTGATCTGGCCGTAGATGGACGAATCGCGGCTCAGCAACGGCAGGTAAGCGTGCGTTGCTGCACAGGTGACGATCTCAACATACCCTTCATCCTGAAGCTGTTTGAATGCCCCCACGATGTCGCGCCGATAGCGCACATCGAAGCTGCGCTTGACGTTCTCGAACCATTCGGTGTACCACCGCGCGAGGTACGCCATATGCAGATTGGGCTGTTCTGCGCCCTCAAAGCGGGCGATGTCACCGCGCGCCTTCTCTATCTTCTCATCCAGGTAGGCATCCAGATGATCGATCACATCGCGGTCAGCAAGCTGCTCGACCAGGATCGGGGTCAAGCCGATGGTCAGGTGAAAAGGGACTCCCTCCTCCCGCAGATCGTAGAGCGCGTTAAGTAGCGGCACGTACGTTTCGCTGGCTGCCTCGTGAAGCCACTCTTCCCCATGGGGCCAGCGTCCGGCCATACGGGCATAGGGCAGATGGCTGTGCAAGACGAAGGTAAAAGCGCCAACCGTGTCCACGGGGTTACCTTTCGGGGGGCAGAAGACCGAATCAGGTTTGGCCGGATTGTAGCACACACGCGCAGTGAAAACCTAAAGCGCGGCCAGTGCCGGCGGTGGGTATAAAGCGCCTGCCCCTCTCCCGCCCACGTGGTCTGGAGAGGGGGCAAGGTGGATGATGGGCCAAGGGGGCGATCAGACGGCGGGGGCAGGTGTGGTTGCCTGGCGATCCAGCCAGTTGGAGACATACACACCCATATACGGGTACTGATACTCTCGACCGTTGGCTGCCTCAACCGTTGCCACTACGGCGAGGACGCCCAGCCCGACCGGCACGACACAATAGCCCAGCGGCAGTACCAGCGCCCACAGCAGTGCCGCCAGAAGCAGCACCACCAGCCCGATCAGGATTACGGTCAACAACACGCCGATCACCGTGATCAGCGTCGAGGCGAGGATCAAGGCCAGCAGGGCGGCAAAGAACCCCACTGTCCCCACCAGTTGCAAGGCAACCGCCTGAGCCGCGTGCCGGGCCACGAAGCGCGATTTGTCCTTATACGCCAGGTAGATCAGCAGCGGGATAAACACAAATGGGATCGCCCCAATTCCAGCCGAACCCAGGCTCACGGTCAGAGTCAGCAACGAACTGGCGTGGGCCAGAGCGGCCCACGTGCGTTCCTCGGAGGTCGTTTCCAGCGTACGGATCGTTTTAGCTTGCCGGGCGGCTGCCTCGTTCATGATGTGAATGCTCCAAGCAGGACAAGTTTCACTGATCAGTACGCAGACGGCCTGGGGTGGGTTGCAGTGAGGCCCAAGACCACTTGCTGAAACAGACGGGACACTATAATCTTCATGGGCAGAGCAGGCATCTGGCGCGGGCAAGTTGAGGTGGGGTGGAATGTCCTTAGAACGATTGTCATGTCCCTCGTGCGGGGCCAGCGACTTCCGGCACGATGACGAAGGGAATCTGATCTGCGGGTTCTGCGGTACCAAGTTCGATTCGCCGCGTGAAGTGGTTGATTGCCCGGTGTGCGGCACGGAGAACCCGCCTCAAGCTGTCAAGTGCATGGGGTGTGGTCATACGTTGGGACGGATGTGCCCGGCGTGCAACTATGCCAACCCACCGGCGGTAGATCATTGTCTCCAGTGCGCGACACCGCTGGATACGCTTTCGTCCGTCTTCATGCGTACTGGCGAGGGTCGCCACAGAAGCGCCGCGCTGATCAAGGAGGAACTGGTAAAGACAAAGGCTCAGGATATGGCCTACATGCAGCAGCAGCGGGCGCAACTGGATGCCGAGGAAGCCGCACGCCTAGCTGGCCTCCGCAGCCAACGGATTGAGGCGCAGCGCCAGCAACAGATCATGGTGATCATCGCCATGCTTGGCTTGATGGCGCTGATCGGGTGCGTGGCTGCGTACATTGCGATGGCGCGATAGCCTCTTTCCCCCCTCTTCGCCCGGCGCTCTCTGGTCTCTGGGCGGGGGCAGCAAGTTACTGGCT
>Ga0129299_1001995_pt1 | contig 13623 bp, 9 predicted proteins | sample ConPoolayeCmetaG_FD_94477 | JGI IMG/M metagenome (GOLD analysis project Ga0129299, IMG submission 94477) | Hot spring microbial mat communities from California, USA to study Microbial Dark Matter (Phase II) - Cone Pool mat layer C metaG ... | reverse complement strand
GGCCACCATTTTCCTCTACGACCAGGAGCACCGCGAGCTGTACAGCCGCGTAGCCACCGGCACCAGTTCCCTCCGCTTCCCTGCGGACCGCGGGATCGCCGGCGTGGCCGCCAGCCGGCGCCAGGTGGTCAATGTGCCCGACGCCTACGCCGACGCGCGCTTCAACCCGGAGATCGACCGGCAGACGGGCTACCGGACGCGCAACCTGCTGACGTTTCCGCTGGAGAATCTCGCCGGGGAGCTGATGGGCGTGCTTCAGGCGCTGAACAAGGTCGGTCGGCCATTCGACGCGCAGGATGAGGACCTGGCCCGAGTGCTGGCGGCTCAGGCCGGAGTAGCGCTGCACCGCGGGCGGCTGCTGGAGGAGTACGCCGTAAAGCAGCGCATGCAGCGCGATCTGGAGATCGCCCGGGCCATCCAGCAGGCGCTGTTCCCCAAGTGCAGCCCGACCATCCCGGGCTACGAGCTGGCCGGCTGGAACCGCTGCGCTGACGAGACCGGCGGCGACTGCTACGACTTCCTCTGCCTGGAGGACGGGCGGGTCGGGATAGTGCTGGCCGATGCGACTGGGCACGGAATCGGCGCGGCGTTGATCATCGCTCAATTCCGGTCATTGCTGCGAGCCTTGCTGTCGGTCACTACGGATCTGTCGGAAGTGATCAACCAGGTCAACCGCCTGCTGATGCGCGACCTGACCACCGACCGTTTCGTGACCGCCTTCGTGGGCATACTGGATCCGGCCCGGCATCGACTGACGTACGTGTCGGCGGGGCAGGGCCCGCTGCTGGTCCTGTGCGAGCAGGATTGCGAGTCGCGCAGCGCGACGGGGCTGCCACTGGCGGTTCTGGAGCAGGCTACTTACGAAGCCCAGACGCTGGAGCTGGCCCCCGGCAACTTGCTGGCCGTACTGACCGATGGGTTCTATGAAACCACCAACCCGCAGGACCAGCAGTTCGGCGAGCCGCGCGTCGTCGAGTTGCTGCGCGGGCAGGCCCACCGGCCTCTGCCACAGCTTATCGACGCCCTGCACGCCGCCATCTGCAACTTCGCCGGCCCGACGCCGCAGGCCGACGACCTGACCGCGGTGCTCCTGCGGCGTACCCGGCAATAATCGCCGCGGGCGGGCGGAACGGCGGGGAATTAGGATTGCAGCCGATCCGCCAGAAACAGTACACTCGGTGTCGGAATTCGCCCATTGCGGGGGCCGGAAAAGGAGCACCCATGCGCATGGCATTCGTGACGATGTGCGCGGCGTTGGCGGTGGCCGGCGCTGCGGCCCAGACGATCTATCCGACCAACCCGGACTGGATCAGTTCAGACGTCTCATCGGTCAGCACCGGCGGGGCGCTGGTCGATCTGAACAAGGACGGCTGGCTCGACCTCGTCGTCTCCAACGGCAACGACATGGCTCAGCAGCGCGTCGCGGTCTATTACAATCGCGGCGACGGCACGTTCCCGCAGTATCCAAACTGGCAATCCGCCGACAATGCTTACAACGGGCATCTGGATGTGGCTGACGTCAACGGCGACGGTTGGCCGGACGTGGCGGTCGCGTATCTGGGCGAGTTCGGCACGACCGGGCCGATCGCGCGCGTGTATCTCAACAACGGGGGCACGCTCTCGTCGTCGCCCAACTGGAGTGCCAACGTCCAAGGCAACGCGTTCGGGGTCGATTTTGGCGACATGAACGGCGACGGTCGGCCGGACCTGGCCATCGCCACCGGCTGGCCCTACAGCAATCCGAACGCGTACTACAACTACGTCTATTTGAACGTGAACGGTCAGCTTGCCGCGACGCCGAGCTGGGTGTCGGCGGACAAGCGCGACTATGACGGCGTGTTGTGGGTCGATGCGGACCGCGACGGCTGGCTGGATTTGGCGATGTGCGGCTGCAACAACGACACGTGGATCTACCGCAATCTGGGCGGGGTCCTCGAAACCACCGCAAGCTGGCACACCACCGATAACACCGGGCAGTACGCCATCATGATGGCCACGGGCGACGTGACCGGCGACGGCCGGCGCGACCTGTTCGTCACCGACAATACCCAGCTCTATTCCGGCAGCGGCAAGTTCCGGCAGTACAACGGCCAGCCCGCCGGCTACTTCAGCACCACGCCCAACTGGTTCTACTACAACAGCAATCATCGCTACGGATCGGCAGTCGCGCTGGCGGACGTGAACGCGGACGGCGATCTGGACCTGGCCACCGGGGCCTGGTGGAGCAAGTCCCGCCTGTTCCTCAACACCGGCAGCGGCTTTGGCTCCAGCCCGGACTGGACCTCGGGGCCGTCGAGCGTCGTCGAGAAGATCTGCTTCGGCGACATCGACCGCAACGGGCTGTATCTCGTCTATGAGGTGTTCCCCACCGAGCCGGACGAACCCTCCATGTTCTACCTGGCGCGCCGGCCGGTCGAGCAGGTGGTGGAGGTCCGGCGGAACGGAACGCCGCTCGAACCTCACGAGTACACCTACAGCGCGGACGAAGGCTGGATCAGCGCGGCCGCCGGAGCGGGGTACTTGCAGGTGTGGTACCGCGTGTCCAGCCGGCCGGACATGGCGATCACCAACTGGGACAACAACATCGGTAACTACGTTTACTACAATCGGCTGGTGACCAGAGGCGACGCGAACTGCGACGGCACGCTGGACGGGTTTGACATTCAGCCGTTCGTGCTGCTGCTGACGGACCCGAACGCCTATGCGGCTGAGTATTTCGGCTGCGACGGCCCGACGTTCTGCGACATGAACAACGACGGGAGCGTGGACGGCTTCGACATCCAGCCGTTCGTCGAAGAGCTGACCGGCTAGCAGCCCCACGCACGGGCGACGCACAGCACATCGGATCGCTCAGACCTGCGGCAGCGGACACCGCCGACGCGCCGGATCGACCGGGCGGTAGTATTGGTCGCGCTGTTGCGGCTGCCAGCCCGCGTCGGCAATCAGCCGCCGGATCTGCGCCTCGGTAAGCCGGTAGGTGGTTCCCGCAGCCGAGACGACGTTTTCCTCCATCATCACCGAGCCCATGTCGTTGGCGCCGAAGAACAGGGCGAGTTGGCCGATCTTGGGACCCATCGTCACCCAACTCGCTTGAATGTTCGGAACGTTGTCCAGATAGAGCCGGGCGAGCGCCAGCAGCCGCAGGTACTCGTGCGCATCGGCCAGGTGCAATGGCTCACGATCTGGCTCCGAGCACGGCTGGATCCCGGGTTCAAAAGAGCGAACAGCGGATGGCGGGTTCTCGTCTTCGCCCGACACTTCCGCGGAGCTTACGGCCGGCTTGCAACGCTTTTCATTCGCCCCTTGCGACTCGTTGTCGGCCGCTTCCCGCCTGCCGCCTGTACGCATCTTCGCCAGCCGCGTGTTCTGCGGCTGAAACGGCCAGTGGATGAAGGCGATGAAGCCGCCGGTCTCGTCCTGAAGCTCGCGCAGCCGGCGCAGATGCCCGATGCGCTCGGCAACCGTTTCAATGTGGCCGAACATCATGGTGCAGCTTGTGCGCATTCCCAGCCGGTGGGCCTCGCGCATGACGGAAAGCCACTGATCGCTGGCGGCTTTTCCCCGGCTGATCTTGCGCCGCACCCGATCCACCAGAATCTCACCCCCGCCGCCGGGAATCGTATCCAGCCCGGCGTCTTTGAGTCGCAGCAGGACCTCGCGGAGCGGCAGGCGGAAGGTCTGATGGAAGGCCCAGATTTCCGGCGGGCTGAAGGCGTGAATATGGACGTCGGGGTAGTTTTTCTTGATGAAGCGCAGGAGGTCGAGGTACCACTCGAAGGCTCGTCCGTGGCCGCTGCGATGTTGAGGGGCGGGCAGCAGACCGCCCTGCATGAGAATCTGCGTGCCGCCGAGGGCGACAAGCTCTTCGATCTTCTGTCCGATCTGCTCATAGCTCAGGACATAGGCGTTCGGCGAACCGGGGCTGACTGAGAAGTTGCAGAACTGGCAGCGGGCGGTGCAGACGTTGGTGTAGTTGATGTTGCGGTCCACCACGTAGGTGCGGTACGGCTCGGGATGCAGAGCCTGGCAGCGGGCGAGCGCCCGGCGGCCCAGCTCGTGTATCGAGGCGTGCTGGTAGAGCTCCAGCGCTTCGCGGTCGCTCAAGCGCGTCCAGCTTCCCGCAGTGCCCGGCTCGGCCGTCATCAGGTCACACGCACTGGCCGGCCAGCAGCGAGGATGGCCAGGCAATCTCGGCTCCGGCCGGCACGATGCCCAGCTCGGCGCAGCGCTGGGCAAAGAGGTTCGCTCCCGCGACGCAGCGCTGATCCAGCCGGTACAGCAGGCACCGCGTCAGGTACCGCCGGGCCAGCTCCACCGGCCAGCCCAGCCGCGGGCCCTCGACATCGGCGATCTCTGCGGCCCGCCGGACGCCGCGGTCGCGCGCCGCCGACAGCAGCTCCGACAGCTCGCGGCGCCGGGCGGCGCTCAGGCGCTCGGCCCTACAGGCCCAGACGGCGAAAACGAAGGGCAGGCCGGTATGCTGCCGCCAGGCTCCGCCCAGATCGACCTCGTAGGCGAAGCGGCCGCGGGCCGGGTCCACAACCTTGTCGCCGATCAGCAACACCGATTCGAACTGGTCGGCGGGCTGTTGTCGCGGATCGAACGGTTCGAGGTTCAGCTCCCGATCGTACAGCTCGCGCCACAGAATGCGGGCCAGGGCGACGGAAGTGTGCGAATCGCTGTCGAGCCGCAAGGAGCGGATACGGTCGGGCGGAACCTGCGAGAAGATGCGGACCGTCATGGTCTCACCGTCGCAGCCGATGCAGCCGTCTGACACCACTGCCAGGGCCGCATCGCTGCGCAGCAGGTCCACCACCGGGACCAGCGCCGCGTCCACCGCCCCCTGATCCAGCAGTCGCGGCAACCGGGCCGGCACATCGAAGACGCACTCGACGCCCGCACGGTGCTCCAGCCCCTCAATCAGCGGCCGCGAGTTCAGAAACGAAACCACGCCAAGTCGTATCATGAGATCGCCTGCCGCCCGACGTAGCCCCGGTCGGCCGCGACAGTATAATTCAAACGCGGCTGATCACCTTCGGGACGTACTAACGGTTCCTGGAGTTTCAAAAAAGCTGAAAAGGCCGTCGCGGCGAGCCGTCGCCACGCGGTTCCGACACGGACCCGAGCGTAAGGAGGTTCCCAATGGCGCGTGGTCAATCGCGTGTTTGGTGGTTTGTCCTGCTGCTGAGTCTTGCCTGCCTGGTGCCGGCTTCCCGCAGCGAGGACATGGCTCGCTACCTGCCGGGCGAGACGGCCCTGTACGTGGGCTGCTCAGGGTGCGAAGAGGCCGGCGGACCGCAGCAGCGCGCACTGGAGAAGCTCGTCAAGGCTCTGGCCGACGCGGAGGACGAGGAAGCCCGCGCGATGGGCAAGGTCCTGGCGCTGGCGGCGCCGCTCCGGTCCGGCTCGGTCGGCATCGGCCTGCTCGACGTCACCAGCCGGGAAGGTCAACTGGATATCCAACTGGCACTGGTTGCCGACGCCGGTCCGCAAACCCCCCGGCTCGCCGAAAACCTGCGCGGCTTCCTGAGCAGCATGGACAGCGGGGCGCAGATCAGCCAGGTGAAAGTCGGCGACGTGGAGCTGGAGTCATTCCCGCTGGGCCCGCAGTTCACGCTGCTGTGGGGCGTCCACCGGGAGCGCTTCGTGGCCGCGCTCGGCCAAACCGCGGCCGGCAAGCTGATCGACTGCCTCGAGGGACGGGCGCCGGCGCTGGCCGAGAGCCCGGAGCTGAAGTTTGATCGGCAGAAGGTGCAGGCCCGGCTGGACGGACGGCATTTCTGCATCTACGCGGATGTGCAGCGCATCTTGACCCGCGGCAAGAAGCTGGCCGGCGAGCTGCTCGGGGAATTGCCGCCGGTGGTGGATCAAGTGTTGAGCGAGCTGGGTTTGACTTCGATCCGCTCCAAGTATCTGCACATCGACTGGGATCAGCCGCCGCGAATGCGGGCTTTCGCTCACATCGACGGGCCGCGGCGCGGGCTGCTGGCTCTGTGGGAACAGAAGCCGCTTACCGATGAAGACCTGAAGGTTGTTCCCAAGGACGCCTACTGGATGCAGGTCGCCAACCTCGACCTCGGCGCCGCCTGGAACGAGATCAAGCGCGTTCTGGGCGCACTGGCGCCCGATGCGCTGCCGATGGTCGAGGGCGGGCTGGCCATGACCGCCGGCATGCTCGGGTTCTCGATCACCGACGACCTGCTGCCCGCCTTCGGCGACACCTGGGCCGTCTTTGACGCCCGCGACCACGGGGGCTTGCTGCTCAGTGGAACGGTGTTGGTGGTCGAGGTGAAGAACGCCGAGGCGCTGCGCGGCATGCTCGACCGGGCGACCAGCATCCTGACCGCGCTGCTGATGCAGACGGAAAGCGCGGGACTGTTGCGTCGGCAGGCGCAGCACTCCGGGCACACCATCGACTACATCATCCTGGCGGGCATCCCATGCCCGGTTACGCCGGCCTGGGCCTTCGTGGGCGACCGCCTGGTCATCGGCCTGTACCCGCAGACGGTTGCGACGGCCACCCGGCAGGTGGATCCGCAGACGCGCGGCCCGAGCATCCTGGACCATCCGGCGTTTCAAGCGGCCCGGCCGCAACTGCCCGGGCGGATGCTCAGCGTGGGCTACTTCGACTCGCAGTATTTCGCGCGGCTGTTCTACCCGCTGTTGCAGGGCTTCGGCGCCGCCGGCGTATCCATGCTCGGCCAGTACGGCATGGAAATGGACCTGGAGCTGTTTCCGACGCTGCCGGAGTTCGTCAGCAAGACCAACAACTACGTCGGTGCCTGTGCTGCCGACCCGGACGGAATCATATACGCCAGCGTGGGCGATGGGATGCCGTTGGCGGCGGTGGCGGGGGGTACGGCCATGGCGACTTCCATTCTGCTTCCTTCCCTATCGCGGAGCCGGGAGCTGGCCAAGCGCGCAATCAGTGTCTCGAACCTGCGTGGGATCGGAATGGCCTGCCACATGTACGGTTCAGACCACGACGGGCAGTTTCCACCCTCTCTGACGGCGCTGGTGGAAGCCGATCTGATCGCGCCCGGAATGCTTCAGTCGCCGCGACAGCCGGACGCCGCCGAAGCGTACGTGTATGTGGGCGGGCAAAGCCGGTCGTCGGACTCTCGCAACGTGCTGGCCTACGAGAAGCCGGTCGGTGACGAGGGTACCAACGTGCTTTTTGTCGACGGACATGTCGAGTTTCTGGACCTGGAGAGCTTCCGGCAGGCCGTCCGCGAGACTTACGCGCGGCTCAGGCGCACGGACGATCTGCCGGAGGAGTTTCACGAGTGACGGCCGGCTCCGGGTCGCCACGGGCGACTTGCCGGGGCGAGAGGTGCTGAAGGTTTGGAGGTAGGCATGCCCAAGGTCGGAGTGCTGCTGTCGGGTTGCGGGTTTCTGGACGGAGCGGAGATTCACGAATCCGTGCTGACGCTGCTGGCCCTGGACCAGCGCCAGGCTCAAATCATCTGCTGCGCCCCGAACATCGCCCAGGCGGCCGTGGTGGACCATCAGACCCGCCAGCCCACCGGCGAGACCCGCAACGTGCTCAAAGAGGCCGCTCGCATCGCCCGCTGCGAAATCCAGGACGTCGCCCAGGTCAAGGCCGACGAGCTTGATGCGCTGATCATCCCGGGCGGCTTCGGCGCCATGATCAACCTCTCCACGCTCGGTACCGAGGGCCCGGAAGACCGGGTCGATCCCGGCGTGGAGAAGCTGGTCGGCGACATGCTGGCCCTCAAGAAGCCGATCGGCGCCATCTGCATCGCCCCCGCGCTGCTGGCGCACATCGCCGGCAGACGACGCATCAAGGCCAAAGTGACCATTGGCAACGACTCCTCCGTGGCCCGGAAGATCGCCGAGAAGGGCTGTATCCACGAGGACTGCACCGTAGATGAAATCAGCGTGGACGAAACGAACAAGCTGGTCACCACGCCGGCGTACATGCTGGGTTCCGGGCCGGCGGCGATCTGGGAGGGCATCCGCAAGCTCGTGGACCGCGTGCTGCGCATGATCTGAGCCCGATGCGGCCGGCAAGACCGCCCGCGCCGTCGCTGGCTGCCCGATAAGACGTCCGCCCCGCAAGCCCACAAAGCCGATGGTGGGAGTTGAACCCACAACCCCGGCTTTACGAAAGCCGTGCTCTGCCATTGAGCTACATCGGCGCTACAAGAAGCCTTTCAGAGCCCCGCACGGCAGCGCGGGGCCGGGCGGCCCGCAATCCGCGTGGCGGGTCCTGCCAGCGCTTGTGAGCCCCAAGACCATCAAGATTAGGCTTCTTCGCCGACGGAATCAACGTCCGTATGAGCGCAAATCCCAACGGCCGGGTGCGAGAGATTGCGCAGTGGTTTCCCGGACGCATGGAGCCGCCAAGCTCGGGCGGATCGCGGACCCCCCGGCGGGGTCAAAAAAAGCGCTGCGCGTTGTCCGAAACCTCTTCCATCGCTGGCACCCCGGTTGCTATAATCGGCTCGACCGTAAGCGGAGCAGGCACACTGAGCGGCGACCCCCCCTCCCTTCGGCCCGAACACCCCGGTCGTCGCGGCCTGCTCCGATTTTTTGTGCGCTCATTTCGCCTGAGCGACGGCCAAGCCGCGGCAGCCTCCTGCATCTATCATTTGGCAGCCCTTGACACGATAATCCGCCGATCATGCGTTCCGGTGCGGCATCGGACGTCGTGCTGACAGCCCGGCGGTGCTACACGCTGGCACCGCGGCAGCCGGGCGCCACGGCGCTGGCAGTCAACGCAGGACGCATCGTCGCGGTCGGTACGCCCGCCGCCGTGCGCGCACGGGCCGGTCGGCGCGCCCGACTCGTGGACCTGCGCGAGTGCGTCATTACCCCCGGACTCGTGGACTGCCACACGCATTTCTTCTATTGGGCCTTGCAGCGCGCGCTGGTCATCAACGTCACCAACCTGCCGACGCTCGAAGCGACTCTCGCCCGCATACGCGAGCAGGCGAAATCCAGAACCGTCGGCGGCTGGGTGCTCGCCGCGGCGTTCGACCACAACCGCTGGGGGAGGCCGTTCCCCGACGCCGCCACACTCGACCGCGCCGTGCCCGACCGTCCGGCCATGGTACGCAGCCGCGACGCGCATACTGTCTGGCTCAACACACTTGGGCTGAAGCGGGCCGGGATCGACCGCCGTACAGCGGATCCCCCCGGCGGGTGCTATCATCGCGATCGGCATGGGCGGCCGACGGGCATCGTGCAGGAAATCGCGATCGACCAATTGCCCAACCCGCTGCGCGACCTGGGCCTGCGCGCCGACGCCCAAGCCTGGGCCCAGGTCGATCGAGCTTTGGAGGAGGCCTATTCGGCGGCGTGGGCGCTGGGGATCGTCGGGGTGCACTGTGTGGACGACGCGGCCTCGCTGTTTCACTTTCAGCGACACCGACAGGAAGGCCGTCTGGGCATCCGCATCGTGCACACCATCCCGCTGGCGGGGCAAGACCACGCCGCCGCACTCGGGCTGCGCAGCGGCCTTGGCGACGACTGGCTTCGAATCGGGGGGGTCAAGATCTTCGCCGACGGCTCGCTGGGTGCGCAGACCGCATACATGTTCGAGCCGTACCCGAATCGGCGCCGCTACCGCGGTGTTCCCGTGCTGACGGGCGAGGCGCTCAGGGAAGCTGTGGTTCGGCTCGCACAGCGGGGGTGGGCGGCGTGGATACATGCCATCGGCGATCGGGCCGTGCATGACGCGATCGCCGCCATCGCCGCCGCCCGTCGCGTCGAGCGCAGCTTCCTGCCGCATCGTATCGAGCATGCGCAGTGCGTGCGACCGGCTGATATCAAGCGCATGGCCCGACTACGCATCATCGCCTCGGTGCAGCCGTGCCACATACCGGGCGACATCGCAACGGCGGATCGGCACTGGCCCCGCGCCCGCCGATACGCCTACCCGCTGCGCGGCATGCTCGATGCCGGAGTCACGCTCGCGGCCGGTTCGGATGCCCCCATCGAGTCGCTGGATCCCCGCCGCGGCTTCTTCGCCGCCATCTGCCGAACCGACGACGCCGGACTGCCGCCCGGAGGATGGTTCCCCCGACAGCGAATCGAAGCGGTGGAGGTGCTTCGGGCATTTACCGCCGGCGCGGCGGCCGCGGCCGGGCTGGGGCCGCCGTGGGGCCGGCTTACCCCTGGCGCGCCGGCAGATCTGACGATCTGGTGCGAGGATCCGCTGACGACGCCGCCCGAGCGACTGCGTGAGGTTGGAATTGCCGGCTGCATGGTTGGCGGCAGGCTGCACCTGCGCGAAGACGCGGGGGTCGGCGAATGAATTGAGCGGCGGGGGCGGGCGACGCGGAGCAGATCGGATGGCTGCAAACTGCACAATAGGGATCGACTTGGGCGGCACCAACATCAAGGGCGGCGTTTGCGATGCTGCCGGTGGCCTGCTGGTCACGCATGAGATCGAAACGCAGGCCGAGCGCGGCTTCGAGCACGTCTTTGCGCGGCTGCTTGGCTTGGTTGATGAGCTGCTGAGGAAAGCGGGGATTGGCAAAGCCGACGTGGCGGGCATCGGCCTGGGCACGCCCGGGCCGCTCTCGCACTCCCGCGGCATCGTCTACAACGCCCCCAACCTCCCGGGCTGGGTCAATGTCCCGCTTCGCGAGCGGTTCAGCCGGGCCACCGGCCTGCCGGTCGTGCTCGAAAACGATGCGAACGCGGCGGCGTACGGCGAGTACGTCGCCGGCGCGGGAAAGGACGTGAGCAGCCTGGTCATGCTGACACTGGGAACCGGCATCGGCGGCGGGATCGTCCTGGACGGGCGGCTGTGGCGTGGCGCCGACGAGTCGGCCGGCGAGATCGGTCATATGGTCCTGGTTCCGGGGGGGCGCACCTGCCCCTGCGGACAAGCCGGCTGCCTGGAGCGTTATGCATCGGCCAACGCGGTGGCCGAACGGCTGGTTGAGGCGATTCGCGCCGGCAACGCGTGCTCGCTGACCGCGGACATCGAGCGCGGCCGGGCAGTCGATGCTCGCCAAGTCCTGCGGGCGGCCGACGCCGGCGACGCACTGGCCGCGCGCATCTGGGACGAGACCTGTTACTATCTGGCGCTGGGCTGCCTCAGCCTCGAACGCCTGCTCAGCCCGGAACTGATCGTGCTGGCCGGAGGACTCACCAACGCCGGCCGGCGGCTCCTCGAACCGGTCCAGACGCACTTCCAGAAGCTGCGCTGGCACCTCATGCCCGCCACCACGCGCATCACCTTCGCAACGCTGGGCACCGAGGCGGGTACCATCGGCGCCGCCGCCTTGGCGCGGTCGCAGTGACCCGCCGCTTGGCCGGAACTTCACCTCCGAGTTAAGCTCACCGGGACCGCGACCGCGCGGGGTGCCGCCGGCGCGCGCCGCCACGAGACAACCGCGCCCCGGTCGGCGATGGCGGAGTTCGGCCCGCGCAGGTGGAACCTATGCCAATACGCCGGGGAAAGACGCGATCAGTAATGACCCACCTCGCAGCGATGGCGGTGGGCGCCACCTTGGCCGCACCCGCCTTCTGGCTCGCGCTGCGCGAACGCACGCCGGATCGTTCGGCGGCACCCTTGGACCCCATCCGCACCCCGCCGACGGGCTACGCATGGACCCAGCCGCCGGAGCCGGCCTTCCCCGTCCCCCCGTACGCCCGATATCTGAACGGGGTGAGGATAGTGCTTGATCCCGGGCATGGCGGGCGGGCCGACTGGGGGCATTGGAAGCGGGGGCCGACCGGATTGCAGGAAGCTGAAGTGAACCTGCGGGTCGCGCAATTTCTGCGCGACTTCTTGCAGGCGGTCGACGCCGACGTGATCCTCACGCGCGAGGCGGACGAATACCTGGATCCCGATCTGGCCGTCGACAACCGCAAACGCATCGCGCTGGCCAACGAAAGCCGGGCGGACCTGTTCATCTCCATTCACCACAACGGCGCGGATAAGCCGGAGACGAACTACACGGCGATCTTCTACCGCGGCGAGGGAGAGTGGAGTGCGGCGAGTCGCTGCGCCGCGCGTCACGTGCTGGCGGGTCTGAACGACGCGCTGCGGCTGGAGCAACACCTGCCGTGTGCGCTGCTGAGCGATGAGCTTCTGCACAACAACGGCCTGCTGGTGCTGCGCGAGGCGCGGGTGCCGGCGATACTGGCGGAGGCCTCCTTCCACTCGAACCCGGCCGAAGAAGTGCGGCTGCGCGATCCGGTCTACAACCGGCGTGAGGCTTACGGGTATTTCGTGGGGCTGGCGCGCTGGGCACAAGCGGGACTGCCGCGGGTCGGCCTGGCCAGCCCGCCGGATGGTCGCGTCCGAGCCGGGCAGACCGTGATGATAGCGCTGGATGATGGGCTCTGCGCCCGCGGAGGATGGGGAGCCGACCGGCTGCGCCTGGCGCCGGATTCGCTGATCGTGCGACTGAATGATCGGCCGGTGGACTTCGTGCCGGACTACAAGAGCGGCCGGCTCAAGGTGACGCTGCCCAACCGGCTGCCGGAAGGGCGGCTGCGCCTGTTCGTCGACTTCCAGAACGTCTTCGGGCAGCACGTCCTCCATCCGCTGATCGAGCTGAACCCCGGCGCCAAGTTATCGCCCTGACACCGCCGGCCCAAACAAATCGGCCCGCCGCGGCTTTCGCGACGGGCCGTTGAATCGGCGAAGCAGCAAACAAGCCCTGGAAACGATGCGCTCCCGAAGTATCGGGTCGCCAAGACTCTGGTTAACTACTTCCAGTTGTAGTTATAGAACGGTCGGGCCGTCACATTCGGCGTGGTCGCCACGAGCCAGGTATTGCCGTTGCCCTTGGTCACGGCCTTGATGTAGCTGCCGTACTTCTGTCGCATCCACCGCAGGCAGGCGGTCGGCGAGCCGGTCTGCCACTGGTAGCCGAAGTACCGGCAGAAGTCCCGATTCGACCACTTGTAGACGTGCCAGCCCCGATTGACGTAGTTGAGCCACTTGTTCGCGGCGGCGGGTGAGAAGCTGGTCCACTTGCCGGCGCCAGCGAACTGCGAGTAGATGTTGCGGTAGCTCGTCAACCGCCACTCACACTCCATGCGCGGGCGTCTGAAGGCCGGCGAGTTCTTCATGTACGTAGGGCTCTTCCGGTTGGCGGTCTTGCTCTTGTAGTTGTGCCGCCTGTAGCTGGTGCGGCTGTAAGACTTGTAGTAACTTCTCGGTGTCGGCATGATTTTCTCCATGTGCTTGCTGTTCGCCGTGGCCCTCAATCCACTAGGGAAGGCTTAAGTGTGTGTATCGGGACCCCGAAGAGCGAAGTTGAATAGTCGCGGCTCGAATGCACCCCGGCGGCATGGCGGAGGCGCGGCCGCGCGTTGGGCGTGCCTGGCGCTGCTGCCGATATTCGCTGGCCTGCCGGCGTGCCGACGCGAGCCGGACCGGCGACCGTCCGAGGTAGTGGTCGTATATACGTCCGTTGACGAGCGGTTCGCTCGACAGGTTCTGGCCCAGGCCGAACGGCAGACCGGCCTCCGCATCGAGGTGCTCACCGACACCGAGGCCGGCAAGACCACCGGCCTGCTGCGGCGCTTGCAGCGCGAGGCGCAGCGGCCGCGTTGCGACGTCTGGTGGTCCAGCGAGGTCTTCGGCACCGTCGAACTGGCGCGGGCCGGCCTGCTGGCGCCGTACGACAG
>Ga0129299_1001994_pt1 | contig 13624 bp, 10 predicted proteins | sample ConPoolayeCmetaG_FD_94477 | JGI IMG/M metagenome (GOLD analysis project Ga0129299, IMG submission 94477) | Hot spring microbial mat communities from California, USA to study Microbial Dark Matter (Phase II) - Cone Pool mat layer C metaG ... | reverse complement strand
CCCGGAAAGGAATTCGCCACCGCCTCGCCCGGTCCATCCCGAGCCGGCCGAATGGGATGGTAGCAAGCGACCGCCACCCTCGCCAGCGTGCGTCCCGACGACGGCCACGTTCCTTCCGACAAGGCAGACCTTGCAGCGGCCGGCGACAAGCCCGAATCTCCAACTCGGAATGCCCGCTCGCGAGAGGAACCGGCAGGTCAATCGCTCCGTTGGCAGGGGGCCGCTCGCGTTATCGACCGCCGGAGCGGTCCCGCCGGGCAGCCCACCACTTCACTCCTTCAGGGGGGCCAATGGCGAATCAGGGAACGCCGATCCCACTGGTAAAGTGGCGAGGCGCCCCTGCGGAGGCCGAGGGTCGGACGGCGGGCGCACCGATACCGGTACGGCGCTCCGGTCATCCCCCGCCTGAGACCAAAAGGAGACCCCCTCCGCCGGCATTCGCATCCGGCACCCACGGAAGGAGGCTGCGCCGCGAATTGACACGGGCCAGGCTGAGGTGTACTTTAAGTTAGACCCATCTGTGAGATTCCGAAAGGGGATTGCCTTCGTCCATCGCCGGGTTTGAGGGGCATCATGGCGGATAATGCGGTTCGCTTCGGGTGGCTTCAGCGGGCAGCCAGGAACCTGCTTTACGCGGCGGCGCTGGGCGGCGTAGTGCTCATGGTCTTCGGGCTGTACCTCTGGATCGCCTTGGGCGAGGTGGGTGCGGGCGTGGGTCTGGTGGCAGCCGGTGCGACGGTCATTCTGATGTTCGGCTTGGCCTTCGGGGTCGTCGTCGTGATGGTTCACACCCACGCGGAAGTGCATCGGACCCGGCGGGTCCTGCTGGACCTGACGGCGCTGGAGCGAGCGAACTTCGAGCAGCAACAGACCCTGCTGGCCCTCATCGCCGAGAACGTTCAGCTCTCGGACGCCGCCAAGTCGCTGGCCCATCGGGAGAAAGAACGCGAGGCGCTGCGCGCGGCCATCCGGCACGATATTACCCGTGAGGACTGGGAGGCCGCGTACTCCCTCATCGACCTGATGGCCAACCAATTCGGCTACCGGGAAGAGGCCGAACGCTTCCGGGAGGAAGTCGACCAAAGCCGGCGCGACGCGGTGGAAAGCAAGGTCAACATGGCCATTCAGCAGTTCGAGGAATTGCTGGCCGGTTACAACTGGGAGCGGGCCCGCGCGGAGGTCAAGCGGTTGCTGACCCTGTTCCCCCGCCACGAGCGGATTGCGGGGCTGCCGGCACGACTGGAGAGCAGTTTCAAGGCCCGAAAGGAATTCCTGAAGAAGCAATTCCGGGAGGCCGCGGAACGCAAGGAGGTCGATCGCAGCGTCGAACTGATCAAGGAGCTGGACATCTACCTGACGCCCGCCGAGGCTTCCGAGTTGACGGAAATCGCCCGCGGTGTTTTCCGCGACAAGCTCGACAACCTGACCGTCCAGCTCGAACTGGCCGTCCGTGAACACAAGTGGCACGACGCAATCGAAGTCGGCAAGCAGATCATGCGGGAGTATCCCAACAGCCGCCGGGCTCAGGAACTGCGGGACGGCGTGCTCGAATCGCTGGCCAAGCACGCGGGCATCCCGGTCGAACAGGCCCGAGTTACCTAGAACGATCCGTTTCCGGACAGATAACAGATAGATGTCCCCCACGCCTCAAAGTGACTCCCAACGCAGGAGAACCCGTGATGAGTGAACCAGGGCGAGACCTTGCCGTCACGTTGCTCAAGGAATTCAAGGGGGATCGCTATCGCTTCGGCGTCGGCGCGATGGAGCACCTGAGCGCCTCCCTTGCCGACCTGGGGCGACAGGTGGTCGTGTTCGCCGGCAAGACCGCGCGGTCCACGGGGCTGTTGGATCAGATCGGGCGAGCGGTGTATTCCGCCGGTGGTGTGGTCGTTGCCGTCCTGGATCCGGCCGGACCGAACGCCCCCGTCGAAGAGGTCTACGCGATGGCGGAGGGGTTGAGGGCGCACCCGAACGCCGACTGCGTCGTCGTCGCGGGCGGCGGGTCGGCGATCGACGCGACCAAGGCCGCCGCCGTCCTCCACGCCCTCGGCGGCGATCTGGAGGCGTACTACGGGATGGGTTTGGTCGGCCGTGCCCTGGCGGAGCGTGGGGCGTCGCTCCTGCCCATCGTGGCCGTGATGACCGCTTCGTCGTCGGCGGCCCACCTGACCAAGTATGCCAATGTGACGCGGTTTGACCTCGGTCAGAAGAAGTTGATCATCGACGAGGCCGTCGTCCCGCCGCGAGCCGTCTTCGATTACGGACTCACCACGAGCATGGATCGGTTCTTCACGCTGGACGGTGCCTTCGACGGCATCAGCCATTGCCTGGAAGTGTATCTCGGCGCGACCGGGAGTCCCGCCTACGACACGATCGAGCAGATCGCCCTGACGGGCATCGAACTGATCGTCACTCACCTGAGTAACGCCTTGGACACCCCGGGGGACCTGCCGGCACGGACCGCGCTGGGACTTGGGACCGACCTGGGCGGGTACGCCATCATGACCGGGGGTACGAGCGGCGCTCACCTCAATTCTTTCTCCCTGGTAGACATCCTCCCACACGGCCGCGCCGTATCGATCCTCAATCCGTACTACGTGGTCTTCTTTGCCCCGGCCTGCGAGCGACAGCTTCGCCGACTCGCCGACCTCTACACCCGCACGGGGTGGCTGAAGGCGTCCGTTGAGGGTCTGCACGGAAGGGACCTGGGTCTGGCGGTTTCCGAAGCGATGTCCGCGTTCGCCCATCACGTCGGATTTCCAACCCGTCTGGCGGACGTGCCGGGATTCACGGACGAGCACGTGCGGCGGTGCCTGTCGGCGGCAAAGATCCCGCAGCTCCGAAGCAAGCTGGAGAACATGCCCGTTCGATTGACCCCCGAGCACGTCGATGAGTACATGGGCGCGGTTCTTGAGGCCGCCGTAGCTGGCGACCCGTCGCGGGTAAAGAACATGTGTAGCGTTTCACAGGAAGTGAGACGGAAGGCCGATCTGAGATAGAGATGTTTTTCAGGGAGGGCGAGGCGCCTGCCGAGCCGTCTGAGCCGCAATATTTCTGTCGCGCGGGGTGTCACCACGGGGTGCCCGCGCGAGAAGCATCCCCCGTCGCGGGTCATTCTGTGATGGAGGCATCCTGCGGCTCGCCGGGAGGCTTGCCTTCCTGTTCCGAGTCGCCCCCGACCGGCCAATGCCTTGGTTTCGTCGTGTTTCCTGATTTTCGCTTGACAGAACCCGCACAGAGTGAGATAGTAACAGGTGTTAGTCCACACTTACGGATGGTTTTGTCGTCCGCAGAGAACGGGGAAGGGTAGACGTGGGGTGTGGGGACTTCATCTCGTCGAGGTCCAACATACAAGTCGGGCTTGTTAGCCCTAGGTTAACTCAGCCGTGCCCTTGCGTGGTAAACTGGAAGGGGGGGAGTTTTTCGCCAGCCACCAAGGCCTATTGGGGACTTTGGGGGGGTTTTTAGCTCTCACGAGCAGAGGGGTGTAAGCATGTGTCGTTTGAGTCACTTCATCAGCGCGGGTTGTGTGGGGGTCTTGGTGTTGATGGTCTGTGCCCCGGCAGTAGGGCGCGACGCAGCTCAGGTCGCCTATGCCCGGGTCTACACAGCCAAGATTCCGGCGGCCGGAGACATGACCCAGGCGGGGACGGAACAGATTGCAAGGACGCAAGGTTCTATCGAAATCATCACCTTTCCCGTCGGTGGGGATCCGACCAAGGCGAGCACGCGGACTCTGGTTCGCGTGGGCGAACGGGGTCTGGGGTACCCGGGCTTCTCGGTTGACGTCCAACAGGCCCTCGCCTATGCCGGCAATCCGGGCGGGACCACGACGCTGAGCGGTGGCGCTGTCATTCAAGCGAGCCCTCCCCAAGCCCCGGAGGCGCCCCTCAGAGTCCGTTGCACCGTGGGCGGTCAGGAAGTCCTGAGCATTCTCGTGTATCTCCTTGATACCTCCAAACCGCGACGGATCGAGATGGTCATGCCGGCTGAAGGTACGACGGTTGTGCAAGTGTATGAATACCTCGACGGCCCCCCGGCGGCGGAGGAAATGACCCCGGTCGCCACCGGTCCCGTGGGGGTGACCACCGCGAGCGGTCCTGTGGAGATGGAAACCGCAGCCGGTGGGGGCGGAATCGTCCGGGAGGACGGCGTGAGCTTCGATGCCCAACTCACGGGGCTGAGTTGGAACTGGGACTCCAAGTGGTGGCCGGGCAACGATGAGGATCCGGGTGCCTACCCCCTGCAGGTCCGGTTCATCGTCGGTGCCGGAGCCGACATCAACTCGGAAGTGGACGGGAACTTCGTCCTCGACTACATGGGCAGCCAGTTGCAGGCGGGTTCCGCGTCGGGTGACCTGGAGATGAACTTCGGTGCACAGCTTTCGGCCCGGGGGGCACTGAAGATCCTCTGGTTCGCACCCTACGTCTTCAACATTCCCTACGTGCCGCAGTTCGACATGCGGGTGTACGATTACGAGACGTTCAGTTCCTTCCTGCTCGACTCGTCCGTTGACGTCTCGGATGCCACCGGCCGGCAGGCCCTGGCGAATATCAATGTCGTGGACCTGATCGGAGGCAGTTGGCTTCCCGATTGGGTGAAAAACAACTTGAACGCCGGCATCGCGATTGAAGGGGCCCTGGCGGGCAGCGGCACGATGACATGTAACAACATCGCGCTGAGCGACGGGACGGTCTTCACGAGCGAAGGGGAATCGAAGTCCGTCACGATCACGTCGGAGGGCTATCACGCGACAGCCACCTACAACGAAAACCTGACCATGACGGGCACGTTGATCCTTTACCCGTCCCTCTACGTCCATCTCCTGGATCTCATCCACTGGTCGTACCCGGTCTTCGAACTGCCGTGGAACGTCTTTTCCGGGCCGGTCGATCTGAGCTTCTCCACGTCGGCGCTGGATTTTCCGCCGATCATGGTCCATCTGACGGTCACCAAGCTGAACCCCAACTGGGGAAGCGTGTCCCTCGATCCGCCTCCGGCCGACCCGAACGATCCGCAGTACGTGCTGGGGACGCCGGTGACCGTGACGGCGACGCCCATTTCGGGAAAGGCGTTTCTCCATTGGGAACTCTACGATCCCAACTACCCCGACGACGACAACTACAAACAGATCGACCCCAACAACCCCATCACGATCGTGATGGACAGTGATCGTCACGTCCAAGCCGTCTTCAAGTGCAGCAGCGGCGTCGGCGAGGCGCTGCCGTTGTTGGGCGTGGGGTTGGTTGTCTGCGGTTTCGTTTCTCGCCGGTTGTCGCGCCGGGCGTAACCGCCGACGGTCCGGCAATGCTCCCGATGCCACGACCTGCCCCCGGTTCCGTGCCGGGGGCTTTGCTTTGACGAGCACCGGTCTACCGCCTTATGTTGTGCAAGGCGACGGGGTATGACTGCGACCAATGTCTTCATCCCCCGTCGTGATCGATTCGGTCATGGGATTCCGTCCCAGCGGCAGGTCAGGATGGGCGTTCGGTGTGTAGGATCGTGAACGAAGCCGCCCAACGTCGCGACGCATGGAATGCCTGCCGGTACGAGGTGGGGGGAGCAGAAGGGCACTACGAGAGCTACTTCCAACGTGCCAATCATCCGACCCGCCCGTTGGCCTTCTGGATTCGCTACACGCTCTTCAGTCCCAAGGGGCGACCGGAAAACGCCGTCGGGGAACTCTGGGCGATTTATTTCGACGGGGAGGGGACGCGGACGACCGCCGTCAAGCAGGCGGTTCCCCTGTCCCGTTGCCGCTTCTCACAAACGGGTCTGGACGTGCAGATCGGCGAAGCGATCCTGAAGGACGGCGTCCTGGGAGGCACGGCCTCTTCCGGCGGACATCGGTTGGACTGGTCACTGCGTTACGAAGGGAACGAGCCGCCGCTGCTGCTTCTCCCCAGGAGCTTCTACGAACGACGTTTCCCGAAGGCCAAGGCCCTGGTCGGCACACCGAACGCCGCGTACTTCGGGCAGATCCGTGTGGACGGCCAAGAGGTCGCCGTGGACGGGTGGATCGGCAGCCAGAATCACAACTGGGGCCGCAGACACACCGACCATTACGCCTGGGCACAGGTGGCAGGGTTCGACAACGCCCCCCAGGCCTTTCTGGAGTGCTCGACTGCCCGGATCAAGATCGGGCCGTTCCGGACGCCTTGGCTTACCCCGGTTGTCCTTCGTGTAGCCGGCCGCGAGTTCGCCCTGAACACACTCCGCCAATCCCTGCGCGCCCGCGGGCACTTCGATTACTTCACGTGGACGTTTGAGTCCCGCACCCGTGAGGTGTGCTTGATCGGTCGGGTCCACGCCCCCGCGTCGATGTTCGTTGGGTTGCGATACGCCAATCCCCCGGGTGGCAGCAAGACCTGCCTGAACACCAAGCTGGCCGGTTGCGAGCTTCGACTGGACCGCGAAGGCGAACCGTCGATGACGCTGGTCTCGAAGCACCGGGCGGCCTTTGAGATCCTGACGGATGACCACAAGCACGGTATCCCGATTTCGGCGTGAGCTTGATCGTGCCCCGCGGCGCGATGAGAATCGGACCGTCGATGGTTGTCCGAGCGATGGAATGGTTCGATGAGGCGGTTTTGCCGGCACGGTGTGGCGTCGGTGATGTCGGTCTTGTACCGCGGGGGGAGGGGGGCTGTTTTCGTCTACCACGAGGTGCTTGCGGATCACGGTCCCGAGCCCCAGACCTCGACGCAGATCCGCGCTTCGGATTTTGAGGCCCAGATCGGTTTCATCGCATCGACCGGTTGCGTGATGACGGTCGACGCATTCGTCCGTGGGTTGCAGGGCGGTCGCCTGCCGCCGCGGGCATGCGCGATCACCTTTGACGACGGCTTTGCGGACAACGTGGAGGTGGCTCTCCCGATCCTCCGTCGTTACAACTTGCCGGCAACCTTCTTCCTCGCCAGCGGCTACATCATCGAGGGGCGACCTTATGAGGCCGACGCCCTGCACGATCTGCTCAAGCGGGCGCCCTCGATCGGGCAGGTCGAGCTGGACTATCGACCTTGGGGAGGACCGAGGCTGACCGTTCGCTACGCGGGTCGGCAGGAACGTTCCTCCTCCTACTTCCGGATCGTTCGGATCTTCAAGCAGCGCATCGCCCATCGTCATCGCCGGGCATTCGTCGAGTACACGGCGGACCGGTTCGGGATGCAGGCGACGTCGCTGAGGTGGCCGCGGATGATGACCCCGCAACAGGTCCGCATGCTGGCCGACGCGGGGATGACCATCGGCTCGCACACGGAATGGCACAGCGCGTTGATGGCCGACGGCCCGGAGGAGTACGCCCGTCAACTTCGCGACAGCCGGAAATCACTCCAGGACATCAGCGGTCAACCGGTCCGGTATTTTTCCTACCCGTTCGGCGACGCGGAGTATTGCGTACCGGCGTGGCCTCTGGTTCGCGGCGCCGGCTACGCGGCCGGGTTCATGGGCTGTGGACTGCCGGCCAGCCGGCGACGGGGACCGTGGTTGATCGACCGTTTGGCGACGAGCGGTGGGCGGATCGGATTCTTGGCCTCCCTGCTGGGCGTTAAGCCCAGCCAATTCCGTCAGCGGCAGGCCCTGCGGCGGTGCCTGGCGGAAACAGAGCGCTCGCACCCGCGGTAGGGTCTTACGTAAGGACGGCCTGCAACATCGACGGGCTGATGGCTTGGCGGAGGCGGCGCAAGGCCCGCTTTTCGAGCTGCCGGGCGCGTTCCTTCGACACGCCCAGCAAAGTCCCGATTTGCTCGAGCGTGCGAGACCGCCCGTCCGGCGTGAAACCGTAGTGCTGAGTCACGATGCTCCGTTCCCGAACCGGGAGTTCGGCCAGCACCTGGTTCAGGGCCTCGCGGACGCCCTCCATGCGGCGGTCGGCGGCCGCAACGCGGTCCTCCGAATCCGGCTCGACCTCGAGCTGCTCTTCGTGCCCCGTCTGATAGCGCGTGAGCTGATAGCGCTCTTCCGGAATCGTACGGGCGTAGTTCTTGATGATCGCCCAAGAGGCGTAGGTGCTGAACTTGTTGCCGCGGGTGTAATCGAACTTCTCGACGGCCTTCATCAACGAGAGGTTCCCGTCGCTGATCACGGCGAACAGGTCCTCCCCGTTGCGGACGTGACGCTTGGCGATGCTCACCACCAGCCGCAGGTTGGCACTGATGATCCGGTTCTTGATCTCATCCGCCTGCCGGAGGAGCGTCTCGAGGGCGTCCAGGTCGCGGCTTCGCGGGCGGCGAGGGTCGATCGAGGCGGCCAGGCGACTCGCCTTGAACTTGAGGTAGTTGTAACGCCGGAAGAGTGCGACCTCCTCCCCGTCGTCCAGCAGCGGCAGATCGTACAGCTCCTTGAGGTACACCGGCATGTCGCTGCGAGGACGGGGGCGATTCGTCTTCTTCGGCTGACCCTCCCGAGCTGCCGGAGCGTCGTTCAGGATGACCTGCTCGGCATCGGGACGTTCGAATTCGTCGCTGGGGACATATTGGATCCGCCGGGCGAGCAGTTCCTTGGCCCGCATCTCCGCCACAATGCGGTAGATCGTGGATGTCGTTCGACCGAAGCGACGGGCCAGGTCGGGCACGGCGTCTCCGTTGCGGTAACACCGGTAGATCCGCAACGGTTCTTCGCCGCCGATGGGCTTGGTTTCCGGGTCGAAGAGCCGATTCTCCGGGTGTTCCTCTTCGTACTTTCGAAGGACGTACCGAATCGTCTCGACCGACCGGCCGAGCGTCCGCGCCAGGCGGTCCGCGACCTCGCTGACCTTCGTGATCCCTTGCTTGACCAGCTCCCGCGCGCGGGCGGCGATGGCCTCCCGTTCGTCGTCCGTGAGCTTACTGAAGGCCGATGCCCGCTTGACGAGCGCGAGGTTCTTGCCGACAAACCGCCTAACCGCGCGATCGGGGAAAACGACCCTTCGGCGCCCCTCGCCGTCCGTCGCGCGGTAAGACACCAGACCCCGTCGATGCCATCGATTCACCGTCTTGGGCGAGACCCGGAACCGATCGCAGAGCTGGTCGATGGTCCAGCAGGCCTGCCCGATCCCGTCGATCGACAGACTCGCCGACGCACTGAGTTCGTCGATCAATCGGACCAAGTCGCCGATCAGCTTGTCGCCGGGGAGCGGTTCGTCGTTCCGCTCCGAACGAATCGGGCGGTAGCGCGTGATGTGAAACAACACCAGCTCGTAGGGATAGTCGCGTTTGGGTTCGATCAGGTTGACGAGATACTCGGCGCCCTCAATCTGTTGCACCCGCAGCCTGATGGGCGAAAGGAACAACTGGCGGGCCAGTTGCTCGATCATCTCAAGGGTGTAGCGGGTCACACCACAACCCTCCGCCGTGGAGACCACCGACCGCTCCGACGAACAGGACCACGGTTCCAATCCGCGGGTCCCTCTCACCGGAATTGGGTTTCCACCGGGGACGCAGGGCGTGGACTCTGGAGTCCCCACACCCCTAGGGAGTCCGGTTACGCAAGAGAGGCACCCCGAAAGCGTTACGTTCCCCAAAACCCAGGCCCCGCCGCCGTAACAGTGCATGGCGGTCAAATACGGCCTTCCTACTTCATTATTTCGGTCGACCGATAACAGGTCAACACAACGGGGCAGGAAATTCCAACAGACCGAGTGTCCGTTTCCGCCGACAAATTGAGGCCTATTTCCGACCGCAAACGCCTGCCTGCCTGCTACTGCATGAACCAGATAATTCCGATTCAGAAGAGACCTAGAGAAGATCCCAACTTGGTTACGACCGATGACAACCGGCGCTTGAAGCGAAAACCCGGATTCGCTTTCGTTCACATGGAGGAGGCTGCCTGGTTCGATATTCGGCCCGTGGGGCGACACAAACCGAACCGAGCGGCGTAAGCCGCCGACCCGCTGTTCCGTCAGCTGAACCAGACCCCCATTTACAAGGGATCGCACGTCGGAAGGCAGGGTGACGAAGGAATGTAGTCTTGGAGGGCTCATTAAGTCGCCTTTCCGCGCAACAGACTCTGCGACGTGCCTCTATACTGTTTTCCCCGCCAGGCCTTCAGTTCTGTCGGTGTTTTCGTAATGTCTCGAGCGCTCGCCGGAAATCGTCCGGGAGGGGGGCGTGAAGGGTCATGGGTTGTTCCCGGATTGGATGGAGAAAGCTGATCTGAAGGGCGTGGAGTGCCTGTCGTTCGATGAGGGGGACCTCCGGTTCTCCGGGGTCCCCGGTGAGCTGAGCTCGGGTGATGAGGTGCCCGCCGTACATCGGGTCGCCGAGGATCGGGTGCCCGATATAGCTCATGTGCACGCGAAGTTGGTGGGTCCGACCCGTTTTGGGAAACAGGCGAACGAGCGTAAACCCGGCAAACCGTTCCGCGACCTCATAACGGGTGATGGCCTGGCTGCTCAGCTCGGCCTCGGTCCGCAGTCCGGATACGATGTACTTGTCCTTGATCCGTGGGTGCTGCGCGATGGGGGCGTCGATCACGTCGCCGTCGAGTTGGATTCTTCCCTCGACGATCGCCCAGTACTCTTTCTGAATCGTTCGACGTTCAAATTGCAGCGCCAATCGCCAGTGGGCCTCGTCCGTTTTGGCGACCAGCATGATCCCGGTCGTGTTCTTGTCGAGGCGATGAATGATTCCGGGGCGGAAGGGGTCCTCACCGTGACTGAGGCTCTCGGCATAGTAAGCCAACCCGTTGGCCAGGGTCCCCGTCTGCGTCGCCCGGGCCGGGTGGCAGATGATGCCGGCCTGCTTGTTGATCGCCAGCATCTCGCGGTCCTCGTACACAATATCCAGCGGGATGGGTTCGGGGATCACCTCGTTCGGCTCGGGCGGTGGGATCAGCACGCGGACGACGTCGCCGGGCATCAGTTCATAGCTGGGTTTGGTGGGCTTGTCGTTGACCGTAATGGCCCCTTGCTTGATCAGGCGCTGGATCAGCGTGCGGGACATGCGGATGAACCGCCCATGGAGGTACTTGTCGATCCGCCGGCCCGGCAGACGACGCCGGATGCGGAGGGTCACCTCCTGGACCTCATCGTCGTCCATCCCGACGGGGCGCTCCAGAATGTCGTCCGAGTGGTCGGCCATTTCGTTGGGCCCAAAAAAACGCTTGGTTCAAAAACGGGGACTCACCTCCGAGCCAACCGTTGACTGCCACGGCGAAAACGCGTTCCAGCGAGGTGCCTGTCCCCGTTTTTGAACCCTGCCAAAAAAACGGGTCCCGCGACTTCGGGACCCGTCCGATCTGACATGACCAACCTGTTCAGTACGGACCGAGAGACCTCATGCCCTGGCGCCTACCAGCTTCCTGGCTACGTCGACGGCCGTGGCGGCGTCCGGGGCGTAGCCGTCCGCACCGATCTCGTTGGCATAGTCCTGTGTCACGGGGGCGCCGCCGATCAGCGTCTTGGCCTTCAGACCGGCCTGTTTGACCGCGCCGACGACGTTTTTCATTTGCGGCATGGTGGTGGTCAACAGCGCGCTCATGGCGACGATGTCGGCCCCGGACGCCTGCGCCTTCTTCACGAAGGTCTCCGGTGCGACGTCCGTGCCGAGGTCTTCGATGTCGAAGCCCTGCCCTTTCAACGTCAAACTGACCAGGTTCTTGCCGATGTCGTGCAGGTCGCCCTTGACCGTACCGATGACCACTTTTCCGACGGGTTTCTCGCCCGCGGCGAGCAGCAACGGTTTGATTTTCTCCATCGCCGGTCCGAAGGCGCGGGCGGAAATTAGCACCTCGGGGATGAACACCTCGTTCCGCTTGAACTGCTCGATGACCACCGCCATCCCCGCCATCAAGCCGTCCTCGAAAATGGTCTTGGGGCTGATCCCCTGAGCGAGCGCCTCCTCGGTCAATTGAAGCGCCGTCTTGGGAACATTGCGGTTGCCGCTGATAATTGCCTCGGCGATCGCCTTCATATCTGCCATGAGTCCGATCTCCTTGTTCCGTTGCCGCTCTTCGGAAAACCGGTGATGAATCTAGCAACTCACCGGGCCCATATCAATCGCAAACCGAACAATTTCCGCCCGTCACCCTCCCGGTCCACCGCGTCGGTTACTTGGTAAGCGGAGGAGGTTCCCGCGGGGACGCTGCGGGGGCGGTGGTTGGGTTCGTGATCCCCGCCGGTACGGCCGGACCCGGGTGCGGAGGAACCGCAAGCGGATCACCTAAGCCCCCTCGACCGGCAGGTCCTGTGGCCGCCGCCCGTCCTACCTGGGTGGTCGCGGACGTGCTCGGCGGAGGCGAGAAAACGACGGGTTGACGAAGGGTCTCCAGGCGTTTGATCGCCTCAAGTGCTTCCGTCTTGTGAGGCATGTGGGCGAACCTCGGATCGTCTGCCACCGCCTGGTAGTGCTTCCGCGCCTCCTCCCATCGGTGCTGGTTTTCTTCGAGAAACGCCAGACCAAAATGCGCGCCGGCCACAGCCAACGTCTGATCCGGATAGTGGTTCAAAATCGTGAGGTAGGCGTTCGCGGCTTCGGAGTGCAATCGCATCACCTCTTCACCGGACCGCGTTCCGGACACCGCTTCCTGCACGCAGGCGTCGCCGAGTTTCAGCCAACTCAGGGCGACCAGGACGGGGTCCTTGTACTTTCCGGCGACGGCACGGAACGCACTCAACCGCGCGTCGGGTGACCCTTCGGCCACGAGCTGACTTCCATAGAAGTCGTCCCACCCTTGGTACCGGGCGGACACCCGGGCGACGTACCAGTAGACGCCCAGGACGAGGACGAGGATCACCCCTGCCGAACCGGCCAGCACGGCCGTGCTGTTGCGGCGGAAGAACTCCATGAGCTCCGCCAGACTCTGGGCCAGTTCGTTGGTCCGGAGCTGTTGCCTTCGGGTGGTCTTCATGGCGCCGCCTTCTCTTGGGTGGGTTTCGGCGCCCTGCCGCGAGCACGCGGGGAGACTTCGATGCGGATCTTCGTCTTGGAGAACAGACCCCGCCCGACCTGCGAGATGGTCACCTCGCAGGACTCGTGTTCCTTTTCAAACTGCATGACGTACTGCCCCTGCTTCATTTCGTCGCTGAGCAGGGTCCACTTTTCCACGGGCATGTGTTCTCGGAAAAACGCCCGAACCAGTTGGTTGTCGGCCGTTCCAAGATAGACGTGCCGGATGTACCGCGAAGCGGCGGAGGACTTGTCTTCGGACGAGGCCTCATCCAGCGTAAACCCCGACGGTACGGGAATGTCGCTCTTGGCCAACTGCTGTTGCGGGACCAGCTTCTTCGGTTCGCCGCCCCACATGCCTTCTTGACAACCCACCTCACACGGCAAGAAGACCCACGCGGCAAGGACGACGATGGACGGTCGATGTGTTCTCATGGCTGGACACCTACTACAGGCAAAGTTCCGGCATGGTTCCAAAAACGGGGACAGGCACCTCGCCGGAACCCGTTTTCTGGGTCGTAGTCGAGGGTTGGCTCGGAGGTGAGTCCCCGTTTTTGAACCATGCCCAAAGTTCCCAGTGTCTACTCGCGCCGCTTTGTAGCGGATTCAGTGCCACAAGTCAAGTTCGTCACGGCAGTTCCAGCGATGATGAACAGGGCTTCCGCCGGCGATCGGCGGTAGTTGGGCCGGCGGCGGGCGGGTTTGTGGGCGCAGGACGGGGGGTTCCCGACGGGCGTCGGGTCCGGAGAGGGGAGAGCGGG
>Ga0129299_1001993_pt1 | contig 13626 bp, 11 predicted proteins | sample ConPoolayeCmetaG_FD_94477 | JGI IMG/M metagenome (GOLD analysis project Ga0129299, IMG submission 94477) | Hot spring microbial mat communities from California, USA to study Microbial Dark Matter (Phase II) - Cone Pool mat layer C metaG ... | reverse complement strand
GTGTTGCTGGGGGCGGGCGCGTGCGTGCTGGCCGTGGCGGGCGGCTGGTGGGCGTACTTCACCTTCACGACCATCGCTCCGCCGCCGGTCGAGCAGGCCTCGGCGGCCGAGGTGGTGACCTACCTGGGCAGTCCGCGCGGCTTTTCGCGGATGTCCGTCGATCAGCGCGAGCAGTTCCTGACGCAGGTTTTCGGCGGCAAGTTCGCCTCCGGGCCCCAGCGTCAGCAGCTCAACGAGGCCCTGCGGCAGATGCCCGCCTCGGAGCGTGAGGTGCTGATGGACGCGACCGTCGAGGTGGCCAAGGTGCGGTTCATGGAACACGCCCGCAAGTACAAGAGCCTCCCCAGGACGCAGCAGACCGCATACGTGGACCAGGCGGTGCGGCACTTCACCCAGATGCAGATGCAGCTGGCCGGCGCCGGCGGTGCGGACAACTTCGGCGAATCCTTCAAGGATCTGGCGCCCAGCACCAGCGACGAGATCACCAAGGCGATCGTCAGCCGGACCAGCGCCCGCGAGCGGGCCGAGGCCCAGCAGTTCGTGGACGCCCTGGCGGTCCGCCACAAGGAGCTGGCGGGCAAGCACTGAGCCGCGGCCGGGGACGGGCGGCGCCCGCGGCCCGGTCAGCCTTCGCGGCGGCTTGCGGCGACGAATCCCACCAGTCCGCAGGCCAGACCCTGGGCGGCCAGCACGGCGCACGGCCGGAGCATCTCGCGCAGGCCGAACCCCCGCCAGATGCCGCCCTCGAATCCCAGGATCGCCCACTTCACCGGGCTGATCGCCCCCAGGGTGAGCATCCATTCCGGCAGGAACATCTGCGGGACCATGCCGCCGCCGAGCATGGCCATGACCAGCAGCACCGCCCAGGCCGCCCCGCTGACCGCCAGCTCGGTACGCCCCATTTCCGACAGCATCAGCGTCAGCCCGACGAAGCAGACCCCCGTGGACAGGCAGGCCAGGGCCATGGCCGGCAGGCTGGCCAGCCGCACGCCGAAACCGACGGTGCCCACGGCCAGCAACAGGCTCATGACCCCCAGGCAGGCCAGGAACGTCGCCAGACCTTCGCCGGCGACGCGGCGGACGCGGCTGACGGGGGCGATGCGCAGGCGCAGCAGCGTGCCGGACTGGCGCTCCTTGGCCAGGGCGGCGGCGCATTCGGCGGCCAGACCCAGCAGCCCCCAGATCATGCCCAGCGGGAAGCAGACCTCGAAGGCCGAAGCAGGACGCACGGCCTCGCCGATCGCCAGCGTCTGCAGCCTCCCCAGCGGAAGCGGCGCGGCCGGCCCCGCAGCCGTGGCCCCGGCCGGGGAACTGGCGGGCGTGAGGTAGAGCCCCACGGCGCCCAGGGCGGTTTCCAGGCCGGCCCGGGCGGTCGGGCCGAGGGCACCGGTTTCGGCCAGGTCGGCCAGCCAGGCCTGGATCATCTGCGGCCGTCGGGTCGGGTCGGCCCACTGGTCGCGGAGCATCCGCAGGGCCGACTCGGTCACTGCCGCCTCGAGAAAGGCCAGCTCCGCCCGGCGTGCCGGATCGATGCCGGCGGCCACCGGAAGCCTCTTGTCCCAGAAGGCCGAGGGAGAGAGCCGGAAGCCCTCGGGCAGCAGGAGGTACGCGGTCAGCCGGCCGGTGCGCACGGCCTGGGCGGCGGACGCGGCGTCCTCGGGCCGCAGCTCCAGCCCCGGCGACTGCCGCAGGGCCTCGATGAAGGCGGCCGAGTCGGCGGAGCGGGCCTGGTCGACCAGTCCGACGGTCATGGGCCGGCTGGGGCCCTCGAGCACGCCGGCGAAGATCGTGCCGATCAGCACCGCGATGAGCATCGGGAATCCGACCATCCACCAGAAGAAGCCCATGCGGTCGCGCCACAGCAGCAGCAGGCTCTTGCCGGCGATGACGATGACGGCGGGCATCAGTCCCTCAGCCTCCGGCCGGTGAGATTGAGAAACACCGCCTCGAGGTCGGGCTGGTGGGCGTAGAACTCGCGGATTTCCACGCCGCTGGAGGCCAGTCGGCCGAGCACCTCGAACGGCTCGTCGGTGTCCATCAGCAGGGTGGTCTCATCGAGGCGGCCGGGCAGTTGCGCGGGGTCGTCGGGCGGACGCTGGAGCTCGATGCGCAGGGCGGCGCGTCCGCCGTGTTCGGCGATGAGCCGGGGCACGGTATCCAGCGCCAGGATGCGCCCCTGATCCATGATCGCCACGCGGTCGCACAGCCGCTGGGCCTCCTCCATATAGTGGGTGGTGAAGACGATGGTGCGGCCGTCGCGTTTGAGGCTCTCGATGTCGTTGAGGATATGGTGGCGGGCCTGGGGATCGACGGCCACGGTGGGTTCGTCGAGGAACAGCACCTTCGGCTCGTGGATCAGGGCGCACTGCAGGTGGAGCCGCCGCTTCATGCCGGCCGAGTAGTCGCGCACCAGGTCGCGGGCCCGGCCGGCCAGTCCGGCGCGGTCCAGGGCCCGGCGGACGCGGTCGCGGAGCGTCCGTCCGCCCAGGCCCTGCAGACGGCCGAAGAAGGCCAGGTTCTCGGCGCCGGTGAGGTCGTCGTACAGGGCCAGGGCCTGCGGGGCGGCCCCGACCGTGCGGCGGACGGCCGGGATGGTGGGGTTCCCGCCGTCCAGCACGACGCTGCCGGCGTCGGGCCGCAGCAGGCCGAGCATCAGGTGCAGCGTGGTGGTCTTGCCGGCGCCGTTGGGGCCCAGCAGGCCAAACGTTTCGCCCGGGCGGACGTCAAAACTGATGTCCTCGACCGCCGGGATGCGGCCGAAGCGCTTGCGGAGGCGGGAAACCCGGATCATGCCGCCGCAGTATACCGCATCGGAGCGGTGGTGGAGACGGCCGGGGCGGACGGGCGGGGCCGGCCGGCTTGCCTTGGGGCGGTCTTTGGAGTATTCAGTGCAGGGTCGGGAGTGGGGCGCCCGCGATTGCGCCATGCCGCGTGAAGACCCGCCGGAGGCCGAGTATCCTTGATGGTGTACGGTGGACGAACCGCGCTGGCCGCCCGGATCGTCGCCGGCATGGTGCTGTGGATGACCGTGAACGTCGGCTGCTTCTCGGAGCGTTCCTTCCGGCTGGATCCCAGCGATTCGGTCGCCCTGCCTGAATCCGGCCTTCCGGAGGACGGGTGCTCGACGCGCGAGTGGCTGCGGCGGGCCCACGCCCAGCTGGCCCCGCTGCTGCCGCCGGGTCCGCGCCCTCCGCTGCTGACCGAGGAGATCGGCGACGGGGAAGGCCGGGCCGTCGACGTCTTCGCCCACTTCGGCATCGACCGGAGCAGCCTGCAGAGCATCCTGCGCAACCTGCGCGGCATCACCTACTCGGCCCAGGCCGCCAGCCGGGACTACTACATTCACCGCCAGGCGCCCCCCTGGCCGGGCTTCGAGGACATCTGGATCCCCGTGCGGCTGGCGATCGACCGCGAGCTCTACTGTTCGGGGCGGATCGGCTACGCCCGCGACGCCCGCGGGGAGATCATCGACGCCGACTGCATCGTGATCCTGCCGGGGCTGTTCGGCGACCACGGGGTCAAGCGCAGCGCCGACCTGGCGATTCCGCTGCGCGAGTCGGGCTGCCACGTGCTGCACCTGGAGTTGCGCGGCCACGGCCAGACCGAGGCCCGGTGTCCGGACGTCACGCACACCTTCGGCGTGATCGAGCCGGACGACCTCATGCAGGTCGCCGACTGGCTGCAGTCCCAGCCGCACATCCGCCGGACCGGGCTGATCGGCTACTGCTGGAACGCCAACATCGTGCTGCTGGCCGCCTGGTACGAGAACCGCCTGCCGGACGACCCGGCGATCCCGCCGGCCCTGAGGCCCTACTACGTCTGCCCGGTGGAGCCGGAGAAGCGGCGGTTCGAGGCCGGGGTGATCGCCTTCTCGCCGGTGGTGCGGTGGGAAGTGCTGATGGACGAGCTGGACCGCCCGCGCAACCGGCTGGTGCATCCGGTGTATGCCGCGATCCAGGACACGGTGCGCGACCGGATGGAGTTCAAGGGCTGGCCCTCGCCCAGCGGCAACCTGCGGCTGCTGGTCAGTCACGAGAGCGATCACTACCGGCTGCCGCTGCCGCGGGGTGCGGCCGAGGGATACCCGGTGCTGCGGCTGCTGCCGTACAAGGATCAGCCGGCCACCGACAAGCTCGGCCGTGCCCGGATGCCGGTGCTGATCGTGCACGGGGCCGACGATCCGCTGGTGCCCGCGCAGGACGCCGCCGACCTGATCGCCTCGGTGTCCAACCGCAAGGTGGCGGGGCTGATCCTGCCGACCGGCGGCCACGTGGGCTTCGCGGCCTATGCCCCGCGCTACTACCTGAGCCTGATCCGGAACTTCTTCGATCCGCGGACCGGACCGGCGGCCTGTGCCGCGCAGGCCCGGGAGCCGGCCGCACGGAGCGAGCGGGGCGGACCCCGCTGAAACGCCGAGGCGGCGTGCGGGACCGCCGTCCGTCGCCACGGGCATCCTCTCGAAAACGCTCCCGGGCATCGCAAGCGGAGGAAGCGGAGGAACCGGCCATGAGTCGCGCTGCGGCCAAGATCGAGCGGGTGCGGGCGGCGCTGGAACGGCGCGAGCCCGACCGCGTGCCGATGGGGGAGTTCTTCTGGACGACCTTCATCCGCCGGGCGCGCCGCGAGGGACACATCCCGGCGGACTTCGACCCCTACCGGCACTGGGATCTGGACATGGTCGTGCTGACGCCGAACATGGACCCGCACATCCGGCCGATCGAGGTGCTCGAAGAGTCGGACGCGCGGACCGTGGTGCGGACCGGTTTCGGCGCGACCATCGAGGTGCATGCCTCCTGTCCGATGCCGCATTACGCCGACTTCGCGACCCGCACGTACGAGCAGATGGAGGCCCTGCGTTTCGACGACCCGCGGGACGAGCGCCGCTACCGGGCGGCGATCGACGACCAGATCAACGCCGTCGGCGACGTGCTCAACCGCGGGATCGCCCCGTTCGTCGAGCGCGTACAGCGGTACGCCGACGACTTCTGCGTGTTCGGGAGCGTCTGCGAGCCGCACGAGATGCTCTGGCGGATCATGGGCACCGAGAACGTGCTGGTCAAACTGGCCGAGGAGCCGCTGCGGATGGCCCGGTTCATCGAGCGACTCGGCGATTTCCTGGTGGGGATCGCCGAGGCTCAGATCGCCGCCGCCGGCGGAAGGCTGTCGGGGCTGTATATCTGGGGGGACATCGCCTACGTCAAGGGGATGTTCTTCTCGCCGGCCTACTGGCGGGAGGTCTACAAGCCGCAGTTGCGGCGGATCTGCGACGCGGCCCATGCCGCCGGGCTCAAGACCATCTACCACGGGTGCGGCAACGCCTCGAAGGTCTATGACGACATGATCGAGGCCGGCGTGGACGCCTGCAACCCCCTGGAGGCCAAGGCCCGGCTGGACGTGGTGGAGCTCAAGCGCCGTTACGGGGCCCGCTGGGCGTTCAACGGCAACATCGACGTGCGCGTGCTGGCGACCAACGACCGGGCGCAGATCCGCCGCGAGGTGCTGACCCGGCTGAACGCCGCCAAGGGGGGCGGGTACATCGCCCAGTCGGACCACAGCATCCCCGGGGACGTGGATTTCGCCAGCTATGACTACGTGGTTCAGCTGGTCCGCGAGCACGGCCGGTATCCGCTGCGACTGGGGGAGTTCGACCTTCCGATCGACTGACCCGTCCGGCCGATCCGGCGACCGGCTCGCGCAGGTACTGCTGCCTTCGCCGGCGCAAGAAACTGCCCGGCGGCTCGCGGCCGGCCGGGCAGGCTGTTGGTCACGGCGATGAGAAGGTCCGCCGGTCCTCGACCGGACGGGCGGGGATCACTTGCGGCGGCGGATCGCCACCAGGCCGGCCAGGGCCAGCAGCCCCGCGCAAGCCGGCTCCGGTACGCAGATCGTGTCGATGACCAGCTGGTCCACCATGATCGTGCCGTCGATCTTGACCGTCTCGATCGGCGGATTGAACGGCAGGTGGATCAGGTAAGTGCTGTGATACCACTGATCCTGGGGCCACGGCAGGCCGGTCGGCTCCAGCGGGATGGTCTGGACCAGCTGGCCGGTGATCCCGGACCCCAGGTCCTTGACAAACGGCATGCTGAGGGAAACCTGCTTGGCCCAGGTGATCTGCACCCAGATGTCCTTGTAGTCGTTGGGCTCGGGGCGGTTGGGGATGATGACCTCGATGGTCCCCGACAGCGGCCAGACGCCCTCGCGGCCGCCCCACTGCATCTGCCACGACTGCAGTTCACCCGGCTCGGGCGTGGCCGAGGCCATGCCGTAGGGGTTCACGCTGATGTCCGGCGCGACCGGCGATGCAGGCGTGTTGAACTCCCACTGCTGCATCGTGCTGCCCGGCTGCCCGCGCCAGGGCGGCGGATTGAGATCGTCGGCGATAACCGCCGGCGCCGAAACCAGCATCAGACTCACAATGCCGACCAGGCAAGATTTGGCGACGTGCACTTTCGACCTCCTCACTGGCGGCTGCGACCGCCCTGCGATATGGAACGAACCGCCTTCCTTCAGCTTCCTTGCGACCTCGAGGGGGTTCGGGTCCTGGCGGGCCCTCCTCCTCGACGCTGGTCATTGTACCGGTCAGTCGACTTCAACGTCAAGAACTATCTTACTTATGTGACAGGAAGGTCCAATAAAGGCAGGCTGATCGTCACGGCGAGCCCGGCTTCGCGCAATCTCTTGCCTGGCAATGAGTTAAGTTGGGATCGGCTTCGGCGGAAGCAGTCGTCTGGGGGATTCGGATTCAAAAAAAACGGCGGGGACCCCCCGCAGGCGCAACCAGATTGAGCACCGCCAGGGCATGCAGACGACGGCGGTGTGCGCGATCAGCTCTCTGCGTGAGCGAGCAAAACCCGGATTCAGCGGCGGCGCCGAACCAGCAACGCGACGCTTCCCGCGGCCAGCAGGCCGACCGACAGCGGCTCAGGGATACAGATCGTGTCGATCACGACCTGATCCACGTTGACCGCGCCGGTGACGGCGATGACCTCGAACGGCACGTTGGGGTACCAGCGCAGATAATAGACACTGTGGTACCACAGGCCGTCGCCACCAGGGTCACCGGTCGCACCGAGCACCTGGCGGCCAGTCTCAGGCATCACGGTCATGCCCGTCCCGCCCCGGTCCAGCATGAAGTAGACGATCGGCGAGACGTTGGAGGCCTGCTGCGCCCAGGTCAGCTGAACCCAGATATCCTTGTATTCATTGGGTTCGGGCCTGTTGGGCATGTCGATCCAGATCTCGCCGGACAGCGGCCAGACACCCTCTCGACCGCCCCACTGCGGGAGGTAGTACTGGCCCACCCCGGGCAGCGGCTGAGCCATGGGCATCCCGTAGGGCCAGTTCCCGATGTCCGGAGCGATGGGAGACTCGGCCGACAGGAAAGCCCAGCCAGCCCAGGAGCTTCCGGGCTGGCCGCGCCAGGGGGGCGGTACCAGGTCGTCGGCCACAACCGGCCCGGCAACCAGGCACAACAACAGCAGACTGATGGCTAACCTTCTCACCTTCGTCCTCCTTTCAGAATGACCACACGATCGTGAACCCACATAAGACGCCACTTCCATCCCCGCCCGACGAACGGGCTGGTCGATGTGCGCGCAGCAGGCTGTCCTCGGCTCTGTCACGCCGACGTGACGGCTCTATTTTAACCCCCCGGCTGCGCCGTCGGCAACGCATTCTGAAGGCTAAATCCCGAGGATTTGCGCCCGCAGCACGCCGGCGGCGACGGTGGAGCGTCGGAGCGTGGAAACGGTCCATAAAGTCGCACTTCAGTCGGGTGGGTGGCAGGCTCAGGCCCTCGCCCGTCGGCCCGCGGCGAGGGTGTCCCCAGGCCGGCAGCCGTCGGCGGGGGATGGATCCTCGCGCGGGTGAGAGATACGCTGGAATCTGCGGGGCAGTGGTCTTTTCCACCAGATCGGATCGGGGGGCCGGGCCATGCGACGGTCGCGGGTTGCAGCTGCGCTGGTGGCCGGCTGGGCGTCGATCGCCGGGGGCTGGACGACGCCCGCGCCGGTGCGGATGACCGCCGGCGACAGTCTGGACAGCCGGGTGGCGGTGGACTCCAACGGCCGGCTGCACGTGGTCTACCGTGAGAATCCGGGTACGGCCTGGCAGGCCTGGTACAACACGAACGCCGGCGGCTTCTTCGGCGAGCCGGTCCAGCTCTCGGCCGGGGCGGGCTTCTGGCCGGTCGTGGCCTGGGACGGCGGCGAGGTGCATTTCGCCTGGACGTACGATCCGCTGGCCAACAACAACTGGGAGATCTTCTATCGCCGCCTGGCCGGGGGGGTGCTGGGGCCGATCATCAACGCCAGCAACACGGGTATCAAGTCGCTGCGGCCGGCGCTGGCCGTGGGCGCCGGCGCCGGTCCGATGATCGCCTGGGATGAGGCTCTTCAGGCCGACGATCGCTACGATACGTTCTTTGCCGACTGGAACGGCAGCAGCTTCAATCCGGCGATCAACATCTCCAACACCCCGGGCGGCACGGCCTACGGTTCGGTGAACGTGAACCTGGTCGTGGCCCCCGACGGCGCGGTGACGGCCGTGTGGGTGGACCGGGACAACCCCGCCAACCAGTACCGGCCGAACGCCCGGCGCCGGGTGGGGGGGGTGTGGCAGCCGCGTCAGGAGATTTCCACGCTGGCGCTGGGGCCTTCGACGCCGGGCCTGGCGGTCGGTCCGGACGGCGTGGTCCACACGGTCTACGAATCCGGCGGCACGATCCGGCACCAGCGCTTCGCCGCAGGCGCCTGGAGCGCCCCTCAGGACCTTCCCGGCGGGCTGAGTGCCCCGCTGCGCTGCAAAGCGGCGGTGGACGATCGCGGGTTCGCCCATGTGGTCTGCGACGACAGCCGGTATGGCGTGGGCGAGATTTACTACACCACCAACGCCTCGGGCGCCTGGAGCCCCTGGATCAACATCTCCCATACGCCCGACACCAACTCCATCGCCGCCGACATCTCCTGCCGGGCCCACGTGCTGGGCGTGGTCTGGCTGGAGAACAGCGACCAGGCGGGCGGCACAGGAGTGTTCAATATCTGGCACACACGGCATGACCTCCCCCCGCCGGGTCCGTCCGGGGCCCTGGCCGGGGTGGTCCGCCGGCCGGCGGGCACTCCGCTGGCCGGGGCGGTGGTGTGCTGCGGCGGGCGCGAGGCCGTGACCGGCGCGGACGGGGCCTACCGGCTGGAGGCCATCGCGACGGGCACCTGCACCGCCGTGGCCTCCAAGCCGTACCATCAACCGCAGGAGGTGCCGGGCGTCCAGATCGCCGCGGAGCAGACGGCGGCGCTGGACTTCACGCTCGAGCCGATTCCGCCCCCGCCGGTGACGCAACTGGTCGCCACGGCCGGCAACACGCAGGTCACGCTGACCTGGAGACACTCGTCGGGGCCGCAGTCGGTCGGTACGCTGATCCGCTTCAGGCACACCGGCTTTCCCGAGGACCCGCAGGACGGCTTTCCGGTCGTGGACCGGCCGGGGGAGCCGGGCGCGATCGACAGCTTCACGCACTCGGGCCTGACCAACGGCCGGCCGTACTACTATGCCGCTTTCGCCCACGACGGCGCGGGCGCCTTCGCCCCGCCGGCCGCCGCCGGACCGGTGCGGCCGGCGGTGCCGCCGGACTTCGACCGGGACGGCGACGTGGACCAGTGGGACTTCGGCTTCCTGCAGGCCTGCCTGACCGGCCCGTACGTGCCGCCGGCCGACCCTGAGTGCCAGCCGGCCGAGCTCAACGGCGACGGCGGCGTGGACGGCCTCGATGTCCTCCGGCTGCTGGCCTGCATGGGGGGGGCCGGCGCGGCTGCGGATCCGGGCTGTGCGGACTGAGATCGGCCAGGGGCGACGGACGATCCTTGACCGCGCCGCGGGGCACTTCTATAGTCGCCGCAGGCGATGTTGACGTGAGGCGCGCCCGCGACGGCGGGGGGGCGGATCGATCCTTCGGCGCGGCGGGTCCGCGGATCCTGCTGGAGGATCGCTGCGCCGGAGTTCAAGCGGCGCGATGGAACCGGCCATGAATGTGAAATCCCCTGGATGGCGTCGGGGCCTGACCGGGCAGTGGGCGTTGTGGGTCCTGCTGGTTCTGGCCAGCGGATGGCCGCGCGTCGCGGTTTTCGGGCAGAGCGCACCGGCGACGTCGCCGGCGGCGGCTGCCACGCTGGAGGCGGCACTGAACGCTCTGCGCAGCGAGCGCTACGCCGACGCCCGGGAGATGCTGGAACGGGTGGTGGCCGCCGAGCCGGCCAATCTCGATGCCCTCAGCACGCTGGGCTTCGTCCTCGAGCAGATGGCCCGGCGGCCCGGGGGGGACGGCGCCGCCGGCCAGGTGGACCAGGCGCTGATGGCCCGGGCGGTGGCGACGTATCTGGCGGCGGCCGAGGCGGCCAACGCAGCCGAGCAGTTGCGGCTGGCCGAGCAGATGTACGAGCGGGCCCTGAGCTGCGATCCGGCCTCGCCGGAGGGGCTTCTGGGGATCGCCCGGCTGTACGGCCGGACCGACCGGGCGCTCAAGGCGATCGAGCGCTACAACGACTACCTCAAGAACCCCGTCGCCCGGCAGCCGGAGGCCCTGCTGGAGCTTGGGGAGGCCTACCTGGCGGCCGGGCACTTCCGGCAGGCGGCCCAGTCGCTCCGCCGCGCCGGGCAGCTGGATCCCAGGAATGCCAGGGTGGACCTGAGCCTGGCCCAGGCCTACGTGATGATGAACCGGCTGACCGGACCGGACAGCGCCGCCACCGCCATCCAGGCGGCGATGTCCAAGGCGCCGGACGATCCGGAGGTGTATTTCCTGCAGGCCCGGCTCCTGATGGCCAGCAACCAGCCGGAGGAGGCGCTGGTCCAGGTCCGCCGGGCGGTCGAGCTGGCCACGAACCGGCTCAAGGCCGGATCCCTGGACATGGCGCTCCTGACCGGACTGGGCAGGCAGTATGAGGTGTACACGCAGATTCTCAACGAGCGGCTGCGGGCGGCGCCCGATAACCTCCAGCTGCGGCTGGAGCTTGCCCAGGCCACGCTGCGACAGGCGGACATCGGCTCGCTCCTGGGACAGCTGCGGGCGCTGCAGCGGCTGCGGGCGGCGCCGCCGGAGCAGGCGGACAACCTCAAGCTGCTGGAAATGATCGCCGACCTGGAGGACCGGACGCGGGATCCGGCGGCCGCGGAGACCTGCCGGCGGATCCTGCGGCTGGACCCGGACAACGCCGTGGCCCGGCGGGTGCTGGGTTCGTCGTCGGCCACGGCGGCGGCCCCCTGAAAGCCTGCCGGCGGGCCGGCTCGCGGCGTTGACCCGGACTTCAAGGGATTGGGAATCTGCCCCTCCTGTCGTTTATAATGATCACGTCGGCCGCCCGGCGGCAAGCGGGCGGTTTCAGGGATCGCGACTTCATCGGAATGGCCGCGCCGGGCGGTCACCTTCCGCGGCAAGGATTCAAGGATCATGGCCACTCCCGACATCACGCCGTCGCAGCGGATCTCGCGCCTGCCGCCCTACCTGTTCGGGCGGATCAACGCCCTCAAGCACAAGAAGCGCCAGGAGGGCGTGGACATCATCGATCTGGGCATGGGCAACCCGACCGACCCGACGCCGCAGGTGGTGGTGGACAAGCTCTGCGAGGCCGTGCGGGACCCGCGCAATCACCGGTATTCGCTGCTGACCAAGGGGCTGTACAACCTGCGGCGCGACGTCGCCCGGCATTACCGCCAGAAGTACGGGGTCGAGCTGGACCCGGAAACGGAGATCACCGCCTGCATCGGCAGCAAGGAGGGCATCAGCCACATGCTGCTGGCCATGCTCGGGCCCGGAGACACCGCGGTGGTGGGCGACCCGGCGTTTCCGATCCACGTGTACGGCGTGGCTTTGGCGGGGGCCAACGTGATCTCGGTGCCGCTGGGCAACGACGAGGCGTTTCTGGACCGCATCCGGTACGTGGTGGAGCACCTCTACCCCCGCCCCAAGGTGCTGATCCTGAACTACCCGCACAACCCCACGGCCATGACCGTGGATCCGCCGTTCTTCGACCGGGTGGTGGAGCTGGCCACGCGGTTCGGCGTGGCGGTGATCCACGATTTCGCCTACGGCTACACCTGCTTCGACGGCTACCAGGCCCCGAGCTTCATGCAGGCCGAGGGGGCCAAGGACGTGGGCGTCGAGTTCATGACCATGAGCAAGCCCTACAACATGGCGGGCTGGCGCATCGGTTTCTGCGTGGGCAATCCGGTGATGATCAACGCCCTGACCACGATCAAGGGCTACTACGACTACGGCATCTTCCAGCCCATCCAGATCGCCGCGATCATCGCGATGCGTCACTGCCAGGAGGATGTCGACCGCCAGGCGGCCATCTACCAGGCGCGGCGCGACGTGGTGCTGGCCGGCTGCGAGCGCCTGGGCTGGAAAGCCGAGCGCTGCCGGGGGAGCATGTTCGTCTGGGCCCGGGTGAAGGACGAGCATCTGGCCGGGGCCTCGACGATCGACTTCGCGATGCGCATGCTCGAGGAGGCCGAGGTGGCCCTGGCGCCGGGGCGGGCGTTCGGCGAGAACGGCGAGGGCTACGTGCGGATCGCGCTGGTCGAGAACGAACAGCGTCTGCGCCAGGCCCTGCGCCAGCTGGACCGGGCCCTGAACCGCCGGCACGTGGCCTCCGAGGCCTCCTGAAATCCCGCCGGCTGCGGTGCTGCGGGTTCCGGGAGGCCGGCGGTCCCGGCCCCTGCCGTCCGGCGGCCCCCGACCGTCTCCCGAGGTGAGGATGATCGCCATCGTCGATTACGGCATGGGCAATCTGCGGAGCGTGCAGAAGGCCCTGGAGCGCGTGGGCAGCGCCGGGCGGATCGTGAGCCGGCCGCGGGAGGTGGCCGAGGCCGATAAGGTGATCCTGCCGGGCGTGGGGGCCTTCGGCGACGCGATGACCCATCTGCGGGAGCGGGAGCTGGTCGAGCCGCTGATCGAGGCGGCCGGAAGCGGCCGGCCGTTCCTGGGCATCTGCCTGGGGCTGCAGCTGCTCTTCGAGCTGGGCTGCGAGGACGGCGAACATGCCGGACTGGGCATCCTGCCGGGCAGGGTGGTGCGATTCGACTTTGCCGGCCGCCCCGAAGCCGGACGCCTGAAGGTTCCGCACATGGGCTGGAACCGGCTGAGCTTCTCCCCGGGCTGCCCGCTGCTGGCCGGCCTGGAAAGCGGCGAGTATTTCTACTTCGTGCACTCCTACCACGCGGTCCCGGCCGACCCCGCGGTGACCTGCGGATGGTGCGACTACGGCTACCCCTTCACCGCGATGGTCTGGCGCGACCGCCTCTTCGCCACCCAGTTCCACCCGGAGAAGAGCCAGAAGGCCGGTCTGCGGATCCTGGCCAACTTCGCGGCCCTGTGAACCGGATGGTGCCGGATAGAGTTCACCCAACTTTGAGCCGGAAGAACGCCGCGGCGTTGTCGTAGTACAGCCGGCGCAGGACCCGCAGCGGAAGGTCGAGGCCGGCGCCTGCCGGCCGTCGAATATGCCCGCACATCAGCGCCGCACAGCACCGTAGATGGGGATGAAGACCCGTTGCTCCGGCTGGTAAAACAACCAGCCTGTGGCGAAATGCCATTGTTTCAAAGGCACGAGAAAGGAGCGACGGGTCATG
>Ga0129299_1001990_pt1 | contig 13636 bp, 7 predicted proteins | sample ConPoolayeCmetaG_FD_94477 | JGI IMG/M metagenome (GOLD analysis project Ga0129299, IMG submission 94477) | Hot spring microbial mat communities from California, USA to study Microbial Dark Matter (Phase II) - Cone Pool mat layer C metaG ... | reverse complement strand
GGCGGATCGCCTGGGTTCCGCTGGAACAGGACATCATCGCCGGGGAGGCGTTCGGCGGGCTCGTCCCGTTCTGGTCGGTGGGCGGACCGACGCCGGGTTGTCCTCTGCCGCCGGGCCGTCATCGCCACCGCACGCCGCAGGGGGTGGTGGCGGTGGTCGTCCGCGAGGACGGCGAGCGAAGGCGGTTTGCGGTGTGCCACGACACGATGGACGAGTCGATGGCCTACACCCGCGCGGAGAAGGCCCTGCAGGCCGACCTCGGCCGGATCGTGGACGAGCGGATCGACCGGCTGGCATCGCCGGCCCTGCCGGCGGCGCTGCCGGCCGGGCTGTCGGCGCTGTACCGCAAGGCGGTCTGTGTCCTGCGCACGAACCTGTGCAGCGCCGAGGGCCGCATCCGCCGGACCTGGGTGGCCCCGAACCGCTGGCCTTACCGCTGGATGTGGACCGCCGACGCCGCATTTGCGGCCGTGGCCATGCGAAAGCTCTTTCCGGAGGCGGCGCGGGCCTCGCTGCAGGCGGCCCTGGAGAGCCAGGACGAGGACGGACGGACTCCGCTGTATCTGCGACCGGACGGCGGCTGCCCGGAGATCGGCCACGCGCCCTGCCTGGCGTGGGCCGCCGGGGTGCTGTGCGGTCCGGAGAACGCCGATTTCGCGGCCGAGCTCTACCCCCGGCTGCGAAAGTACCTTTTGTGCAGCGCCGCCACCCGGTCCTTCAACCGGACCGGCCTGTACCGCTGGCTGCACGGCGACGAGGTGATGGACAACAGCCCGCGTTTCGATGCCGGGGCCCAGTTCGGGGCGGTGGACCTGGCCGGCCTGTTGTGCATCGAGTATGAGCATGCGGCCGTGCTGGCCGGGCTGGCGGGTGAAGCCAAAGACGCCGCCGACTGGCTCCGGAAGCGGCGGCGGCTGGCCCGGGAGGTCGAGCGGCGGCTCTGGGACGAGTCCGGCGGCTGTTACGGCGACCTGCGGGCCGACGGATCGCTGGACGCGCGGCCGACGTGTGCGGCTTTTGCGCCGCTGGCGGCGGGCATCTGCTCCCGGTCGCGGGCCGCCCGGCTGGTGCGGCTGCTGAAGGATCCCCGGCGGTTCGGCCTGGCGCTGCCGGTGCCGTCGGTGGCGGCGGATCACCCGGCCTTCTGCACGGACATGTGGCGCGGGCCGGCCTGGCCGCACGTCAACTGGTGGATCGCCCGGGGGCTGGACCGTTACGGGCGCCGGCGGGAGGCTGAAGTGCTGCGGCGGACGACGGTGGAGGCGGCGGCGCGCTGGTACGAGCGCACCGGCTGCCTGTACGAGTTCTACGACAGCCGCGACCGGCTGGCCCCGGCCGGCCTGGACCGCAAGTGCAGGCTGTGCTACGCCGCCGGGTGCACGAACATCACCGACCACGCCCGCACGGCCGCGGCGCTGGTGCTGATGTGCGACGAGCTGTACGGAGGGCTTCCGTGAAGCCCGCGGCGGTGTGGCCGGCGGTGATCGCGATCGCGGGGGCGGCCTGGGCCGGGGAGCACCCGCTTTCGCTGATCGGCCGGGGCGAGCTGGTCTGTCCGGTCTGCGGGCAGGTCTTCGAGACGGTGGTCAGTACGCAGACCAACACCCGCGAGGGCATCGACTACGACCTGTTCGCACGGGCTCTGGGAGCCCAGCCGGAGTATTACCGCATCTCGACCTGCCCGGCCTGCGGCTACAGCGGGTATCCGGCGGATTTCGATCCGGCGGTGCCGCTGCCGGCCGACGTCCGCGAGCGGATCCGGCGGGAGTTGCGGGCCCACGTGCCGGCCGACTTCACGCCGGACAGCGATCCGCGCGAGCTGGATGCGGCGGACCGCTACCGGCTGGCGATTCTGTGCTACCAGTGGCGGCAGAAGTCCGACGAGGCCCTGGCCTGGCTGCACCTGCGGGCCTCGTGGATCGCGCGGGACGAGGGCGCCGTGCTGCCGCCGGAGCCCCGGCTGGCGAAGGTGCTGGCCTTCGTCGAGCGGTGGCGGCCGGATCTGGAGCCCGGCGGGAACCAGGTGGACGTGGAGATGCGGCTGGCCGCACGGATGGCCGAGGCGGTCGACCGCGGGTCGTTCAACCGCTACCAGCGTCCCTTTGTCGAGCTGGCCCTGGCGCTGATTCTGCGCCGTCACGGCGAGAACCTCCAGGCCGCCCCGATGCTCGACCGCCTGGCGGGGCTGGAGCTCTGGCCGGCGGGGCTGAGAGAGGGCATCGAGCGCATGCGGGGCTCGATCGTGCTGGAGCGCGGTCAGCAGTCCGAGGCCGCCGCGCGGTTCGAGAGTGCCCTGCTGTCCGGGCAGATCACCGGAGCGAACCTCGGTCCGGCGCGGTATCTGCTGGGCGAACTCTGCCGGCGCCTGGGGCGTCCGGCGGAGGCGGCGCGGTGGTACGGGCGGGCGCTGGAGACGCCGGGGCTGCCGGAGGAGCTGCGTGCCTGGGCGGTGCGGCAGCGCGGGAGTCTGAAGACCGGATCGGCGAGATGACCGGCCCTGCCGGCGGGCGGTGGTGCGGGAACGACATCGGCCGCCGGGTCATCCGGACGGGGAGCCGGCGTCCAGGAAGCCGCGGATCTGGTTCATGGCCTCCACGAAATCGGCCTTGTCCCTGGGGTTCAGATCCTGGGCGGCTGCGGCAAGGACGTCCAGTTCCTGCGAGTCGTCGGTGCCGTACGCGACGTGCAGGTAAACCATCATCATGTAGGTATCGATCGCCCTCCCGAGCATGGGGCTTGGCTGGATGCCGCCGGCGAAACACCAGCGGCGGATGTGGGCCAGCGTCGTGCGGCGCAAGGTTTCCCACTGTTCTTGCGTCACCGTCCCGGCCGCGTCGGCAGAAGGCCCCGCCGGCGGGCTCTGCGGCTCCAGGGCGTCGACGGGGACGGGCCCGGGCGGCGCCTCTTCCTCCGGTTCGACCGGGATCAGATCCGGGTGAGGGTCGACGTCGGTGATGAACTCGACATCAGGTCTGGAGAAGAACTGCTCGGGCGAAACCAGCAGCCGGCTGCGCAGATCCTCGATCGGGCCCACGTAGCGCAGTTTGCCGTCTTCGGTGCCGAAGTCGCTGAGGTCGGCCTGACCGGGATCGCCCACGCCGCCGAGAATCTCCACCCAGCGCTCATAGCGGCGGGGCAGGCGGAAGGAGTTCTGCCGGGCGAAGCGGATGCCGCCGGCCACCAGGCGGCGCACCAGCTCCGGCTCGACCCGGACCACCTCCGTCTGGCTGGTCAGCCGCTCCTCCAGCTCCCCCGGGGTCACATCGATGCGTCCCCAGGCATCCTTCAGGCCGAGGCACCAGAGGTCCACCAGAAAGGCGCACAGGATATACCGGTCGGCGGGAACGCGTTTGAGAACCAGGATGCTGGCCACGCCGTTCTCCCGCCAGCCGCGATTGATGTAGCAGGCGACCAGCTCGCCGTCGGATTTGAACGCGTGGTAGGGGTTCAGGCCCTCCTGCCGTCGCAAGGCCAGCCGCTTTTCCCTGCGCTTCAGCTCCCGCCGGTGTTTTCTGCGTGCATCGGAAGACATGCATCGACTCCGTTCGACAGTCCGGGCGTTTCCGGGGCGCCCCGCCGGAACGCCTCTGCATCCATCAGCATGCCCCGGCCGGACCTTTCGTGCAAGTCCCCCGGCCGCAGAGGCCCGCCCGCGGGAAGGGGTGCACATCGCTCCGGAGGTCAGCGGGATTCGGGTCCCGGCGGGATTTCGCGCGAGGCCGCGAAGTGCGTCTGGAGCATCTGGCGGGTGTTGACCACCTGGGCGGGATTGCACTCGGCCACGAACGTTCCGCGGATGGTCGCGACGCGGAACGGTTCGACGGCGTCTCCCATCCGGTAGCGCAGCTTGAGATTGCCGGATTCGATCCAGCCGACCAGCCGGCCGGTGGCCTTGTCGATGCGGTAGCTGACGAACGCCCCGCCGTCGTAACGCACGCCCGTGGGGGGCGTGAGCACCGCGTACTGGGCCCGGGCGTTGACCTGCGTGGAATCGGCGTAGGTCACGCCCGGCCGCGGGTGCCAGAAGCCCTTGAAATAGGCGACCTGCGTGATCGTCTGGGTCGGGTCCACGCGGCTGGGGCTGTCGCAGCGCAGCACCAGCTCGACGATGCCGTTGTCGGCCTGCTGGAACCAGGCCCGGGAGAACTCGGTGAAGTGTCCGGCGGCGCGTCCCTGTTCGTCCAGCGTGGTCAGGTCCAGCCGGGTGGTCCGGGGCGTCTGGCAACCGCCCGGCAGGGCCAGAGCCGCCAGAGCCAGCCCGGCCGCCAGGCGGATCGCACCGCCGGCGGAGCGTGCCCGGCGCCGCAGGGTGTTTCGGGATGGCCGCATGCGGCCATTGTGGCCGGGGCGTGCGCCGGCGTCCACTGCCGGCCGGTCCGCGCGTCGCCGCCGGGCCGTCGCCGCCGGGCGGGGCCGGAAGGCTCATCCGGCGGAGGAGGGGGGTTCGGCCGGCGGCGGCTCGGCGGGCGGCAACGCACCGGTGACGCGCCGCAGCTGTCCGCAGGCCGCGTCGATATCCAGTCCGCGGCTGGCCCGCAGGTGGGCATTGACGCCGCGCTGGCGGAGCTCGGCCAGAAACCGGTTGGTCGCGAACGACGAGGGCCGCTCGAACGGCAGGCCGGCCACCGGGTTGTAGCGGATGAGATTCACGTTGCAGCGCATCTTCCGGCAGATCCTGACCAGCTCGTGGGCGTGGTAGACCTTGTCGTTGACCCCGCGCAGCAGGATGTACTCGAGGGTCACCTCCCGCCCGGTGGTCTCGAAGAAGTCCCGGCCGGCCTCGACGATCTGGTCGATGGAGATCTTCCCGGCCCAGGGAATGAGCGTCCGGCGGAGCCTGTCGTCCGGGGCGTGCAGCGAGATCGCCAGGTTGACCTGCAGCCCCTCGCGGGCGAGTCTGCGGATGCCCGCCGGCAGCCCGACGGTGCTCACCGTGATCCTGCGGGCCCCGATGTTCAGGCCCCAGGGGGCATTGAGGATCCGCAGGGCCTGCACCAGCGCGGGGTAGTTGGCCAGCGGCTCGCCCAGCCCCATGACCACCACGTGGGTCAGCCGCCCGTCCTCGCAGAGTTCCCGCACCCGCACCGCCTGTTCGACGATCTCGCCGGCGCTGAGCTGGCGGCGCAGCCCGTCCAGCCCGCTGGCGCAGAACGCACAGCCCACCGGGCAGCCGACCTGCGTGGAGATGCACGCCGTGCGGCGGTCGGCGTCGGGAATCAGGACGCACTCGCTGGTCTGGCGGTCGGGCCAGCTCAGCAGCAGCTTCACCGTGCCGTCGGCGGAGTTTTGCCGCCGGGCCACCTCGCTTCGCCGGATCGACCAACGCCCCGCCAGCGCGTCCCGCAGGGGCCTGGGCAGGTCGGTCATCTCCGCGAAGTCCGACACGCCCCGGCCGAACACCCAGGCATAGACCTGACGGGCACGGTAGGCCGGCAGATCCTGCGACGCGCACCACTCGGCGAAGGCGTCCAGCGTAGTGCCTAATATATGACCCTTCTGGTCTCCGCCCGGTGCGCCGCTGTCCGGGGGCGCGGGGCGACGGCGGGGTCCGGCGGCCCGGCGGACAGGCGGACCGGCCGGCGGCGGGGCCGGCCGCGATCCGGCTTTGCGGGCGGGTTTCGCGGGGCTGGCGTTCCGGCGGGGCCCCCGGAGGCCCCCTGGGGCCGCGGTCTGCCGCGAACCGCCAGCGCCCCGGCGACGGCGCGGTCGGAAGCCCCCCGCGGCGGCGGTCATTTCACCGTCCACTCGTACAGGCCGGCACCGAAGCCTTCCTGCATGGTCACGTTCAGCCGCAACCGCCGCACCTGGACCGGCTCGAAATCGACTTTGACCGTCGCGCCGCCGGCCGCGGGATCGCCCGGCCGCACGGTCAGATCCTGCCAGCGATTCTCCTCGCCGCGGACGGACAGCTTCCAGGCCTCCGGCAGCCGGCAGCCGCCGGGCTGGTCGTCCACCACCCAGTGAAGCTCGCAGGACGAGACCGTGGTCGGCTCGAGGAAGACATACTCCACCCACTCGTGACGGCCGGTCCGCGTCGGCCCGCCGGGCTGCCAGGTGAAGCGTGGAACGCCGGCGCCGTCCGCACCGTTGGGCACCCGCCCGTCGTCCAGGGCGGCCACGCCCCGGCCCTGATGCGACAGGGCCACCCGGGTGATCGGCGGCAGTTCGACCCAGGGCCGGGCCTGCGGCGGCTCGCCCAGCCAGGGGAACGAGGCGATCCGCAGCCGGGCGCACCCCATCGGCACCAGCGTGACCGGCTCGTCAGGGCCTTCCACCGCCACGGGCGAGGGCTGGAGCCGGCCCACCAGGTCCGGGCCCTCGAGCTTCCAGGCCGGGATGCGCCGGCCGAAGCCCTCGAGCATCACCGGAGCGGTCTGGTGGGTGAACGGCTGGCGCGGCACCGGTCCGGGGCGGCGGATCACCTTGAAGGACCGGGCCGGCTCCCGGGGATCCACCGCCAGGGCGTAGTTCCACGGCGTGGTCGGAAACAGCTCGTGGGACGGCCAGGGCACGTCGGTGGTGAACGGACGCTGTTCCTCGCCGATCCGCAGGGCGAAGGTCACCGGCCCCAGATCCAGCGACACACTCTGGTCGTTCCTGGCCCACAGCCGGGTCTTCAGCGTCATCGGCAGGTCCAGCCGCACGGTGTCGCCGCCGGTCCAGGTCCTCCGGAGCACGATCCAGCGGCCTGCCGCGGCCTGCAGATCCACCGGGCGGTCGTTGATCTTCACGGCGGCCGCCTCGCACCAGCCGGGCACCCGCAGCGCCAGCGGGAATTCGACCGGGCGGTCGAGGGCCACGCTCAGCTCTACCGTCCCGTCGAAGGGGTAGTCGGTGCGCTGGACGATGGTCGCCTCGGCGCCGTCGCCGACCCGGGCCTTGACCGTGCAGGGGGCGTAGAGCACCGCCGCCAGGCCGTTGCCGCCGGTGGCCATCCAGGCGTGTTCGGCGTAGTACGGCCATCCGAAGGCGACGTTGTGCTGGCAGCAGCGGTACTGGGCGTCCGGCCGGTAGGAGTACATGTCCCCCCAGTTGTCGATCAGCGGAGCCCGGTTCTGCCGGTCGCACTGGACCTGGTTGGCCGCGGTGACGTAACGCAGGCTCTTCATGTCGGCGCTCATCGCCGCCGGCAGGCTGTTGATCGCGGCATCCTCGCAGCGGTCCGCCCAGACGCCGTCGCCGGTGATCTTCAGCAGCACCTGGCAGCTGTGCATGAACTCGACGATCGAGCAGGTTTCGGCCCCCTGTCGCGGCCCGGTGAAGCCCTCGCGGCAGTTCTCGTCGGCGCCGAACATGCCGCCGGGCATCTGGCCGAAGATGCTCCAGACGGCGTCGTAGTTGCGCAGCGTGGCCTTGAGATGGCGTTCTTCGCGGCTCTGGATCCAGAACTGGGCCGGTCCCCGGAAGCACTCGCAGATGTTGACGCCGTGCCAGCTGGCGATGCCCGCCGTCCAGTCGGCGGTGGCCTCGTGGTTGATCCGGGCCAGTTCCAGCAGCCACGGCTCGCCGGTGCGGTTATACAGCCAGTGGATGCTGTCGAGCATGTCCGCCCCCCGGATGCCCTGCCACCAGCCGGGATCGTTGATCTGGCGGTACAGCTGCCCCGGCGGCAGGGCCTTGAGGTACCGGAAAAAGCCGGTCATCACCGGCAGGACCCGCGCGTCGCCGGTGGCCTCGTGCAGCGACCGCAGGGCGTAGAGCATCACCATGTGGGGCCAGAAGTCGTTGGCCTCTTCGTTCGGGCGGGGGCCGAAGTAGCCATCCGGGCGGGTCGAGGCCAGCACCGCGTCGGTCCAGCGCCGGGCCTCGGCGATGATCCGCTCATCCTGCAGGACGTACCCCAGGTCCCCGAAGCCCTTGAGCCAGTAAGGCATCTCCTCCCAGCCGTGCTCGCCCTGCCCCTCGGGGCTGGCCCAGGCGCTGGTCTGGAAGTTGCACCAGCGGCTCAGCAGCGGCAGGTGCCCGATCATCCCCTCGGCCAGGATCTCCAGCTGTCCGCGCAGCCAGCCCTCCGGCCGGATCGCCCCGATGGGCAGCTTGATCAGGGGGGCCGGGATCAGCGGAGCCCGGTGGCCGACATAATGGCTGTTGCCCGGCTCGGCCGGCGGAGCCTCGACGACCAGAGTCTCGACCGCGGCCCGGGCCGGCAGGACGGGCCAGATCACGACCCCGACCAGCAGAAGGCCGAGGACGGCCGCCAGGGGGGGGCTCAGTGGGCTGGTTTCGCTCATGACTGGCTCTCCTGTGGCCGGGTTCGACCCGGCAGACAGCTTCGGTCCGTCGATCCGCCTTCCGGCCGCAAGCAGGCGCCTGGCGTGCAGGATCGCGGGTCAGGCACTTTTTCGCGGGTTTGCAGGCCTCGCAAGGCCGCCCGTGGGGGCGACGGTTACCGCCGTGGCCGGTGAAAAGCCGCCTTCCGCCAAAAAAGCCGGACCCGGCACGCCGGACAATGCGGCCGCGACTCCGGCCCGCCGGAGCCTACAAGACCCGATCCACCGTGGCCTGTCAAGCCCGGGTTTGCCCGAAACGCGGCCTTTGGGTAGCATGCGGGGTTCCGAGAAGCCCTGCGGCGGCGGATTTCGGTCTGCCTGGCTGCGGCGGGGCGGAGCGGGCGCGGCATCGCCCGCAGGCCGTGAAGGCGGCGGCAGTCCGGTCGTCCGGCGAACGCCCGTTTTCCGCCGCCTGGCTCGACGAGGCCCGAATACCTTGTCCTGGACCCGTCTGACGCTCCTGGCTGGACTGACCGTGGCCGCGACGACTCTCCCGGCCGCGGCGCAGGTGTCGGTGAAGCCCAGCGCAAGCACGGATTCCGCGCGGAAAGACGCCGGCTCCGGTTCGTCCGGGCGGGGCAAGACCTCGGCCTGCCTCCAGGTTCCGTCGCGGGCGGACGTCTGGGATGCCTCGGTGTCGCGGTCGCCGGCTGGAACGGGTCCGGTCCTGCCGGCCCAGGCATCTGCGGCCCGGGGCCTGCCGCAACCGTCCGGCGCCGCGCGGGAAGCGGCCCCGAGCCGGCCGGCCGTTGCCGGGCCGGGAGCATGGATCGAGTCCTGCTACCCGCACGGGCCGCCGGCCGGTCGCTGAATCCGTTCCGTCGTCCTCTCTCTTGACCCCGCCCGCCGGACCCGACCGACACGGGTCGCGGCCGGGCCCGCGACGACCGCTCCGGCCGTGCGGTTCACGAACACCGGTTATCTGATTCGGGCGTCATACGACGCAAGGAAGAGCCATGAACGAGAAGAACCTCTGGAGCAAGCTGGGCATTATCGTGGTGCTGACGGGCATGTGCCTGTGGCAGATCTACCCGCCGGACAAGAAGCTCAAGCCGGGGATCGACCTGGGCGGCGGGCACAGCCTGCTGTTCGAGATCGACGATTCCGGCGACGTGGGCCGCCGGGCCGACCTGGCCGCCAGCGTGATGGACGTGCTCAAGCAGCGCGTGGATCCGCAGGGCAGCCGCAACCTCGTCTGGCGACCGATCGGCCGCAACCGGCTGGAGATCCAGATGCCGCGCGTGGTGGGCAGCCAGAAGGAGGAGCGCAACGCCTTCGACGCCGCCCGCAAGGCCCTGGCCGACACCACCATCTCCGCCGCCCAGGTCCGGGCGGCGCTGGCCCTGCCGCCGGAACGTCGGGCGGCGGAGTTCGAGCGTCTGACCGGCATTGTGACGTCGCGGCGCGAGCTGTTCGCCCGGCTTGCCGCAGTGGCGGACGAATATGCCGCCCTGTCGGCGACCGCGACCCAGCCGACCGGTGAGACCGCCCGCCGGCTGGACCAGCTGTTCGTCGAGCGCAACCAGATCATCGACCGCCTGCTGGCCACGAACGTCGATCCCCGCATGCTGACCGACCTGCTGGAGCTCGGCCGCAGGAGCGAGGTGCGGGCCCAGCGGCTGGAGGCCCTCAAGAAGGACCATTCCGACCTGGCGCCGGTGATCGAGGCGATGGTCTCGGCCTACGACCGGTGGTCGGCCCAGAAGGGCATGCTCGATGATCCCAACGACCTGATGCGTCTGCTTCGCGGCGCCGGCAAGCTGGAGTTCCGCATCCTGGCCCGGCCCGAGCCGGGCAATCCGGACATGATCTCGGCGGCCCGCCCGGAGCGGCGCGAGCCGGTGGAGAAGTACCGCGCCCGGCTGGCCCGATACGGCCCCCGTCCGCTGGAGAACGACGCCTACGCCTGGTTCGAGATCCACAAGCCCGAGGAAAACGACATCGCCAAGCCCGACAGCGGCTACATCGTCGAGGAGTACCTCGGCCGCAAGTATGTGCTGGCCCACGCGACGCCGGACATGGGGCTCCTGAACCGGGGCGACAACGAGTGGACCCTGCGGCGGGCGATGGTCGGCCGCGACCGCACCGGCCAGCTGGCCGTGAACTTCAGCCTCGACCCGCGGGGCGGGGCGATGTTCTCGGTGCTCACCGGCAACAACATCGAACAGCCGCTGTGCATCTTCCTGGACGACAAGGCCATGTCCGCGGCGATCATCCGCAGCCAGATCGGCACCGACGGGCAGATCTCCGGCCGCTTCACCGAGCAGGACGTCGTCTACCTGGTGCAGACGCTGGAGGCCGGCGTGCTGCCCGCCCGGCTCAAGGAGGTCCCGCTGCAGCAGAAGAGCGTGGGGCCTTCGCTGGGCGACACCAACAAGGCCAGAGGCACGCAGGCGGTGGTCGCGGCCTTCCTGCTGACCGTCGTCTTCATGGCCGTCTATTACACCTACAGCGGCTGCGTGGCCGACATCGCCCTGCTGATGAACCTGGTGCTGACGCTGGGGGTGATGTCCTTCATCCAGGCGACCTTCACCCTGCCGGGCATCGCCGGTCTGGTGCTGATGCTGGGCATGGCCGTGGACGCCAACGTGCTGATCTACGAGCGCATGCGCGAGGAACTGCAGCGCGGCGTGTCGGTGCGCATGGCGGTGAAGCTGGGCTACGAGAAGGCCTTCAGCGCGATTCTCGACTCCAACGTGACCACGATCATGACCGCGGTCATCCTGGGTTCGCTGGGCAGCGAGGAGCTCAAGGGTTTCGGGCTCACGCTGGGCATCGGCCTGTGCACCAGCATGTTCACCGCCCTGTTCGTCACCCGGCAGTTCTTCAACGTCATGGTGCCCACCAGCCTGGACGCCGATGAGACCCGCAAGGTCTGGCTGGGCACCGGCGTGCTCGCCCTGGCCGGCGGGGCCTTCCTGGGGCTGGGCTGGGCCCTGAACCGCTCGCCGGAGCTGCGGGCCGAGTCCGGGCTGGTCGGCTTCGGGAGCTTCCTGCTGGTGATGTTCGCCACCGCCCTGGTGCTGGTCCTGCTGATGTGGCTGTTCCGGCTGGTCTACCACGCCTCGGGCCACCAGAGGGCCAACCGGATGCCCATGCTCAAGCTGCTGAGCGCCCCGAACATCGACTGGATGAGCAAGTACAAGGTGTTCTGGGGGATCTCCGTGGTCGTCATCGTCCTGGGCGCGGTCTTCTTCGACATTCAGGTGAACCACCCCGAGGACCTCTTCGACATCGAGTTCGTCGGCGGAACCAGCGTGCAGGTGGAGATCCGCCCGGACCGTCTGGACGAGTTCGCCCGCGAGGGCGACAAGGTGCTGCTGGGCTATGTCTCCGGGGCCAGTCCCGATGATCCGACCACCTCCGTCGGCTGGCTGCGGGCCGCCGCCGGACGGCTCCGCGAGGCCGAGGTCGCTTCCGCCGGCGAAGGCCGCTTCACCATCACCGCCCCGGGCGATTTCACCACCGCCCAGATGTCCGCCCTGCTGCTGCCGGTCTTCGAGCCGCGCATCGTCCGCGGCGGCATCGCCGACGCCGGCCGCGGCGTCACGGTTCAGTTCGACACCACCCGCGAGGAAAACGCCTCGCTGGACGCCGCCGCGGTCAGGGAACTGCTGGCCGAGGCCGCCCAGTACGCCACCCGCGCGGCCGACAAGCTCCGCGCCGCCCGCGTCCAGGGCATCGAGGCGGAGGCCACCGCCGGCACGGGACCGCGCCGGGCGTTCGAGATCGTGACCACCGAGACCAGCAAGCAGCTCGTGGCCGAAGCCCTGCTGGCCTCCATGCGGCCCATCCTCCAGGTCACCGAAACCATCGAGGCCGTGCTCCGCAGGGATGAGGCCGCCGCCGCCGAGGGGCTCTTCCCCATCCGCCAGTCGGCCAATACCGTCGGCGAGGTCATCGGCGGCCAGTACCCCGACAGCATCGCGGCCTTCAAGGGCGGCGTGATGGTGGTGTTCGACGACCTTCAGCCCCCGACGCGCCCGGAGGAGATCAAGGCCCGCATCCGCGACATGCGCCTGCAGCCCGACTTCGAGGACGTGGCCGCCCAGGACTTCGAGGTCTTCGGCCTCAAGCCCGCCGAGGGGGTCGAGGGGGCCTTCACCTCCGTCGCGGTGGCGGTCGTCGATCCGTCCCTTCCCTACGTCGAGGGCGACGAGAAGGCCAACCAGCTCTGGCGCAGCAAGCTCGCCGAGCGGCAGCTGAGCCTCGTCCAGGCCGCCCTGGCAACCAGCCGCTCCCTGCAGCGCGTCACCGTGTTCGCCCCGCAGGTCGCTGGCGAGGCCACCCAGAAGGCCATCATCGCCATCATCCTTTCGCTGATGGCCATCGCCGCCTACCTGTGGGTGCGGTTCGGCTCGCTGGAGTTCGGCCTGTCGGGCGTGATCGCTTTGTACCACGACGTCAGCATCACCCTCTCGGCCATCATGGTCTCCCACTACATCTGGGACACGCCGGTCGGCCGGGCGCTGCTGCTGCAGGACTTCCGCATCGACCTCAACATCATCGCCGCCCTGCTGACCATCGTGGGTTTCTCGATCAACGACACCATCGTGATCTTCGACCGCATCCGCGAGAACCGCGGGCGCCTGGCGGCCGTGTCGTCCCGGCTGATCAACGACAGCCTCAACCAGACGCTGTCCCGCACGATCATCACCACGGTGACCGTGCTGCTGACGGTGCTGGCGATGTACATCCTCGGCGGCGACGGCATTCACGGCTTCGCCTTCGCCATGCTGGTCGGATGCCTCAGCGGCACCTACAGCACCCTGGCCATCGCCACGCCGATGGTCCAGCACCCGCGGGCGATGTGGGTCACGACCATCGGCATCGCCGCGTTGACCGCCGTGGGGCTGGCCATGACCGTCCAGACGCCGCAGCTGCGGATCGGCCTGGTGGTGCTCACCCTGGTGTTCGCGGCCTACGCGATCATCCGGGTCATCCGCCCGCAGGGGCTGGGCGCCCGGCCGGTGGCCGCCTGACCGGCCGGGGCGTTCCAAGCGTGTTCCGGTCCGCGCCTGCCGGGTCCCCCGGGCCCGGCAGGCCGACCGGTCTCCACGGAGGCATTCATGCCCGTCTGGCTGCGCAGCTGGTTCGAGCGTCACCAGCACCCCGCCTCGCTGCTTCTCCACGCCGTCGGCATCCCGATGACGCTGGCGGCCCTGCTGCTGGCCGCGGTCCAGCTGGTCGCCTGGCGCTGGGACCTCTGGTGGCGCCCCGCCCTGCTCCTGGCCGGCGGCTACCTTCTGCAATGGGTCGGCCACCTCATCGAGGGCAACGACATGGGCGAGATCATTCTCGTCAAGCGCCTCCTCGGCCGCCCCTGCACCGCCGTTTCCCCGCGCTACCGCCGATCCTCCTGACCG
>Ga0129299_1001989_pt1 | contig 13638 bp, 7 predicted proteins | sample ConPoolayeCmetaG_FD_94477 | JGI IMG/M metagenome (GOLD analysis project Ga0129299, IMG submission 94477) | Hot spring microbial mat communities from California, USA to study Microbial Dark Matter (Phase II) - Cone Pool mat layer C metaG ... | reverse complement strand
GCTGGAGAGCCTTAAACAGGGAACTCTGACGCTATCAGCCTTGATCATCTGTGTGGCGGCGGTTTTCCTGACAGCGATGTTGTTGTTTGAAGGCTTTCGCAGCCCCTGGGTTGGCCATCTGTTCCTGTTCGGCTGCGCGGCGCTGTCTATGACAGCGGCTGCTAGGCTGAAAGGGTTCACCTCCAGGCTTTTCCCGTCAGTTGCTGCCTTGGCCCTGTCATGCATTTTAATTTTGCGGGCGGTGCTGGGCACGGTCGGTCTTATGCCCGCCGGCGGATCGCCATGGCCGCAACTTACGGCGGTGATGTTGGCTTTCGCGGCGGCTCTTTTCTTACGGGAATTGGGCTGCATAACAGGCGCTCTCAATCAGAGTGGCCATAGCCGCAGCTGCCGGCAAACGGCGCTTAAAGTAGTTGCGCTGAGTGTTATTGCCGGCACTTTAAGCATCTTCGGCCTCCCGACGCCCTTCGCTGCATCGGGGTTGCCGTTTCTAGCGAACATGGTCACTTTGGCGTCAACCCTGTGGTTGTTGCGGATCGTGCGAAGAGATCTGAAGGAGGCGGTGCCAAAGAGTACCTTTTGTTTTCTTTCAGGTTGAGAAGGGACAACCTCCGGACTAACATAAAAAGTATAATTAAGGGTTTAAGCGAGGGTTAGGGAGCCCATTGGCTGCTAATTCCGGCGTCGAACGGGATATCGGCGGTCAAAAAGGATGTGGTTGGGGCGAGGCTGGCTTAACATGCGAACCAAGCTTGCCAGGCTTTCTAGCTGTAAGCCGGCCTCCCCCATGGCTCAGCCCCGCCAGGGTTTTCGTGGTCACCACGGTTTATGTGAGTTTCTTTCACTTCTTTTAAGTGCGTGCTTAAATGACAGTCTCGGACTGACCTTGCCCCTTAATTAGTACCACTTCGAAGTAAAGGAATCTCCGGTTTATTGTTTATTGCCAGATTCCTGGCGTAGTTCCTTGACAACAATAGTCCCGCCAAAAGTACCAAGGCAGCTAGCGCCACGGGCCGGAAAGGCCGCTGGCTTTCCCCGCTAATGGTCTGCTTAAGAGGTATCTCGGCATTGTCTCCCCTCTTTTCGATTCCCGTTAATCATTCAGTAGTTATTCATGCGCCAGCCGCCTCCAGCCGACGATTATGCTAGTATGACTTTTAGAGGCGGTACTTTGTAAAAAGTTTCAATCCCTGTGAAGTACAAGACCTTATGTCAAAAATAACAGACAGTCAGTGAGTAACATTGCGTCGGATAATAAAGAAATTAATTTTAAGCGCTTGTACTCATGGCTCTGTTCTCCAGGGACCACCCTCGTCTTAGTGTACTTGAGGACCTAAATCTTTGAATGCAAAATCTAGGTCAAATCAGAAAGCTTTTTTGAGACCATATGTCAGCAGTTAATTTTGAGGACGGCTCTTGTTGCCTCTTGTTCTTCTAGTTTTCGGCTGTTTAAACCTGCCGTTTTTTGGTTGAAGCTTACTCTCCGCAGGTTGCCCGGCCGCGCTTTTCCAAGTAACGCTGATGGTATTCTTCGGCGCGGTAAAAAGGACCGGCCGGGACAATTTCAGTCACAATTGGTTTGAGGTGGCGAAGGGCTGTTTCATCCCGCACTTTAACGGCTAAGGTCCTCTGCGCCTCATTCAAGAAAAAAACCGCCGAGCGGTATTGCGTTCCAATATCCGGCCCCTGGCGGTTTAAAGTTGTGGGATCATGGGATTCCCAAAAGACCCTTAGCAGGGTTTCATAGCTTATTTTTGCCGGATCAAACTTGATGCGCACCGCCTCGGCATGTCCCGTGTCACCAGAACAGACCGCCCGGTAGTCGGGGTTAATGGTGTGCCCGCCGGTGTAGCCTACCTCAGTAGCCAGGACGCCTTCAATTTTTCTAAATTTTTCTTCCACTCCCCAAAAGCAACCAGCTGCAAAAATCGCCTCTGCTATATTTTCCCGCGCAGTATGCTTCCCCCCCCTCTCTTTAAAGAGCGGCAAATAAGCTTCATATCCATGCGCCTCAAGGCTTTCCAGCGGGATAAAACGAAGCGCCGCAGAGTTGATGCAGTAGCGCTTTCCACTTGGCAGAGGACCGTCTGGAAAAACATGGCCCAGATGAGAGCCCGATCCGGCCGACTTAACTTCGGTGCGCAGCATGCCGTGGCTTTCATCCTTTAACTCGATGAGAGCTCCTTGATGGATTGGCTTTGTAAAACTCGGCCAGCCGCTGCCGGAATCGAATTTGTCTTCTGAGCTGAAGAGCGGCTCTCCTGAGACAACATCAACATATAAACCTGGGCGTTTATTATCCCAGAATTCATTTTTAAATGGAGGTTCCGTGCCGCCTTGCCGCACCACTCGGTATTGCTCGGGCGTAAGCCTTTGTTTAAGCCCATCATCGTCAGCTGACAAGGTGCAAGGCACGGTACTTTGACCGAAGCTGTCAGTATCTTTCATAATCGCATCTCCCCGTACAATGCTGGGAAGCAAAACGTTTAAGGCTCCCCAAAACATGGCAGCTGTTACAGCGAATAAACTATTAAGAAGGTCCACCTTAATAGTTTAATCATTAACTAATAAAAGGCAAAAGCAAGTAAAAGGGGGAAAGCCTTCTTTGTTTAGGCGCCACAACGGCTGCCTGATTTACCCCTAGCCATATAATATAATACCGGTACCGTCATGCGGCTTATAAGAAGAGAGGCCACCTCGCCGGCCATTAACGAAATCGCCAGCCCTTGGAATATCGGATCAAAAAGGATTACCGCCGCTCCTACAATCACGGCCAAAGCGGTAAGGAGCATCGGTCTGAAACGCACGGCCCCGGCATCAACCACCGCTTGCTTTAAAGGCAAGCCTTCCTTCAGCCGTAGCTCGATGAAATCCACCAGTATAATTGAGTTTCGCACCACAATGCCGGCGCCGGCCATAAAGCCAATCATCGATGTGGCGGTAAAAAACGCGCCCAACGCCCCATGGACCGGCAATATGCCGACTAAAGAAAAGGGAATGGCAGCCATAACTATCAAGGGGGTTAGGAAGGAGGAAAACCACCCGACCATCAGGACATAAATCAAGATTAGCACCGCGGCAAAGGCCAGTCCCAGATCGCGGAAGACCTCGATGGTTATCTGCCATTCACCATCCCACTTAAGGGCAGGCTCTTGATCGCTGAATGGTTGTCTGGCGTTCCAAATAGTCAACTTCGGCCGGCTGCCCGAAAAATCTTGGGCGTTAAGCTTTTTAAGCTCGCGGTTCATTTTTAGAATTGCATAAACCGGACTTTCAATTACTCCCGCCACATCGCCCAGCACGTAAGTCACAGGCATCAAGTTTTTATGGTAAATGCTTTTATCAGCCGTAAGATACTTGATAGTTACCAATTCTCTCAGGGGGATAAGCGGCGGAACTGTTAAGCCAGGGCTCGGCTCGGGAAGTATATTGGCGTCTCCGGGACGAATGCGAATGGCCAGCAAGTCTTCGGCGCTGGTACGGGCGGAGCGCGGCAGCTGAAGCACAATAGCTACATCTTCTTTTTCGCTGGCGGCATGCAAGATATCCACCGTCGCCCCATCCACGGCCATACGCAGGGTCTGAGCAATGGACTCGGCGCTTACGCCGTTTAAGGCTGCCTTCTCCTTGTCAATCACAAAACGGGCTTTCGGCTGATCGTCCTCCACATACCAATCGACGTCGACCACCCCTTCAGTGCGGCTGAAAATCCCCCGTACTTTTTTGGCCAGAGCCAGACGGGCTGTCTCATCAGGGCCGTAAATTTCGGCCACCAATGTTTGTAATACGGGCGGTCCGGGAGGAACTTCAGCTACCGCCACTCGTGCGCCGAATTTCTCAGCTACGGCTTGCACCGCCGGCCGGACCCGTTTGGCAATCTCATGACTTTGCGCCGAGCGCTGTTCTTTGTTTACCAGGTTTACTTGTATATCGGCCGAGGATGCAGCGCGGCGTAAAAAATAATGCCGCACTAGTCCGTTAAAGTTAAAAGGCGCCGCTACTCCGACATAAATTTGATAATCGGTGACCTCTGCTTCCTGTTTAATCAGCGAGGCGATTTCTCTGGCGGCTTGTGCGGTGCGTTCCAGGGCGCTGTCTTCCGGCATATTGAGAATAATCTGGAATTCGCTTTTATTGTCGAAGGGGAGCATCTTCACTTTAACCCAGCCGGTTGCCACCATGGCTAGGGACAGTAAAAGAAGCAGCACAATACCTGCTAGAAACGCCGACCGCTGCCGGCCGTTTTCCAGCAAGGGCTCCATGACTTTGCGGTAAAGTCTGGTGAAAAAATCCTCCTCATGCTCCAAGCTTGAGTGCCCAGCTGCTTTTAGGTGGGCCTCCTGTGTTTTATCCGTGCCGTCGGTTGCGCGGTGTTTCCACCTTAAGACGCGAATCGCCGCCCAGGGTGTCACCATAAAGGCGATCGCCAAGGACCAAAACATGGCTGTGCTGGCGCCGATTGGAATAGGGCGCATATAAGGTCCCATCAGCCCGCTTACAAAGGCCATCGGTAAGACGGCGAAAATGACGGCGAAAGTGGCGAGAATGGTGGGGTTGCCAACTTCATTGACCGCTTCTACGGCGATATCGGCCCAGTTCTTGCCCCGCTTATACGGCAGGTGAAAATGACGTACAATGTTTTCAACGACAACAATTGCATCGTCCACCAAGATACCGATTGAAAAAATCAGGGCAAAAAGCGTAATACGGTTAAGAGTAAAGCCGGTCAAATAAAACATGAGCAGTGTGAGGGCCAGCGTGCTGGGGATGGCCGCCGCTACAATCAAGGACTCCCGCCAGCCAAGAGTCAGCCAAATCAGCAGCGAGACGCTTAGAACAGCCAGCCCCATATGGAAAAGGAGCTCATTTGATTTCTCGGCCGCCGTCTGGCCGTAGTTTCGCGTGACGGTTATTTCTACATCGGCTGGAATAATATAGCCCTTAAGGGTCTCAATCTTCTTTAAGACGTTATGCGCTACATCAATGGCGTTGGCGCCGGGCCGTTTAGCGATGCTGAGCGTAACCGCCGCCTCCTCTTCGCGGCCGCCGCCGGCCGCGGCGCCTCGCCCGAAAAGGACATATTGTGAAAGCTCCTCGGCATCGTCGCTTATATCCGCCACCTCGCGCAGATACACCGGCTTACCTTGATAGGCGCCTACCACTACATTGGAAACATCCTGGACATCGGCCAGAAAACCGCCGGTTTCAATCAAAATTGATTGATTGCCGACCGTGAGCCGGCCGGCGCCGAACTCGCGGTTGGCGAGAGTCAGCATCTGCGTTAAGTTGGCTGGGCTTAAATTACGGGCCGCCAGCCGCAGGGGATCAAATAATACTTTTATCTGGCGGCGCGCACCGCCGATAATGGTGGTTTCAGCCACGAGGGGAACTTGTTTCACTGCATCGTCGACCTGGGCCACTAAGCGGCGCAGGGTTAAATGATCGTAGCGCGGGCTGTGAAAAGTGAGCGCCAGAATAGGGACATCGTCGATGGTTTTTGGCTTAATGAGCGGAAGCGAAACTCCGGGCGGGATGCGATCAAAATTAGACTGCAGTTTTTGATTTAATTTCACCAAGCTGTCTTCCTGGCTCTCACCTACCTTAAAACGCACGATTGCCAGGCTCTCTCCCGGACGCGATATGGAGTAAATGTACTCAACTCCGGGAATCTCCCATAAAAGCTTTTCCATCGGCCGGGTGGCGCGTTCTTCAACTTCTTTGGCGCTAAAGCCCGGCATCGACACCAGGACATCAATCATTGGGACCTTGATTTGCGGTTCCTCTTCCCTAGGCAAAAGCCAAACCGCCGCCAGCCCAAGCAAAATAGAGGTGATGATCAAAAGGAGCGTGAGTTTGGAGTTGATAAAGGCCCGGGCGGTTTTCCCGGCCAGACCAAGGGGCTGCTGATTTTGCTTCATGACAGCACCTCTACTTGTTGGCCGTCGCGCAGTTTGGAAATCCGCTCGCTGACCACCAGCTCGCCGGGCGACAAGCCGGAGAGAATCTGTACGGCTTCCCCGAAGCTTTTTCCTGACCGGACAAGACGCAAATGAGCCCGGCCGTTTTCCACCACATATACCAGTTCAAGCTGACCGCGTTGCAAGAGCGCCGTGCGTGGTATAGTAATGATGCTCTCTTCCCCTGTTAAGACAGCCACATGGCCGTACTGTCCGGAGCGCAGCTCCTTACGTTCTGGCAGATCGAGCTTAACCAAGAAAGTGCGGCTGTTTGGATCGACGGTAGCGGACAGCTCGGTCACCGGGCAAAGCAAGTCCGCGTTTAGAGAGGCCACCCGCACATTATAGTACTGCCCAATCTTTATCCGTTCCATAAAGGTTTCCGGAATATTGGCTTCAAAGCGGAGAGCCGCTGGATCTTCCATTTCAATCAAAGCGCGTCCGGGACTTGCCAGGTCTCCCACATCAGCCAGCTTGCGGGTGATTACTCCTTTGAAAGGCGCTGTTATTTCGGCATATCCCAACATAGTCTGGGCCTCGGTAACAGAGGCCCGGGCCACTAAGGCCCTGGCTTGAACTTGTTCGAATTCTTGACGCGTTACGGCATTTTTTGCCACCAAAGTGGTAAAACGCTGGAGATCTTTTTCCGCCTGGTCTCTAACGGCTATAGCCTGATCAAGTTTAGCTCTTATTTCTCTTACATCCAGGGAGGCCAACAGCTGGCCTTGTTCTACACTTTGCCCTTCCACCGCCAGCATCTTGTCAATTCGCCCGCTGACTTTAGCTTCAATTGTGGCTTTGAGTTTGGCTCTCACGGAACCGGGTACGTTTTCCACGGCTTGGGTTTGTCTGGCTTGAACCTCGAAGACATGCACCGCCAGGGGAGGGGTCGTCGAAGAGGACTCCGGCTTTCCTTTGCAGGAGGAAAGCAGCAGAAGCGCCAACAATAGGGCGAGAAGGCAAATTGAGTAATCGGCAGCTGGTTTTTTCATGATTATTTCCTGGAAGAGCGTTGAAGACAATTACCTACCATTTTTAAGGCATGTGAATACCCTTTTCAAGCCTGCATGGTTCTTCCTTTTAGCAGGTCTTAAGATTGATTCTAACCCCGCAGGGCTTTAATGATCGCCGCCACGCGCTTATCAATCACCCGGTAACAAGTGCGGACGCCGTCCTTTCGGGGGGCGATTATTCCTTTGTTTCTTAGAACGGCCAGATGTTGGGAGATTGTTGATTGGGGAAGTCCAAGTTTAGTGACTATGGCGTTGACATTACAGTCGTGGGTGCAGAGACCCATCGCTATTCTTAGCCTTACCGGGTGGGCTAAGGCTTTAAGGAGCTGGCTGTCTTTATTATCTAAATAGAGAGGGGCTGGTTTGCGCATCGTGTATCTTTATATCTATATATATGAATAATATGATATTTTATTAAGGTGCGCAGCGGGAAAAATAAGGTTAATGTCACTAGAAGCGGTCTCCCAGGTACTTTTATGAGACAGCAAGCAAGGTTTCTAAGATGTTGTAGGTCTGAAGAGGCCGGCAATCCATCGCCCTCAGTGGCCGATCGGCAAAGTTTTCGCTTGCAACTTGCCGCAAGGTGTCAGTCAAAGTATGCTAGCTCCGCGTTTGTGTCTGGCGTTTGATTTTTCCTAAGCCTTACGCTTTGTGGGAATTGCCGGTGACTTAATTTATATCGTGGTAGCTGCGCTTCTTGGCGGGATGTTGGCCCGCCTCGTGCATCAGCCGCTTATCCTTGGCTACGTGGTGGCCGGGGTCATCGTCGGCCCGTATAGCGGCGCGTTTTCCATAAGCGATGTGCAGGACATAGAAATGCTGGCGCAGATCGGGATCGCGCTTCTCCTTTTTGCCCTGGGATTGGAGTTTTCACTTGCCAGGTTAAAGAGCACCTGGCGCTTGGCGTTTGTTGCGACGCCTGGGCAGGTTCTCTTATCGGCGTTGGCTGGATACGGGCTGGCTGTTTATTTGGGCTTCAGCTGGAAGCAAGCAGTTTGGTTTGGAGCCGTCAGCTCGCTTTCCAGCACCATGGTGGTGCTCAAGTATTTAAGCGAGAGGGATGCGCTTAACTCCCAGGCTGGAAGGGTTCTTTTGGGTATTCTTATCGCCCAGGATCTGGCGGTAATCCCGATGATCTTAGTGCTGCCCGTTCTCGCGGGAGAAGCGTTTCAGTTTAAGGATTTAATTGCGGCGCTTGTCAGGGCGGCCGCGTTTTTGCTGGCGATGTATCTCGGGGGAACAAAGATCCTTCCCAAGATATTCTCGCTTATGGCGCGCTGGGCTTCGCGCGAGCTCTTCTTTCTGCTTATTGTGGCCATGGCTCTCGGGGCGGGGTATGCCTCGTATCTACTGGGACTTTCGCTGGGTTTTGGGGCCTTTGTAGCGGGAATCCTTTTAAGTGAGACCGATTTTCATCATCAGGCCTTGGGGGAGATTGCCAGACTGCGCGATCTGTTCGGCATGCTTTTTTTTGTGTCAGTGGGCATGCTCTTCGATCCCGCTTTCTTTTGGAACGAATTGGGCACTGTGCTGGTAGTGGTGGGAGTGCTGGCGGCATGTAAAGCCGCGGCCACCGCACTGCTGGTGCGGCTGTTGGGTTACAGCGGTAAGACTCCCTGGTTAGTGGGCTTTGGCTTGGCGCAGCTAGGTGAATTCGGATTTTTGCTGGCGGCTGTTGGGGTAAAAAATGGGGTCCTTTCCCTGGATAATTATGCCCTTATCATATCTGCTACGGTGGTCTCGATGGTGTTGACCCCGGCTTTTTTTTGGTTTGCAGAACAGGCTTATCGCCTGGTTAGTTCCATATTGCATCTTAAGGCCATAGCTTCGCCGCTTCAGCTCCGCATGAGCGGACAGAGTGATCATGTGGTGATATTAGGCGCCGGAGTGGTTGGGGGCTATGTAGCGCGGGTGCTGGCCGGGCTTCACATTCCTTATACGCTGGTGGAGATGGATTATGATGCGGTTTTACGCTTAAAAAAAGGAAACAGCCGGGTGATATTCGGCGACGCATCACACCGCGTAGTTTTGGAGGCGGCCGGTATTCCCCGGGCCAAGCTGGCCATTGTGACGACGCCCAATGCGGGGCTTTTACCCGTTATCCTCAGGGAGATCCATCAACTTAATTCCGCCGTCGCGACGGTGGTGCGGGTGGAGCAGACTGCTAACTTTGAAGAAGTTGCCAGGCTGGGAGTGGAAGAGATAGTGCAACCCAAGCTTGAGGCCGGGCTGGAAATGGTGCGCCAAGCACTGCTGGCCCTGGATTTCAATGAAAGCCAAATCTTTGCCTTGCTGGGACAGCTTAGAAGCCGGCATTACGAACTTTTAGGACGCCCGGCCGCCTCATTGTCAAGAAAAGAAATGCGTTGTTTGGGAGCCAGCCGCTTACTTGAGTTTTCCTGGTTTGAGGTCAAGGAAGCCATGAAGCTTCACGGCGCTTCGCTGGCTGAGCTGAAGATCAGGGAGCGCTTTGGAGTTTCGGTGGTGGGCGTGATTAAGGGCGAGGAACTTGCGCCGAACCCGAGTGCTGATCTGGTCATTTCGCCTGGGGACATCCTTGGAGTTTTGGGCACCAAGGCCCAGGTCAAGGCCTTCAGGGAGCGCATGCTTTTGTCATAATCTGAATTTTATCTTAGACTTCATGCCGTGAAGCAAAATTCAGGCTTGCTTCACAGCGTAAAGTTTGTTGAAAAGCCGCTAACGCTTGGAACATGTCCGCGGCCGTTATCAAGGCGGTTCTTTTGTCCTGAGGTAAGGCCGCCTCGCGCTGCATGGCATTTAGACCAGCCTGGGAGCAAACTGCTTTGATGTCCGCTCCTGAAAAACCTCTTGTTCTGAGCGCCAGGTAATCCAGGTCGATATCGTTCGCGCATTTTGATTTTGAAAGGCAAAGTTCAAACATCCGCCTGCGGTTGGCGGTATTGGGCAGCGGAATAGTCACCGTCTTGTGCAAGCGGCCGGGACGAAGCAAAGCAGGGTCGATTAGATCGGCGCGATTAGTGGCGGCTATGATGTAAAGCCCTTTGCTTTCAATCACCCCGTCAATTAATTGCAGCAGGTGATTTAACAGATTGTCGGACCAAGCATTGCTTTGCCCCGAGCGCGCCCGGCCGATTGATTCCACTTCGTCTATGAAGATTACCGCCGGAGCGTGTTTCTTGGCGGCCGCAAACAGGGCCGACAAATTTTTTTCCGAATCACCGACCCATTTGGAAACGACTTCATCCAGGCGTAAGGCAAAAAAAGATAACCCCGCATTTCGGGCGATAACCTTGGCTATGGTGGTCTTACCGGTGCCGGGAGGCCCTTCGAGCAGGATTCCTTTGGGGACGGAAATGCCGTACTGAACGGCGGCGGTTGGGTCTTTAAGGAGCCTAATTACAAGCTCCAATTCTTTTTTCAAGGCTGCTGAAATAATCAAATCGGACCAGCCGATTTTCTCTACTTGGGCGTTGATTGGTTTGGGAACGTAGCGAGTCTCCTGTTCTTGGGGCGGCATGAACCGCCTAAGCGGGTTTATATTCCCAAGCCGAAACATGAGTTGGAGAGTGAGCAGGGCAGGGGCCAAATGCAGCAAAATTAAGAGACGCTGAGCGGTATCGGTGTTGGCCGGGCTCCGCGAAAGGGCAAGGACAACCATCACAATCAGGCCTATAGATAGAGCGGCGAACGCGCCCTGTGCTTTTTTTGGTACCGGCAACAAAAGATCGCGGCCGCCGGTTGCCGCTAAGTATGAAAAAGGCAGCAAATTTGCAAGCAGGAGCGTGGAGAGCGAGAGCATTATGGCCTCCCTGTCTTTAAGCTGCCAGGCCGACAGTCTGCCGGCCGTCAATAACTCGGAACTTACGTTCAATAATAAGTTGCTTTGCTATTCGTTCAACCAACGTAACCTGTGGCTGCCCGATGCCGGCGGCGTTAAGGATTGCGGTCCGCTCCTCAGTGGGCAGATTAAGTATCTCGACAAGTTCAATTATCAGGCCGATATCATACACTTCTGTATCTTGCAGTACTTCCCACTTGCGTTTCGCGCAGGAAAGCTCGTTTTCCCTGTCTTTTAGCAGCCCCTCTAGGTAATGGACCAGTCTATCTCGTTCCCTTTTTAAACCTACCTCGGCCGACTCTTCTTCAGTCTCCAAAGGTGCGGGGCGGGCTCCTAGCTTGGGATCTTTTTTTGCCAAGAACCCTGTGGTTTGGGCCAGCAGGGCGTCAAACTCATTGCGCAGGCTGGGATGTGTCAGAATTTCCAGAAGGTCCTCTGGTACCGCCAGGCTTTGTCTTAAAGCCGCCAAGAAGGGATTGCGTGATGGCCGGCCAAGTGTAGCTTGGACTGCTTCTGCAAGCTTTAATTTACGCCGTGTGATTTTTCTTTTCTCTTCTTCCTGGGCCATGGCATTTAACAGCTCTTGCAGTTCCGGACTGAACGCTTCTACGGTTGTTTGCCGGCTTAAAGCAACCCCCCGTGGGGGCGCAGCGCCTTCTACGCGGCGTGGAACTGAAATCTCCCCTTCACGTACCGCGCGCCACGCCCGTTTGGCGGCTTGCTCCAGAGTCTCGGCCAGCACGTAAAGGTCACTCGACAGGTCAGGGTCGTTTGTAAATGCTGCGACTGTTCGGCATGTTTCTGCTATTAATATTGGGTCCGAGATGGGATTAGTGAAGACCGCTGAAGAGACGCCGTTTTTAAGCATAGCCTCAAGCTTTTCCCTAAGGCCGTGCCTTTCTAGGTCGGGGCGTGCTGTTAGTTGTGCGTGTACTCCCCGTGCCGCCGTCCTTACTTTGCGATCGGTTTCAACTGCATGCCAAGCCGCTAGAGTGGTTGGTTCCACATTATAATGTGGCGCGGTAGCGGGAGTTACGCCGCTTGGCTCTACGGTGGCCGCCGGCTTTTCAACCGCCGGGTGGAGCAGGCGGTTCTGCAGTTCGTCGCTTAGGAGTTTTTCTATCTTTGGTCTTAAGCCAAGAAGCTCGCCTTCAAGCCGGTCATCCAGTTCACCGCTTTTTAGCAACGGGAGCAAACGTTCCAAGACTATCTTTTCAATTTGTTCGGCGACATGCAGAATAAGTTTTCGGCGTCCTTCCGGGTCAAGACAATGCTGCTTGAGCCTGTCCAACCACTCACGCTGTGCAGCACTTGGCAGGCCATTTAGCGAATCGCGGGCGGCAGTGAGCACTTCCCCCCAGTTCAAAAGTTTTGTTTGGTGTCGCTGGTAAGCTGTTTCCAGAGCTTCCATCACCCGGTCGTGGAAAGCTCTCAGTTCTGAAGGATCACCGATATGCTCTATCAAATGGCAGCTTGAATCAGGCAGGAAAACCTGTAGATAGTTTCTCCTATCACATCCAATGGTAAGCACTGCGGCAAAAGGCTTGCCGCTTAGCAGCTCTTGCCTGGCGGCAAGCAAGTCTTGCACTACTTGTTCAGGTAAGGGTACATACTGAATTCCTTTTTCTTGGTATGAAGACAGTTGTCTGTCAGACGGTTTTACCAGCCCAAGGAGCGAATGCCCGGCGACAAAAATCTCGCCGTCAGCTTTTTTCCATTCAAGGTGAAAGACCGGCTCCTTGGCTTTATGCTCCGCATACCCAAAGGCATAATCAAGGGCGAAGTTATGTGCCTGGGTTCTCAGCTCGGCTTCGCCGTAGCCATGCTCGTGAAGACGGCTTTGGAACGAGGCTTCGATAGCTTGTGGATCGAGGCCGCTGTCCACGACCATGGTCCGGCTGCGCACTTCCACTTGCGACTGATTCTGGCTGACGAGTATTTTCTCGGGCATGGCGTCTCCAAGCAACGAAACTCGGAGGAGTCGACAGCTCTCCCCCCGATTAGGATAAAAAACTATGACAAAAACAGCGGCGAATATTTGATGCCGCCTTTGCAACCATTCCGCGAGCTGCGGGCGGCAACACATACGAATCGCCATGGCATAGGTCTTCTGGCTCCCGGACGGTCCGGCCTTTGGTCCTTCCCAGATTAAGCTCCAGTGGACGTAAGAGGGTCGTGGCTCCGGTTACAGCGGCGGGCCCGCAACGGATTTTCACCGTTTTCCCTTGAATGCCAAAGCGGTTTCACTTGTAGCACCCAGGGGAATGAATGTCCAGCCGCAATGATGCTTTTTTTGTGTAAGGGTTCAAAGCGTGGTATATGCTTGAAACATTGGGCGCTGACGTTGGCGCGGTTACATGTCGTTAGGATTTACAAGCAAGGAGGTTTCCAATGGCTGCCGACGATATCATATCGGAAGCGGGCTGTTGCGTCCTAAGGGTTATGGAAGCACTGCTGGAAGCAGTGCGTGCCAAACCAAAGTGCTATGTAGCAGTGGGAGACTGCGCAGAGGATTCTTGCTGTCCAGCCGCTAATTTATCCGAGGTTGCCGGGATTCTGGCAGAAGCCCTGGGGTTGCTGAACCAAGGCGCGAAGTTAGCACTCGACCAAGAGAGGGCTAAGCGGCTGGTAAGGGAGCTCATGAGGCTGGCGCAGGACAAAGAACGCGGTCTGGTCCGCGACGGTGGTTGGCTTATTGAGAACATGGAGCGTCTAGCCAACATAACCATCCGCCTGGCGATGATAGTTGCATGCAATCGCGATGCGCTGGGGATTGGCCGGCAAAAAGCAGCGGAAGCGGCTGGGGCGGCAACCAGGGAGCTTGACAATCAGGTTGAGGCTTGTGTCG
>Ga0129299_1001988_pt1 | contig 13639 bp, 10 predicted proteins | sample ConPoolayeCmetaG_FD_94477 | JGI IMG/M metagenome (GOLD analysis project Ga0129299, IMG submission 94477) | Hot spring microbial mat communities from California, USA to study Microbial Dark Matter (Phase II) - Cone Pool mat layer C metaG ... | reverse complement strand
TTTAGTTTTATATGACAAAGAAGAGTTTGATTTTAGAGAAAATTTTCAAAAAGTTAACATTCCTTTTAAAAAAATAATTAGCAAACTAAAAGGTCAAGCAATAATGAAAAATACTATTACTTTAGGAGCAAGTTTATCTATTCTTGGAAGTGAAATTGACATTTTACTTAATTTGATTAAAGATCAATTTTTTAAAAAAGGAGAAGAAATAGTAAAATTTAATCAACAATTTGCAGTTGCTGGTTATGAAGAAATAAAGAATAATTATTCGTCTTTAATAAAAAACTTTTTAATTGAAAAAAAGGATAAAAAAGAAAAATTGGTGATTACAGGAAATGATGGTTTTTCTTTGGGATCAGTTATAGCTGATTGTCGATTTTACGCCTCTTATCCAATGACACCTTCATCATCGGTTTTGCATACTTTAGCTTCTTGGCAGGAAAAAACCGGGATGATTGTGCGTCATGCTGAAGATGAGATTTCAGTAATTAATACCGCGTTGGGCGCCTCATTTACTGGGGTAAGAGCAGCTGTTGGTACCTCTGGTGGTGGTTTTGCTTTGATGATTGAGAGTTTATCTTTTGCTGGAGTAGCAGAAATTCCTATTGTTGTTTTTTTGGCCCAGCGACCTGGTCCAGCAACTGGGATGCCAACTTGGACAGAACAAGGTGATCTTTTATTTGCTGCTTTTGCTGGTCACGGGGAGTTTCCAAAAATAGTGTTAGCTCCTGGTGATCAAAAAGAGATGATTGAGTTGACACTGAAGGCTTTTAATTTAGCTGATATTTATCAGACACCAGTAATTGTTATTTCTGATATGTATTTATCTGAGGGGCATAAGACTGTTGAAAAAGAGTGGTTTGAAAATTTAGTGGCTAACTATTCAATTAATAGAGGAAAAATTATTATTAACTCAAATCTTAAATCTCAATCCGCCAGCTGGCGGACAAATCTAAAACCTAAAACTAAAAACTTTTTAAGATATAAAATTAGTGAAGATGGAATATCGGAGAAAATTTTACCAGGAACTCCTGGATATTTTTATCAGGAAAACTCTTATGAACATTTAGAAGATGGACATACAACTGAAGATTCTAAGGAAAGGATTAAACAAGTTAATAAAAGAAATAAAAAAATTAGGGCTTATTTAAGCCTTAATTTTCAATTACCTAACTTTTATGGTCAAAGCGATGCTTCAGTTATTTTTGTTTCTTGGGGGTCAACTAAAGGAATTGTTTTAGAAGCACAAAAACAACTTTTACAAAAAGGATTAAAAACAGGTTTTTACCATTTTAATCATCTTTATCCTTTAAATAAAGAAAAAGTTTCTCAACTTTTTAAAAAAGATAAAAGATATATTTTAGTGGAAAATAATTCTTGGGGACAGTTTGGAAAAATTTTAGCAATGGAGATAGGCTTTGAAGTTAAAGAAAATATTTTGCGATATGATGGAAGACCGATAACTGTTGAACAGATATTAGATAAACTATAATAGTTATAATTTTTATAAATTTTATAAATAAAATGTCGTCAATTCAAGATTTTACTGGTTATCAGCCGACTTGGTGTCCTGGTTGTGGTGATTGGGGAATTGGAATGGCAGTTAAAAAAGCTCTGGTGGAATTAGATTATTCACCAGATCAGGTGGCGATTGTTTTTGGTATTGGTTGTTCAGGAAATATGAATGATTTTTTAAATGCCTATGCTCTTCATTCCCTTCATGGACGAGCGATTCCTAATGCTATTGGTATAAAACTTGCCAATCATAAATTACCAGTGATTGTTGTTGTTGGTGATGGTGATTGTTACGGCGAAGGAGCTAATCATCTGATTCATGCCGCACGCGGTAATCATGATATTACTGTTATTGTCCATGATAATGGAGTTTACGGTTTAACCACTGGTCAGTCAGCGCCAACTTCACCAAAGAGTTATAAATCAAAATCAACACCTTTAGGGCTTATAGAAGCCCCAATTAATCCATTAGCCCTTTCTTTAGTTTCCGGAGCCACTTTTATTAGTCAAGGTTTTGCTGGAGATATTAATCATCTTATTCCTCTTATTAAAAAAGGCATCTTACATCAAGGATTTTCATTAATTAATGTTTTACAACCTTGTGTTACTTTTAATAAAATTAACACCTATCAATATTATTTACAAAGAACTTATAAATTGGATAATATTTATCAAAAAGACGATTTTAAAAAAGCTTTAGAAAAAACATTAGAAATAAATGAAGAAAAATTTCCTTTAGGTGTGATTTACGAAAAAAAATCTTTATCTTATCATCAACAATTATCTCAACTAAAAAATAATCAATCCTTAGTTGAAAAAAAAGAACTTATTAAGTATGATAATTTAATTTACCAATTTATTTAATTTAAAAATTATTTGAACAAATATTTAATTTTAGCTATATATGATGATATAATTAACTCTATAAATATTTTAATAGTAAAAACGGTTGACAATTAGCAATTTATGTTATATACTGCTAAATTATATGGTATTTTTAGTTAGCTCGTCAGAACAATCTATTTATCCTATTACTGCTGTAAGAGATGGAATAATCTTTCCCAATACAGAAAATGTTTTAATTTTTGGTCGTCAAAAAAGCATAAATGCTATTAATTATGCTTTAGCAAAAGATAAAAAAATTATTTTATTACTTCAAAAAAACCCAAATATTGAAAATCCTAAAAAAGAAGATCTTTACCAAGTTGGTATTTTAGCTTTAATTGAAAAAACAGTAATTGGTGAAAAAGGCGAAATAAATGCCTTAATAAAAGGTTTAGAAAAAGTAAGAATTGTTTCTTATTTACAAGAAGATGATTTTTTTAAAGGAAAAATTGAAGTAGTTAAAGAAAAAGTTGTTGTTGACGAGGAGGTTGAGGCAATGGTGAAATATCTTTCAACAAAAATAAAAGAAGCAATAAACTTAGGTAAATCTGTTGATTTTGTATTTTTAATGAATATTTTAAATATTACTAATCCTCAAAATTTCTCAAATCAGATAGCGGTTGTTTTAGATATTAAACCTGAAGAAAGACAAATGCTTCTTGAAGAAAATGATTTAAAAAGAAGATTAAAAAAAGAAGTAGATTTTATTAATCGTGAGTTAAAAATTCTTGAGATTGAACATAATATTTCTTCCAAAACTCAAAAGAAGTTTGAACAAGGATTAAAAGAAAATATTTTAAGAGAAAAACTAAAAACAATCGAAGAAGAACTAGGAGAAAAAGATGGAGATAGAGATATTAATGAATATGAAGAAAAAATAAAAAAAGCAAAAATGCCAGAGGAAGTAGAAAAAAAAGCAATGAAAGAGTTAAAAAGATTAAAAAAAATGTCACAATTTAATCCAGAAACTTCATATATTCGTACCTATCTTGATTGGCTAGTTGAGTTACCATGGTCTTTTAGTTCACCAAATAATATTGATATTAAGCAAGCTGAAAAGGTGTTAGAAGAAGAACATTATGGTTTAAAAAAAATTAAAGAAAGAATTTTAGAGTATTTAGCTGTATTGGAATTAAGAAAAATTAAAAAAAATAATAAAAGTAAACAACCAACAATTCTTTGTTTTGTTGGACCACCTGGAGTCGGTAAAACTTCTTTAGGTAGATCTATTGCTAATTCTTTAGGAAGAAAGTTTGTTAAGATATCTCTTGGCGGTATTCGTGATGAAGCAGAAATTCGCGGTCATCGCCGAACTTATGTTGGCGCTCTTCCTGGACGGATTATTCAGGGGATAAAGCAGGCGGGTACTAAAAATCCGGTTTTTATGCTTGATGAAATTGATAAAGTTGGCCGTGATTATCGGGGTGATCCATCAGCGGCTTTACTTGAAGCTTTAGATCCAGAGCAAAATCATGCTTTTTCTGATCATTATTTAGAAGTAGATTTTGATTTATCAAATGTCTTTTTTATAACAACTGCTAATATTTTAGATACAATTCCCAGTGCTTTGCTTGATAGGCTTGAGGTAATTCATTTTCCAGGATACACTGAAGATGAAAAGTTTCATATAGCCCAAAGCCATTTGATAAAAAAACAAATGGAAGTTCATAGTTTGACTGATAAAGAATTAAAAATTACTGATTCGGCTTTAAAAACATTAATTCGACGTTATACGCGTGAGGCTGGAGTAAGAGAGTTAGAAAGACAAATTGGAACAGTTATGAGAAAAGTTGTTCGGGATATTATTGAAAAAAAATATTCAAAGAAAATTGTTGGGATTAATGATTTGCCAAAATTTTTAGGACCATATAAATATTCAGCTCAGATGATTGAAGATAAAGATACTATTGGTATCTCAACTGGTTTAGCTTGGACACAGGCTGGAGGAGATATTTTATTTATTGAAGTAGCTATAATGCCAGGAAAGGGAGTATTAACTTTAACTGGACATTTAGGTGATGTTATGAAAGAATCCTGCCAAGCAGCTTTGTCATATATTCGAGCTCGTTATGATAAATTTAATTTATCAAAAGATTTTTTCCATAAAGTTGATATTCATGTTCATGTACCAGAAGGAGCAGTTCCAAAAGATGGTCCTTCAGCTGGATTAGCGATTACTACTGCTATGGTTTCTGCTTTAACAAAAAAACCAACTGTAAGAACTGTTGCTATGACTGGTGAGATAACTTTGCGTGGTAGAGCATTAGAAATTGGTGGAGTAAAAGAAAAAGTGATAGCTGCTCATCGAGCCGGAATAAAAACTGTCATTTTACCAAAAGATAATAAAAAAGACTTAGAAGATATTCCAAAATATGTTCTTGATAATTTAAATTTTATTTTTGTTACTCATATGGATCAGGTTTTAAACGTAGCTTTAAAAAGATAATTATTTATCAAATCAATTTAAGAAAAAATTGACGAATTATATAAACAAAACCGTATATTTTATAAAGAAAAGGATTTATTATTAAATCATAACTTCCAACCATTTCAATAAATTTTGTTCCATAACCACTTTTAAATCGAGTAAAACCAGTCCAAGGATGATTTTCGTTATAATTTGGTGGTAAACTACCCCACATATCAAAAGTTTTTGAGCCTAGTTTTTTTGCTAATTTTATTGCTTCCCACATCAACAGATTTGGTCCCATTAAATTTCTATGTTTTTTAGAAGATCCACCATAAGTATAATAACCAACTTTATCATAAACCCAGATTTGATAAGCTGCTAGAGGTTCATTTTGATAATAAGCAATTAAAATATGAGCAATACTGTCTTTTAAATTTTCCCAAACAATTTTGTGATAGTTTAGGTTATGACCATGGTACTTTTGTCTTTTACATGTATCAAAATAGAGTTTAGTAAAAATTTTAAACCCATCCTTATTAGATTCTTCTTTAACAACAACACCTTTTTTTTGAGCCAAGCGAATGTTATAACGAGTTTTTGAATGAAAAGATTTTAAAAGTTGATCTTCTGATTTATTTAAATCAATTATCTGTGTCCAAGAAGGGAAGAGCGCATGAGGTGATCTGATTATTAATGGGTTTTTAGATTCAAGAGTTTTTAATTTAGTCTTCTCAACGTATGGTTCTATTTTTATGAAGATTAAGTGATTATTTAGTCCATATTCTAATAATTTTTTTAATACTTGTTGATTTAGTTTATTTGATCTTGGTAGATATCCAATTTTGTATTTAGTATATGGTATCTTATGAATGGTTAATAAATAATCTTCTATTCTAATAGTTTTAATTCCCATCTGTTTTCTTGCCTTTTCCCATTCAACTGATTGTAGAGGATGCATGAGTGTTTAGTATAACTTTCAGAGTTTGATCAGCACATTTTTTCCAAGAAAATTCTTTAATTCTAGTTTTACCTTTTTTTGTTAACTCTTTTCTTAATTTTTTATTTTCTTTAAGAAGCTTTAATTTTTCAACTAAATCAAAGACGTTGTTTGGATCAAAGTATAAACATGCATCAGCACCGATTTCAGGCAGAGATGAATAAAAAGATGAAATAACTGGACAATCAAAACTCATTGCTTCAAGTAAAGGAATGCCAAAACCTTCATAAAATGATGGTAAGACAAAACAAAAGGCATTTTTATAAAGAAATACAAGTTGATTATCGGTAACATAATCGGTAAAGTAAACATCACCTTCTAATCCAAGATCAGTGACTAATCTAAAAATTTTATCGTAAAGCCAACCTTTTTTCCCAGCAATAATCAATTTAAATTCTGGGTAAAAATTTTTAAATTTTTCGAAAGCCTTAATTAAAGTAAGTATATTTTTTCTTGGTTGAAGAGTGCCAACATAAAGAATGTAAGGATCATTTATTTTTTCAAATTTGATATTTGATATTTGATATTTAATTGGTTTTTCATAGCCGTTATGAATTACTTCTATTTTTTCATCAGGAATTTTATAGTTTTTAATAATATCTTTTTTTGTTGTTTTTGAGACAGCAATGATTTTTTTTGCTTTTTTTAGCGAATAAGAACTCCAGTTTTTTAATTGAAATAAATCTTTTTTAAGAAAGTCTTCAGGATAATAAAGATAAGAAAGATCATGAATGGTAACTATCGAAGTAACAGAGCAAAATCTTGGTAAATAATGAGCTGGAGAAAAGAAAATATCAATGTCTTTTTTTTTGTAAAGACGAATTGGTAAAAAAATTTGAGACCATAAGAAATTTCCATGAACGACTTCATATTTAAAGTATTTATTTTCTTTTGGAAGTTCATTTCTTGGATTATTTTTGAGAAATATTTTAAAAGAAATATTTTTATTAGCTATTTTATTAAAATAATTTAAAAGATTTAAGGTGTATATTGAAACACCGACTTTTTTTTCTACATTGGCTTCATTGCCATCAACACCAATTATCATATTTTTTATTAATTTTTAAATTATTAGTTTATACATCTTTTAGATATCTTATTATACTCTATTCTTTATTATCTTTAAATAAACTTTTTCTAGCTTTTTGGCAATTTTATACCAAGAATATTTATCTTTAATTAATTGATAAGCATTTTTCTGAATTGTCTGATAAAGTTTTCTATTTTTTAGAAGAAGATTAATTTTATTAACAAATTCATCAGGATTGTTGGCCAAAAGAATATGCTTACCTTCTTCAACCAATAGACCTTCAACACCAACTTTAGTTGAAATAACAGGAACACCAGCAGCCATTGCTGCTAAAATTTTAAGACGTGTACCACCAGGACCAAAAATTGGAGCAATAAAAACTGTTGCTTTTTGATAAATATTTTTTACTATTTTACTTTGGTTTAAATTCAGGTTGATGATTTTTATTCCTTTTTTTTTGTTAATTTTATTTGCTTTTTGTCCTGAAATAATAATTTTTATTTTTGGATAATTTTTAATCAATTTTGGATAAATTTTTTCTATTAAAAAATTAGCTGCTTCAATATTTTGCAACCAGTAAAAGTTTCCTTGAAAAAGAAGTGATGGTTGATTAAGATTTTTTTTTGGTAAATTTTTGACGATCATTTCATCGCCAGCACCATTAGGAATAATAACCGTTTTAGTATTTGGCTCTAATTTTTTGATATTATTTTCATCTGTGTAAGAAACTGCTCCCACAATGTTGGCTTTTTTCCAAAAATGTCTTTCTGAATTTTTAAGTTTGATAATATCAAAATAAAAAAAAGGCTTTAAAATAAAAGAAAGATTATTTACAAAGTGTTGATAGACACTATATTCAATAGTTTGTTCGACTAGGATAATTGGGATATCGGTTTTTGGTAAATGAGGCATAACATAAAAAGTTTCAGCATGAATAACGTCAAACTTTTTACTCTTTAAAATATAATTAATTGTTTTTTTTGCTTCATAAGAAAAATTTCTTATAACTAAAAATGGAAAAATAGAAAAAATTGTTTTTAAAATGTTAGCTAGTTGCCATGGTTTTTCCGCTCTTTTACATGGATATATTTTTTTGCAATATTGATAAAGTTTTGGAATATACTTTTTTTCTTCATCATTTTTATAAAGACAAACCAGAGTGATTTTATTTTTTTTACTTAAGTATTTTAAAAGATTAAACGTTCTGATTTGTCCACCAGATGAAGGAGGGTATGGAACGTAAGGAGTAAGCATTAATATTTTCATAGCTTAATTAACCAAAAATTATTTGATTCAAAAACAACATTATATTCTTTTCTTAAATTGTCAGCATAATCTTTGTTTTGAGTAAGAAGATAACTATAGCCTAGATTTTTTAATTCTGGTAGTTCTTTATAAATTGCAGGAGCGCCACGGCGGTTCATTAAGTATAAAAGAGTGGTGTCACCTTGTCGGTCTGTTATAATTTTATCTTCGGGGTCTGTTAGTTTTTGAACAATATTAGCAATTTTGATAAGATCATAAGAATATAGGTAGTTGTTTTTTATTTTTTCAAAACTGAAATAAAAAGAAAAAATAAAACTGACAAAAATAGCAATATAAATAAAAATTGAGGAAAAAAAATTTTTTTTATTTTCTAGAAAAAAATTAATACCAATTCCGGTTGACAAAGATACTGTTGGCAAAATCAAAGTTTGATAGTACTCATGTTGAACATTACCTCCTTGAAAAACAAAAAGATATAATAATGAAGATAAATAAAAAAACAAAGGTAAAAGTTTTTTTGTTTTTATTATTATACCAATAACAAAAAAAGTTGTTAGATAGCCACCTAAAATTAATATATTTATTCTTTCAAAAAAAATCCATCGAAAAAAAGATGGTCGAAAAAAAATATTTTTTAAACCACTTGTAGTATTAATTGAATTTATGAGCCATTCGTTAGCAGGTATTCCTTGGGGATAGTTTAAAATATAAAATCGCCAAAGTATAAATGGTAAAAAGCTTATAAAAAAATACAAATAAAAATAAAACTTTTCCAAAAAATAAAAAGAGTCTTTTTTAAAAAATATGTAAATTAAAGGTAAAGAATAAAAAATCATTGTTGGTTTAACTAAAATAGATAAAGAGAAGAATAAAACAGAAATAACATAATAAAATATAGTTAATAGCTTATTTTTAATTTGAGAAAACTTATAAAGAAAGAAAATTGATATCATTCCTAAACTTAAAGCTGTTGGTTCAGGTAAAACTACTCGAGTATAAAAGACAAAAAAAGGCATAACTGCAAAAATAAAACTAGAAAAAAAAGCTACTCGCCTATTAAATTCCTTAAAAATTAGATAATAAATAATAGTTATAGTTATTAAAGTAAAAAAAATACTAACTAAACGACCAAATATTTCTAAAGATAAAATTGGGAAAAGCTTATATAATATAGCAAATAAAAAATTGTACAGAGGAAATTCAACCATTCGATAACCTTCTGGATTTTCTATTCCTGACTGAATACTTGATAGATCATCAAATCGAGGATGAAGTAAATCAAAACCAGAGCGAATAAAATTTCTAGCTACAGCAGCTGTATCTGTTTGACGCCAAGAATGAAAATCAGCTAAAGGACTATCGATTTTATAAAGTCTTAGAATTAAAGCAGTTAATAAGATAAAAATGATAAATATGTAGTCTTTTTTATTAAAATTATTTTTTTCGTTTTTCATAATTTTTTTTATTTTCTGTAAGATATATAAAACCAATAAATATTCCAGATACAAGCCAAAAAGTATAAGCTAATTTTGAAGCTTCAAAAACATCTATATAAGAAGCATTAATCATTAAAGCGGCTAGTCCAAAAAGAAATCCTTTAAAAATTATTTTTTCTTTAAAGCTTAAAGTTAATATTTTTTTAAAGATTTTATAAGCAATTTTTAAAAGAATTAATAAAAATAAAAAGGCTCCAAAAATTCCAGTTTCACCAAGCCACCTTAAATAATCGTTATCAGTTGCTTCTGTTAGTGATGAGGGACCGGTACCAAAAAGAGGTGATTTTTTAAAAGCGTTAATTGCTCTTGGCCATTCTATTTGAAGACGAGTAGAAAAAGAAATATCTGAAATGACTGTGTTTATTGGTTTTAAATTAGCTTCTAAACTAGCAACGTTTATTTTTTCACCACTTTTACTTGCTTGAATTTGTTTTTCTAAAATTAATCCTTTTTTATAATTTTCTAGATCTTTATTATTTGAATTATTTTGATTTTTTAAAGCAATATAAAAAGAACCAGCAGGTAATTCTTTTGTAGTAATTTTTTGAGGAACATAAACTGCGCCAGTTTTTTGATCAACTAAAATTCGTTTTATCTGAAAAGTTCTTTTTAATCTTGAGGTAAGATTATTATTAGCTAAAGTTAAAAAGATAGTTATAAATAAAACAATAAAAATTAATCGCCATTTTTTTTGAATTATTAAGAATGGAAAAATAGTTAATAAATATCCAATATATGAGATTCTTGAAGCTGTTAAAACTAATCCAGTAAGAGAAAAAATGAAAACAAAAAAGTATCTAATTTTATTAAAAAATAAAAATAATGATAAAATTATTGGCATGAGAAAAATAAAGTAAGAAGCTAAATCATAATGACCGGAAAAAGTCGATGAGATTCTTGCTTCTGGAGTTAAAAATAGAAGATAGCCTCTGGCATATTCCGGGTTCATTGTCTGAATTGCTGGCCAACCAAAGAACTTTTGTCCTAATCCATATAAAGATACCAAGAAGGAAACAAAGATAATCAGTTTTAAATAATAAAAAAAATCTTTTTCATTTTTTAATGAGGCATAGGCAACAAAAAAAATTCCCATATATTCAACTCGTCTTAAACTGTGAAGAAGACCAATGTAATTGACTGGAATTGTTTTTAAAACAAAAAAACCAAGAAAAAATGATATAAAAACTGAAAACCAAAAAAACAAAAATAAAAAGAAAAATTTCCAATTAAAAATAACTTTTTTTCTTAAAAATTGGATTAAAAAAATAAAATAAATAAAGGCAAGAAATAAATCTTCAAATCTTATATAAATATATGTATATTCAATATCAATTAAGGGTAATTTTGGATAAAGTGGAATAAAAAAAATAAAAAAAGTAATAATAATTTTTAGAATATTTTCGTCAATCAATTTTAGCAATTTGCCAAGCTTTTCCATAAGTTTGAATTAAATATTGATTATTAACAATTTTACCAATTAAAAATCCTATTAATGCTTTTAATTTTAACATAACTATTAGAATAAAAAGAGACAACTTAGAAAAATGTTTTTTATAAAAATAGATTAAACCTTGATAAACTTGAATTATGGGAAAAGTCCGACCAGCCGATGATTGACTACCTAAATGAATAAACTTGGCTTCTGGATAAAAAAACACTTTATATCCAAGTTTTTTAGCTCGATAAAAAAGATCGATTTCTTCCATATACATAAAAATTTTTTCATCAAAGCCGCCTAATTTTTTAAAATATTCCTTCTTGGTTAAGATGCAGGCGCCAGAAATCCAATCAACTTCTTTTAATTTATTAGGTGAGTAGCGTGTTAATCCCCAATAATCACCCCTTAAAAAAAGATGAACAAATACCATTGGTAAAGTATACATTGGGCCGCAGGAAGATTGAGAACTTTTATCTTTGTTAAAAAGTTTACCCCCTAAAAAATTGAACAATTTTTCATTTTGTTTATAAAATTTATGCAATTTTTCAATCGATGATTTTAAAACAATAATATCTGAATTAAGAAATAATAAATAATCACTATTGGCGATTTTTGCCGCTTTATTATTGGCTGGTCCAAAGCCAATATTTGTTTTATTTTCAATTAAATTGATTTTTAAATTGTAATTTTTAATTTCTGATTTTAATTTTTTTATTGCTGAAATAGATTTGTCTTTTGATCCATTGTCAATAACTAAAATTTCATATTTCAAAAAAGAATTATTTAACGATTTGATAATAGATTTAAGGCAATCAATAGTTATTTTTTCTGTATTATATGAAACAACAATAATTGAAAGATCAACTTTAGTCATAGAAATATGTGCCAGCAGCAGGATTCGAACCTGCGACCACCCGCTTATGAAACGGATGCTCTACCGCTGAGCTATACTGGCAATTTTATTGATATATAAATTATAACATTATTTTGGTAAGATTCGATAATTGAGTATATTAATTTAATCCCATTTTTTCTTTTACTTCTTTTAATGTTTCTTGCGCAACAGACCTTGCTTTTTCTACTCCTTCTTTAATAGCTTTTTTCACGTAAGATAAATCAGAAGCAATTTGTTTTCTTCTTTCTTGAAATGGTTTTAATTCGGCGAAGATGGTTTCAACCAAAGCATCTTTTAGTTCAGCAAATTTTAAGGTTTGGTTATGGTATTTTTCTTTAAACTCCTCATAAAGATTTTTTGGAAAAAATATTTCTCCCAGCATAAAAAGAGTTTTTATTCCTCCAACAATGGGACCGCCTGCGGTTTTTGCGGTTGGGACTTTTCGAATTTTTTTTCTTATTTCATCTAACGAATCAGTAAGATTGATATAACTTCCTTCAACTGATTTACTCATCTTTCCTTCACCCGTTAAAGAAGGAATATACTCACCTTTGGTAGCAAATCGTTGCGGTTCTGGAAAATTAGTTTTGTAAATCTGATTCATTTTTTTGGCGATTTCACGAGCTACTTCTAAATGAGGTTCTTGATCAATACCAACAGGTACAAGATTGGCCCTATACAAAAGAATATCAGCCGCCATCAAAATTGGATAGTTTAAGAGTGCCATCGTATTGTTCTTTGGATATTGTTTGACTTTATCTTTATATGTTGGCAAATGCATCATTCGAGCAATTGTCTCAATAGATGAAAAATAAAAAGCTAGTTCAAAGTGTTCATCAACTTGCGATTGGATAAAAAGAGTGGATTTTTCTGGATTAAGACCAGCAGCTAAATAATCAATAATAATTTCTTGTCTATTTTTGCGAAGTTCTTCAATAGAAAATGGCGTTGTTATCGTATGAGCATCGGCAACCATATAAAAAGTTTCGTATTGGGGATTATTTTGCAGTTCAATCATTCCTTTAATGGCACCTAAATAATTGCCCAAATGTAATCGGCCAGTGGCTCGAATTCCAGATAAAACTCGGTTCGACATAAGTTTATTATAAACAATTTTTAATTATTTTTTGGATTTTCTTCATCTTCTTTCAATTTTAAATGATTATTTTTGATATATTGACGGATTTTATCCGGTGATTTTTCATTACGGATGATACGATCGTAAAATCGAGGTTACCATAAAAAATTAGTTTTTAATGATTGACGCATTTGATGGGTTGTTTTTCTTTTAAAAAAGCGAATAATTTCGCCTAAAGATGGACTAATTTGGGAAAATATATTTTTATTGGTAGAGACGTAATTAATCACGTCTTTACATTTATTTTATATTCAATAACAATTATTCTATGGATATGATTTGACATAACGATAAATTAATCTAATTTAGTATTTTTGAAATGTTTAGGGATTTTGAGCCAATATTTTTCAGCAATTTTTCCAATTTCTGATAATTTCATTTCCCCACCGATAATTTTCCCAAAATAACAAAGTTTTTGATAAACGCAGATGGTAACAAAATACCATCCCAATGATGAATACCCCAATATTTTAATCGGCTTGATGGAGTAAGATATTTTTTATCAAAATAAAAAGATAGATTAGCCATTAAATTTTTTCAAAATCCTTACTGTCTAAAATAATTGTTAC
>Ga0129299_1001985_pt1 | contig 13646 bp, 11 predicted proteins | sample ConPoolayeCmetaG_FD_94477 | JGI IMG/M metagenome (GOLD analysis project Ga0129299, IMG submission 94477) | Hot spring microbial mat communities from California, USA to study Microbial Dark Matter (Phase II) - Cone Pool mat layer C metaG ... | reverse complement strand
GTCGAGCTTGCTGCCCTGCAGCCAGATATCGAGGATGACGAGCGAAGGCCGCCGCAGCTCGATGGCGGCGAGCGCCTCGTCGCTGTCCTTGGCCAGCCTTGTGCTGTGGCCCTCGTCCTCGAGGATGCCTGATATCAGATCGCGGATATCCGCTTCGTCGTCGACAATGAGAATGTCAGACGCCATAGGTCACTCCCTCTTTCGTGCGTTTGCCTGAACGCTTACCCGATGATGTCTTGGTGCGGCCTTTCGGCTTGGGCCGTGGCGCATCAGATTTCTGCGCGTCCGCTGCTGGCTGGCCCGGCTTTGCAGCTGCTTCAAGCGGCTTGGCGGCGGGAATGGTGATACGCACAAGCGCGCCTTTCATGGTTCCGTCGTCCTGAACGGCATCCTCAAGCTCAAGAACGCCACCATGCTGCTCGGTGATGCGCTGGACGATGGCAAGACCAAGGCCGGTGCCCTTCGCCCGTGTCGTCACGTAAGGCTCGACAAGGCGGTGGCGGTTCTCCTTGGGCAGTCCGCAGCCATTGTCGATCACCTCTATGGCGAGCTTGGGTCCCGCCTGGCGCAGCCGCACCGTGATGCGTCCCTGATAGCCCGGCTCCGCCTCCGGGCTGGCCTGCGCGCTGGCGATCGCCTCGCCCGCATTCTTGACGAGATTGGTGACAGCCTGGGTGAGAAGGCGCCGGTCGGCCTGCGCCAGCAGCGGCGTATCGGGCAAATCGAGCGTGTATTTGATGTCCGAATTGCTCATCTGGAACAGGATCACCGCCTCGCGGACGATCTCGCAGATGTTGGTTTCCTCCATCACCGCCTGCGGCATGCGCGCGAAGGAGGAGAACTCGTCCACCATGCGGCCGATGTCGCCCACATGCTTGATGATGGTGTTCGTGCAGCGGTCGAAGATTTCGCGGTCGGTGGTGATCGCGTCGCCATATTTGCGGCGGATGCGCTCGGCGGAGAGCTGGATGGGGGTCAGAGGGTTCTTGATCTCATGGGCGATGCGGCGCGCCACGTCGGCCCAGGCGGAGGTGCGCTGCGCCACCACCAGCTCGCTCACATCGTCGAAGGTGAGCACGATGCCGTAGTCCTTGCGCTCCTCGCCCTCGCGGGTGACGCGCACCGAATAATTGCGCTCGCCTCCCTCGCGGATGATGGTCACTTGTTGCTGCACGGGCTTGCGGCTGTTCTTCTGCGATTTCTGCAGGATAGCGCCGAATTCGGGGACGGCGTTGGAGAGGTGCTGGCCGATCAGTTGATCCTCGCGCATGCCGAGCAGTTCGACGGCGGATTTGTTGGCAAGCGTGATCTTGCCGGATGCATCAAGCCCGAGCACGCCCGCGCTCACGCCCGACAGCACCGCCTCGATGAAACGGCGTCGTTCCTCCAGTTCGGCATTGGCGTTCATGAGCTGGCTGCGCTGCTTGGCGAGGTCGCGCGTCATCTGGTTGAAGGTCTCGCCGAGCTGGCCGACGTCGCCCTGCTTCGGCTTGGCCTCGACGACGACATTCAGATTGCCCTGGCTCACCTGCTGGGCGGCGTCGATGAGACGGCGGATCGGCGCCACCAGCCAGGTGGTGAAGCGCAGGCCGAACCAGATGGCGGTTAAGAGCAGCGTGAAGGTAATCAGCGCATACATGACCGCAAAGACCAGCTGCACGCGGGACAGTTGCGCCTCCAGCCGGGCGTAATCGGCCACATTGGCCTGCGTCTTCTGCAGGAAGCGGATCACGTCCTGGCGCACGGGGCGGATTATGTAGAGATAGGTATCCTCGAAGGTGCTGAGCTTCTTGAGCGCCCCCACCCCGCCGGTGAATTCCGGCCCGAGGATCACGACCCGCCCTGCGCGCGCGTTGTCGAAGACGAATTTCGGCGGCATGCCTTGCGCGAAGGCCTTGGTGTCGCCGTGGACGGCGAGCGTATTGCCCTGCCCGTCCAGCAGATAGGCAACCGGCAGGTTGAGCGAGGTCGCCTTGGCGATGAACACCGTTTCGAACGCCTTCGGATTCTCTTTGGTGAGCTGAACCGATTTCTCCAGCTCCTCAGCCATGCTGACGATTTCGGCCCGGATCACCTGGCCGTGATCCTTCATGTAGGAGTTGGCGACGTCGACTGAATTGGCGACGATGGATTTCACCCGCGCCGTGAACATGCCGTCCAAAACCCGGTCGAGCGAGACTGTTGCGAAGGTGGCGAGAATGATGGCCGGGATGACGGCGAGCAAGGCGAAGAGGGAAAGGATGCGCACATGCAGGCCGGCGCCGGCGGCCTGGCGACGGCGCGCCCGCCACAGGGCGAACAGCTGGTAGGCGACGACGGCGGCAAGCGCGATCAGCAAAATCAGGTTGATGAGCAGCGCCGATACGACGACGTCATGGGTGGGTGTGATCCATGTGAGATTGTTGAAGATCAGATAGGTCGCCAGGCAGGAGACGACAGCAAGGCACACGATGACGGCGTCGAACGGGAAATTGCGCGCGCGCACAAGAATCTTGCGCCCCATCTCGAACAGTCCGGCTTTGTTCCAGTTGAACGGAACGTGTGTTCTGTCTGGCTTGGCCTTTGTTGTCTCAGCGGTTTTCAATGCGGGATCATCCCTGTCGGCATTGCGGATAAGGTTTTCTTCGAACAGGACATCGCAGCCACTTAAGCCCGAGCCTGCGCCGATTGAAAACACTGCCAAACGGCTTGGTTAACCTGCCATGTCGAATGTGGCTGATGGGCCATATCTGACATGGCTCAGAACACGGTTAGCCAAGACATTGTAAATCAATAAGTCTTATAATCACGTACTTTGGCTTAACCGTGACAAACCCGCAACCATTTATGTGACAATTTCAACACAAGATATCGTTTTTCGATCCGGAGTGCTGGAAATAGGCACGATTATTGCAGCTAAATTTTGTTTAGAATCGTTTGCTTTTGCGCAATGTTCGAACCACAGGGATCGCAAACGCCGCATCAGTTCGGCGTGCGGACCACGCGGATCTTATGCTCCCGCAGCTTCTTGCGCAGCGTATTCCGGTTCAGCCCGAGCAATTCGGCGGCGCGGATCTGGTTGCCGCGCGTGGCGGCGAGCGCTGCGGTGATGAGCGGCGGCTCGATCTCGCTTAAGATGCGGTCATAAAGGCCGGCGGGGGGAAGATCGTCCCCGTATTTCGCAAAATAGTCGCTGAGGTAATTCTCGATCCATTCGCCGAGCGACACTGGCCCTGCATCGCGCATGTCGTGGGTCGAGGGCTGGGAGCTGGCCAGTTCGTTGTCGATGATGTCGCGCGTGATGGTGTCCTGCGCATAGAGAGCGCAAAGGCGGCGCACCAAGTTTTCCAGTTCGCGGATGTTGCCGGGCCAGCTGTGCCGCTTGAGCCGGTCGAGCGCATCGGCCTGGATGGATTTGCGGGGCAGTCCGAGCTTCTCGCCAAGCGTCATGAAGTGCTGCACCAGATCGGGGATATCCTCGGTGCGTTCGCGCAAGGGCGGCAGCCGCAGCGGCACCACGTTCAGGCGGAAGAAGAGGTCCTCGCGAAAGAGGCCCTGGCTGATCTGCTGCTCGAGATTTTTGTTGGTCGCCGCCACAATGCGCACATCGGTGCGGATGGGCGAGCGTCCGCCTACAGTCGTGAACTCGCCCTCCTGCAGAACGCGCAACAGCCGGGTCTGCGCCTCCATCGGCATGTCGCCGATCTCGTCCAGGAACAGCGTTCCGCCATCCGCCTGCTCAAAACGGCCGATCATGCGGTGGTGGGCGCCGGTGAAGGCGCCTTTCTCGTGACCGAACAGCTCCGACTCGATCAGTTCGCGCGGGATTGCGGCCATGTTGACGGCGATGAAGGGGCCTTTGCGGCGCTGGCCGAAATTGTGCAGCGCGCGCGCCACCAGCTCCTTGCCGGTGCCCGATTCGCCGGTGATCATCACGGTCAGGTCCGTGTTCATCAGCCGCGCCATGATACGGTAGACGTCCTGCATGGCCGCCGAGCGCCCGATGAGCGGCAGATTCTCGGTTTCGGGATCGCGCATGGGCGCGGTCTTGGTGCCCCGTGGCTCCTTCAGCGCACGGCCGACCACTGCCACCAGTTCCTTCAGATCGAAGGGCTTGGGGAGATATTCGTAGGCGCCGCGCTCGGCCGCGGTGATGGCCGTCATGAAGGTGTTCTGCGCGCTCATGACGATGATCGGCAGATCGGGGCGGATCTTCTTGATCCGGGGAATGAGGTCGAAGGCATTCTCGTCGGGCATGATGACATCGGTGATGACCACATCGCCCTCGCCTTGGCTCACCCAGTTCCAGAGGGTGGCGGCGTTCGAGGTGGCGCGCGGGCTATAACCGGCACGCGCAAGTGCCTGGTTCACCACCGTTCGTATCGCTGCGTCGTCATCGGCGATCAGAACGTTACCCCGCCCCATGGCTTCTGGCTCCCTTGCCCTTTTCTGCGGTCTGATACATCGGCATCATGATGCGAAATGTGGTGGCGCGCGCCTTGCTTTCGCATTCGATGATGCCGCCGTGGTCGTTCACGATCTTCGCCACCAGCGCAAGACCAAGCCCTGCGCCCTTCGGCTTGGTGCTCACGAACGGCTCGAACAGATGCGGCCGTAACTCTTCTGGGATGCCGGGCCCGTTGTCGGTGACGGTGATTTCAAGCGGCAGGCTGATGCGCCCCTCCGAATTCGGCGAGGAGATGCGCAGGCCCGGCCGGAAGGCGGTGGCGAGCGTGATCTGCCCGTCGCCGCGGTCCGGGCCGATCGCCTCCGCTGCGTTCTTCACGAGGTTGAGGAGCGTCTGGATGAGCTTGTCGCGGTTCCCCGGCACGGGCGGCAGCGAGGGATCGTAATTCTGCTGGAAGGCGATGTGGCGGGCGAAGCCGTTGCTGGCGATACGCTTCACGTGGTCGAGCACCGCGTGGATGTTCACCGGCTCGAACTTGATCGGCCGCTCGTCGCCGAACACCTCCATGCGGTCCACCAGAGTGCAGATGCGGTCGGTCTCCTGGCAGATGAGTTGGGCGAGCTGGCGATCTTCGCCCTCCACCCCGGCTTCGAGAAGCTGGGCGGCGCCGCGGATGCCCGAAAGCGGGTTCTTGATCTCGTGGGCGAGAATCGCCGCCATGCCGGACACCGAGCGCGCCGCCCCCCGATGGGTGAGCTGGCGCTCGATCAGTTGCGCCATGGAGCGCTGCTGCATCATGACCAGCACATGACCGTCCTGATCGGGCAGCGGCGCGGCGAACACATCGACCACCCGCTGCTGCGGCTGATCCTGCATGCCCAGATCGATGGCGTATTCGTTCACGGTTGCATGCGAGCGCCGCACCTGAGACACGAGCGCCAGCAGCGGACTTGCGAAGGGCACCAGCTCCTGCAATTTACGCCGCGCAAGCAGCCGAGCACTCAGGCCGAAGAACACCTCGGCGGGGAAGTTGCCGTAAAGGATGTGATCGTCGCTTGCCAGAACCAGAACCGGATGGGGCAGCGCATCGAGCAGCACGGAATGGTCGTGGGGAGACTGCCAGGACGGTTTGGTCCGCATCATGTCATCAATGGGCGGTTTACGGGCGTTCATGGCCTGCTTATATTTTGGGCATCCTTGGATTGAGCCTACACTATAGGCATCATATCAGAGAAGTCACCTCTGTCACCACTTGTTTTGCGCTGCGGCAAGTTGGTTAAATCATTGCCATAGCGATGCAAACGTCACTAATGTGAAGCGGGAAGGATTGCGGGGAGCGCGTTACGTGAAAAATGCCGCCATTGTCGTTGCAGCCGGTAGCGGCACCAGAGCCGCAGGCCACGGCGCGGATACGCCCAAGCAATACCGGCCGCTGGCCGGCCGCAGGGTTCTCACCCATTGCCTGGAGGCTTTCTCCGCGCATCCCGCGATCTCGGACATCCTTGTGGTCATCCGGCCGGGCGACGAACCGCTTTATGAAGAGGCCGTGCGAGGACTGCAGGCTCGCTTGCTGCCGCCCGTCCATGGCGGGGCCACGCGCCAGCAGTCGGTTCTTAACGGGCTGAGGGCCCTGTCGGCACTCCATCCGGATATGGTGCTCATCCACGACGCCGCGCGGCCCTTCATCACCTTAGCCACGATTTCCGACATCCTCGCCCGGCTCGATCATGTCCCCGGCGCGATCGCGGCCACCCCGTTGAGCGACACGTTGAAGCGCGGTGCAGACGGACTGATTGCGCAAACCATCGACCGCACCGGCCTGTGGTGCGCCCAGACGCCGCAAGGCTTCCGCTACTGCGACATCCTCGCGGCGCACGAGGCCGCCGCTGCCGCCGGCAAAAGCGATTTCAGCGACGATGCGGCCATCGCCGAATGGCGCGGGCTCGCCGTGGCGCTCGTCGAGGCGCCGGCTGCCAACTGGAAAATCACACGCGGCGATGATTTCGCCCGCGCGGAGGCGCAAATGCGGCAGAGCTATGCTGAGGAGATTGCCCGCGTGCCCATGGGCGAAAGCCGGGCAGCAACGGGCTTCGATGTGCACGCCTTCGAAGCGGGAGACCACGTCACCCTGTGCGGCGTGAAAATTCCCCACACCCACGGCTTGCGCGGCCACTCCGACGCCGACGCGCCGCTGCACGCGCTCACCGATGCCTTGCTCGGCACCATCGGCGCGGGCGACATCGGCGACCATTTCCCGCCAAGCGACCCGCAATGGAAAGGCGCCGACAGCGGCATCTTCCTGAAACATGCGCGCGACCTCATCGCGCGGCGCGGCGGCCGCATCGTGAATGTCGATATCACCATTCTGGCCGAGCGCCCCAAGATCGCCCCCTATCGCGACGCAATGCGCGCCCGTGTTGCGGAATTGCTCGGCATTAACGTGGACCGGGTCGGCCTGAAGGCAACGACAACCGAGGGCCTGGGCTTCACCGGCCGGCGCGAGGGCCTTGCCTCGCTTGCAACGGCGACGGTTTTCCTTCCCTTCGAGCCAGGGGTCTGACATGCGCGACATCCTGACCGCGGCCGCCCGCGCGATAGAGCTGTGCCGGGTGGCCGGCTTGCGCATTGTTACGGCCGAATCGTGCACCGGCGGGCTGATTTCCGGCGCGCTGACAGAAATCCCCGGCTCCTCCGCCGTGCTCGACCGGGGCTTCGTGACCTATTCCAACCGGGCGAAAGTGGAGATGCTCGGCGTTCCTCCAGAGCTGATCGAGGCCAAGGGCGCCGTTTCGGAAGAGGTGGCCCGGGCCATGGCGGCGGGCGCGCTCGCGAACTCGTCCGCCGATATCGTCGTGTCCGTCACCGGCGTCGCCGGCCCTGGCGGGGGAACGCCGTCGAAACCGGTCGGCCTCGTCTATATCGCCGTGCAGCGGCGCGGGCAGGACGCCATGACGCTGGAAAACCGATTTCCCCCGGATGCGAGCCGCGAGACCATCCGCGGGCTTTCGGTCTACGCGGCCCTGCGCCTCGTCATCGAAGCGGTTGAGGGTCCCGAGCAGCCTCAATCCGCGCCGCATTGAGCGCATCCGCCCGCGCCTCGAAGGCTTCGGCGAATTTGCGGAACGCCTTGTCGAACACCGCACCGGCGACCGCCTGGAACAGTTTAGAGCGGAATTCGTAGGCAATATGGAACTCCACATCGCAACCGCCCGGCGCGGGCCGGAAGCGCCAGCGGTTCTCCAGGTTGCGCACCGGGCCGTCGAGATATTCGACCAGGATTTCGCACTTCGCGGCATCAAGCCGGGCGCGGCTGGTGAAGCTTTCGCGGATCGCCTTGTAGGCAACCGTCATGGTCGCGTCGATCACGTCGATGTCGCCCTCCCTGAAACGCCGCTTGATGACGAGCGCCTTGCACAGCGGCACGAATTCGGGATAGCGCTCGACATCGGCAACCAGTGCGAACATGTCTTCGGGGGGGTGCTTGACGCGCCGCGTGGTGCAGAATTGCGGCATCAGCGCGCCGCCGTCGCAAGCCGCGCGGCCTTCAGCTTCGCGAAATCCTCGCCCGCATGATAGGAAGAGCGCGTGAGCGGGCTAGCCGACACCATCATAAAGCCCTTAGCATAAGCGATCTGCTCATAGGCTTTGAATTCTTCCGGCGGCACGAAGCGGGCAACGGCGGCGTGCTTGCGCGTCGGCTGCAGATACTGGCCGATGGTCAGGAAATCCACCTCGGCGCTGCGCAGGTCGTCCATGAGTTGCAGCACCTCGTTGCGCGTCTCGCCGAGCCCCACCATGATGCCGGATTTGGTGAACATGCGCGGGTCGATCTCCTTGGCGCGCTGCAAAAGCCGCAGCGAGGCGAAATAGCGCGAGCCGGGGCGGATGGTGAGATAGAGCGACGGCACTGTTTCGAGATTGTGATTGAAGACATCCGGCCCGGCCTCGATCACCGCCTCGAGCGCCGATGCCGGCTTGCGCAGGAAATCGGGTGTGAGCACCTCGATGGTGGTTTGCGGCGAGGCGGCGCGGATCGCGCGGATGGTCGCTGCGAAATGCCCTGCCCCGCCGTCGGGGAGATCGTCGCGGTCCACGCTGGTGATGACGACATGGGCCAGCCCGAGTTTGGCGACGGCCTCGGCCACGCGCGCAGGCTCGTCCGCATCGAGGGCGCCGGGGATCCCCGTCTTGACGTTGCAGAAGGCGCAAGCGCGGGTGCAGGTGTCGCCCATGATCATCATGGTGGCATGGCGCTGCTGCCAGCACTCCCCGATATTCGGGCAGCCGGCTTCCTCGCACACCGTGTGCAGCTTGTGCTCGCGCACGATGTCGCGCGTCACGCGGAATTCTGCTGAGCCCGGCGCCTTCACCCGGATCCATTCGGGCTTGCGCATCACCGGGGTATCGGGCCGGTGCGCCTTTTCCGGGTGTCGGGGCTTGGTTGCGTCGAGGATGGTGACCATGGGTGTTCCTGCCGTTTCGCCAGATATGAGTATGACAGCGCCCTAGGGCAAGGCAACGGTCGCTTTGCCTCACGGCGTCATGGCGCGCAAGAAGCCGAGCACCTTTTCCGGATCGCGCAAACCCCGCAGCGAGCGGCTCTCGCGGCTCTCCCATTGCCGGCTTTCGAAGGAGATGATGCCGCGCCCCTCGCCGTCATAGGTCAACTCCGGCTCGGTGATGTCGCTGCGGCGCAGGGCGTCCACGGCAGGCCGCGCGCCGGGGCGGAACGGCCGCCGCACGAAGAACAGGCGGTGCTGGGTGATGGCATAGAGCGTCCGGTTCAGGAACAGCTGCACATAGAGCGCGGGCGCGGCGATCATAAGGAGGCAGTAGAGTATGGCGCCGAGAAGGAAGCCGGTGTCGGGGTTCTGGATCGCGCCGCCGGCGATGATGAGGCCAAGCGCGAGCATGATGGGCACCGCCGGGCGCACTTCTTTCCAGACCGAAACCGTTTCGCCCTCCGGCCAGCCCCACCACAACACGCGCTCGCCCGGGATGAGCGCGGCGGCGATCGCCTCCCGAAACGGGGCCGGCGGGGGCGCCGCGCCCCTCTCCGCCTCAGAAATGGATGGCTCGGCCATAGGCGTCGAGCACCGCTTCGTGCATCATCTCCGAAAGGGTGGGGTGCGGAAACACGGTGTGCATCAGTTCCGCCTCGGTGGTCTCCAGCGTTTTCGCGATGCCGTAGCCTTGGATCAGTTCCGTCACTTCGGCGCCGATCATGTGCGCGCCGAGCAGTTCGCCGGTCCTGGCGTCGAACACGGTCTTGACCAGCCCCTCCGTCTCGCCGAGCGCGATCGCCTTGCCGTTGCCCTGATAGGGAAAGCGCCCCACCCTCACCTCGTGGCCGGCAGCCTTGGCCGCGGCTTCGGTGAGGCCGACGCTGGCGATCTGCGGCGTGCAGTAGGTGCAACCGGGGATGTTCTTCACGTTCAGCGGATGCACGTCGTTCAGTCCGGCGATCTTCTCCACGCAGATGATGCCCTCGTGGCTGGCCTTGTGCGCGAGCCAGGGCGGCCCTGCCACATCGCCAATGGCATAGACGCCCGGCGCGGAGGTGCGGCACCATTCGTCGATGACGATGTGCCCCTTCTCGACCTTTACGCCGAGCGCCTCCAGCCCCAGAGTTTCAACATTGCCGGTAATTCCGATGGCAAGCACGGCGCGCTCCGCCTCCACCACGCTTAATTTGCCGCCCGTGTTCAATGTCGCCCTGACGCTGTCCTTGCCGCGCTCGAGCGTCTCCACCTTGGTGCCGGTGTGGATGGCGATGCCCTGTTTCTCGAACGCCTTGCGGGCGAACGCGGAGATGTCCTCGTCCTCGACGGGCAGAATGCGGTCCATGATCTCGACGACAGTCACCTTCGCGCCCATCGCCGAGTAGAAGCTGGCGAACTCGATGCCGATGGCGCCCGATCCGATCACGAGCAGCGATTTCGGCATGGCTGGCGGCAGCATCGCCTCCTTGTAGGTCCACACCAGCTTGCCGTCCGGTTCGAGGCCGGGCAGCGTCCTGGCGCGCGCGCCGGTTGCGATGATGATATGCTTGGCCTTGATCTCGCCGCCCGCCTTGCCGTTCTTGGCCGCCACGGCGATGACGCCCTGCGCCTTCAGCGTCGCTTCCCCGTCGATGACCGTGACCTTGTTCTTCTTGAGCAGGTAGCCCACCCCGCCGGCCAGCTTTGCCGCCACTTTGCGCGAACGCTCGACCACCTTCGCGAGATCGAAGCGCGGCTCCTTGGCGGAAAGCCCGAACTCGTCGAGATGGTGCAGCAGCCGGTAGATTTCAGAGGTGCGCAGCAGCGCCTTGGTGGGGATACACCCCCAGTTGAGGCAGATGCCGCCGAGATGCTCGCGCTCGATCACCGCGGCTTTCATGCCGAGTTGAGCGGCCCGGATCGCCGCAACATAGCCGCCAGGCCCCGCGCCGATCACCGCCACGTCGTAGTTTGTTTCTGTCATGGTTCTCCCACTTGCCGCAGTTCGCAGCCCAGCGCCTGCCCCGGGCTGCATGCGATGCACAGGCCAGCGTCAGATGCCGAGCCGCTCGCCGACGTAAGTGTAAGCGGACACGAGCAGATAACCAACGAATAAAAACACGCAGTAGAAGAACGGCGCCGCCAGCCCGCGCATCAGTGCAAAGGACATGGCTTCGGCGCCGATAACGGCATGAAAGTTGTATTGCAGGCTGACATAAACGTCGATCACATGCAGCAGAATGAAGAAAATGAACGCGAACAGAAAGAACTTCGCCGTCGAGCTCAGGCTGGTGCGGAAGGCGAGCCAGCCAGCGAGGATGCAGGAGAACAGCGTTGTCGGCAGGACGACGAAGCTTGAAAACCCCGTCAGCAACGATTTGACGAAGACGTTCTCCTCGACATTGATGCCCTCGCCGACGAGTGCGGCGTGGCTTGCGCTTGTCGCCACGCCGATGAGGAAGCCAAGGATGTTGTTGATGGCGAAGATCAGGAGCGCGCAGATGAGAGCGGCTCCCACCGCGCTGCGCAGCGGCACCATGTGCGCGGCGTACATCGCCTGTCGCGACGGGATAAACAGGCGGCGGCTGACCTGGAAGAAGGGGACGGCGACAATCGACAGCCCGCCAACCATGAAGTTGCGGATGTCGACCAGCGCGTCCCCGGAAAGCAGCCTGCCCAGACCGTAGATGGCAAGCGAAAAGAAGGCGACAGTGACGATGGCGGCATAAATGGAGGCGCGGTCGATATTGACAGTAATGACTGGGTCTTCAGCGGCCGTGTTCATCGGCAATCTCCAAAATCAGCAAAATATTTGCTCAGATCAAGCAAATACCTCAAATATTATATTTCACATCAGCCTAACTTTTATGACACGGCACGCAAGACAAGACGCGCGCGTCCCTCAGCTGGTGGAGCAGCGGTAGCCCTTAAGGCAAGCTCGCACGCCTGCCCGCGTTGCAAAGGCCGCACCATCAGCACGCATGCAGTGGGTTTGACGGATGTTTCCGGCCGGGTGTTCGTCGGCTTCACCGTGAAGCCGCGCCGCTCGTAAAAGGCAAGCGCGGGTGCGTTTCCAGATGCCACTTCAAGGCTGAGCATGCGGCATTTGCAGCGCAAGGCCCACGCTTCGGCCTCGGCCAGAAGCTGCCCGCCAATGCCCAGATTCCGGAACTGCGGGTAACAGGCCAGGGTATTGATATAGAAAGTTGTTCTGCCCACCTGGCCGGCATCATGCGCCGGACGCAGGCTCGCTGGCAGAAGGCCGGCACGTATCGCCTCCAGATGGCGCGAGATGCGATATCCGAGCATGACGCCGCACACGGTTCCGCCCAATTCGGCCAACAGGGCGTGCCGCACTGCGAAGTGCTGATGACGCAAGGCGGCGCGGCGTTTTTCAAGATGAACGAGCGCCCCGTGCCCCTCCGCAGCCCTCACCGGGAAATCGGGCGGTTCGTCCCCTGCGATCAGAATGAGGTCATAAATGGCGGCGGCATCGTCCTCGCGCGCGAGGCGGATGCGGATGGGCTCCAAATGAGCGCAGACAGCAGACATGATGTGTCAAAGATGACATCGAATAAATGGTTGAATTTTTGGGTAAGCAGGCGATATCGTGTAGTCATCCGCGGAAGCAAATGGCCCCGCTGGATCAGATTATTCGAGCTGAATGTGGGATGACTTGATATCCGTTCTCAAACGCGGATCATGCCGCGTGAAAATGCAATGCTTCCGATTGTTTTTGCTCGTAATTGGTTATCGAGGCCTGAAAATATACATCGAATTGAAAAGCCGGTCATCAGAAATTTTTTTCGCCGCTTGTCGGTGCGATCCGGCCCGTCGAGGCGCTTTAGACGAGCATTGTCACCGGCTCTTCGATGAAGCCCTTGAAGGCAGCGAGCAGCGCAGCGCCGAGCGCCCCGTCCACCACGCGATGATCGCAGGACAGCGTGACGGACATGACCGTCGCCGGCACGATCTGCCCGCCCTTGACGAGCGCGCGCTGTTGCCCCTCGCCCACGGCAAGAATGCTCGAATGCGGCGGGTTGATGACGGCATCGAACGACTTGATCCCAAACATGCCGAGATTGGAGATGGAGGTGGTTCCGCCCTGATATTCATGCGGAGCCAGCCGCTTCTTGCGCGCGCGCTCGGCCAGGTCCTTCATCTCGTTGGAGATTTCCGCAAGGCTCTTTGCCTCGGCATGGCGGATGACCGGGGTGAACAGGCCGCCCTCCACCGCCACGGCGACCGCGATGTCAGAGCGCTTGTGGCGCAGGATACCGCGTTCCGTCCAGGTGGCATTGGCGGCGGGCACCCGTTGCAAGGCCAGCGCCATGGCCTTGATTATGAAATCGTTCACCGAGAGCTTGTAGGCGCCGGGACCGTCCTTGGGCGAGCGTTCGTTCAGCCGGGCGCGCGCGGCAAGGAGACTGTCGAGTTCGCAATCGATCGAGAGGTAGAAATGCGGTATCGTCGATTTCGCAACCGTCAGGCGCTGGGCGATGGTGCGCCGCATGTTATCGTGCGGCACGATTTCGTAGCTGCCGGCTTCGTACAGGGCGAGAATCTGCTCGTCGGTCATGGCCTGCGGCAGCACTGCCGGCGGAGTGGGAGAGACGACCAGCGATTGCGCCGGCAGTTGCGGCGCGCCCGTTCTCATCGGCTGGGCTTTTTCCACATCGGAGCGCACGATGCGCCCGTGCGGGCCGCTGCCGGCGAGGGCGGCCAGGTCGATGCCCCTTTCCTTCGCGATGCGGCGGGCGAGCGGAGAGGCAAAGATG
>Ga0129299_1001983_pt1 | contig 13646 bp, 7 predicted proteins | sample ConPoolayeCmetaG_FD_94477 | JGI IMG/M metagenome (GOLD analysis project Ga0129299, IMG submission 94477) | Hot spring microbial mat communities from California, USA to study Microbial Dark Matter (Phase II) - Cone Pool mat layer C metaG ... | reverse complement strand
GTGGATGCGCGTGGAGCGGGTGCGTCCGGTGGAGACGGCCAGCGGCGAAGATTTCGATCGGATCGTCGAGCAGGTCCTGATCAGCCGTCTTGGCACGACGGGCACGCAAGGGACGCGGATTCCCCGCCCACTCGTGTTCCGTTTCTCCGATTGCGATCCTTGGGGGCCGTCGAGCGTGTTGGTCAACGTGTTCGATTATTCGGGCGAGGTGACCGCGACGATGGGCTTGGACGACTATCGGCGGCGTCGGGCAATGGAGGCCGACGGCTACCTGTTCTTTCTCGACCCGACCTTGCCCGCCGAACCGCAAGCCAAGGCGCTGGCCGATTTCCGCGAGGATTTGCGTTTGGTGAAGGGGTCGCCCGGCCGTCGAGGGATCCGAGTCCCCCTGGCCGCTTGCGTTTCCAAGATCGACCTGCTTGTGCGACGAGCGCATCCCTTGCCCGACGGCGACGACGCCGTGGCCGGTTTCTACGAGGAACTGGCGCGGATCGACCCGACGGGCGAGGCCGTGACCGTGGACGTGATCCGCGCCCGATCGCGGCTGACGGCCGAACTCAGCGCGACGCTCTGGCCGGGCTGGCAAGTCGAGCGGACGTTGGAAGAGGCGTTTGGCCATTGGATGTTTTTTCCGCTGACGCCGGTGGGCCTGGATGGGCGCGGCGAGACGGACTTGAGCCTGCGCACGATCGCCCCCTTCGGACTGGTCGAACCGCTGGCGTGGCTGTTGCACATGAACGGTTATCCGGTGTTGCCGTAACCCATGCATTGGCCCTTGGCGTCCCAATTCAGCGCGATGCTTCAGCGACCGGAGATCGCTTTTCGCGATCCGGAATTGAAGGGATATCAGATCGAGCGGGACCGGTTTGGGCAACCGCGGCCTTGGACGGGGGCGTTTGCCGTGGTTTACAAGGGCATACCGCCCCACGGCGGCACGCCCGTGGCCCTGCGCGTCTTCACCACCGCCGCGGCGGAACGCCACGAACGTTACGACGCGGTGAGCGAATACCTCCGGTCGCGGCGGGTGAAATGCCTGGTGAATTTCGAGTATCGCGACGCCAGCGTCCGCGCGGTCGGCCACGCGGAATGGTTCCCCTTGATCCTCATGGAGTGGGTCCAAGGCGAGACCTTGGACCGTTGGACGGGCGCACGGTGCCAGGAAGGCAACCGCGAGGCCCTAGCCAACGCCGCTGCCCGATGGATCGATCTGGTCGCCGAATTGGAGCAAGCGGGAGTCGCCCACGGCGACCTTCAGCACGCCAACGTCATGGTCACGCCGAGCGGCGAGTTGAAGCTGGTGGACTATGACGGGATGTGCGTGCCATCGTTGGTGGGACGTCGGAATCTGGAAGTGGGCGTCAAGCCTTATCAGCACCCGGATCGCAACGAACAGACGCTCCTGTCGCTCACGCTGGACCGTTTCTCGGCCATGGTCATCTACGTAGCGCTTCGGGCGTTGGCCGCCGATCCGAGTTTGTGGTCGGCCTACGTGGCGGCCCCGCGATACGACAAACTCCTCTTCCGCACCGACGACTTCCTGACCGCCGAGGCCAGCCCGCTGGTGGCCGAGTTGATGCGGTCGCCCGACCCCGACCTGCCCGACCTCATCGAACAGTTGATCCACATGGCCCGCTCGCCCATGGAAAGCCTGCCCTCCTTGGCCGAGTCGGCTCATCCCACCTTGAAGCGGATCGAGGTTCTTTTGCGCAACCAGCAATGGGACGAGGCCGTTGCGCTGTTGAACCGGCGGGGACAGTCCCGCGACGCCCCCGAGCACCTGCAACCGTTGATTCAGGAGGCCTATCGGGCGGTGTGTCGCAAGGAAGCCTGGGCGGCGTTTACGGCGGTGCCGCGCGCCGTCGGCGAGGAGGAAGACCGCGCCCTGGTCAAGGCATGGGATGAATCCATGTTCGCGGGCTTTCCTCCAGCCGAGGAGGAGCGAGGTCGGGTGCGCGAGGCGGAAAAACGCCTCGAGGTCGTGCGGCAAATCGACGCCCTGCTACGCCAAACACCGGGAAAGGTTTCGTTGGCCAAGGAGTCGGCCTTGGTCAAGGCCGCCAGCGTCCTGCCCGAGGGCTATTCGAAACGCCTCCAAGGTCGCATTGCTCGGGCGAGAGATCGCCTGCGTGCCATGCATCGACTGAAGACCGCCATTAATTCCCTCGAGGACCTGGCAGGCCGCGAAGAGTCGATTGTCGAGGCTTGGCGCAGGGTCGTGGCCCTGAAGTGCCGCAACATCGTTCCCAAGGGTTGGCGACCAAGGATCGACCTGGCCGAGAAACGGGCCCCGTTGATCCGCGCCCTCCATGAGATTCCCGGTTCCCTTCCCGCCGACCAGTTCGATCGGCGGCTGCTCGGCCTTTGGAACGAAAAGTTGCTCCATGGTTGCATCGATGCGGCCCCATGGCGGGCGCGTTACGAGCTGGCCTTAAAACGCCAGCGATTGCTCCGCGGCCTTGCGACGGCAATCCGGTCGCGCCAGGATACTGAGATCGTCCGGCTTACGGAGGATCCCCTGCTGGCGGGTTTCCCGTTCAGCCCCGATTGGCAGGCGGCCATCCAGGCTGCGCGCGACCGGATGGCCAGGACCATTGAGCTATTGAACGCGGTCCAAGCAGAGGATGCGACCTGCCTGCGAGAGCTTTTCGACGCCCGACTCATCCGCCGTCACAGAGAGCTTTTCCACCCCCATCAGGGTAAACTCAAATCCTGGATCGAGCGGGAACTGCTGAATGCAAACGAACTGGGATTGACGCCTGCGTTGGGTCGGGCCAGCTTGGTGTGTACGGACCCCCATAAATGGGTCTTTTCCGTCCGATGGACTTGGCCCTCGCAAAAGTATTGCCAACGGTGCATTCTGGCGATTTGCACTCAATCGCCGGGCCCAGGTGATGATCCAGAAGGGTTTTCAGTGTATTATCGGGTACCGATCGACTCCGCAAGCTGGGAAGCCAGTGGCGGGAGCCGGACGATCCACGCGCGACCTGACTGGACTGATGGCTGGGTTGCCGTCTGGGCCTTGATTGACCTGGGTTTTCTGGTCCTCGCCAGCCATCCGCTGGTGTTGGGCCGGCTGGGGGAGGCGGCGCAAGGATTCGACAAGGGCAGATGGGGGTTACTTCGTTTGGGTTTCGGGAAGTGAGAAGCGATGTCCCAAAGCTAACGGCACTCAGCCCGCCTCCCCGGCAAACACGCGCTGCCGCGAACGGAGTAATCGCGTTCCTCCCGCGAATCCCGCGTGGAACAAGTTAGGAACCTTAACCATCGGCTGAAAGGCTGGGCTATTTCACCGGCAGCCAGACCCCGGAGGTGAAGATTTTAACCCGCTCCCAAAGGGAGAACTGCGATGAGCGAAATCCACCAATTGCTTTGCACCCATTGCACGCATGGCAGTTCCGCGTTGGAACGGCGGGACGGGGAGTTGGCGGCACGGACGTTTGGATATAGCGTTCGCGCAGGCTCGCTGGAGGGCGAGGCCTTGCGGAAGTGCTACGAGCAGTTGGAGCCCCTGCTCTATTACCATCTCCCCAAGGACACTCCCGACGAACTGAAGCTGCAACTCACCGCGGCAACGGCCCCGCGGAGATTTTTTAGCCAGGTGTTGGCCGACGGGCTTCAGGTGTGCGGACAAGTGTGCTATCGGTCCACGGACAGCGAGGGACGACCAGGCTCGTACTTTGCCCATCTGCTTCTGCGGCACGACGGCGAAACGTCGCCGCGCTGGACGCCGGCGGAATTGCTTCGATTATGGGGGGCGCCGGGCTGGGTGACGGAGGATTCCCCGGAAATCCCCTTCAAACTGGAGCCGTTGGGCCATGTGTCGGACTTGCTCCAAAGCAATCCCCCGGCGATCGACGACGCGCTTTTGGCGCATTTTTTCCAAGCCCCTGGCGACGCTCTGGCGGCGGCGGATGCGACCGGGGTGATTCCCCAGCGGTGGCGGACCATGGAGCCGCAGGTTCGCCGGCAGTGGTGGATCGCTTTGCTCTGCGCCGTGGCTCAAAACGCCGCATCGCAACGCCAGCCGTTCGTGCTGGTGGCCGAGCCTGGCGTGGCCGCCCTGCTGTTTTACGGCGTCGCCCGACTGCTGCCGCCAGGGTTGCTGAACGGCTGGACCGGCTTTTCCACGTTCGAGCCGGACCCGGATCGGGCCGCCGCCACGCTGGCCGCGACCTGGCCATTCGACCAACAGGCATGGAGCGCGGAAGAGAAATTCCCATGGCAACGAACCACGCTCAATACGCTCCGGGCTTGCCCTGAACTCGCCGCCACCGCCGGGGCAAAGTACGGCGAGGCGATCCTCCAACGGTTTCTCGACCTGGTCGACAAAGGCGGCGACGCGGTCGACGGCCACCTCAAGGCGTTGTCGACCGTGCAGATCGCTCACGCCAAGGACCTCGATGCGCTGGCCGAGATTGACGAGGCCGTGGCAATGCTTTTTGAAAAAGGCTCATTGCCGGCTGGCGCCTGGCGGCAGTGGCCCCCGGGCATCGCGTACCTGAAGCAGAGAATCGTCGAAAGACTGGAAGGGCTGGAGGACGTGGAGCCGGTTTTGAAGGCCGTGGTCGGCGGTCCCGCCCATTTGGCGGTCTTGGATTTGCTCTGCTCGAAACCGCCGCTGCCCGGGGCGCGTCGCGCGGTGGTTCACCTGCTCAAGACGTTGCCGGGCGAAAAAATCCTCAACCTGTTGAAGCTCGGCGGCGTGCCGGACGAGGACAAGGTCACCGTGCTGGCCCGCCACATCCACGCCCACGGCACGCTGCCGCCGGGATGCGAGTTTCTTTGGGAAGAATGGGCCGACGCGGCGGAGCAACCGCGGCGAGCGGGCGTGGTGCTCATGGCCCGCGTTTTGGCCGCCTTGCCCTCGAAATCCATGGAGAAACTCGCCGCCCATGTGCCCCAGCGATGCGCCCATGGCTTCCTGTTGAACTGCCTAAAGCTGGTCCAAAAGAAGAAAATGAAAACGGCCTCGTTCACCGCGATGATCCGCGCCGCCTCGACGGAATCGGTGTACAAGCTGATCAGCGAAGGGGGGCCGCAGTTTTTGGCCAACTATCCGAAAGACGAGCCTGGGCTGGGCGAGAAAATGGTGGATCTGCTTCGGACCCTCGTTCATCATCCCGACGATTTCAAACAGCGGTTGGACTTGATCCTGGCCGGCCAGCATCTGCTGGGCGAGGACGTGTATCACGCGGCGGCGGCGGCTTGGGACAAGTGTTACAAGGCGATTCAGGAAGTCGGCCGGCTCCAGCGGCCTGACTCCAGCTTAAGCACCGAGAAACGCCACACCCTGTTGGTGACCGCCTGCCGCGAGATGGCCATGGCCGCCGACCGCGCGATGACCCTGGAGACGATGGACGCGGAGTATACCGCCAGCCAAAAACGCGATTTTTTGCTGAAGATCGGGCAGCGGGCGCTGGGCGGCACGCCGCTTTTGCTCCCTGGCGCGTGGGAGACGGAAATCCTCATGCAGCGGATCGATTCGCAATTCCAACACCACCGCTTCTCCACCGACCCCCTCAAGAAGGAAGCCGCCGAGAAAAAGAAGAAGGAAGAACAAAAAGAAGCAAAAAAAGCGGCTGCCGCGGCCGCCGCGGCAACTGAAGGCAAGCCCTTGGTTCAAACCTCGCGCGGGCTTATGATTTTTACTATCGTGATGATCGTGGTGATCTCCGCCGCGATCCTGTTTGGACTGTATTACATCATCAGCGGCGATCGGCCCAAGCGGGCACCCAAGAAGGGCGCCCGCGACCGCGTCCGACAAAAGACTTCGTTCGACTTCAAACGCGGGCCGCAAGCCGTTCCTCCAGGGGCCTTGGCCGGTTCCTTGGACCCGGCGGACGCAAGGGCCTGGTGGCTTGCGCCGACGCCGTGGACCGACGCCGTCGTGGCCGATGTCCGCCAGTTGGTCCTGGAGCGGATGTTACGATCAGGATGAGCCGCCGCGATGAAAACCCTTTGGTTGCTCCCCCTGGCCGCCGCGCCCCTCGCGATTCTGACCGCGCGGGAATCGCTCGATTTTGGGGCTGACGCGAACGAGACTCCACCGATCGTGGGAAAGCTCCAAAACCAAGCGACGCCGGCCACGCATCGCGAGGCGGTGGCCACGCTGAAACAGCTTGATGGCTGGGCGACGCAGGATCTTCGCGGGCTGGGGGATCAACGGCCCGACAGCCCCCTGGCGCCCATCGGCCGATCTCTGGCGGCCTGGAACGTGGCCAAAAACCAGGCCGAAGCCTTCCTCCATCTCGCGGCAAGCCAAGCGTCCCGCGATGTCGGCTCACTGCGGGCTTTGCAAGCCGAGTGGGAAAGTTTTCAGCGGCAGCTCGCCACGGCGAAGCTGGTCGGAAGCGAGCCGATGGCGGCCTTCGCCGTCGGACGTTCCGCGAAGATTCGTCAGGAAATCGACCGTCTGAACGCCGAAAGCGAGGCTCTCTCGGCCGGCGCCGCGGCGAGGGACGCTTTTTCCGCGGGACGTTACGAGGATTCCCTGGTTCGTGCCCGGCTGTGGCTTTCCGCCCACGCCCCGAACGCCCCCGCTGCGCTGGTCGAGGAAATCAAGGCCCTTGCGGCGCGTTCAGAGTTTCACATCCAGCGCGAGCGTTCGCGCGGCCGATTAAAGGCGGCGGCTTCGGCCGCCGAGCAAGAGGCCGTTCTGGTTTCCTTTCTCGAGCGATTCATGGGCGAAACGAGGTTGGACAGTGCGGAACGCGCCGTGTTGAACCAGTGCCAACGACACCTCGACAAGCTGCGGGCTGAAATCGCGGCGGCCGAACAGCTTCGCCTGGCCCGGGAGACGGTTCGGAAGGAAACCGAAAACCTGCCTTCGCGTTTCGAGGATCGCTTGGCCCGCGCCGCGGAAATCGCCGACCGGCATCCCCTTCCCGCGGTTCGAACAGTGCTTCAGGATCGAGTGCGGCAATGGATCGAGGAAGCCCTGCCCGAAAAGCAATGGGGCGAACCCCCGGATGTTGGCGAGGCCGAGACCAATGACGGCCGGGTGCTCCGCGGCTATTTTCGGAAGGTGTCGACCGCCGACGGCGAGGTGGGCTACAAACGCTACGACACCGCGGCCCAGCGCGATGGACCGACGATGGACGTCGGCACATGGCTTGCCAAGGACCTGGTCTCGCCGCCAGGCCCAAGCGTTCCCAGGCGGTTGGTCCAGGCTTACCACGATGCCCGGAAAACCCTGCTCGACTCGCCCACGAGGAAAGCCTCCTGGGACGCCTTCGCCGCCGTGTGCGAGCGATTGCAAGCCGAGTACGAAGCCTATCGCGCCAAGCCTGGGGCATTGGAGAGCCCGCTCAGTTTTCGCTCCGAGGCCGAGCTTGCCCGGCGCGCCGCGTCGAGCGCTGCCTTGCTTCACCTGCAAACGATCTGGGCAGACTACACCCCATGACCATGGAAACTGACAGCGTCAGGTAAGGACTTATTCATGCCCCGTCCCCCTTATTCCCAGGAAATCAGCCGGCAGCACAAGGCGTGTTTCTTGTTCCTGTTGGATCAGTCGTTCTCGATGGAGGAGCCGCTGGGCGGTTCGGACCACCGCAAGTGCGATGAATTGGCCAGCGCCATCAACGGCTGGCTTCAGAACATGGCGATCCGCGCCAGCGGCGACGAGGGGATCAAGGACTGGATGGACGTGGGCGTGTTCGGGTACCGCACCGACGACGAGGGCAACATGATCATCGAACCCGCCCTGCTCGGCGAACTGGCCGGCAAGCGTCTCGTGTCGATCACCGAGATCGGCAACCACCCGGCGCGGATCGATACGCGCAACCAGTGGGTCCCCTCGGACGATGGCGGGGAGATGATCTCGGTGCCGTGCGAGGTTCCGGTTTGGGTCGATCCGGTCGCGCAGGGCGGCACGCCGATGTGCAACATGCTCTACCTGGCGCATGGTCTTTTGGCGGACTGGATTCGCCAGCATCCGGACAGTTTCCCGCCGATCGTGGTCCACATCACCGACGGAGAATCGCAGGACGGCGACCCGGTCCCCTACGCGAAGGCCATCCGCGATTTGTCAACCAGCGACGGCCAGGTCCTGTTGTTCAATTGCCACCTTTCGAGCACGGCGGCCGCGCCGTTCATGTTCCCGTCCAAGCCCGACGGCTTGCCCGACCGGCTGGCGAGGGTACTGTTCGAGATGTCCAGCGCGCTGCCCGACCGGTTCCATCGCTATGCGGCCGAAGAGGGGTTTGAACTCCAGCCTGGCGCGCGGGGCATGGCCTTCAACGCCAACATGGTGTGCTTGATCCAGTTTTTGAACATGGGCACCCAGCCCGCGGCGATCCTTCGCTGACGATCCTTCCCGAAGCCCCGGTCATCGGATGCGACGGGCCGATGTATGGAAGACAACCCAGCCTTGAAGCGTCTACGGTGGCAGTGGCGGGCGTTGACGGTCGCCAAGGACGCCGACTACCCGGACGAAAACCAGGACGTCGTTTGCGTGGATGGGGAGCGCGGGGCGGCGGCAATCGCCGACGGGGTCGGCTCGTCGCTTTTTGCGCGGGCGTGGGCGGCGATCCTCGTCGAAGCGGCCGTGCGAGGCCAGCCGAATCTTGAGGACCGCGAGGCCCTCGCCCGTTGGCTGGCCGAACTGCGCGCAGCGTGGCGACGCCAGATCGATGTCGCGCAACTTGCCTGGTTTCAAAAGGCGAAACTTCGCGACGGGGCCTTTTCCACTTTGCTGGCCATCCGGCTCGTTCCGCCACAGCCTCTCTCCCACGAAGCAAAGCCCGCCTGGCGCCTGCAAGGCATGGGCATCGGCGATTGCTGCCTGTTTCATCTACGCGGCGGCCGATTGCTGCGAAAATTTCCCGTCCAGACCTCCGCGGAACTCGATCATTACCCCCTGGTCCTCGGCAGCGTGGACTTGAATCGCGACGAGCACCTGGCGTTCGACCGGTTCGACGAACCCTGCCGGGAGGGCGACCTGGTGATTCTCTGCACCGACGCCCTGGCCGACTGGGCCTTGCGCCAAGAAGAAGATGGCCGCGCCGCCCATTGGGAAGAATACTGGGACATGGAGGCGACGGCCTGGAAGGAACGCATCCTTTCCTTGCGGTCCGAACGGGAAATCCGCTGCGACGACACCACGCTGGTCATGTTGCGGATCGTGGGCGACCCCGGCGACTCATCGCAAGAGGAGGGCGACTGATGCGATGCGCTTGCGGAAAGGAAAACCCGGCCGATGCCCGCCAGTGCGGCCAATGCGGCCGAACCCTGGCGGCTTCGCGCCACGCGCGGCGGTGGGCGCTCGACGTCGCCGCGGCCGCATTGCTGGCAATCGCCTTGGGCGCGGTCTGGGCGTTGGACGCCCCGCGGCGGCCGCCGCAAGAAGCCGCGCCTTCAACGGAGGCCGCGGACTCGGGCAGCCGTGGACGATCGCCAAGCCCTCCCCGGCCGCTCCGTCTGGCCGTCACGCCGCCGGAATACGACGACATGGGCAAGCTTTTGGCCTCGTTGGGCAGCGGCTATCAGTACACCGAGATTCGCATGGAGGACTTGCTGGACGCCGAACGGCTGGCGGCTTACGACGTCGTTTTCGCCACATGCGGAGGCGTGCCCGGCGACTGGCTCGGCCCGCGCGTCGGCAGCGCGAACCGCGGCGCGGTGGGGTCGTTTCACGTGCTCCCGCCGATCGCCGCCCGACTCCGCCAATCCCTGCGGAGCTTCGTGGGACGAGGCGGAACGCTCTACGCCTCCGACTGGCAGTTGCAGCTTCTGGAGATCGCGTTTCCCGAGTTGATCGAACCTTCCCAACGGGCCAAAGGGGCGGCGCAAACCGTTCGGGCCGAGGTGGTCGAGCCGGGCCTGATCCGCCGCCTCGGCCCCTCGATCGAGCTGCGCTTCGACCAACCGGCATGGTTTCCCGCCGCCTTCAAGGAACCCGACGTCGCAGTCTATCTTCGCGGCAAGTTCAAGACCCTGGAGGGTCGGGAAATCACTCGGCCGCTGTTGGTGGGTTTCGCCTTCGAGAACGGAAACGTAATTTTTACTTCGTTCCACAACGAGCGGCAGAACACGGAGTTGGAAAAGGAATTGCTGCGCTGCCTCGTCTTCGCCACCGTCACGGCTCGCGAGGAGGCGGACGTGCGCCGGACCATGATCCGGGGCGGATTTTCGCCGACGGAGCGGAATCTGCTGAGCGCGTCGGCCGGCAGCCAGCCGGTCGTCCAGGAGTACGCGTTGGGCCAGGCCGGTTCGCTTCAATTCGTCCTCGGTTTCGAGGCCCGCGGGGCGAGGCTCCGGCTGAGCGTCGTCGGTCCCGACGGCGCCAGATACGAACAAGAGGGCGTGCAAACGTTTCGCATCGATGTCCCGAACGCCTCGCCCGGCCGATGGCGCTGCACGATCACGCCGCTTGAAATTCCCTTTCCCAACTACCCTTTTACGTTGACCGTGGGCGAGAAGCCGGCCCGGCCGTGAGGCATGGTTCCGCCTTTGCAATGGCCGTAGCACGCGGACTCCAGCGGAGAAAAGTCACGGATTGGCCTCGTCGGCCTGGTTCGCCATCAAGTAGGATCGGAAGCTGCTGAGCACCTCCGCGGCGCGATCGACGAGCTGATCGCGGCGGCGTTCTCTGGTTTTTTCAGGCGCGACGGCGACGCTGATTCGGGTATGTGCCGGCGGCGTCGGATTTCTCGCTTCCCGGCCGCCCGGCCCGCCAGACTCTTCCTCAAGCTCGACCTTTACGCGAAACACGGTGGGCCGATCGCCAAAGCGGCGAAATCGCTTGGGAGGATTGATCTGAACCAGCATTTCAACGCGGTTCGCCTCGACGAGGGTGACGTTGGCCTGGTGGTCCGCGATAAACCCGCGGAGTTTCTCCACGGCAACCTGAAGCGGCACCGGGGTCACCAACCGTTGATGGACGCAGGCCGAGGCGTCGGCTCGGGGCGGCGGGGCGGCCGCTTTACCCGCCTCGGCGCCGCCGCCCAGTTGCACGACGCGGTTGCGGCCTTGTTGTTTGGCAATCAACAAAGCCCGATCCGCGCGGCGGAGCATCGTTTCAGCGGTGTCGCCAGCCTGGGCTTCGGTGACGCCGAAGCTCGCCGTGACGATTTGGCCGCCGAGACCGGGATGTCGGATTTGGCTGAGGGTCTTGCGCGCCTGTTCAGCCAGTCGCACCGCCCGGACATTGTCGCAATCAGCGCACAGGACGACGAACTCCTCGCCGCCGTACCGGGCCACGAGATCGCCAGATCGGCAAACCCCTTTCAGGACATTGGCCAGGGACTGGATCACCTCGTCGCCCGCCTGATGGCCGTAGGTGTCATTCACCCGCTTGAATCGGTCCAGGTCGCAAATGATCAGACTGCAAGCGACCTGCTGTTCCCGATGGGCGCGAAGAAACATTTCATGGACCCGCTCGAATTCCGCCCGGTTGGCGACCTTGGTGAGCGGGTCCTTCGTCGCCTTCTCGTAAAGGGCTTGGCAACGTTGTTCCAACGAGGCTTCCCCGGACGCGTCGTGCATGACGAGCACGGCCCCAAGCACGCCCCCCTCGGCGGTGATCACGGGAATGGTGTGGGCGTCGACCAGGACCTGGCGTCCCCCTCGCCCGGAAATCGTCAACCTCCGCAGCGACTGCACTTGGGATTGGACGGCGCAGCGGACGGGACAATCGGCTTCCGTCAACCACTCGCCTTTTTCGTTCCGCATGTGAAGCACCGTGGGCGACCAAAGGCGATCCAACATGCTGGTGGCCGAAATCCCCGTCAGTCGCTCCGCGCCCCGGTTCCATTCCACGACCCTCATGCCCAATTCGATGAACATCACCGCGTCGTGCATGTTCTCCAAGAGCTTCCTTTCAAAGCATTGGGCGGCGTCGGCGGTTCCTCGCAGCGTTGGCGAGGCAACCAACTCCCAGTAGGAATTGGCCGCCTGGGGATCAAGGTCGTGGAGCCAACGCCGGGCCACTTTTTCCCGCCAAGGCGTTTGATCGCAGACGCGGAACTCGGCGAATTCTTGAACCAGGCTCGGATCGAATTGGGTCCCGGACGACGCGAACAGTTCCTGCATCGCCCGCTCGTCCGACATCGCCCGCCGGAACACCTGATCCGTGGTCATCGAATCGAAGGCGTCGACGATGGCGATCATGCGGGCGGCGGCGGGAATTTCTCGGCCAGCCAGCCGATAGCCTCCTTTCGAGCCATCAAACCACGCGCCAATGTTCTCGACGACCTGGAGAATCCTCGGCTCGGAACAAGACTGGCGCAAAATCTCGGCGGACATGCGGCGTCCCTGCTCGACGATGAGCATTTCGTCGCGGTTCAAAGGCCCGGGTTTGAGCAGGACGCTGTCGGGGACGCCCACCATGCCCAAGTCGTGCAACAGCGCCGCGACCTCGACGGCGTCGAGGTCGGCTGGGGTCAACCCGAGCCTCAAACCCCACGCCGAGCAGCTCAACGCGACCCGAAGCGAATGACAGGCCGTCGCCGCGCTGCGGCACCGCAAGGCGGCAAACAGACTGCTGGCGATGCCCAGCCGCACCATGACAAGCTGGTTGTCGGCATGCGCCGTTTCCGCGCCGCGCCGCGATGGCGAGCCGGTCATCTCCTCCCGCTGCTCGCCGCCATCGACTTGTTCCAAAAGTTGATTCAGCGCTTGGATCCGCTCGACGATCGGCAACTCGGCAGGTTGCTGCCCGATCGAGAAAGAGTGGTCGATTGGGATCAGGCTGGGCTCGGTCATGGACGAGTCATCGATGGAAAAGAGTGATTGCCGTGCCGCGCTGCCTCCCTGATCCCACCAGCCCGGAACGGCCGACTCGAAGGATGTCCCAGGGCCGCGAAAAACCGCCCACGCTCCTGGTCCATCCCCGTGGTGGATTAGCCTCTCTCCAACCCTACGTTAAGATCCTGCGGGAGGCAAAACTCCGGCCCGAAAGAACTCAGAGTGTTGTCAAAGAGCAACATTCCAGCGCGTCCCAAGGGCAACATTGCGCGATAACCCACATTTCGCCTCGGGAAGGCGCTAACTCGCCTAGGCCAAGAAGCTCTCGCGGTTGACCAGCCGAGCGGCCAGGGCCGGGCGAGCTGTCCGACTGGACCGCGTCACTGCCGCGACGCCCACTCGGCCAGTTTCTCGCGGAAGATCTTGACGTTGTGGCGGATGTCGACGGGGAAAGCGGGATGGAAGAAGAAATCGCGAATCGGGCGGGTCAGCTCGCTGGATTGCGCGAGTTCGCCCAGCTCGGCGAGAAACGCGCGCCGCTGGCGATCGGTGCGGGGAAACTTGCCCGGCAGCGGTTCCACCACGATCGCCGGTCGCTTTTCGCCCGGCCGCCCGATCCCCACCAACGCCGAACGCCGGACATGGGGATGCTGGTTGAAGATGGCCTCGCACGGAATGGTGAACATCACGCCCGAATCCGTCACCACGCGGTGGGCCACGCGGCCGCAGTACCAGAAGCGGCCTTGATCGTCCAGGTAGCCCGCGTCGCCGATCCGATGCCACAACTCGGAGCCGTCTCGGATCTTGGCCACCGCGTTGGCCTCGCGACGGGTCACATGCTCGCTGGTGACGACGGGGCCTCGAACGATCAGTTCGCCGATCTCGCCTGGCGGGAGTTCCTCGGCCTGGTCCAGCGTCGGGATCGGGCCGTCGACGATGCGAATCACGCGCCAGTGGATCCG
>Ga0129299_1001980_pt1 | contig 13651 bp, 11 predicted proteins | sample ConPoolayeCmetaG_FD_94477 | JGI IMG/M metagenome (GOLD analysis project Ga0129299, IMG submission 94477) | Hot spring microbial mat communities from California, USA to study Microbial Dark Matter (Phase II) - Cone Pool mat layer C metaG ... | reverse complement strand
GGATTGGAGGACTAATGCTTACCGGAACGGTAGGGCACATATTACTTTTAACAGGAAAATCTTCAACTTTTATTGACAGAGTTGCAAGAGGATTATCTGAGGAGGAATCTGATGCGCTTACCGCCCTTATGTTAACTCCATTCTCAATTATTGGGTTACTCCCAATAATCGCCTTATCGATTATGTATGGAGTAGGAATTGGAGAGGCAAATAGGATTGCGGTTGTGTTTGAGTGCCTTCCGTGGTCGCCGAAATATGGCGGGGAAGATTGCGAGAAATGCGGGAGCGATGGATTGCCTTGCGGGAAATATGCTTGCGAGAGCCTCGGGCTTGGTTGCAGGTATTTTGATGAGAGTGAGACAGGAATAGCAAGTTGCAAGTGGGTTGATAAAAATGACATAGTTCCGCCAAAGATAGATGTTAAGGATGATGAAAATTATATAATAAAAGACAAAACAAGCACAGGCATTGAGATAGTGAGCAAGGAGATTGACGGGTGTTTCAGGGCAAATGAGCAGGTTGAGATTCCCATTGTTTTAGACAAGCCGGGAAAATGCAGTTATTATTTGCCGAGCGAGGGAAGTGAAGAATATTTTGAGATGATGTATCCTTTGAGTGGAGGATTGTTTAAAGAGAATCATACATTAAAGATTCTTGTGCCGAGCTTAGATGAATTGGGCATAGCAATAAAGGGCAAAGATAGTAGCGCGAATTTCATGATTTATGTCAAGTGCAAGAACGCGAATGGCTATGAAAACCTTGCTGAATACGCGATTAAGATGTGCGCTAAGCCAGGCGAGGACTTGAATCCGCCGATTGTCTTGGGCAAACTGCCTGAAATAGATTTCATAAAGAGCGAGAGCAAATCGCAGGAAATCGCGGTTTATACAAATGAGCCTGCTGAGTGCAAATGGGATTATCAAGACAAGAGCTATGATAATATGCGCAAAAATATGGCGTGCAATTATACAGAAGGGCCTGTCGCATTTAAAGGACATGCTGCATATGAGTGTTCTGACAATATAGCAGTTGAGGAAAAAGAAAGCAAAATTTATGTTTTGTGCAAAGACCAGCCGTGGCTTTCAGGAATAAACGAGAGCGCGAGAAACTTGATGGAAAAGAGCTATTCATTTACGATTAAAAAGACAGGCGAGCTTGTGATTTCTGATTTTGAGCCAAAGAATAATACGGAGTTTGTTTCTGGGGTTGAGCCGATGACAATAACATTGAAAGCAAAAACATCCGGAGGTTTGGATGGAAAGGCAGATTGTTATTTCAAGGTCGGGAACAACTATGTTAAATTCTTGAAAACATCTTCAATGGAGCATGAGCAGGTGTTTAACTCAATAACGATGAATGACATTTTTGGAACTAATGAAAAGAAGATTGAGATAAAGTGCGAGGACAAGATAGGGAATGTTGCAGAAGCTGTCTCAACATTTAGAGTAAGAATAGACGCAGAGGCGCCGAAAATAACAAAAGTTTACGACAAGGCAGGAACATTGAATATTGTGACAAACGAGCCGAGTGAGTGCGTTTATAGTTTTGAGAAATGCGATTTTAATTATGAAAATGGAACATTGCTTTCTGGAACAGGTTTTGTCCATACTACCGGTTTTAGCGACAAGAAAACAAGGTTTATAATCTGCAAGGACGAGTTTGAGAACAAGCCGGGACAATGCACGATTAGCCTAAGAGGCGGTTAAGTTTTTTGAAGGAATTCAAAAACATACGGGCAAGCATTCAAAACAACAAAGCAAACTTATTTTATCGAGGAGAGGCAGCCCGTTGTTGTTTGTATATAAAATTATCTAACTATTTAGAAATAACAATAAAACGAAATATTTATATAGACGAGGGTATTCTAGAAATAGATGGCAAAAACCTTAATCCAAAAGATTAAGAGGTGTTGCTTAGAGAGCATTATCGGAGGCAGCTTGATTCTTTCTTCTGGATGCGCAGTAGGACCATTAATATCGGGTTTGGGAGCAATGCAGCCAGATCCAAGAATCGGGGCAGGAATGTATGCTTTCGGGCAAGGTTATACTCAAATAGAGGCCGCTAATGCAGGAAAGAGCGAGAATGTTGTTCATGTCCATGTTCCCCAGCAAAATAATAATGTTGGGAGTAGTTTACCTCAAAATTATGTTTTTGCTTTTAATAAATGGGAAGATTTGAATGGAGATGATATTTGTAGTTTGGATGAATTTTTCGGCAGAGGCAAAACTGTTTTCACACCAGATGAAACGGTGCGATTTTGTTTATACAGAGGTCACAAAAGCGGAAATTTGAGATATGTCTTAAAAGATGGCAATGGGAGAATATTGATGGACGAGGTTGAGCCTATAAAGAGGAATTATGCGCATATAAGATGCCCTCCAAAGCCATATAAGTTGCCAGTTGGGATTTACATTGCAAAATTCTATATTGATGACGAGCTGGTTGGAAGCGTTGGCATAGAAGTTGTTGATAAAAAATAGAGAGTTAATTAAAAATATACTTTGAAATTAAGCTTAACTTAAAAGAGCGAGAGTTATATTTCCAAAAACGTTATTTAAAACAATATTTATAAATGCGTTTTATCTTTATATTTAATGCAAAAGAGGACGAGGAAACTGCTTATTTACAATATCGCTTTCAGCGAGATTTCTTTGCTTTTATTATCAACAATTGCTGTTATGTTTATGATTGGGCAGGCGAGCTTGGCGAGTGGTCAGGGTGATAGAATAGAATTATACTCTGCAACAATCAAAACTATGCCTGATTCGGCTCATTATGATTTCATTAGGCAAAACTTTAATGTCGGGGATAGAATTTATTATTATAAAGGCAGTGACCAAAATTGGTATATACTTTATAAAGAAGGTAAAAGTATACCGATAGAAGGAAATGCCCTTGAAAATTTACAAAAAAATAATTTAAATTCAGTTGAAAGGATATCAATTGAGGAGAGTGGTGCTGGCGGTGATCCAAGAAGAAATGTGGATGCCGCCGCGAAAAATCCAACTGACAGCAGTAGTGGTGGTGGCGGAAGTGTAGCAGGTTTTGTTCCTAAAGAGGGACAGAGGTTTTCATTTGCGGATAAAACAAGGGATTTTGAAGTTGAAGGTAAAAAAATTCCTGCTGGAGGTTTTGTTAGATATGAGAGAGGTAAATATATAGTTTATGATAAAGAGGGTAATCTAGTTAAAAGTGATAAGGGGGGTGTTGAATTAACTCCAGAGGAATTCCAAAGAGCGCAGAAGTCGGGATTAACTCCGGATAGTTTTCAATGGAATGTTTTGGGCAAGCATTTGATGGAGGGGCTTGGATGGTCTTTTGCTGTTTTTGGAGCTGCTTTTATGATTGGAAATGCTGTTGGGTTAAAAAAAGACCAGACATTAGCGATGAGTGCTGCGCTTGCTGCGGGAGTGTTTGCGTTTAAGGCAACTGTTGGAATTGCAGAAGCAGCCAAGTTAGGACAGCAAGCAGTATTAGGGCCCTTGAAAAGTGCTCAAATAGCAGGAGTGGGTATAGGGCTTGCGGTTGCAGCGATTGTTTTTGCTTTGCTTTATAAGGAAGAGAGCACGAGAAAAGTTACATTTACATGCCTGCCGTGGGAGCCGCCTGTTGGAGGCAAGGATTGCGAGAAATGCAACAATGACAAGTTCAGGCCTTGCACAGAATACAGATGCAGAAGTTTGGGACAAGCTTGCCAGATTGTGAACAAAGGAACAAGCGAGGAAAAATGCGCTTGGATAAATCCTAAAGATGTTTCTTCTCCGACAATCACGCCGATGGAAAGCGCATTATACCCTCTTGGCTTGAAATATTCGCCTCTCGGAGCAACAAGGCCCGGAGCGAGAGGAGTAAGAATCATAAATGAAAAAACAGCAAGCAAGTGCATTGCTCCTTTCACGCCGTTGAAGTTCGGCATAACAACAGACGAGCCGACGCAATGCAAGATTGATTATGAGCACACAAATTCATTTGCAAACATGTCGTTCTATTTCGGAGAGACAAATCTTTATTCATACAATCACACTCAGCAATTAAAGCTTCCTGGGCCAGATGCTTTTGATGAAGCTGGAAAAGAGACAGCGCCGATATTAAAGAATGACGGCACAATGACTTTCTATGTAAGATGCCAAGATGCAAACGGAAATTATAATGTTGATGAGTATGTTATTGAGTTCTGCGTTGACAAGGGGCCTGACACAACGCCTCCAATCATAGAGAGCAGTTCAATAGCAAGCGGAAGCTATGCTGGATACGGGACAGACAGCGCGAACATAGAAATATATGTTAATGAACCTGCTGAGTGCAAATGGAGCAGGGAGAGCAAGAGCTTTGAGCAGATGGAGAACACAATGGAATGCGCAAGAACTCCGAGGGAGATAAATGCGATGATGACATACACTTGCGCTGGAAATCTCACTGGAATAAAAGACAAGGAAAGCAACAAGTTTTATTTCAGGTGCAAAGACCAGCCGACAATGCCTGAAAACGAGAGAAATGTTATGGTGCAGAGCTACGAGCTTGAAATAAAAGGGACTATTCCTCTTGGAATATTGTCAATATCACCGAACGGAACAATAACGGGCTCTACAACAGCGGTAAGCGTTGATTTGGAGGTTGTCACAGATGATGGAGCAGAGGAAGGCAAGGCAATTTGTTATTTCTCGCCTACAGAAAACGAGAAAGATTATGTGCAGATGTTTGAGACAAACAGCTTCAAGCACAAGCAGACATTAAGCTTGACATCAGGGATTTACAAATATTATGTCAAGTGCGTTGATGCGGGAGGGAATTCTGCAAAAGGCTCAACAGCGTTTATAGTTTGGGTTGACAAGGATGCGCCGAAGGTGACAAGAATTTACAAAGAAGAGGAGACAGGGCTGAAGATTGTTACAAACGAAGAAGCAGAATGCAGATATTCGTTGAACGACTGCAATTTCGTGATTGGTGAGGGCTTGCCTTTGATATATTCAAATCCGAATATAAAATGGGCTCATTATGCAGAATGGAAGCCAAATGTTGTTTATTATATAAAGTGCATTGACCAATACAAGAACGAGCCTAATCCAAATGAATGCTCTGTAATAGTCAGTGCGAGCGAGATTAGTGGCAGAAGATAATATGATAGAAAAAAATAAAATGATGAAAGAGGGAAATAGCCCAATGGGAAGCAAAAAAGGGCAGGTGGCGATATTTGTAATAATCGCTCTTGCAATTGTCTGCATAATCTTATTAGTATTGCTCTATCCGAGAATAAAAATAAGCGTTGCCCCAGAGATTTTTAATCCAGAGGAATTTTTAAGAAGCTGCATTGAAGGAGAGGTAAAAGAGAGGATTAATATTCTCGCATCCCATGGGGGATATGAAAACCCGACAGGATATATAATTTACAAAGGGGAAAAAATAAAATATCTATGTTATATAAAAGGATATTACAAAACATGCGTTGTGCAGGAACCGATGATAAAGAGTGTGATGGAGAGGGAGCTTGAAAGAGCATTGAAAACAAGAATAAATACCTGCGCGGCAAACTTGAAATCAGAATATGAGAGAAGAGGATTTTCAGTGAACATGGGGGCGGTAAATTCAGATGTTGAAATTGCAATGGACAAAATAAAAGTTAATTTTGTCGTGCCTATGAAAATAAGCAAGGGAGAAACAACGAAGACATTTGAAAAATTCAGTGTTGAGATTAAGAGCAAGATGTATGATTTATTAATGATTACAACAAGTATAATTGATTTTGAATCAACTTATGGGGATTCTGAAATAACATTGTATCTTCAGTATTATCCTAACTTAAAAATAGAAAAAGTATTATATGATGGTAGCAGGATATACAATGTGAGCGATGTCACAACAGGAGAGTCTTTTGTGTTCGCCTCGAGGAGCTTAGTATGGCCTCCTGGATATGGAGTTGTTGATGTTGCATAAAATGGGAGGGGTAAAAAAGAGTAAAGAAATGAAAAGAAAAGTGCATTTGATTTTAGGAATTGGAATTATTTTCTTATTTGGGATTTTGGCATCTTGCTTTGCTGAAGCGCAGGAACTAACTGTCTGCTGCGAGAAAACAACATCAGGATTCTGGTGCCAGAATGTTCCTTCAAGCGAGTGCGACAAAAATTTCAGGGAGGCGCCGACATCTTGCGAAGCAACATCTTATTGCAAGCAAGGGGTTTGCTATGATTCCAATGAAGGAATCTGCGCTGAAAAAACTCCGCAAGTAGTGTGCAATAATAATGGCGGACTATGGGCTGAGAAAGCTCCTGCTCAGTGCGAATTAGGGTGCTGCGTTCTTGGAGATCAGGCTGCTTTTGTAACATTAGTAAGGTGCAAGAAACTTTCTGCATTTCTAGGGCTAAAAACAAACTTCAAACAGCAGATAAAAAATGAACTAAGCTGCATTATGTCTGTAAGAAGCCAGGAAAAAGGCGCTTGTGTCTATGATTTTGAATTTGAGAGATTGTGTAAATTAACAACTAGGGAAGAGTGCGAAAGGGCAACAAACAAGAGCTTGAAAGATGCGCAGTTCTTTCCTGGAAAATTGTGCTCTGCAGAAGAATTAGGGACAAAGTGCGGGCCGACAAGGCAGACAACCTGCATTCCTGGAAGGGACGAGGTTTATTTTGTTGATTCGTGCGGAAATCCTGCGAATATTTATGATGCTTCCAAATTAACTGACAAAGAGTATTGGACAAATATAAAAGACAAAACAGAAGTTTGCGGAGCAGCAAAATCAAATGTTAATTCAAAGACATGCGGGAATTGTAATTATCTTCTTGGAAGTTATTGCAGGGCTGCTGAAAAAAATAATATGCCTAGTTACGGAGAGTATGTTTGCGCTGACTTAAACTGCTATAATACCCGGAATGGGAAGAATTACAGGCATGGCGAATCTTGGTGTGTTTTTAACGACAAAGAAAACAGCGTTGGAGCAAGGTATTACAAGCATATATGCATAAACGGCGAGGAAGTTTTAGAGCAGTGTGCGGATTTCAAGCAGCATGTTTGCGAGGAGAGCAAAATAGGCGATTTCTCGCAGGCGGCGTGCATTGTGAATAGGTGGCAGGACTGCATTTTCCAGAACAGGACAGAGGATTGCGAGAACAGCGACAAGAGAGATTGCAAATGGCTGAATGGAAAGTGCGTTCCTAAAATTGCTCCTGGCTTGAATTTCTGGGGAGGACAGGAGGCGACTGCGGTGTGCAATCAGGCAAATAAAGTTTGCAAGATAACAAAAGAAAAGTCATTGATTTCTGGGACAAAAGAGAGCGGGCCTTGCGCGGATATAAAATCGTGGCTTAAGGCGCAATTAGATTATTGCTCAAGCCTTGGAGATTGCGGTGTGAAGATAAACTGGATAGGAAATCCTGGAACTAGCAAGGGCTACACATTAAAAGAAGGCAAGTGGAAAAGTTAAGATTAAATAAGAAAAAATTCAATATTCTTCAAAGAACTGGCTGAACCGTTTTCCTTCTTGCTTTGCTGTTTCCCTGCTGACTGCGAAATATTTGCCTGTGTCTTTCAATTGCTCTGGGGAGATAAATAGCCAGCCTTCATAGTTAAATCTTAATGCTATCGCGGGCTTTAAGCCGATTATGTTTGAGAAAAGAATGAAATCTTCTATCTGCTCTTTTGTGATGTAAATTGTGTTTTTCTTTGATGATTTTACTTCTATTGCAAAGCCCTTTTTTCCGAGCTTTGCGGTGATAATATCGCAAGGAGAGTTGTCATTAACTCCTGAACCTGCTGTTCTTACTGCTCTCCAGCCATTTTCGGTTAATAAATCCAAAAGCTCGCGTTCTGCTTTTGAGCCTTTTGCTTTGTTTGACATAATTGCCTTAATAATTTAGGATATAAATAATTAATGACTCATTGATTAATGCAACAAGAGAACAACGATTAATAATAAATAAGGAGCGGGATTAATTGGAATTTAAAACATTGAAAAATTATTAACAAGCATAATTTAAGAAATTTCATAAGCAAATAAAAAAAGAAAAAAAGAAAAAAATAATTTTTATTTGCCGACTTTGTTTGCAAGTTTTTGCGCTCTTTCTTTAAGCTCTTCTGCAATTGCAGCCTTTATTTCTTGCCTTGCTTCGGGAGAAAGATTTTTTGTTTCTTCTCTAATCCGCTCTTTTATTCTTTCTCTTGCAGCAATTGCTAATCTCTCTTGAAGCTTTTCTTTTGATTGCGATAATCTTGCTTGGTTTATTGCCCTGACAGCAACACTCAAGTTTCTTCCGTAGTTGCTAACGGGCTTTATTGTTTTTATCGCTTCCTCGTATTTGCCTTCTTCATAGAGAGCTTTTGCTTTGGCAAGATTCTCTTCAGCTTCTGCAATGTGGGCCTCTATTTCAGAGAGATTCAAACCAGAAGCTTTTTCAGTTTCTAATCTTTCCTTGACACGCGCAATTGCCTGTTCTGTGTTTTCTATTCTTCTTTCGGCAATCTTCTTTATGGCAGAGGAGTAACCTTCAGAGTTTTCCATTTCTTTGAAGGCTTCTTCTATCTCTGACTCGTTCTTTTCGGTTAGCGCCCTCAAACGAGTTTTTATCCTGTCTTCTTTTGCCTTAAGCGCTTCGTTCATTCTTTCTGTTCTGTTCTGCATTCTCTCTATTGCTGATTCTATTGCTGTTCTTGCTTCGTCAGAAAGATTCTTTTCTGACAAGACATCCTGCAAGATTTCTATCCTGTTTTCATGCGCTTTCAAGGCGATTTTCATGCGTATCAGTTTTTTTGCTGCAAGCTTTGCGTTCGCTTCTGTCGTATCATCTTGAATTGCAGCCAGCCTTGCCTGGGCGCTTTCAACAAGAGCATCGTGCCTTAGCTGTGCTCTTTCCATTGCCTGAACATTGCCTTTTTCAGCCATTTTTCTAATCTCAAGCAATTTTCTCTGGGCAAGAGCAAGCTCTTTCTGCGCTTTTCTCTCTTGGTTGAAAGTGAATGCAATATTCAATCTTTCCCAGGCATTCTTTAAGCCGTAGAAAGACGAATCCGGCGTAATTCCAGGTTCACTGGAAATTTCACTTCCATCGCCAATTTGCGCGCTGTCTTCTGAACTAGCTAATGCTTCTTCTGCCATCGCAAGAGCTGAAAAAGCAAAAAGCGCTGCAAAAGCTATAACTACTAGTTGATAACCTTTCATCTTCCGTTACCTCCTTTCAGCTTTTTTGTTTTCATAAATCGAAGAAAGAAATCTTGTATTTAAAATATCCTTGAAACAAGATGAAACAACTTGAAACATCACACAAGATTATTTTAACCTGATTTTGTTCGTGTTGCCGAATGGTATTTTGTCTATAAGATTTCGCGATTCTAAATTTCTTATTACCCTGCTGAGTTTTGCCTTTGAAAAGTTTGTTTTCAACTGCAATTGCTTTTGCCACATCTCACCTCTATCTGCCTGCTTCAATTCATTAAGAACAATTTTTTCACTCTCAAAAAGATATTTTTCAATTTCATTTTTTTGCGTTTTCTTGCTTTTTTGGGGCTTTTCCTTTTTTGATTTTTTCTGATTTTTGATATTTTTATAAATAATGTAGAATATAAATGCAAGAATAATGAAAACTGACAGGATTAAAACATAAGAAGCTAGTGGAGTGCTTTTTGTTTTTATTGAAACAAATATTGGAAAATCACTGCCTTCTTTTACATTATTTAACTCCCAGCTAAGGATTATGTTTATTCCGTTTGTTTCAATTTTTGAAGGTTTTGGAAAAACATAATCTCGGGATACAAAATAGCCCTCATCTAAAATTAGCTTAATTGTCAGATTATCTGCATCAAATACAAAAGGTACTTTTGTGATTAGATTATATCCGTCTTTTGAGCTTTCGAGCAGGGATTTTGTAAGATAACTTGCTTCTATTTGATTGCCCGATAGTATAAGTGTTGAACCTGAAATAGAATAATCAGGTTTTGCAGAAAGTGAGGAAAAGTCGTCTGGCAGCTCCAATAAAATAACCTGCTCTTTGTCAAGAGTTATGCGGTTTTTTATTAATGCCTTGTTTTCCAACTGATAAATCTCAACATAATAAGAAGAAGCGGACACATTTGAAAAAGATAAAACTAATGCAAATAATAAAACAAATATGGATTTTGAGTTCATAGCCTTATTGAGCTATAAAAGTTTATAAATCTCGTGCTTGCAAGGTTCTTCTGCCGTTTGCTTTTGCGCGCTCAACACCTTCTTTTAGGAGCTGAAGCAACTTCTTATTAAGGGCTTCTGGAACATCGCTTGCGACATTCAAGTCCTTTACAGCAGCCTTAATCTTGCTTTTTACGACTAAATCGTCTCCCATTTTTACACCTCCTTTTTAGTTTTTTCTGAATTTGATTTTTCTTGCGTTTCAGGCTTCATGAACGGAAATAAGATAACATCTCTTATTGAGGGCTGTGCTGTAAGTAAAATTATCATTCTGTCTATGCCCAAGCCCAAGCCGCCTGTTGGAGGCATTCCTATCTCAAGCGCATTGACAAAATCCTCGTCGTAAGGATGGGCTTCCTCGTTGCCTTTTGACAATTTTTCCTGCTGCTCTTGAAGAAGCTTTTTCTGCAAAACAGGGTCGTTGAGCTCGGAATATGCATTGCCTAATTCTGCTCCAAGACAAAATGGCTCAAATCTTTCTATTAACCGCGAATCTTTTCTGTGAATCTTGCATAATGGAGTGGTTTCTTTTGGATGGTCTGTTATGAAGGTTGGCTGTATTAATTCTTTCTCGCAAAAATGCTCAAATATTGCCTGAACAAGCATGCCCCAGCTCGTGTCTTTTATTTCTACTTTATTCTTTTCTGCAAAATCTAATAGCTCTTCTGGAGACATATTAAGAACATCTATTTTTGCGTATTTCTTTATGGCTTCTGCCATAGTCATCCTTTTCCAAGGCTTCTTGAAATCTAAAATTATATTTCCGTGCTTTATTTTTGTTGTGCCTAAAACTTTTTTGCACGCATTTTCATAAATTTCCTCAAATAAAGACATCATATCATTATAATCTGCATATGCTTGGTATATTTCCATCATCGTGAATTCAGGATTATGCCATCTGTCAATTCCTTCATTTCTAAAATTGCGCGCTATTGTAAATACTTTGTCTATGCCGCCGACAACCAATCTTTTAAGATATAATTCCGGAGAGATTGCCAAAAATAAATCAATGTTCAATGCGTTTAGATGCGTTTTGAATGGGCGCGCTTCTGCTCCGCCATAAACTGTTTGCAAATAAGGTGTTTCAACTTCAACAAAGCCTTTGCTTTTTAAAAGCTCTCTTATTGAGTCAATTATCTTTTCTCTTTTTATGAAAACATCCTTTACTTCAGGGTTCATTATCAAATCAAGATATCTTTTTCTGTATCTTTCTTCCTTGTCTTCCAAGCCGTGCCATTTGTCAGGCAAAGCAAGAATAGATTTTGAGAGAAGTTCAAGTTTCTTTACAAGAATTGAGAGCTCTCCTGTTTTTGTTTTTATGATTGTTCCTTCTGCTCCGACAAAATCGCCAGTATCAATATATTTTTTGAAGAATTCCCTGATTTTATCAGGAGTTTCCCCTTCCTGAAGAACTAACTGAATTTTTCCAGAGCCATCTTGAAGAACAGCGAAAATTATTTTTCCTATATCCCTTTTAACCATAATTCTTCCAGCGATTTTTGCAGAATCTTTTGATTTCTCGCTTTTCTTTAGGCTTGCATATTTCTCGTGAAGTTGGAAAGAATTATTCTTAACATCAAAAGAGTAAGGATAGGGCTCTATTTTGTTTTTCCTGAGTTCAGAGATTTTTTTTAACCTCTCTTTTTTTATTTCTTCCTGCCTTGACATGACAAAGAAAAAATCGGGGCATTTATATATCTTATTATTGGGGCTTAAAATGCTATTTATCGAATATTTTGAAATCCTGGAAGTTTTGGAAGGCTTCTGTTTTTTCCTCTATTTTCCGCAGGTTGGATTGGCTCGGGCCCATTTTGCAGATTTCTGCCATTGCATTTACATCGGGCTCGTCGCCTTCAATGAAAACCTCTATTTTCTTGTCCATTGTTGTTGTGGGGATTTCTCTTACAAAACCTCTTATGTTAAGCTTGTCTGCCTTGTCTTTTATAAATCTCTTAAAAAACAACGGCTGAATTGGGCCAGTGATTTGAATTTTTACTGCCTTTCTCATGAAAATGAAAGATGATTGAAATTAATATATTTATTGTGCTATATCCTGCAGCTGATTTGGATTGCTATCTTTCTCTTTGTTCTCACTGAATCTTTCTATATTTTCTTCTATCAACCTTAAATAAGGAACATTTTTCCAGTCTATACCAAGAAGCTTTGACGCCTGCTTGTCTATTTCAAAAGGCATGCCTGCAAGAATTGCTCCCTTTTCAGAAGCATCAATCATAGCAAAGTCAGGCATCTTGCATAAAAGAACATCGTGTATAGAGTATTTCAAGGGCCATTTTTTAACTCTTTTTTTTGTGTTTGAGAAGAATCCTTTGTAATAATCAAGAGGAAATGCGCCGAGCATGTTGGGAAGAGAACCTCTTAAACCTAGCTCTTCGCTTGAAGAGAGTTTTGCAAGAGAAATAACAAATGCCTCTCTCAAAACCCTTGGATAGACAATTTCTGGAAATTTTAAGTATTTATTGTTGAATATTTCTTCAACTTCTGTTGAATTTAAGTCTATCAACCCGATAGAATAATGCTCTGCGAGTTTTGTATATCCCTGTTGTGCAAAAAGCTCCATTGTATTATTGCCATCTGCGCCTTCTGCAATAAAAACCTCTGAAACAGGGTTCTTATTTTTTATACAATAGCTTAAAACTGCTTCAACAAACTGTATGTTTATTGGAGTAGATGGATTATTTTCAGAAGCCTGCTCAAGAATCGGCTGGATATAAGGCTTGATAATTATTTTTGAATGCTTTTTCAGCTCCTTTCCGAGATTAATTAAATCAAGAAGCTTGGGTATTGTGGTTTGATACGAATTGAATTTGATTGAAATTCCTTTTGCCATACAGAATTAGAAAAGCGGAGGTTTTTAACTATTATTATGATTGAATATAATGGCTCGTTTTATTTTTCCTCTCTTCTGTCAAGCTCGTTATTGACTATTACCAGCGCATGAGACGCAAAATACATCTTCTTGCCCAATGAAATCGGCTTTGCAATTTGCTTAAGCCTTTTTAACTCCTTGGAAGGCAGCCCTTTATGATCTCCCAGAATAAAAACAGGGTTTTCCTTTATCTCTGCTGTTCTTATGTCCTCGCCGTCTGCATCAAGAACATAAATATTCCTGCCCTGGTCGTATAACTCGTCTGCCAAATCAAGCAAACCTTTTTTCTCTATCCAAAAACCTGGAAAAACCTCATGTTTTTCTCCTTCCCTGTATTTGTAAAGCATTTTTTTTAAAATGGACGAAATGTCTTTTTTTGCGAGATAAATCTTGTCTATTCCTGTTTTGCCTTCTGTTACGGGGAATAATTCCAAATGCCTCGGAGGGGTTGGCGGACCTGCAAAAATTAGGTGCAATTTCACATCTGTCCTGATTTTATGGCTAAGAAAAAAAGAGGCAATTACAGAGTGAATAGCAATATCTATTCTTCCCGACTCCTGCAAATCTTCTTTTATGTAGCTTCCTGCTGTCGGCGCGGTTCTTGAGTAATAAAT
>Ga0129299_1001979_pt1 | contig 13652 bp, 10 predicted proteins | sample ConPoolayeCmetaG_FD_94477 | JGI IMG/M metagenome (GOLD analysis project Ga0129299, IMG submission 94477) | Hot spring microbial mat communities from California, USA to study Microbial Dark Matter (Phase II) - Cone Pool mat layer C metaG ... | reverse complement strand
GATCACGGATGGCCGATTTTCCGGCGGCAGCCACGGATTCGTCGTCGGCCACATCAGCCCCGAAGCGCACGTCGGCGGGCCGCTCGCGCTCGTCCGGGATGGCGACCGGATTGTCATAGACGCCGTCGCGCGCTCCATCCGCTGGCGCGTCACGGAAGCCGAGGCGCGCCGGCGGCGCGCCCAATGGAAGGCGCCGGCGCCGCGTTATCGCCGGGGCGTTCTGGCCAAATATGCGCGGCTGGTGGGTTCCGCGGCCGGCGGCGCCCTGACCGACGTTGCCGATTGATTATTTTTTTGTTATTGCGCCGGGAGGAATTTCGTTTATATTTGCGACATGCTGTTCCGGTGAACGGCAAAGCAAAAACCAATACAGGAGCGGATATGGCCAGGAAATCGTCGTTGACTCCGGAGCAACTCGCGAAAATCGAGGAATTGCTCAAGGCGAAGACCCCGGTCTCGAAGATCGCGAGCGAGACCGGCGCGAAGGATTATCAGATCAACGCCTTCAAGCGCAAACTGGGCATGGTGAAGCCGCGCAAGGCGAAGAAGGCGGCGAAGGCGCCCGCTCCCAAGGCGGCGCGGACGCCCGTCAAGGCGAAGGCGAAGGCCGGGGCGCCGCTGTCGCTGGATGCCATTCGCGCGCGTCTGGCGGCCGCGCAGAAGGAAGTCGTGGCCTGGCAGGAGCGTCTGGTCGCCCGCGTCAGCGAGATCGAGAAGATGATCAACACGATCAAGAAGATCTGACCTTCTTTTCATCTCCCGTTGTGACAGGGCGGTCTTTTCTGGAGGACCGCCTTGTTGCTTTATCGAGTTTTCAGGGCGCGAGACATGAGCGTTCCGACAACGTCCGCGTTCCGGCTGCGGGGTCTGACGGGCTGGATCGCCCGGCGCGTGGCGCCGGCGGATGAAGATCCCCGCGGCACCGCCGTCCGCACCGCGTTGGGCGAATGGGAGGGGTATATCAGCACCGGGGTCAGCCTGCTGCTGGCATCCGCAAAGGCTGTGCTAGGCGCCCTGTCCGGCAGCGTCTCGCTCATGGCGGATTCGGTCAACAACCTGGCGGATATCGGCAGCAGCCTGCTCATCGCGCTGGGGTTTCGGTGGTCGCGTCGGCCGAGGGATACGGAGCACCCGTTCGGCCATGGCCGCATCGAGGCGGTGGCCACGCTGGTGCTGGCCTTGTTCCTCCTCGGCGTCGGCGCGGAGATCGCGCGCGGGGGCGTTCGCAGGCTGATCGCGCCGGCGCCGATCGAGGCGCCGGATTGGCTGCTGGCGGCGATCGCCGGGACGGTCGCCCTGAAAATGTGGCTGGCGGTTTTCGCCCGTGCGCTCGCGAAATACACCGGCTCGAAGGTGCTCGAAGCCGACTCCTGGAATCACACATTCGACATCGCCTCGTCGCTGCTGGTGGTTGTCGCGCTGGTGTCGGCGCGGCTGGGACACCCGAGGGTGGACGGCATTTCGGCCCTCGGCGTTGCGTTGTGCATCGGCTTTACCGGATTCCGGTATGCGCGGGAGGCCATCAACGAATTGCTGGGCCGGGCGCCCACGGCCGAAGAAGTGGAGCGTATCCGGGCGATCGCGCTTTCCGTGGCCGGCGTCTGCGCCGCGCACGATATTATCATCCACGAATACGGCGACGTGCGGCTGGTCTCGCTGCACATCGAGGTGGACGCCGATCTCTCCGTCATGGAAGCGCACCGGATGGCCGAACGCGTGGAGGAGCGGATTGCGGAAATGATATCGGCCAAAGCCGTCGTGCATGTGGACCCGGTGGACCGACGCCATCCGGCGTATGCGCGGGTGGAGCGGGCGCTCGACGATTTCGTCGCGGCGCACCCGGAATTGGTCGCCTATCACGATTTGAGAGTGACCGGTAGCGCGGATCGGTTCGACTTTTCCGTGGATCTGGTGGTGCGGTCCGGCATGCCGCGCGCGCACTTCGAGGAATTTCTGGATGGCGCGCGCGAACGCCTGCACCGCGACCTCGCGGGGGCGGGCCAGATCGAGATGGGGGTCGAGACGGAATACGCGAGCGATCCGGAACATCGCCGCGCGTTTTCCCGTTGATCCCTCGCCGGGTTGCGCCTCCGGGTTGACGCGATCCGGCCGGCCTGTCATCCTGCCCGCATGAGATTTTTCGTCACCGGCTCGGCCGGATTCATCGGTTTTCATGTCGCCCGCGCGCTGCTGGATCTCGGACACGAGGTGGTGGGTTTCGACGATTTCAACGGCTACTACGACGTGCGATTGAAGCGGAGCCGGCATCGGCAGCTCGCCGATCGCCCCGGGTATCGGTGCGTGGAGGCGGATATCGCGGACGCGGCGGCTTTGGAATCCGTGTTTTCCCAATTCCGATTCGATGCCGTCTGTCATCTGGCCGCGCAGGCGGGCGTGCGCTATTCCCTGGAGAATCCGCACGCGTACGGGAAGGCGAACCTCACGGGCTTCCTCAATATCCTCGAGTGCTGCCGGCGCGCGCGCGCGCCGCGCCTGGTGTACGCCTCCAGCTCCAGCGTGTACGGGGGGAACACCAAGCTGCCCTTCAGCGAATCCGATCCCGTGGACCGCCCCGTCAGTCTCTACGCGGCGACGAAGAAGGCGAACGAGTTGATGGCCCACTGTTATACCCATCTGTTCGGCCTGCCGACCGTCGGCCTGCGATTCTTTACGGTCTATGGGCCCTGGGGCCGGCCCGACATGGCGCTCTGGCTGTTCACGGAAGCGATCCTCGAGGGGCGCCCGATACCCGTTTTCAACCGCGGCAAAATGCGCCGCGATTTCACCTACATTGACGACATCGTCGCCGGGGTTTTGGCCAGCTTGCTGAAACCGGGCCTGGCGCCCTACGAGGTGTTCAATCTCGGCAATCACCGGTCGGAGGAATTGCTCGATTTGATCCGGATTTTGGGCGAGGCGCTGGGGAAAGAGCCGAGACTGGACCTGCAGCCGATGCAGCCGGGCGACGTGGAGGCGTCCTTCGCCGATATCGAGCGGGCGCGGGCGAAACTCGGATTCGAACCCCGGACACCGATCGCGGTGGGCGTTCCGAAGTTCGTGGAATGGTATCTGGATTACCGCCGCCGGATCGGGCCCGCCCGAGAGGAGTGACTTCGCTATGAGCGCTGCGTTCCTGGACCTGGCCCGCCGTCGCGCGAGCGTTCGCCGCTACCGCCCGGATCCGGTTCCCGACGCCCTGCTGGAGCAGGTGCTCGAGGCGGGGCGCCTGGCGCCTTCGGCGAAGAACCTGCAACCCTGGCATTTCATCGTGGTGCGCGATCCCGCGCGCCGCGCCGCGCTGGGCCGGGCCTATCCGCCGGAATGGTTCGCGCAGGCGCCGGCGATCATCGCCGTCTGCGTCGAGCCCGACCGCGCGTGGCGGCGGCGCCAGGACGGGTATTGCTCCGCCGTGGTGGATGGCGCCATCGCGATGGACCACATCACGCTCTGCGCCGCGGATCTGGGCCTGGGCACCTGCTGGATCGGCGCCTTCGACCCGGAACTGGCCCGCGACGCCCTGTGCCTGCCGCCCGGCATCGTGCCGCTCGCGTTGACGCCGCTGGGATTCCCCGACGACGCGGGGCGGCCGAAGATCCGCAAAGAGATGCGCGAGATACGGCATGACGAGCGCTGGTGAACCCGAGCGGACCGCGGCCGCGCCGGCGGATTCGGGCCCGGACACTCCGGTGGAGATTCTCGGCGTTCCCTACCGCCATCGGCGGACCTACGACGGCGGCGATCTCTACGTGACGCGGCACGGCTGGCCCTTGCTCGATCTGCTGCTGCCCGTCAATTGGTACGAGGCCGTCTGGTTCCGCGAAAACCGGGAACGGCTGGTCGGCAGCAGCACGGTGTACCGCGTCGCCACGCGCACCGTCAATGGCCGCCGCGCCGACCTCGTGGTCAAATGGTCGCGCGTGGGCGAACAGGTGCCGATGGACACCTTCGCGCTGAACCGTTTCGCCGAGGCGGAATTCAACAGCCCTTATGAGGAATTCGCGCTGCTGGAGGAACTGCGCGCGTCTCGCATGCCCGGTCCCGTGCGCACGCATCGCCCCCTGGCGATTTATGTGCCGGCGAAACGGCTCGATCTGTGGCAGACCGGCCGGAACGAGTCGCGCATCGCTCGAAAGAAAGCAAAGCATCGCGACGTCGAACTGGATATCTTCCGCCAATACATCCTGATTTACGAATGGATCAAAGGGGTGTCCGTCATCGAGGCGGTGGAGCGGATGGAGATGGACGGGGCGGCCCGCGCTCGCCTGGCGGAAGAAATGACGCTCCGCGCCATCGCCGACCTCGCGCACCGCGGGTTTCGGGTGTTGGACATGAAACCGGCGCACGTCATCGTCCGGCCGCGCGCGGACGCCGGCGGCCGTCTGTTGAGAGAACGGGACGGAAGGATCGCCTATGCCCTGGTGGATTTCGAATTGCTCGAACGGACGCCGGAACACGAGTCGGAGGTCGCGCGCCGCCGCCGCGGCGTTTACCTCAAAAAACAGCGCGATCGTTTCGGCGTCGAGTCGGAATCCTCCTCGTTTCCGTCACACCTGCGACCCGCGCGGGTGCTGGGGGTGGATTATGTTCACGGCGCCACGGAGAGCACCGGCGGCGAGTTGTGGGTGGTCGGCCGCGATCCCGGGCTTTTCGATTACTTCCAGCCCGAGCGCTGGCGGCGGACGCCACGGACCAATCTTTCGACGGCCAACGAGGTGTGGCGGACCAGGACCAAGGACGACATCAACATCGTATGGCGGGTGTCCCGCGTGGGCGAACGGCCGGAGGGCGATGCCTATGGGCCTCGCGGGGCGAGGGTTCTGGCGTATGGATTCAACAGTCCATTCGAGGAATTCGCCTATGCGCTGCGGCTGGCGCAAGCCGGGGTGCCGACCGTGTATCCGCGGGCGATCTATATGTCCGGGCTGCAATCCGAGCGCCCCGATTACGTTCAGGACCCCCGCCGCTATGTCGCGCTTCGGGAGGAGCGCACGGCCGCCGGAGATCCGGTGCTGCGCCCGAACCGCATTTATGTCGCCATCTGGGGCTTCTGGAACGGGCGCGACGAACTGCTCGCGGCGCGGGACGCGACGTATTGCACCGGCATCGATCTGGAAGACGCGGTTCGGAAGGGGTTGCTGTCCGCCGATCGATCGGCCTCGTTGCTCGAGTGGCAGCGGCAACGCATGGGCGCGGCGGGGTTCGAAGACCTGAATCTGAAGCCGGATCATCTGCTGCTGTCGCTGGATCCGGATAATCGCCTGATCCTCGACGAGGGCGGGCGCCCCGAAATCCGCATCTGCAATATGGAACTCGTCGCGCCGACCGGCGGCGATGCGGCTACCGGACGCGACTGAGCAGGGTCCCGTGCAGGGGAAGGCGGACCGGCGATGCTTGCCGCGCAGCGGCGCGACCCGCGCCGGGCGTCGGCCGACGTTCAGTAGGCCTTGAACGCGCCGGTCTCCGCGGCGCGCGCGGCGGCCATGGCCTCGACTGCTTGCCGCAGGCGGGCCAGATCGGTCGCGCGGGCGACTCGCTCGGTCTGGCCGCCATTGCGCGCGGCCCACGGCAGCCCCTGTTCCGACGGCAATCGGCCCTCCCGCAGCAGCGTATCCGCCGCCTCCTGCACGCCCGCCAGGGATGCCCGCGTGTCGCCCTTCGGTCCTTTCGACACCACGACGTACGGCGGTTGAACGGTCCGTATCCCGCCGGCCGCAACGTAGATCAAGGCGTTGAGATGGACGAACGGCGCGGTCTCCGCGAGCAATTGGCCCGGGCGATCGGCGCGGCCGGCGACGTAGTTCAGCGCGTCCCGAAAAGCGCATTTCCACAGCTCCGGCGCGGCGTCGGCCAGGATCTGGGATTCGGCGCCGGGACGGAGCACCCGGATCAGGTCCGGGCGGACGAACTCGATCGTGGCGCGCTCGCACTCGATGCGTTCGCATTGCTGCGGCAAGCCGTCGCAGGCATGGCTCATCGCCAGCCGGAGTTCCGCGCCGCCCGCGAAGCGACCGCGGGCAAAAACCGTGTCGGCGCCTTCGATGGGGTGGGCGCGATAAAGCTCCGCCTCGATGGATTCCACCGGCTGCCAGGCGTCGGCGGCCCCGTCCGCGGCCCAGTGACAACAGTTGTTGAGGTAATGCGCCATCGCGTTGCCGAAACAGGAGTCGAGCACCAGCCGGCCGTCGAGCATCAGACGGCCGGCCCAGTTATTGCGCCGGTAGTACCCGTCGGAACGCGGCCACAAGCCGAGGAACGAAACTCGGCGCACGCGTCCGAACTCGCCGGCGGCCAGTCGCCGCTTGAGTTGCCGCCGGGCGGGATCGGACATCATCTGGAAGCCCACGATGGTCGGACGGACGGCCGATCGTTCGACCTCGACCATGCGGGCGAATTCATCGAGATCGAGGGTCGGCGGCTTTTCGAGGTACGCGATCCGACGGCGCTCGACGCAGGCGCGGTGCATTTCGGCGTGGAGCGGGATCGGGGTGGGGATGGTGACCAGGTCCAGCTCCGCGGCGTGGGCGTCGAGCAGGGCGCGGTAATCGTCGAAGATCCGCACGCCCCGCGTGTCGAAATCGAGTTGCGCCCGAAACTCGGCAAACGCGTCGGGCGCCGGATCGCAGGTGGCGACGAGGCGACAGAGCCCTTCCGTCTCGAACGCGTGAACGGCCCGGTGGTGCGCCTGGGCGAAACCGCCCAGTCCGATGACGGCGACCCGGGTGACCGCCGGAGAAGGATCCGATGCCGGACTCATAATCTCACCAGAATTGATAGGATTGCGTGGCCAGGACATACCAGCCGAGCGTGTAATTCGTCACGACATGCGCGGCGGCCGCCGCCCAGACATCGCGGGTGCGCAGGTATAACCAACCGTAGGCGATGCCGGCGAGGGCGCCGGCAAACCATTGCTCGTGTTCCAGTGCGAACACCAGGACCGTCAACCAGAACGCCGGACGGTCGAAGCGGCCCGGATCGCACTCCAGCCACCGGCGCGCCTGCAGCCAGCGATACACGAAACCCCGGAAAAAGAATTCCTCGATGACGGCGATGACGAACGCGGACCCGGCCAGCCGGACCAGGGAAAGAAACCACCCCGCGGTTTCGGGCGCGTAGGGAACATCGGTGAGCGGCTCCGAGGGTTTGCCCGGCGGCCATAATCCGACCAGCCAACGGTCGTAAAACGAATGGATTTCGGGCGCGCGCCGGCGCAGCCAATCGCTCTCCGGAAAGACCCAGACCGCGAAAACGGCGATGCCGACCGCGAAGGCGAGCGGCAGATTCCGGATGCGAAGCGGCGAATAGCCGAATCGCCAGGGGCGGAATCCCAGCAGCAGCGCCAGACAGATCAGCGAGCGCCAGGCATAGCCGTGGCTCGGCGGATCGGGCAGCATCCGCATCAGAAACAGCCACATCACGAAAGGCACGACGTGCGCCCACATCGCCCGTTCGTGCAAAACGCGGGCTTCCGCCGTTGCAGGATCGGGAGACCGCGGAACCTCTTTCGAATCGGCCATGGGCCCATTCAAATAGCAGCCGATCGCGAGGTTCGCAAGCGGGAAAGGCGGCCCGATTTGTTTGAAAAGCGGGCGGCGCCTTGATTATAGTCCCTCGCGTTCCTTGAATTGTGCGCGGTCGTCGAACAGGACGAAGGCGGAACTATGCGTTGCGAAGTGGTCATCACCGGTATGGGGGTGCTGGCGGCCAACGGCGCCGGCGTTGACGCCTTTTGGCGATCGCTGCTGGCGGCGGACAGCGGGATCGCGCTCCTGCGGCAATTCGAGGAGGCCGGTCTGCCGGTGCGGATCGGCGGCGAAGTAAAAGACTTTCGTCTGACCGATTATCTGCCCGATGCCCCGCCGGCGCGGCGTCTGGCGCGCCACACGCAACTGGCGTTGGCGGCCGCCATATTGGCTTTGCGCGATGCCGGGATGTCGCGGGACGCGTTGTTGCGCTCCGGCCCCGTGCCGGTGGCCATGGGCGTGGCCACCAGCGCGATCGACGTGATCGAAGACACCTTTCGTCGCCTGACCGAAAAGGGCGCGCGCCACGTGCTGCCGACCGCGCTGCCGGCGTCCATGCCGAATACGATCAATTCCACGTTGATTGACCTGCTTCACATTCACGGCGTTTCGTTGACGCTGTCCACGGGCTGCGCGGCGGGCACGGATGCCATCGGCGACGTTGCCCGTCGGATCGCGTGCGGGGAAGCCGATATCGGCATTGCCGGAGGCGCCGACGCGCCGCTGACGCCGCTCGCGATGGCCAGCTTCTGCCGTTCCAACCTCCTGTCGCACCGGAACGACGATCCGAAAGGCGCGAGCCGGCCGTTTGACGCGGATCGCGACGGCGGCGTGCTGGCCGAAGGGGCCGGTGTCCTGGTGCTGGAGCGCCGGGAACATGCCTTGGCGCGCGGACGGCGTCCGCTCGTCCGGATCGCGGGATTCGGCAGCAGCGGCGTGGACGGCGACCGCAAGCAGGCCGGGTTCGAAACCGGCATGAGGAACGCGTTGCAGGACGCGGGTTTTTCTCCGGCATCGGTGGACTTGATTTGCGCGCATGGGCCCGGCGATCCGGTGCTCGATCGCGTGGAGACCGAGGCCATCAAGTCGGTGTTCGGCGCGCGGGCGTACGCCATTCCGGTGACTTCGATCAAGGGTTGCACCGGCAATCCGCTGGCCGCGGCCGGACCGCTGTCGGTCGTCGCCGCCGCCCGGATGCTCGCCGAAAGACGGGCGCCGCCGACCGCGAATCTGACCACCCCGGGCGCGGGTTGCGACCTGGACTACGTGCGCGGGCGCAGCCGCGCGATCGGGGGCCGGCGCGCGCTGGTGAACACGCACGGTCTCGGCCATGTCAGCAGCACGCTGGCGCTGGAATCCGCCGGATGACCCTTTCCTTCCTGCTGCTGCTGGTCACCGCGACGATCAGCGTGTTGCTGGGCGGGCTCGTCTATTTCACGCATCCGCGCCGGGCGGTCAACCAGCACTACCTGCTCTTCGCCCTCACGGTCACAGGCTGGCTGGCGTGCGTGGGCGGGGTGTTGGGGGCCGAGACCGAGGCCGCGGCCGCGCGTTCTCTTCGCTGGGCCTTCGCCATTTCCGGCGGCATTCCGGTCACCGTGAATCTGTTGCGGCTTTCCATCATCCTCCGGAACGCGAGCTGGCCTCAAACGTTGCGCCACTCGCGCTGGGCCCTGGCGTTGTATGCGCTGCAGTGGCCGCTCTGGTTCGAGGGGCCGCTCATTCGCGGCGTGCGCATGCCCGACCCGTCCGTGCCCGGCGCGGTACCGGACGCGATCTACGGGTGGCCTTATTACCTCTTCTCGGTCTATTTTTTCGGGTTCATTTCCGCGCTCATCGCGCTTTTTTTCAAAGACTTGCGAAAACTCCGCGGCCTCCGGCGCTCGGAATTGAGTTATGTGCTGCTGGGCACGATTTCCGGATTGGTGTTCGGAGGGACGTTGTCGCTCGCGCTGCCGTTGATCCGGGGAACGTCCACCAGCAGCGCCTACGCGCCGATCAGCGCCATTGCCTTGAACGCCTGTATCGCCTACGGCATCGTGAGCGACCGCATCATGGCCGTTGCGGATGTGATCCGGCGACTGCTGGCGCTCCTGCTGTTGTCCGTTTATCTGCTGTCCCTGTACCTGGCCGCGTGGTGGTTCGGCACGTGGGCGTTGCGGCAGGTCCTCCGCGACGGGCTCTGGCTGGCCCACGCGTTGGCGGCGCTCGTGGTGGTATTCGCCTCGCTGCCGGCGCGCGGCTGGTTCAATCGCGTGGCGTCCCGCCTGCTCGCCACGGTCACCCGTTCCGAGGCGCAGGATCTTCTGCAGGAAACGGCGCGCGCCGCGCAGACGGTCGCGACGCTGGACGCCTTCCTGGCCAGAATCGCCCGCGGTCTGACCCGGATGTTCGGGGCCGAAACGGTGATCGTGCTGACGCGAAGCGGGACGGGGTTCGTTCGCGCGGACTCCGGCGAAAGTCCCGCGGGAGAGATGGCGGATGATGCCCCGCTCCCGACGCTGCTGCGGGAGCGGCGGACGCCCATCCAGGCGGAGACCTTGGAGCGCTATCCGCCATCGCCGTTGGTCCGGCGCGCCGTGCAACAACTCCAGGATATGGGAGGGACGCTGGCGATCGGCGTCTATGGAAAGGACGATCTGGAGGCCATCCTGGCGCTCGGTCCTCGTCCATCGGGCCTCATCTACCATCGCTTCGAATTGGACACCCTGGCCCGATTATGCGAATCGCTGGCGATCTCGATCGAGAACGCCCGCCTGTACACGGAGGTCGAGATCGGACGCCGCCGACTCGAAACGCTGCTGGAGCGACTGCCCAGCGGCGTGATCGCGGCTGAACCCGACGGACGGATTACGGTGCTCAACCGCGAAGCGGCGCGGATCATCGGGCTGTCGTCCGACGGGGCCGCCGTGGGCGGGCTGGAAGCGCTGCCGGCCGAGTTGCGGGAAGCCCTGCGCCGCGTGCTGTTGACCGGGCAGTCCGTGGCCGAGAAGGACGTATGGCTCCGCGGCGCCGAGACGCCGCGGCCGGTTCGTCTGAACGCCTCGCCGGTGCCGGCCGGATCGAAACGGGGGCTCGGCGCGCTGCTGGTGGTTCACGATCTCACCCGCGTCCGGCAACTGGAGGAGGAGGTCAAGCAGAAGGAGGCCCTGGCGAAAATCGGCACCCTGGCCGCGGGTCTGGCGCATGAAATCAAGAACCCGCTGGTCACGTTGAAAACGTTTGCGCAACTGCTGCCTTTGCGGTTCGATGACGCCGGCTTCCGCGACGAATTCGCTCCGCTCGTGGGCGAGGAGGTGGGACGGATTGACCGCATCGTCAACGATTTGTTGCATCTGGCGCGGCAGGAGCCCGTGGCGATGACGCCGCTGCGGCTGCATCCGCTGCTGGAACGTTCGCTGGCTGTGGCGCGGAGCCGCTACGCGCACGCCGCCGTCCGATTCGAGCGTCGGTGGTCGGCATCCCGGGACGGCATCGTGGGTAACGCCGAACTGCTGGAGCGCGCCTTTGAACATCTTTATACGAACGCCGTGGAAGCGATGCCGGAGGGCCGGGTGCTCGTGACGACCGAGAACCGGGAAGAGATGACGGCGGTCCCGGGTGCGGGTCTCGAAAGCGGCCGGCGTCCGAGCATCTCGATCGCCATCCTGGATACGGGCCCGGGCATTCCCCCGGCGGATCGGCCTTATGTCTTCGACCCCTTTTTCACCCGAAAGTCCGGCGGCACCGGTTTGGGGTTGGCGGTGGTCCATCGGACCGTGGAGCTGCACGGCGGCACGATCGTCATCGAGGACCGGGTGGGCTATGGCGCCGTCTTCGTCGTTCACCTGCCTCTGGCCCCGGAGTCGGTTGCATGAGGAGTGAAATGGAAACCGTTCTGCTGCTGGCGGGCGATGACCAGATGGCGCAGCGCATCGTCGGCACGCTCGACGGCATGGCGGACGTTCGCGCCGTGTACGACCTTGCTTCCTTTGAGAAGGCGCTGGACGCGATGGAAGGCGATGCGGTGGTCCTTGTGGATTTGTGCGCGAACGACGGCCTGGAATGGCTGGCAGCCGCCGCTCGAATGCGTCCGCATTGTGTCGCGATCGCGATGGGGGATCCGCGCGGCGCGCGCGCGGGGGCCGCGATGGACGCGGGCGCGTACGCGGTTGAACCGTCGGATTTCGATCCCCGTTCCTTGCGGCAGACGGTTGCGCATGCGCTGGATCGGCGATCGCTGCGCCGGGCCCTGCGGCGGCCTCCAGAGCCCGCTGCCGCGGCGCCGGCCCTCCTGCCGGCGCCGACGCCGCCCGCGGAGAGCGCGGTGCGTCGTTTCATCCGGGCGATGCGGCCCGCCGAACAGGTGGATGCCGTGTTGCGCAATGCCGTGGACAGCGTAGTGCTGGCCACCGGCGTCGCGAACGCGGGCATTTTTGCGGCCGATTCCAACGGCGTGTACCGGTTGCAGGCCGACGCCGGCTGTCCCGCGGATGTGGGCGAGCGGTCGTTCGAGGCGGGAAATCCGGTCGTGCGCTGGCTGGAACGCCACGGCCAGATGGTCGCGCGCGCCGGACTGGACCGGGTGGGCGAAATCGAGGCGCGGCAGTTGTTTCGGGAAACCCTGTCGGCGCTGGGCGCCGAAGTCGTGATCCCCCTGCGCGCGCGGGGCCGGCTGCTGGGCTGGCTTTTCACCGGACGGCGAACCACCGGCCTGCCCCTGCGCGAAGAAGATCTCGAGGACCTGGCCGCCATGGCCGGGCACATTGCCCTGGCGCTGGAGACGGCCGCCGTGCTCCGCGATACCGCGCTCCAGAGCGCGCTCGCCGGCACCGTTTTCGCGGCCATGCCGACGGGCGTCGTCGCGACGGACGCCGATGCCGTGGTGCGGTGGTTCAATCCGGCCGCCGGCGAGATGCTGGGCGTGGCGCCGCCGTCGGTGATCGGCCGCCCCGCCCGCACGCTCGGAAGCCGCGTGTACGACGGTCTGCATACCGCCCTGCGCGGCGACGAAACGGCGACGACGATCGAGTGGTTCGAGCCGGCGACGCGCCGTATCCTGTCGGCCCGGGCGCGGCGGCTGCCCGGGCCGGACGGAACGCTGGGCGCCGTCATATTCATCGAGGATTTGACCGAACGTCGGCGGTTGGAAGAGAAGGAAGAGCGTCTGGCGCGCGAGGCCTTCTGGGTGGACCTGGCCGCCGGTCTGTCGCACGAAATTCGGAATCCGCTCGTCGCCATCAAGACCTTCGCGCAACTGCTGCCTCAGCGTTTTGGCGACGCCGATTTCCGAGATGAATTCTCCGCGCTGGCGGCGCGCGAAATCGCCCGCCTGGAAGCCATCGTGGATCAGATCAATCGGTTCGCCTATCCGCCGGCGGCGACGCACCGGCGGCTCACGCCACGGCAGGTCATCGCCGGGGCGCTGCTTCGTTTTCGATCGCGATGGACCGAAAAAGACGCGCGCATTCAGGTTTCCGACGCGCTCGACCTGGATATCGTGGGAGACCTGGAAGCCCTCTCCGAAGCGCTCGGCGGCTTGATCGAGAACGCCCGGGAAGCGCTGAACGAACGCCCCGACGGGCGCTTGCAGATCGAGGCCCGCGGCTGTCTGGGGCCGGACGGGAGGAACGAAGTCGGATTCGCGGTTCGGGACAACGGACCGGGGATTCCGCCCGCGATCCGCGACCGGGTATTGTCGCCGTTCGTGACCACCAAGACGCACGGCATGGGCCTGGGGCTGCCCATCGCGCGCAGGGTCGCCGAAACGCACGGAGGACGACTGGCGCTGGAGACCGGCGCCCAGGGCACCGTGGCGACGATGTTCATCCCCGCCGCCGATTCCTCCGCGCCCAAGGCGTGAGCCGCGCGTCGTTCGGCGCCCGGATCAGCCTTCCAGCGAAATCAGCATCGGCTCCTCGATGGCGTCCACCAGCCAGCGCATGAAGCGGGCGCCGTCCGCGCCGTCAATCAACCGGTGATCGTACGACAGGGACAGCGGCAACAGGAGGCGCGGACGGCAAAGCTCGTCCTTCTTCCCGCACGCGGGCTCCAACTGCGAGCGGCCGACGCCCAGAATGGCGACTTCCGGCGCATTGATGATCGGCGTGAAGAACGAGCCGCCGATCCCGCCGATATTGGTGACCGTGAAGG
>Ga0129299_1001978_pt1 | contig 13653 bp, 6 predicted proteins | sample ConPoolayeCmetaG_FD_94477 | JGI IMG/M metagenome (GOLD analysis project Ga0129299, IMG submission 94477) | Hot spring microbial mat communities from California, USA to study Microbial Dark Matter (Phase II) - Cone Pool mat layer C metaG ... | reverse complement strand
GCTCGACCGTGGTCACCGCATCAAGGTCGGCGAGGGCATGATCGGTTGGTGTGTGGCCCAGGCTCAGGCCCGCGTCGCTCTGGAGGCTGGCGAAGATGCCGTCCGCCTGGCTACACCGGAACTGCCCGGCACCCGCTCCGAGGCAGCCTTGCCCCTGCGTTCGCGGGGACGCGTGCTCGGAGCGTTGTCGGTGCAGAGTGACCTGCCCGGCGCTTTCACGCCGGATACCATCGTGGCCCTGCAAACTATGGCCGATCAGGTGGCGGTGGCTCTGGATAATGCCCGTCTGTTTGCCGAAAGCCAGGCCGCCCTGGAGGCAGAACGGCTGGCCTACTTCGAGAGCAGCCGCTGGGCCTGGCACGAGCTGATGCGCAGCCGGACCGAGTGGGGGTACCGTTACAGCGGCCAAACCCTGGCTCCTGTAGAGGGCGCGTGGCGAGCGGAGATGCTTCAGGCCGCACAGGCGGATCGCGTTGTCCAACCGGCTGAGGAGAAAAGAGTGTTGGCCGTCCCCCTGAAGATCCGTGACCAGGTAGTGGGGGCGTTGAGCTGCCGCAAGGACGAGGCCGATGAGCCGTGGGCCACCGAGGAGATCGCCCTGCTGGAGACGCTGGCTGAGCAGTTGGGCGTGGCTCTGGAAAGCGCCCGGCTCTATCAGGACACCCAGCGTCGCGCGGCGCAGGAGCGGCTGGTTGGCGAGGTGACGGCGCGTATGCGCCAGACCCTCGATCTGGACCTGGTGCTCGAAACGGCTGTGCGTGAGATCGGCGAGGCGCTGGGGTTGGCTGCGCTGGAAGCGCGGTTGGGCGCCGCGACGGAATGGGCCGACGAGTAAGGGCAGCCCACGACGATGTGCGGGAGAAGACTATGATGGACGAGGAAATCGTCGTTCGGGAAGACATCGCTTCGGCCGAGGATGTGCGGGCCTGGCAACGGCAGTTGGTCCGTGGCGTGCTCCGCGTCTTGGTGGGCGTGGGACCTTTGGCCGTTGCGGCTGGCTCCTACTATGCGTATACCACCCAAACAATGTGGTTGGTTCCGTTCTATCTGGTGGCCTACGCGCTGGCGCTGGTGCTGACTTTCTGGCCGCGAGCGCCCTACGCTTTGCAGGCGGCTGTCATACTGGCCCTTATCTATGGACTCGGCATTCTCGACTTCTTCCAGGATGGCCGCGGGGGCAGTGCCCGCATCTTCCTGCTCGGCTTTCTCGCCCTGTCCGTCCTATTCCTTGGGCGAAGCGCTGGAGGGCTGGCACTCGCGCTGGCCGTGGTGACCATGGCTGCTTTCGGACTGGCCTTTTCCGTCGGCTGGTTGACGATTCCCATCGAGCACGAGGCCAACTCTGCCGACCCTGTCGGCTGGCTGAGCAACACGGTGGTTATGCTCTTGATGGGCGCGCTGATCGTGGCCTCCCAAATCCACCTCGTCCCGCGCCTCACTGAAGCGCTGACCCGCAGCCGCCGCTTGGCAGCCGAGCTGGCGCAAGAGCGTGCGCAATTGCAGCAGCGGGTCGAGCAGCGCACGGCTGAGTTGGCCCGTCGGAGCGCCCAATTGCAGACGGCGGCGCAGGTAGCCCGTGAAGCGGCGGCGATCCGCGACGCAGACCGGCTCCTGGAAGCCACCGTCCGCCTCATCTCGGAGCGCTTCGGCTTCTACCACGCTGGCCTCTTCTTGCTGGACGAAAACAAGGAATATGCGGTTCTGCGGGCGGCCTCGTCCGAAGGTGGTCAGACGATGCTTGCCCGAGGTCACCGGCTGCGGGTCGGTGAAATGGGCATCGTGGGCTACGTGGCCGGCTCCGGCGAACCTCGCGTAGCCCTTGATGTCGGCGCGGACGCCGTCTTCTTCGACAACCCGGACCTGCCGCTGACTCGGTCGGAAATGGCGCTACCGCTGCGGGTGCGGGGTGAACTGATCGGCGTGCTGGATGTGCAGAGCACCGAACCGGAAGCATTTACCGGCGAGGATGTCACCATTCTGCAGACGCTGGCCGACCAGGTAGCCGTGGCGATCAGCAACGCCCGACTTTTCCAACAGGCGCAGGAGAGCCTGGAAGCGGAGCGCCAGGCCTATGGCGAGTTGAGCCGCCATGCCTGGCAGGAGGTATTGCGTGCCCGGTCTGGCTTGCGTAAACGGTATGACCCCCGTGGTATTCTGCCCCGCGAGGGCCAGCGACGCACCGAGAGGGGCAAGGGCACCTCGATTTTGGGCCAGGCATCGATTTCGAGGTCGCTATCCGTGCCCATCAGAGTGCGCGGCCAAGTGATCGGTGTTTTGGATGCCCACAAACCCGACGGTGCGGGTGATTGGACCTCTGATGAAGGTGCATTGCTGGAGACGTTGGCCGACCAATTGGGAGTGGCGCTAGATAGCGCCCGTCTCTACGAGGATACACAGCGCCTTGCCGCGCGCGAGCGCCTGGCCAGCGAAGTCACCGCGCGAATGCGCGAGACGCTGGATTTGGAGACTGTGCTCAGAACAGCCGTGGACGAAATGTACGAGGCGCTGGGTCTGGCAGAGGTTGCCGTCTGCCTCACTGCGGGAACCGACGGCGAACAGATAGACGGCTGACTGGGGGGACATGTGTGATGAGTGGTAGGGATTCACGTGCATGGGGCGCGCCAGATGCAGACAGGTCCGATAGCCGAGGCGTCTGGCGTGCCCTGATCGAGCCCACAGAGACGATCACCGACCCGGTCCTCCGGCGGCGAGCGCGCTTGTTGTCGTCCTTGCTGGTGGTGCTCGTGCCGCTGACTGTGATCGGTTTCCTCTCCACATTCTTGATGGGACCTGCGCCGCAGTGGTCCAGCGCCCTGGTCCAGGGCAGCGCCGCAGTCGCCTTGCTGGCTGCGTATGGCCTGAGCCGCACCCGCAATTATTACCTGGCCGCTGCGCTGACGATCGGGGCGCTCGCTGCCGTCCCCTTTGCCGGCCTGATCCTGCGACAGGTCTACAGCATCGGCCTGATTGCCAATAGCCTGGTTTGGGTGGCCCTGCCGGTTTTGCTGGCCAGCTTGCTGCTGCCCCTATGGGGCACGGCGATCGTCGCTCTCGCCAGCGTCCTTGGTATGGCGCTATTGCCGACTGTGTTCCCGGATCTGCCAGTTCGAGAGCTGGCTTTCCCCATCGGCTTTGTGATCGTCATAGCGGGGTTGATCCTGATCGCCGATCGCCATCGCAGTTTGCTGGAGAGGGATCGTCGGGCGGAGTTGTTGGAGGCCAACCGGCAGTTGCAGATGTTGAGCGCCTCGCTGGAGCGGCGCGTGGTCGAGCGCACGCGCGATCTGGAGCGGCGCGCGCGTTACTTGGAGGCTGCTGCTGCGGTGGCCCGTGATGCGGCCATCGTGTTGGGGCTGCCGGAGCTGCTATCACGGGTCGTGACGATGATCAATCGCCACTTTGGCTTCTATCACACGGCCATATTTTTGCTGGAGTCCAGCGGTGAGTGGGCGGAGCTGTCTGCTGCGGCCGGCGCAGGTAGCCAGGACATGCTGGCGCGTGGGCATCGGCTGCGCGTGGGCGACGAGAGCGCGGTGAGCGATGTGATCCGACGGGGCGAGCCGCGCATTGTGCTGGATGTGGGTAAGGACGCCGTGTTCTTCAGCCAGCCGGACCTGCCGGAGACGCGCTCGGAAATGGCCTTGCCGCTGCGGGCGCGAGGGGAAATCATCGGCGTGTTGGACGTGCAGAGCGCCGAGCCAGAGGCGTTCGGTGACGAGGATGTGGTTGCCCTACAGACGCTGGCCGATCAGGTAGCGGTAGCAGTCAGCAACGCGCGGTTGTTCCAGCAAGTGCAGGAAAGCCTGGAGGCCGAGCGACGCTTTTACGGAGAGATCAGCCGCGAGATGTGGAAGGACCTGCTGCGTGCACAGCCCGGCCGCGCCTTCCGGCGCGACCAGCACGGCATCTCCATCGTAACCGACGTGCAACACCTGCCGATAGCCGGAGCGATGCGCACAGGACGGACGGTGCCAGACGATGACGACGAGCTGAGCCTGGCGGTGCCCGTGAAGGTGCGTGGTCAAGTCATCGGCGCTATCGGCGCACGACAGCCCGAGGGGGCCGGAGGCTGGACGGCCGAACAGGTTGCGCTGCTGGAGACACTGGCCGACCAGTTGGGGGTGGCGTTGGAGAGCGCCCGGCTCTACCAGGATGCGCAGCGTCGCGCGGCGCGCGAGCAGTTGGTTGGAGAAGTCGCTGCGCGTATTCGGGAGACGCTGGACATGGAAATGGTGCTCCAGACGGCGGCGCAGGAAGTGCGGCGGGCGCTGGGCCTGCCGGAGGTGGTGATCCGCCTGACCTCTGGCGCAGACAACGGCGCTGAAGGGCGAGCGGTGTAGGCGCGGGAGGCGAGTTGTGGCGAAGCCGATGACGGGTTGCCGGAGGCTGCACGATGGCTGATTCTGAGAACAGGCCACTCAGGCGCTGGGATGGCGCGGGTACGCATGGAGATGAGCGGGAGACCCGTCCGCGCAACTTGGCGTGGGTAGCTCTGCTGATGCTGGTGGCCGGGTTTGCTTATGGCTCGGGCGTGTTCTATCTGGCCTTCCAGAACCGGGTGTGGCAATTGTTCGTCTTGGCTGGCGTTGCTGTCGCCCTCGGCCTGGTCATCATCCTCAGCAGTTGGCTAATGCTGACGAGGCGCGCTGGCCTGGGTGTACGCCTGGCTGTGTTCGCGTTGTTGGTCGGGATTCTCGTCAGCGTCGGCCTGGTGGCCGGGCTGAGTGTGTCTGGGTTGGTCGCTGCCCTGGCTACCGTGGGCGTGGTCTTGATGCTGGCTGGACCCGTCTTGTCGGCGCAGGATACGCGCTGGTTGGTCGGCGGCAGCGCTGTGGTCGGCTTCGTGGTGCCGCTGCTCGACCTGGTGCTCGATCTGTATGTGGCACCCTACCGGCTTCCGGCTCCCCAGGTGCTGACGCTGCTATCCACCGCTATCGCTGGGGTATTGGTGATCGTCGCTGTGGTGTTGGCAGCGCGCCAGTTCGTCAACTACAGCCTGCGCACGAAGCTGATGCTGGCCTTTGTTGCTGTGGCGCTCATCTCCGCCGCTGTGCTGGCCTACCTCAGCGACCGTGCCACGCGCAGTGCGTTGATCAGCGGTGCGAATCAGGCGCTGTTCGCCACGGCCGCCCAGACAGCCGCCGGTCTGGATGACTTCATCCAGGCCAACTTGAACGACATCCGTACGGAGGCTCGCTTGCCGGTGCTGGCGCGCTATCTGGGCCTGTCTGCTCGAGAGCGACCGGGCAGCCTGGAAGAGGCGGAGCTGGCGGTTGTGTTGCAGGCGCTGGGTGGTAAGGATGTGGTGCATGTCGCTTCCTACGCCGTGTTGGACATGCAGGGCCGCAATCTGATGGACACCGACGTGGGGAATATCGGCGGGAGTGAAGCAGGGCAGGACTACTTCTTGGTTCCCATCGAGAGGGGGTTGCCGTACGTGTCGCCGGTGTTGTTTTCCCCGCGCACGGGCAGGGCTGATCTGTATTTCTCCGCTCCCGTGCGGGATGTGGGTGGTCGTGTCGTTGGCGTGCTGCGTATGCGCTACAACGCCAGGGTGTTGCAGAGCCTCGTCTTCGAGAGCACCGGACGGGCCGGTGAGGGGTCGTTTGGCGTGTTGTTCGATGAACATCATATCCACCTTGCTCATGGCACCGCGCCAGATTTGATCCTCAAGTCGGTGGCGCCCCTGGATCCGGAGCGGGTGGCAGAACTGCAAGCCGCGGGCCGCCTGCCGGCCGGCGCGGTGGCAGACCTGCTTGTGGATCTGCCCGACCTGGAGCGGGGCCTGGCTAACGCCGACACCCAGCCCTATTTCACGACCGAGTTGACGACCGCAGGTAGCGGTGTGCACTCCGCTGCGGCCGTGAGTCTGGCTACCCAGCCCTGGCTGGTGGTCTTCTTCCAGCCTCAGGAGGTATTTCTGGCTCCTTTGCAGACACAGTCGCGCATCACGGTGGCCTTGGCTGTGTTGATCGCCGGCGTCACCGCCGGCGCGGGAGTCGGGATCGCGCAGTCGTTGACCGGACCTGTCGTGCAACTCACCGCCGTGGCCAGACGGGTTGCCGCTGGCGACCTGTCGGCCCAGGCGCCCGCCGAATCCACCGATGAGATCGGCACGTTGGCCTCCACGTTCAATATGATGACCCTGGAGCTGCGACAGACGCTGGAGGGGCTCGAACAGCGGGTGGCCGAGCGCACGCAAGCTTTGGAACGGCGCACGAGCTATTTGGAGGCCTCGGCCGAGGTGAGCCGGGCGGTGATCTCCGTGCTGGAAACCGAACTCTTGACCCAACAAGTGGTCGAGCTGATCCGCGAGCGGTTCGGGCTCTACTACGTAGGCCTCTTTATGTTGGACGAAAGCGGGGAATGGGCTGTGCTGCGTGCCGGCACCGGAGAAGCGGGACAGGCTATGCTGGCGCGCAGCCACCGGCTCAGGGTGGGCGGCGGCTCGATGATTGGCTGGAGCATTGCCAACGCCCAGGCGCGGGTGGCCTTGGAAGCGGGCGAGGATGCGGTCCGTCTGGCCACGCCAGAGCTGCCGGAAACCCGGTCGGAGGCCGCGCTGCCCCTGCGTTCCCGTGGTCGGGTGTTGGGTGCGCTGACGGTGCAAGACGACCAGCCCGGCGCTTTTGACGAGGCGGCCATTGTGGTCTTGCAGACGATGGCCGACCAGGTAGCTGTGGCGTTCGATAATGCGCGCTTGTTCGATGAAGCCCAGCAGGCGCTGCAAGCGACGCGGCGCGCCTATGGCGAGTTGAGTCAGGAGGCCTGGCGGCAATTACTCGACGCCCAGCCCGACCTGGGCTACCGCAGCGACGAGCACGGTATCGCCGCTGCCGGCCGCGTCTGGCGCCCCGAGGTAGAGGAAGCGCTGCGAACAGGGCGCACCGTTCGGGGCGACGGCGCTGACGCTGGAACGAGAATCCCTCTGGCAGTGCCCATCAAGCTACGCGATGATGTCATTGGCGTGCTGGAGACCTACAAGGCGGCCGATTCCGGCGCATGGAGCGCGGAGGAGGTCGCTGTGCTGGAGACGCTGGCTGAGCAGTTGGGTGTGGCCCTGGAGGGCGCACGGCTGTATCAAGATACCCAGCGTCGCGCTGCACGTGAGCAGTTGACCCGCGAGATCACCGACAGAATGCGCCGCGCTGCCAACGTCGAGGCGATTGTGCAGACGGCTGTGGATGATCTATCCAGGGTGTTGGGGACGCCGCGCACTTTTGTGCGGCTGGGTGTTTCTGCCCCCCCGCCGGCTGAGCCCCAGCGCGAAAGCGCGCGCGACGACGGAGAGAAAGTGCCGTAGATAGCGCCGAATGGAACAACACTGGAAGTGTGAGAGAGGTGCGTGCGATGGCCACAACGATTGCCATCGGTAATCAAAAGGGAGGGGTTGCCAAGACAACCACCTGCCTGTCGCTAGGAGCCTGTCTGGCTGAGATGGGGCAGAGTGTTCTGCTGGTGGACCTGGACCCCCAGGCCAATTTGACCCTCTCGGTGGGGCTGCGGCCTGAGCAACTGCGCCGCACGGTGGCCGATGCGCTGTTGGGGAATACCTCGCTGGTCAGTGTCAGCCGTGAGAGCCCGGTCTTCGACCTGGACATTGTCCCGGCCAATCAAGGGTTGGTCGTTGTCGACAAGGTGCTCTACGGGCGGCAGGGCTATCAGTTTCACCTGAAGAACGGCTTGGAGGCTATGGGTGAGGGATTCTACGACTGCGTCCTGATCGATTGTCCGCCGTCTTTTGGCACGCTGACCCTAAACGCCCTCACCGCATCGGAATTGCTGCTCATCCCGATCCAATGTGAGTACTACGCCGCCTACTCGCTCCGTCATTTTGTGGAGCTGGTGCAGCGGGTACGGGAGAGGCTCAACCCCAGCCTGACCTATCGTGTGCTGGTGACTATGTACGACCGGCGCAACAAGATCTGTCAGGTCATCTTCGAGCAGATGAGACGTGGGCTGAGTCGGGTCCTTCTCAATACGGTGATCGAGGTGGATACCAAGCTGAGAGAAAGCCCGGCCTTTGGTCAGCCGATTACCCGTTATGCCCCCAGCACGCGCGGAGCGGAGCAGTATCGGGCTCTGGCCCAGGAGTTGATGAACCATGCCTGAAAGAGACCTGGAAGACCATCTTGAGGGGCTGTTTTCCGACGCCGCCGCTGAGCCGGAAGAGGACGCATCCATAGCGGAGGATATGCTGGATGCGCTCCTGGAGGCTGGGGCGGAGTCCGACCTCGTCCCCGACGGCTCAGGCGTTGTGGATGTGTTGCTGGCCGTGCGTCAGGAGGCCGGGGAGGGGGCGGAGGCTACTGCGCCGGCTGTGGATGCTATCGTGGAGGCGCAACGGGTGCGGGCTCTCAACGCCCTGTTGGCCGCTCTAGCCGCGCTGGGCGGCTTGGCTGTGGGCGGGCTGCTGATCGACCTCTTGACGAGGCCGGAGCGTTGGTTGGTCTATAGCCTTTACGTCTCTGCCTATGTGGCGCTGGCCGCCCTGGCGCTGACCCGAAGGCTCAGCCCGAAACCGCGCCTCATCGCCCTGGTCGTGGTGACGTATGCTGTTGCGCTGTTCGTTCTCTTTCAGCATGGGCCGATTGGTGTGGGCCTGCTGTTTCTTTTGGCAGCGCCTCTGCTGTTGGCTGCGTTCGGCTATTGGCGGGCAGCCGCTGTGGCGATGGGGATCAGCGTGACCCTTCTGTCCCTGTTCCTGGCTGCGGACTATCAGGGCTGGCTGCGCGCGCCTGTCCCTTACGACCGCACCCGCTCCTCGTCTGCCCTGGGTTTGGTGGGTGCTTTTGCGGCGATCTCTGCTGCTGTGATCTGCACCCAGGGAGTCTTCAGCAGCCTGCTGGTGCGCCAGATCAGCGACGGTGAGGAAAGCCGCAACTCGGCCGTTGCGGCTCGGGCGCTTGCCGAGCAGCGAGCGGATGAGTTGGCCACGGCGAACGCGCTGTTGCAGAAGCAGGCCCTGCAATTGCAGGCGACGGCGCATATCGTGCATGCAGCAGGCCTGCTGCGCAGCCCGGATGAACTGATGCGGGAGATCGTGGAGCGTATCCGCGAACGGTTCGATCTCTACTACGTGGGCCTGTTCTTGTGCGACGATTCCGGCCAATGCGCTGTTTTGCGGGCCGGCACGGGCGAGGCGGGCCGCCAGATGCTGGCGCAGGGGTATCGTGTGGAGGTGGGCAGCGCCGCGACGATTGGCTCGTGTATGGCCGAGGCCCACGCCCGCCTGGCTCTGAACGTAGAGGACGACGCCGCTCTCTTTGACAACCCGCGTCTGCCCGAGACCCGCTCAGAGGTGGCGTTGCCGCTATGCTCGCAGGGACGGGCCTGGGGCGCGCTGAGTCTGCAGAGCGTCAGGTACGACGCCTTTTCGGCGGATGAACTGCCTCTGTTGCAGATGATGGCCGATCAACTGGCTGTGCTGTTGGAGAATGCCCGCCTGTTGAGTGAGGCGCGGGAGCGGCTGGAGGAGTTGGACGAACAACGCGGCCAGCAGGCGCGCGATCGGTGGGCCAGCTTCGTTCGAGCGCGGGCGATGCCCTACTACGAACGCGCACAGCCGGATGCGCCGCCGCTGGATCAGGCTGTCCTGTCCGAGATCGAGCAGGCCATAGCGCAACGGGAGGTTGTGGCTTGGCCGGGTGCGGAGGATGGACAGAGACCGGCTGTTCTCGTGGCCCCTCTCAGGCTGCGCGATCAGGTCATCGGCGCGCTGGGGTTGCACCAGACAGCCGGCGAGCGGCGCTGGACAGCCGATGAGCGGATGTTGGTGGAGGCCGTGGCCGACGAGATGGCTCTGGCTATCGAGAACGCTCGCTTGCTGGATGAGACGCACAGACGTGCAGAACGGGAGCGGATCAGCGCGGATATCAGCGCGCAGGTCCGCGCCTCCACAGATATCGATAACATTCTGAGGACAGCCATCCGCGAACTGGGCCGATCGTTGCGGGCTGCGGATGGGTTGATTCAGTTGAGGACGGACGACGGAGCCGGCCCGGCGCAAGAAGAGCGGGAACAGGTCGGATGAGGACCGACCCGATTTCGCGCTCGGACGGGGCCACTCCCGCTGGCTGCTGCTGCCCCCGGCACGATAGCCGATTCGCATCACTGGGTATGGGCAAAGGATGGACTGACGATGAGGAGGTTATTGCGGACGACAAACTAAGCACAACGCTCCCGCAGCCAGCCCTGAGGTTGGCCTGCCCCGTGATCGACCGCGGCGCTGATCTGCCCTCGATGCGATGTCGGTCGTTGGAGGGCAGATCGCCCGGCCGTTACGGACCGACCATATCGCCATTCGCTTAGTCTAAGGAGAGAACAATGAAGGCTTGTCGTTTCCGATCTGTAGTTTTGCTGCTCACAGCGGTTCTGTTGCTGACCACTTGCGCCTGCGCGGCGCCTGCGGCCCCCCAACGGCCGCCGCTCAAGGTGGCCTACGTCCTGTGGCCCGGCTACTACCCGCTTCTGATCGCTCAGGAGAAGGGCTTCTTCGCCGAGGAAGGCGTGGAGGTCGAGGTGATCTTGGCCACCGCCAGTGCACAGGCCAGGGCCGACATGTGCGCTGGCGTCCTCGATGGGCTGACCTACACGCTGGCCGGCATCGTGGGCGCGGCGGGAGAGTGCGACGCGCGTGTGATCTTCGCCACCGACGAGTCGAGCGGAGCCGATGCCGTGGTGGCCAGCGCAGCGATCCAAAGCGTGCAGGACCTGCGCCGCCAGCGCGTCGGCGTCGGATTCGGAGGATATGGTGAGATCATTCTGAACGCTATGTTGGAATCCGCTGGCATGACCTCAGATGATGTCGTCGTGGTGGATGTCACCGGCGAGGCTGTGCCGCAGGCAATCCAGGACGGCACCATCGCGGCTGGGGTCACGTGGGAACCCTATGTGTCTCAGACTGTAAATGCCGGTGGGAATATAATCTTCTCCACCGAGCAGACACCAGGCCTGATCCCGGATGTGATGGCCTTTCACGCCTCGACGCTGCGCGACCGCCCCGACGATGTCCGGGCTTTCGTGCGTGCCTGGTTCCGGGCTGTGGACTACTGGCTGGCAAACCGCGAGGAAGGTTATGCGCTGTTGACCGAGATCCTGCAGACGAGCCCGGAGGCGGTTTCGCTGGAGGGTATGCGACTGCTCTCCCTGGAGGACAACCGGCGCATGTATACCGTCGGTACGACCAGTGAGTCGCTCTACTACACCACCCAGTTGTATGTCGATTTCTATACCGCCTCCGGGGCGATCGGCACCTCGGTGGACATCGATGCACTGCTGGAACCGTCGTTCCTGGAATGATGAGGTATCTGGCCGGATAGAACTGTGACGGTGTGCCGGGGGCAGCGCGGCCGCTCGTCTTTTGCACATGCTCAGCCTCCCGCAGGCGAAGGTGAGACTCAGGTGGTGAACCTGCGGGAGGCCGAGCTGATCGGTATCACTCGAGCTCGGCGTCACTGTGGATGCGGCTGAGGGTTCTGTGGAGGCTTTGATATGATCAACTTCGATCGCCCAGCGCCAGCTTCGCCAGAGGCGGAGGACGCCCTGGCAGCCGAGGCGACTGCCCGGATACGCAACGGCCTGCGCATAGCGCTGCTCATGCTCGCTGCCATCGCCGTCTACATACCCATCGCTCTCTATCTCGCCTTTCGCAGTGGGGCCTGGCAGTTGTCGGTACAGGCGGCTGTTGTTTCTGCTGTCGGCGTGGTCGGCCTGTTCAGCCTCGCGCTCATCCGGCGTGGAAGCCTGCGCCTGGGTGTTCAGCTGATGGTTGCTGGCGCCCTGGCTGCTGCGTTGGTCAGCGTCGTGCTGATCGACGGCATCAGCGTAGCGATCGCCCTGATCGTCGTCTTGCTGGTTGCGTCCATCGCCGGGCGCACCCTGCCCACCCACGAGGCTGGCTGGCTGGCTGTCGCGGCCGTCGCTGTGGCCATCGTGGGGCTGTCGCTCGATCTCTATAACCCGGTGCAGTCGTTGCCCGCGCCGGCACTCCTGCTCGCCTTCGTTTGGGTGCTGGCTGTGACGGCGGCGCTGCTCTTCGCCTCCTTTACCATCGCTCAGTTCATTGATTACCCCTTGCGGATCAAACTCATCCTCTCGTTGCTGATCCTGACTCTGATCCCTCTGATTATTATGGCCTATCTCAGCCAGCGTGCTATGCGTGAGGCGCTGATCAACGAGGCGAACCAAACCCTGTACGGAACGGCTGCGCAGACGGCAGCCAGCGTCGATGCGTTTATCCGCGCGAATCTGAACGACATCCGCACCGAAGCACGTATGCCGGCCCTGATCAGCTATCTGAATCTGCCGGCCCCCCAACGGCCGGGCAGCATCGAGGAGGCCCAAGCAGCCGCTACGCTGCAGGCCCTCAGCGGTAAAGATGTGGTGAACATTGCCTCATATGCGCTATTGAACGTCAGAGGCCGGAATCTGATGGATACCAACGTGGCTGAAATCGGCCGAGATGAGTCGGCAAACGATTACTTCCAGGTGCCGCTCCAGACAGGTCTGCCCTATGTGTCGGCGGTGTCGGTCGCGCCCCGGACGGACGCGGCCTCTCTGTACTTCAGCGCCCCGGTGCGCGATGTGGGCGGCAATGTCGCTGCGGTATTGCGCGTGCGCTACAACGCTGCGATTCTGCAGCGGTTGATTGCCCAGAGCACCGGCCTGGCCGGGCCTGGCACGTTTGGCATCCTGTGCGACGAAAATCAGGTCTACTTGGCCCACGGCACGACACCGGCGCTCACTCTGCGGCCTGTGACATCGCTCAGTCCTGCCCAGGCTGCTGAATTGCAGGCGGTCGGGCGGCTGATCGCCAACGAGCCGCTTGTCGACCGGCCCGATCTGGCCCAGGGCCTGCGTCGTGCACAGACACAACCCTACTTCACCATCGAGCTGGCACCTGAGGAAGGTGGGCTCCACTCAGCCGCTGTCGCCGGGCTGGAAACCCAGCCATGGCTGGTGGTATTCCTCCAGCCGCAGGATGTATTCCTGGCTCCGGCTGAGCTCCAAACTCGCGCTATGGCCGGGCTGGCAGCAGTGATCGCCGCTGTGACCACGGCCGCGGCAGTGGGCCTGACCCAACTCCTGGCCGGGCCGATCACGCGCCTGACCGCGGTAGCCGAGAAAGTGGCCGCAGGCGACCTGTCTGTCCGCGCCCGTACGGAAGCGGCCGACGAGATCGGCGCTCTGGCCTCCACCTTCAATCGTATGGCTGCGCAGCTCGGCCGGACATTGGAGGGGCTGGAGCAACGGGTGGCCAGCCGAACCCGCGACCTGCAGCGGCGCTCTGTCCAGTTGGAAGCGGCCGCCCAGGTCGCCCGCGAGGCCGCCGCCATCCGTGATGTGACCCAGCTTCTCGGCCGGACGGTGCATCTGATTTCGGAGCGTTTTGGCTTCTATCACGCCGGTATCTTCCTGCTCGACGAGGTGGGTGAATACGCCGTCTTGCGCGCGGCCTCGTCGGAAGGCGGCCAGCGGATGATCGCCCGTGGCCACAAGCTGCGGGTCGGCGAGGTGGGTATTGTGGGCTACGTGGCCGAATCGGGTCAGCCGCGTATCGCCCTGGATGTCGGTGAGGATGCCGTGTACTTCGATAACCCGGATATGCCGCGCACACACTCGGAGATGGCGCTGCCGCTGAAGGTGCGGGAG
>Ga0129299_1001977_pt1 | contig 13660 bp, 9 predicted proteins | sample ConPoolayeCmetaG_FD_94477 | JGI IMG/M metagenome (GOLD analysis project Ga0129299, IMG submission 94477) | Hot spring microbial mat communities from California, USA to study Microbial Dark Matter (Phase II) - Cone Pool mat layer C metaG ... | reverse complement strand
TGAACGCGCCCCCCGCGATCAGCTCGCCGTTGTAGACCGTCAAGGCCCAGACGGAGTTGTTCATCCCCGTCCCCAGCGGCTGCCACTGGCTGCCGTCCCAGCGGGCGATGCGGTTGCACGGCACGCCGCCAGCGGTGGTGAACTCGCCCCCCGCGATCAGCGCGCCGTTGTAGACCGTCAGGGCGAGGACCGGGCCGTACATCCCCCCCGTCCCCAGCGGCTGCCACTGGCTGCCGTCCCAGCGGGCGATGTAGTTGCACGTCACGCCGCCGGCGGTGATGAACGCGCCCCCCGCGATCAGCTCGCCGTTGTAGACCGTCAGGGCGTGGACGTACGGGTAAGTACCACCCATCCCCGTCCCCAGCGGCTGCCACTGGCTGCCGTCCCAGCGGGCGATGTTGTTGCACGGCACGCCGCCGGCGGTGGTGAACTCGCCCCCCACAACCAGCACTTCCGGCTCCGGGCCGGCGCCGTCCGGATCCCAGGTCGTCACGGCGTGCACTACGCCGTTTACGCTCGGCTCACCCTCGCCCGGCAGCCACTGCGGCTCGCACTCCGCCCGCGCCACGCCCGCGAGACCGCCGCAAAGGATCCCGACCCAGACCAGCATCGTACCCCGGCCGCACGCTCTCACCGCGAGTGTCCCTGGCATGACATGTCCTCCGCGAAAAACGACCCAGCGTCCGCCGCCGGCCCCGACGGCTTCCCCTTACGCTGCGACACCCCGCGACCCGCCTTGGCCGGCCGCCCCGGCCACGAACGGGGGTCCCGTCCCAGATCCACTATTGGGACCCGCGCGCGTGCGAATCAAGCCCCCCAGCGCGCCGCGCCGCGGCGGGCTGACCGTTGAATCGTTTCAAGCGCTCGTTACGCCCCGCGCAACCCGGTAGCCTGATCATCCCGCCGCGATGCGCACCCCGCGTCTCAGCACACGACGCGCGGCCCCGACGGGCCGCAGCGCGGCGCGCATGCCGTCCCGGCGAGCGCCAGCCACGGTCGCACACGCGTGCAACTTCGCCCGCGGCGGCGGCGCCCCGGCGGCATCCGTCGCGGCCCACGGCCGTCACGCCGCTTCGCGCGGCCCGCTCCGAGACGCGCCGTGCTCAGGTCGTCGGCGTGGCCGCCGTGGCCGACGGCTTCGCAAGATCCGCTCCCGACCGCTCGCGTGGCGCGCGATCGTCGGCGGGGCGATCGTCGGGCGGTGTGTCGGCAGCCGCCCGCTCGGCGGGATAAACGAGGGGCGTCGAGTAGTCGGGATAGGCGCGGCATAGGGCGGCATGCACCAGCCCGAGGAACATCGGCTGCGGGTTGAGCGGCCGGCTGGTGAGCTCCGGGTGAGCCTGCGTGCCCACATAGAACGGGTGCATGTCGGGTGGCAGCTCCAGGATGTTCATGATCTCGGCCCGCGGCGAGCGGCCGGAGAACACCAGGCCGCCGGCCTCGAGCTGCGGGATGTAGCGCGGGTCGACCTCGTAACGGTGGCGGAAGCGCATGCGGGCCTTCGGGCCGAACATGCGATAGGCCAGCGTGCCGGGCTTGACGGCGATGTCGAAGCCGCCGAGTCGCATGGTGCCGCCCAGGCCCTCGATCTTCCGTTGCTCGGGCAGGAGGTTGATCACGGGGTACCGGCACTCGTTGTCGATCTCGGTCGAGTTGGCGTCGGCCAGGCCGCAGACGTTGCGGGCGAACTCGATCACCGCCATCTGGAAGCCGTAGCAGATGCCCAGGCAGGGGATCCGCCCGAGACGGGCGTGCTTCAGGCAGGCGATCTTGCCGTCGGCGCCGCGCGTGCCGAAGGCGCCGGGTACGATGATGCCGTGCAGGTCGCGCAGCGCCTCGGGGGCCGTCGCGTCGGTCAGCTCCGACGTATCGACCCACTTGACCTGCACCTTGCAGCCGAGGGCCGTGCCGCCGTGCTCGAGGGCCTTGAGGATGCTGGCGTAGGCGTCGCGCACGGCGGTGTACTTGCCGGTGATGCCGATCGAGACCTGGCGGTCGGCGCTGCGCAGCCGCGCGAGGTACTGGTTCCATTCCTCGCGGGCGCGCCGCTCGGCCTCCTCGTCGACGCGGGCGGCGAGCTCGAGCCACTCCATCACGGCCTTGTCGTAGCCGGCGCCCCGGAGCAGCTCGGGGATCAGGTACACGCTCTCGCAGTCGTGCATGCTGAAGACGCGCTCCGGCGGGACGTTCGAGAACAGCGCGATTTTCTCCCGCACCTTCCGCGTCACGGGCGACGACGCCCGGCAGGCGATGATGTGCGGCTGGATGCCGCATTCCAGCAGCCGGCGGATGCCGAGCTGGGCCGCCTTGCTCTTCTGCTCGCCCAGGATCGTCGGCTCGAGCACGTACGTCAGCGCCACGAAGCACACGCTGCGCTGCCCTTCTTCGAACGCGAGCTGCCGCATGGCCTCGATGTAGTGCGCGTTCTCCACGTCGCCGACCGTGCCGCCGATCTCCACGAAAACGACGTCCGCCTGCGAGGCCACGGCCAGCTCCCGCAGGCGGTTCTTGATCTCCCCGGTCACGTGGGGAATCATCTGCACGTCGCGCCCGAGATACCCGCCGGTCCGCTCGCGCTCGAGCACCCGCCGGTAGATCTGGCCGCTCGTGGCAAAGTTCAGGCGGCTGAGATTCTGGTCCAGGGCGCGCTCATACGTGCCCAGGTCCATGTCGCACTCGGTCCCGTCGTCCAGCACGAACACCTCGCCGTGCCGGAAGGGGTTCAGCGTCCCGGAGTCGATGTTGAGGTACCCCTCCAGCTTGATCGGCGCGACCGACAACCCCTTGTCCTGGAGGCACCGGGCCAGCGACGAGCTGAAGATGCCCTTGCCCAGCCCGCTCATCACCGTGCCGAAGACGACGACGAACTTCGTGCGGCCGCGTTCGTAGCCCGCCGGCAGCGGCAGGTAGAACTCGGTCTCCGCCGAAGCATTGCGGATCGAATCAAACAGGCGATCGCTGTCCATCGCTGGTCCGTCCCGGTCGCACGAACACGGCCACCATCTCTCCGTCGTCCAGCGCCCTCCCGCGCCAGCCGCGGGGCCGGCACCGCTCCCCGTCTCACGGGCCGCCGCCGACGTGCCGCACCCGCGCGACGAACGCGGCGTACTCCTGCGGGGTGTCGATCCCAACGCTCGCCTGCGGCACGACCTCGACCGCGATCGCGTGCCCGAGTTCCAGCACGCGAAGCTGTTCGAGTCGCTCCATTCCCTCCAGAGCGCCGGGCGCACAGCCGGCCAGCTCGAGCAAGAACGCGCGGCGGTACGCGTACACGCCGAGGTGCAGTAGCCACCGCGAGGCGGGGTACGCGGCATCGCCGTCGCGCGGATATGGTATCAGCGCGCGCGAGAAATACAGCGCTCGATTTCGCCGACTCGTCACCACCTTCACACAATTCGGATCCCTCGGATCCGCCCCGTCCGGAAATGGACAGGCGAGCGTGGCCACCGGGCAATCCGGCCCCTCGCCCGCCAGCCGCGTTGCCAACCGGTCGAGGTAAGCAGGCTCAATCTCCGGCTCGTCCCCCTGCACGTTCAAAATGATGTCGTCGTCCCGGCCCCCCGCGCCCCGCGCCACCTCCGCGATGCGGTCCGTGCCGCTCGGATGGTCCGGCCGCGTCATCACGACCTCGCCGCCGAAGCCGCGCACGGCCGCCGCGATCCGGGCGTCGTCGGTTGCAACAATGCAACGCCGCACGCACCGGGCCGCTCGCGCGCGCTCGTACACGTGCTGAATCAGGTACTTGCCGGTGTCTTTGGCCAGCGGCTTGCCGGGAAAGCGGGTCGAAGCGTAACGGGCGGGAATGATCGCGATGACGTCGGGCCTGGGGATCGCTCCAGTCATCGCCGCGGCATGATACCGGCCTGCGCCCGCCCGCTCAACGCGCGCGGCCGCACGGTGCCGCAGGGCGCATCACGACCGCTCCGCCGGCGGCGCCTCGGCGGCCTCGTCATCCGCAACCGTCACGCCGGGAGCGTTCACCACCGCCGCGAGGAGCCGAGCCTCCAACAATGGGTCGCGCCCGAGCGGGACCCAGTGCGCCCCGCGCGAGCGCGCCCCGCGCAAGCCCTCGGTGGTCGGCAGCCGCTCGTTGTAGATGGCCAGCGCGCCCGACGCCGTCGTGACCTGGCGCTCCGGCGCGCTGTACCGCTCCTTCTCGACCACCACGCTGACGCGAAAGCGCCCGCCGAGCGGGACCGGCGCGGGCGCGCTGGCGGCCGGCAGCGCCGCCGTCCGGGTGTCGGACGTCGGCGTCGCGGACGTCACGCCGTCCGGCGCCGCAGCGTGCCTGTCGCGCCCCGCGGCCTCCCCGTCGCGCGGCGCGTTGCCCTCGGCGGCGGCGGGCGTCATCGCTACGCGCGCCGCCTCGTCGAGCGGCTCGATCCGGACCGTGACGCGGCGGCGGATCGTGTGCAGGCTCGCCTCAAGCATCTGGTACGTCCCCGGCGCGTCGATTCGCCAGAACTCGAACCACTGCGCGCTGGTCGTGGGTCGGGTCACCACGAGTCCGCGGCCCCGATCCACGCGCTCCGGGGGCAGGTCGTTGCGGCGCAGCGTCGACAGAACGCGATCGACGTAGCGGTCGTAGTCCTGCACCGCGACCGTCAGCGTCGGCGGCGCTTCGGTCGCCTGCGGAGCCCGGCACCCGAGGAGCGCCGCGCCGATCCCGACGGCGGCAACGCAACCGACCATCGCCCACACGGCCGAGCCCCGGGGCGCACGCGGCGAAGTTCCCGCGCGGCGCGGACAGCCGGCATCGCGCCGCAGGTTTCCGGCGGCTGCGCCACCGGACGTCACGGATTCGGCAGGTCCGCGAAACATGACGGCGATCATAGATTGCCGGCGATGGAACGCAAGCGGGTAGCTATCGGACATGGGCAAGCGGCGCGCCTGCCCGGCGAAATTCGGCAAAAAAGGCTGGCAACTTGAAAAAGAAATGCAATGATTTTGATGGAAGCTGTCGTGTCCCCCCTTGAAGCCCCGCGGTGCTTATGTGGCCCCGCGGGGCTTCTATTTCTGCTCGGGAGCGAGCCCGGACAGCCCAGCGCTTCGCGTCCGCCGCAACGCGGCTGTGAGCTTTGATCGGCCCCTCCATTTCGCCGCCGCGCCCGCCTCGCGGTCGTCGCAACGCAGCGAGTTCGCTTGACCGCCGTCCCGCAGCCGGCATGATGCACCACATGCCGGCACGGAGGCCGACAGCCCGCCGCTCTGCGCGGGAGCGCGCGACTCGCAGCGCTGCCGCGTCCGCCCGCACTGCCGCGTCCGCCCGAACGTCCGCCGACTCCCGTGTGCCCGCCAGGCGGCGGCGGCGGCGGCGCTCCCGACCGCGTTGGCTCCGCCGCGTCTTATGGTCCGCGGCATTGGTGTTGCTGCTGCCCGTGCTGACCGTCGCGGGCGTCAACGCCTGGGTGCGGCTGGTGGCCTCCGGTCGGCTGTACACCCGCCTGGACGCGGTGCCCTACAACGACGTCGGCCTGCTGCTGGGAACCAGCCCACGGCTCAAAAGCGGCGCGCCGAACAAGTTCTTCGAGTACCGCATGGACGCAGCCGCCGAGCTGTACCACGCCGGCAAGATCCGGCACGTGCTCGTCAGTGGCGGCAATCCGACGCGGTGGTACAACGAGTCGCGCGACATGGAACGGGCGCTGGTGGCCCGGGGCGTGCCCCGCTCGGCCGTGACCCGCGATTACGCGGGTTACCGCACGCTCGACTCGGTGCTGCGGGCTCAGGCCATCTTCGGGCAACGCCGGTTCACAATCATCTCGCAGTCCGGGCACAACCGCCGGGCCGTCTTCCTCGCGCGCCGCTGGGGCATCGACGCCGTCGCGTACAACGCCCGCGACGTCGGCGGCCGGGCCGCCTGGCAGCAGCTCGCCCGCGAGACGCTGGCCTGCGTCAAAGCCGCGCTCGACGCGTATGTGCTGGACACGCAGCCCCGGTACTACGGCCGACCGGAGCCGATTCGGCTGGACTGAGCGGGCCCGCCCGCGACCGGGCCACACGCGGGCGCGCCGCGCCGGGCCGCGCTTCCGGCGGCCGCATCACTGCCACCCCGCGGCCTCGATCGTGCGGGCCGCCTGCGCTACATGCTCGAGGAGGCGCGCCAAGGGCTCGGACAGCTCCTGCTCGCGCCGCGCCATGACCGTCCGCGCGATGTCCAACGCCTTGTCCACGCGGTACGCCGTCAGACCGTCGTCCGTGAGCCACGCGAAGCTCGGCACGAACTTGGGCACGGGGCCGCGCGTAAAGACGTTCGACGCCACCCCGATCACCGCCCCCGTCGGCAGCAGGGTGCCGATCCCCGTCTTGCTGTGGTCGCCGATGATCGCGCCGATGAAGTGCCGCCCGCTCTCCACCCCGACGCCGTTCACGAAGACGCGGATCGTGCCGTACGTGTTCTTCAGATCGCTCGTGACGGTCGCCGCGCCGAGGTTCACCCACTCGCCGATGTAGCTGTGACCCAGGTAGCCCTCGTGCTGCTTGTTGGCGTACCCCTGAAAGACCGTCGCCGCCACCTCCCCCCCCACCCGGCTCACCGGCCCCAGGCTCGTCCCCGCCCGCAGCACCGCGCCCGGCCGCACCACCGACTGCGGACCGACGTAGCACGGCCCTTCGAGCACCGCGTTCGGCTGGATGACGGCGTCCTCCGCGATGTGGATCGGTCCCGACCCGGCATCCAGCACGACACCGGGCTTGACGACCGCGCCGGCCGCAATGTGGATCTCACTCGGATGCAGCAGGTGCGCGCCGGTGAAAATCTGACCGTCGCGGACACCGCCCTCCCGGCACTGCCGCACCAGTTCGTGCGCGTTGGCGTGGATCAGATCCCAGGGATGGGTGATCAGGCGCAGTCCGGGGGGCGGCGCCTCCGTGCGAAAGCCCCGCAGCCAGTCCTCCAGCCGCGCCTCGTCCAGAAACAGCGCCGCGTCCAGCCCCGACCGGTCGGCCGCGCGCAGCCCCGCCGCAACCAGCGCCTCCGGCGTCCGCCACGCCACCCCCGGCGGCGGCGGCGGCACATCCGCCGTCACCAGCACGCGCGCATTGACCACGCACCAGTCGGCCGCGGCCTCCGCCGGCTCCACCCCGACCCGCGCCGCCGCGACCGGCGCCAGCTCCGGCCGCGTCCACAGCGCCGCCACTTTCCGCCCCAGGTGCGCCCGCACCTTGTCCACGAGCCGATCGCGGCCGCAGCGGAGCTCGCACGCGCTGCGCAGCCACGTCAGCGGCAGGAGCCGCTGCCAACCCGCATCTTCGAACAACCCGATGTTCATGCCTGTTATCGCCGACGCCCGGTCGCGTGCGGCCCCGTGCCGATGGCGCGCCGGGCACCATCATATCGGCCCCGGGCGGGGGCCTGAACGAAGGCCGTCCGTCGGACGCACGCGGTTTCGCCGCGCGTTCCGCCCCGCGTACGCCGGACCGCAGGCCGCCGGCGCGTCGGCGGGTCAGTCCGCGGCCGGGGCCGCGTCGCTCGCCGCCGGGATCCAGGCCGTGAAGGTACTGCCGCAGCCCGGCTGCGAGCGGACCTCCAGCTTGCCGCCGTGCGCCGCGAGGATGTGGGTGACGATCGTCAGTCCCAGGCCGGTGCCGCGCGTCTGCCGGACGGCGGCGGCCTCGCCGCGGAAGAAACTGTCGCCCAGACGCTCCAGCTCTTCGGGGCGTAGACCGATGCCGCGGTCCTCGACGCTCAGCAGGACCAGGTGCCCCTCGGCGGCCACGCGCAGCCGGACATACCGGCCGCTTGCGCCGTACCGATAGGCGTTCTGAAGCAGGTTCACGAGTACCTGCTGGAGCGCTTGCGCGTCGCCCAGCACGGGCGGCAAATCCGGCGTGATCTCCAGGCGCGCCTCGAACCCCTCGGTCGTCAACCGCGGCTCGAACAGCGCCCAGGCCTGCCGAGCCACCGCCGCGACGTCCACCCGCGCGCGGGTGTACGCCCGCTTGCCGGACTCTATGCGGCTGAAATCGAGGATGGTGTCCAGCAGCGCCGTGAGGCGCTCGCTTTCGCGCGTGATCGTTTCGAGATAGTTCTGCGCCCGCTGCGGATCTCGCAGGCGCTGTGCCGCGAGGGTCTCCGCCAGCAGCCGGATCAGCGCCAGCGGCGTCTTGAGCTCGTGGCTGACGTCCGCGACGAAGCGCGCTTGCAGGCGCATCAGCTCACGCTGCTGCGCCAAAGCGCGCAGCAGCGCCCACAGCACCAGCCCCCAGGCCCCGAGCGTGCCCACCGCCGTCGCGCCGACCAGTGCACGCCGACGCCACGCCGCGGCGCGCCGCGCCGCGGCCGCGCCGGCCGACGGTCCCAGCTCGTAATCGGCCAGCGGCGCCGCCAGACGCGCCAGCGTGTCGGGGCTCTCCGCCGCACCGGCCCGTCGCAGCTCCCAGCGCGCGCCGCGCGGCGCCGGCTCCCAGTAGCGACGCAGCAGCTCCTCCACCGGCGTCGCCACGGCCACGCTCGCCGCGCGGCCGCTGCGACGCACGGCCACGACCAGCGTGTCTCCGCCCGCCGTTACGGCGGTCAACGCGTCGCGCGGCCCGTCCTCGGCGACGGTCGCGAGGGCCGCCTCCAACGCCGCGACCAGTTCCGCCCGGCGGGCGGCCCGCCGCTCGAGTGCCGCCAGATCACGCGCCACCGCGGCGTCCAGCGCCCGCCCCAGTTCCTGCCCGCTGCGTTGCAGCCGGGCCGCCTCCGCCGGACCCAGACGGGCCGGATGGTCCGCCAGCAGCGTCGCCACCAGATGGCCCAGCGCCGCCGCCGCGCGTTCCTGGTCGCCCGCCGCGAGCAGCGCCTCCACGCGCGACAGCTCCGCGCGAAACGCGAACCGCGCCAGCCCGGGCGTCGACCGCAGCATCTGCGCGGCCTCCGCGAAAATGCGCGCGGCCGCCAGCGGGTGCCCCACCTGCTGCTCGCTCGCGCTGGCCAGCAGGGCCGCCGCGCGACGCAGCGTTTCCGGGTTTTGCGTCAGGTCCCGCAACTGCCGCAACAGGCCGGCCAGCCCCTCCGGCGCCGGCTCGCCGGCCGGTGCCTCCGCCTCCGGCTGCGGGAGCGTCTCGGCCAGCGGCGGCCGCGGAAACGTCACCCACAGCCCGGCGCGGCTGCGCCACGCGGCCAGCAGCCACTCCCGCTGACCGGCCACCCAAGCGTCCAGCCCGTCTCCGCCCGCGGCCTCGACGGCCAGCGCGGCCACGTCCAGCGCCCGGGCGGCGCCGGCGCGCAGCGCCCCGTCGCGCTCGGCGGCGGCCGCGGCGGCCTCGTGGCGGAGTTCGGCCCATTCGCGGGCGGCTAGCGCCTGTCCCTGCCGGGCCACGGCCCAGATGGTCAGGCCCGCCAGGCCCAGGCTGAGCGTCAGCCCCAGCAGGAGCTGTCGGCGTTCAACGGAGCGGCGCATGACCGGTCTCCGGGGCCGCCGTGCCGTCGGCCGGCCGACCCTCCCAGAGCCGCCGCACGGGATCGGTCGGCGGCAGCGCCGCCAGGCGCGCGCGGAGCTCCTCCGCGGCCCGCGCCCGCAGCGCCGCCAGCCAGGGTGCGAGCGGGATGGGGTCCTCCGGCTCGAAGACCAGCGGCACATCCGTGTCGGCGATGCGGACGGTCAGGATCGTCTTCCGCCGCGGGCCGTGCGACCCGAAGACGTAGAGCACCTCGTCGCGCACCTCCAGCCGGGCCCCCAACGCGCTGTATTCGAGCCGCTCCGGCAACGGTACGAACGCGGGCAGCCGCACGCCCAGCACCCGCTCCAGCAGCTCGGCCAGCAGCGCCCGATCGATCCAGTTGGGCCGGCCCTCCTGCGCCGGCTCGACGACCAGCTCCGCGTCCAGCGACTCCAGCCGGTTGTCGCGGATCTTGAGGTCTTGAATGACGACCCGCCCGCGCCCGGTCATCGTCCCGCGCCGCAGGCCGCGCGTCAGCCCCGCCAGCGAGACGTCGTCGCAGCGGCCCGAGGCCACGAAGCGCTCGACCCCGCGCCGACTGATCTCGGCCGACGTCACGCGCAGCGTCACGGTCCCGCCGGCCTCGCCGCCGCCCAGCGGGGCCAGCACATCGCCCAGCAGCAGGCCGGCCAGCACGCCGTGCAACCGCACGCACTCGAGGCGTTCGTCCCGCAACGTCAGTTCCTCCAGCTCAAGTTCGCCCTCGCCGTGCCACGGCTGCGGCCAGAGCCCGCTGGTCAGCTCCGCCAGCGGCACCCCCTGCACCCGGCCGCGCACGGTGAGCGTGCGGCCGCCCTCCGACTCCGCGTAGGCGAGTTGCCCCTCGAAGGTGCCCGATTCGAGCCCCACGCCCGTCAGGTCGCGCCAGCCGACCAAACCGATCGGCAGCCGCGGCACGAGCAGCGCAACGCTGTCGAGCCGCACGCCCCCCAGGTGGGGTGAGAAGCGGGCGCTCAGCGTTACGGGCTCGACGGTCGCGCGGCCGTTGAACGTCCGGCAGTCGATGACCGCCCGTCCGGACGTCGCGTCCTCGAACACGACCACGCCCTGGGCGTCGCCAAGCCGCATCGCGAACCGGTCGCGCTCGAACAGAACGTCGAACCCGCGGAACGTGACCCGCCGCGGGCCCTCCGGATCGAACCCCGGCCGCAGCCCCGACTCCAGCACGAAGCGGTAGTCTTCTCGCAGCCAGGTGCGGGTCGAGATCTCGCACCGTCCGCCGACGAGTTCGAGTTCCCAGGCCTGCGGGTCGGCGGACGTCGGATTGAGGCGCGCCACGGCGCGGGCGCAGAACGCCGCATCGTCCCGCCGCTCGGGCAGCCAGATGCGCACGTCGCGGAACTCCCGTGCCCGGCGCGACAGCGGGACGACCCGCCCGATCTCGCTCGGCAGGCCGAGGTGGCGGGTCAGCACGGCCGCGCAGTGCCAGCGGTACAGCGGGCTGCGCAAATACAGCGCCGTGCCGACGATCCCCAGCACCGGTCCCCACAGGACCAGGGCCAGGGCGAGCAGCAGAAGGCGCCGCCGGTGGGGCATGCCCGGCATTCTACGCGGCCCGCCGCGGGCCGTCGCAACGCGGCGGCGCAGCCGGTGCGCGGCACCAGGCGACGGCCGGCCCGTCCGCGGCGCCCCACCGGCCCCGGCCGGGAGCCGGCCGCGGCCGGTTTCAGCCCCGCCGGCAATCCGCCGATTTTATGGGCAAACGCCGCGGGTGCACCGGCGTCGCGTTCCCCGGGGAACGCGGCCGCGGCGCGGTCCGCGGCGCAGCGGAGCGGCCCATGCGAACTCTGTCCGTCAGCCTCGCGGCCCTGGTCGTGCTGGCGGGCTGTCAACAGCCCGTCAAGCGCCTGAACGCACCGCCGCACGGTGAGAGCGAGAACGTCAGCGACCTGCGCACCACCTACGAGCACATGATCGACAACGCCCTGCTGGCGGACATGAGCGTGTCCGACGTGCACTTCCTCCCGCACCGCGCGACGCTCAGCGCCCTCGGCGAGGAGCGGCTCTGTCGCCTGGCGGCGATTCTCGAACTGTACGGCGGCACCGTGCGCCTCAACCTCGCGACCACCGACGAGGCGCTCAACGCGGCGCGCACCGCGACCGTCAAAAACTTCCTCGAGCGCGCCGGCCTGGCCGTGACAGCCGACACCGTCCGCCCGGACCTGCCGGGCGGTGCGGGCCTGCGGGCCGAGGAAGGCGTCGTGATCCTCAAGGCGGCCGCTCTGGGGACCAAGAGCCGGTCCGGCGCCGGCGGCGATCAGGCGGCCCCTGCCAGGTAGGCTCTCACAGGAGTCTGTTCATGCCAACCTCCCGGCTCCGTGGATTGCTCGGGGTGCTGTGTGCCGCGTGGACCGTGGCCGCCGGCTGCGAATCCCGCAAGTCCCCCGTCGCTCATGGCCCCGGTGCCCTGCCGATGCCGCGCACCGACGTCAACCCGCAACTGAGGGCCTCCACCTTTCTGGCGCACGCCGGGCTGCTCGAGCGCCAGGGGAATTACCCCGCGGCCGCCGAGCAGTACGCCCGCGCGCTCGAGCTGTCGCCCGACCTGGTCACGGCCCACAACCGGCGCGGCATCGTCCTCAACCGCCTCGGCCGGCACGCCGAGGCCTCCGCCCATTTCCGCCGCGCGCTCGCGCTCCAGCCGCGCGACCCGCAGCTTCACAACAACCTGGGCTTTAGCCTGCTGCTGGAGGGCGATCTCACCGCTGCCGAGCAGGAGCTCGCCCGAGCCCTCGAGCTCGACCCGACCTTCCGCCGCGCCCGCATGAACCGCGGGCTGGTGCTCGGCAAGCTCGGCCGCGACGACGAGGCCCTCGCCGAATTCCGCCTCGCCGGCAGCGAGGAGGACGCACTGTACAACCTGGCCGTGGTGCAGGCCGACCGCGGGCGTTACGCCGACGCGGCCCGCTCACTCGAGCAGGCCCTCCGCCGGAACCCCGACTTCGCCGACGCCCGCGAGCAGCTCCGCCAGATCGCCCGCCTCGCCGCAGCCCAGGAAGCGGCGGAACCGGCCGTGGCCGAGGTGCCCGGCGCGAGCACCGCGTCCGACGACGCACCGCGCACAGCGGCCGGCTCGAACCTGTTCCCCCCGTTCCCAGCCGGCCACCCGCCGGTGCTCCCCGACCGCTTGGCGGAGTCGGCCGACAGCACGACTGAAACACTCCGCACCACATCGCAGATCGACGATCGCCCGCACCTGAGTGGCGCCGACAACGTGATCGAAACGCCCCGCACCGCATCGGGAATGAACGTCGGCGCGTCAGGAACACCCGGCGCGGCGCCGGCCCGGGCCGGCCCTGCAACCGCATCGAACCGCGGCACATCGGAGCCGACCAGCGTCGCGAATCGTGCGAACCCGGCGGCACACACCGGCTGCGCGGCAGACTCGCAGGCAGCGCCACCGTCGACCGCCATGCGGCCCCCGCCGGCAGCCCGACGCACTCCCTCCGATGCCCCGCCCACGCCGCCGACCGCATCGGACATCCAGCCGGCCGCGAGTATCGAGGCGCTGCCCGCGCCGCGGTCGGTCATCGAGCGCTGCACGCCGCAGACGCTGACCGACGCCGACCGTCAGGAGCTGGCCGACGAGATCCGCCGCTGGGCACGGGCCCTTTACGGACCGTTCGGGGCCGGCTCGCGTCGGCCGGACGCCGTCTCGCAGTGGCTCGGCGCCACCCCCGACGACTGGTTCTTCGGTCACCGCCTGCCCGGCCGGGACTTTCTCAGACCGAACGACCCGCCGCCCTAGCCCCTGCCCCAACCAAGCCTGAGCGGCAGCGAGGGCAGCGCCCGCCCCCGGCCCCCGACTCAGCCCGAGCGGCAGCGAGGGGCACAGTCGGCGTCAATGCGTCGAACGCAGCCGCGCGCGAGCGCGGGCTCACCGGCCACCCGCTCCGCACCCCGCCCAACCCGAACGGCCTTTCGACCTGCCCCTCCCTCGCGGCTATCCTACGTCCGTTCCAGGAGCGTCACCGTGCCGCGCCGCAGCTCACCCCGCCCGCGAAACTCTCCGCCCGCCCGCCGCTCCGCGCGGGCCGCCGAGACTCAACGCACCGCCGCGCCCCCAGTGCGAAAGACATCACCCCGCACTCCACGCCCGCGTGAAACCGCCGCCGCGCGCGCGGCCCGCGCCCTTCGCATCCTCGCCCTCCTCCGCGCCGCCTACCCGCGCGCCACCTGCGCGTTGCATCACCGCAGCGCGTACGAGCTGCTCGTCGCCACCATCCTCTCCGCC
>Ga0129299_1001975_pt1 | contig 13668 bp, 9 predicted proteins | sample ConPoolayeCmetaG_FD_94477 | JGI IMG/M metagenome (GOLD analysis project Ga0129299, IMG submission 94477) | Hot spring microbial mat communities from California, USA to study Microbial Dark Matter (Phase II) - Cone Pool mat layer C metaG ... | reverse complement strand
CAGTTCCTCTACCCTTTCGTCTATCCCTTCCCTCTCTTCGCCGCGATTATCAGACTCGGGTGTTTTTCCGACGGCTGCTGCTTCGGCAAACCAACCAACCTGCCGATCGGGGTGGTTTTCCCGCCGGGCAGCTATGCTTCCTTCTACCATTATACGAAGAAAGCGATTGCTTCGCGCTACGCCCCTTCGCCACCGCTCCATCCGGTACAACTCTACATCTCCGCCTCGATGCTCCTGCTCTTCGTTGTCCTTGTCGTTCTCAGACGGCGCGGCTTTTCCCACGATACAATCGTTGCATGGAGCCTTATCGGATATGGCGCAGCAAATTTTTTCATCGAATTTGTGCGACAGGAACCAAAGATACTTCTCGGGCTTACCGCAGGGCAGATCATCGAACTGGCGGTTGGCGCTATTGGAGTTTATCTCCTGATCGAGAAACGTCGGCAAGCGAGGAACTCCAGTGCCCCCGATACGACGGAAACAGGCGCCGGATAACACCATCGACAACAAGATGTGTCCGCCAAAATGCAACCGAGGCAAGCCCGTGTGCGGCAACTGCAAAGATCGGCGGCGTCTCGCGTGTGTAGTAGATCCAACAGTGGCGCGTCGTGCCCCACCGTTCGAGGAACCATCCGAGTATCGTCCCAAGGATAAAGATCAAAACCGCGGTACGTACATCGCATGTCTTGCGGAAGATTGAAGCGATGACGAACACCACGACTGCAAGGGCAGCAATAGTCGTCGGGTAAACAAGGTGATGCCATACAAACGAAATCATGAGAACAAGGAAGGTGCCAAAAAGCGGCCACGCAGCCGCCATAAACCATCGGCGCGGCACGAACCGGAATAGATGTGGTGCGGCCATCCGGGCAAGGGTGTCAATCGTCAACCCGGATGTCGCCCACGCCGGAATGATCCAGAGAGGAGGTCGTTCTTTGGTGTAATAGTACCAGATGTTCGTTTGGGTTCCCCACCCTTCGATACAGAGACCTCCGAGCGCGGCGATGAGGACGATGAGGGTGTTCTTGCGCAGATCTATCGTAAAGACACAAACGGCAGTCATGAAGAAGAAGACTCCGACCAGGAGCCAGTCAATTCGATGCCACCAGAGGCCGCCCCATAGTGCAGCGCGGGCCCGGTAAAAGAAAATCATCGGCGCCCAGAAAAAAGCCGCGATACCGATAAATGCAAGAACTCTTCCCAGTAAGATAAGAAGCGCTTGCCGAGGAAAACTCATGCGGTGGCTGCCAATCGGTTCAGTGGGAATCTTCTGACGGGGGTAGCGGAATGCATTCGACCGTATCTTTGTCTATACGAAACATCCTTCGGTCAGCAAATTCTTGGCGTTTCCCGCGATTCCAATCACTTATCGGACGAAAGTAGCCGACGACACGGCTCCAAATCTCACACCGCGCTCCACACGGTCTCGTTTCACCATTTTTTCCTGTGGTGTCCACCGGAGACTCCTTTCGCCGCATCCTCCTTTTTCAGCATAGGTACACATCTCCCGTCTGTCAAGAGAGTCTCTTCAAAAACCTAATGTATGATGACCTCGATTAGCACACAGTTTCCACATCAAAACGCCTGATTCTTGCATTCCGTTTCTCTGCGGCTATACTCCACCCGATTTTTTTTACCGACGGAGACGGTCATGACTCCTTTGCGCATTGCAATAGACGGGCCGGCGGGTGCCGGAAAAAGTTCGGTGAGCAAGATCCTTGCAGAGCGTCTTGGGCTCTCCTACATAGACACCGGCGCACTCTACCGTTGCGTCGCTTTCGAGATGCTCATGAACGGCGTGGCTCTTGACGATCACCGCGGCATTCAGCGCATTCTCAACGACTTGAAAGTAACCTTCCGAATGGAAAGAGGGAAGAACCTTGTCTTTCTGAACGATCGTGATGTCACAGCCCCGATACGTACTGAACAAGTTGGCATGCTTGCAAGCACCGTTTCAGCGCTTCCTTTCGTACGTGAAGCGCTCTTCGCTATGCAGAGGCGCTATGCCGAGAAGGGAAACGTCGTGATGGAGGGACGTGATATCGGGACGGTTATCATGCCCGAAGCCGACCTCAAGGTGTTTCTTACTGCACGACCCGAAACTCGCGCTGAGCGACGTCTCAAGGATATCCGGGCTGCCGGTGACCAAGAAAAATCGTACGAAGACCTTCTTGAGGAAATACACCGCCGTGATGCACAAGACTCCGAACGGGAAATGTGTCCCCTGCGCCATGCTCCGGATGCCGTCGTGATCGACAATTCTTCCATTACCCTCGAAGAAACCGCCAATCGTATTGTTTTGCTCCTCAAAGAACGGGGAAAATGCTGATGCCGCGTGTCATCACTGCTTCACATGCTGGCGTCTGTTTCGGCGTCAAACGGGCTATTGCGCTCCTCGACGAAGCGGTTGCGATCGGGAAACGGGAAAACCGCCCTGTTCTCATGCTGGGTCCTATCATCCACAATCCTCGTTTTATCGCTCAGTGTCGTGAACGCGGCATCATCGTTACTGACCTGACAGGTATCACCGACCACAGCGTGGTTGTCGTCCGGTCGCACGGCATCACTCGCACCGAAGAGGAACATCTTGCCCGGTTCACTGATATCCGTATCGTCGATGCCACTTGTCCATTCGTCCAACGCATTCACAAACTCGTTGCCGAACGATCGCGCGCCGGCTGGGCGATTGTCGTGCTCGGCGACGCATCTCACGCCGAGGTCGAGGGTTTCGTCTCACGTATCGAGGGACACTATTTTGTCCACCCTCCCGATTTCTCCGATAATGCAGTCGCATCTCTCACCGGATTCGTTACCCAACACCAGCAAATATACGCTGTCGCGCAAACAACGAGCCAACCGGCGAATTTCGCGACATTCCTCCAGTACCTCCTCCGTCTCTCCCGTGAGTACGGGTGTATCATCGAACACCAAAATACTGTCTGTGATGCCACGTTCCAACGCCAAAACGCAGCGCGCGAACTGGCGCGCTCTGCGGATGTAATGGTCGTTATCGGTGGCCGTAACAGTTCAAACACCGCAAAACTCTTTGCTATCGTCCGAGAGCAAAACCCTCGGTCATTCTGGATAGAAACACCGCAAGAACTCTCGGAGACCGACCGTGCAGCACTTCGCACCGCCAACACAGTCGGCATTACCGCCGGCGCCTCGACCCCCGACAACCAAATAGAAGAACTTGTCGCCTTTATGGAGTCCCTGTGATTCTACTCAAAACCGACAATCCGCTCCACCCCGATCACTTCCTGCAGATCGTGCCGCCTATTGGCATACCGCTCTGGATGGAAGGAATGATTGATAAAAAGGATGCCCATGCCGTTGCCATTGTCGGCACGCGCAAACCGTCTCTCTATGGTATCGAACTCGCCCGAGACATTGCAACTATCGCCGCAAAGAAAGGATGGACTGTCGTAAGCGGATTCGCTCGAGGGATAGACACCGAGGCACACCGCGCCGCACTTGTCGCCGGTGGTCGTACCATTGCCGTACTTGGCACCGGTCTCGACAACCTCTATCCCGAAGAAAATATTGCGTTGGCGCGTGAAGTAGCGGCACAGGGCGCTCTCCTTTCCCAGTTTCATCCCGAGGTGCGCCCCCTCCGCCGTAACTTTCCGATACGCAACAGGACCATTGCTCTGCTCGCACGTTTTACCGTCGTTGTCGAGGCGGGTATGCGGAGCGGCAGCCTCATTACGGCACGCCATGCACTTGAGACAGGCCGTTATGTCTACATCGCACCTGGCCAGATTGGTGAAGAAAGATTCAACGGCAACCGTCTTTTTCTCCAAAAAGCAGCCGGCAACCAGCGCGTGTCCCTTCTGACCGATATTGACGCCATATTTGCCACTCCCGAAAGCAGTGTATGTCCAGAAACAGTTCCACCAATGACGCTGCCTGACGACCTTTCCCCGGAAGAACGACACATCATAACCACGCTCGCCGGAATGCCACTCACCTTCGACGACCTCGTCGTACAAACCGCCATTCCCGCCTCAGCCCTACCTGCAGTGCTTCTGCCTCTTCTGATGCGAGGGCTTATTGCCGAAGAACCAGGCAACCGATATCGTATAAACCACTAAAAGGGGAACAGCATGAAACTGCTCGTCGTTGAAAGCCCTGCGAAAGCAAAAACTCTTACCAAGTACCTGAAGGGATTCAAGGTTCTCGCTTCTATGGGACACGTACGCGACTTACCAGAAAACGATTTTGGTGTTGATATCGAGCACGATTTTGCACCAACCTATGTCACCATCAAAGGAAAAGAAAAAATAGTAAGAACCATTCAAAAGGAAGCACGCGACGCCGAAGAAATCTACCTCGGATCAGACCCCGACCGGGAAGGAGAAGCCATCGCTTACCACATCGCAAGTTTTCTTGCGGAAAAGAACGTCCACAGGGTCCTCTTCCACGAAATAACCAAGAACGGCGTTCTCAAAGCGATACAGGAGAAGACTTCTATCAATGAACATCTAGTAAATGCCCAACAAGCACGCCGCATCCTTGACCGCATCGTCGGATACCGTCTCTCGCCCTTCTTGTGGCGGTCGGTCAAGAAAGGGCTTTCTGCGGGACGTGTCCAGTCGGTTGCGCTCAAGTTCGTCGTTGATCGTGAACGCGAAATTGCAACGTTCGTTCCCGAAGAATACTGGACCATCAAAGCGATATTCGCCAAGAAAGACGGCTCCACGATCGAATCGTCTCTCGAAAAGGTTGACGGCCAAAAACCGAAGATTGGCTCCGAAGCGGAAGCCGACACCATCGAGACACGCATTAAAACAGCAGGAGGATGGTGTGTCATCTCTGTCGAACAAAAGCGCAGAAAAGAAAATCCTCTCCCTCCATTCAACACTTCGGCACTTCAGCAGGAGGCTTCACGGGTGTACCATATGAGCGCCGATCGCACAATGCGGATCGCGCAAGCCCTCTATGAGGGTAAAGAGTTAGGCGAAGAAGGAACAACCGGTCTTATTACATACATGCGCACCGACTCATTTCGAATTGCCCCCGAGGCAAATGCGGCACTCCGTCGGTTCATCGCGCAAACGTATGGCGAGTCATACCTTGCCGACTATATCCGGACATACGAAAACAAAAAAGGAAAGGTACAAGATGCCCATGAAGCAATCAGACCGACCGATGTGACACTTACCCCTGAACGGGTAAAACCCTATCTCTCGAAAGAAGAACTGAACATCTACACGCTCATCTGGAAGAGATTCGTTGCAACCCAGATGAAAGAAGCCGAGTTCAACCAAACAACCATCCTCTTTGGCGACACTAAGGAATCCTTCGTATTTCGCAGGAGCGGGCAGGTCATGCTCTTCGACGGCTACCGTAAGGTGTGGGACCGCGCCGGCAACGGCCGCGATGAGCCTCTTCCCTTCTTTACTGAGCACGAAGAGATATCGCTCGAATGCGTCTCGAAAGAACAAAATTTCACCAAACCACCAGCACGCTATACCGAAGGTTCGCTCGTCAAGGAACTTGAAGAAAAGGGGATCGGGCGGCCTTCCACCTATGCCGCCATCATCAACCACATCATCGAGCGGAAGTATGTCGAACGGCTCAAGGAGCCCAAGGGAGCGCTTGGAGCAACTGATCTCGGTATGTTAATCAACGATACCCTCCAACAGTTTTTCCCCGATATCATCAATGTCAAGTTCACTGCAAACATGGAAGAAAAACTCGACGCCATCGAGGCGGGAGAGGAACAGTGGCTTACGGTGCTTAGAGACTTCTATGCGGCATTCGAAAGAACACTCGCCGAAGGGGTTAAGGTGATCAAAGAAAAAGGAAGAAAACGGGTGTACGCTGAAGAAAAGTGCCCGAATTGCGGGGCGCGACTCGTGATGCGCTTTTCGAAGAAGGGCAACCGCCCTTTCCTCTCGTGCGAGAAGTATCCCGATTGCACTTTCTCAGGCGACATCGTGAAGGAAGGCGAGACGATACACCTTTCCCAGGAAACGCGTACAGCACCTCAGGTGCTCGATGAAAAGTGCCCAACCTGTAACGCCTTGCTCGTCATGCGGACCGGCCGCTTTGGCCCTTTCAAGGCATGTTCGAACTACCCGAAATGCAAAACCATCGTACGTGAGAACGAATCGTTCGGTCCCTGCCCAGTGAAAGGGTGCGGCGGCACCATCGAAAAGCGACGTTCCAAAAAAGGCAAGGTCTTCTATGGGTGTACCAATTACCCGACCTGCCAGTTCGTTTCGTGGTATCCTCCCATACCGGGACGTACCTGCCCCGCATGCCGCGCCGCCTATCTAGTGGAGAAAAAATCGGGGGTCTCCTGTGCAATCTGCGGTGAAAAGGTGAAAGAGTAAAGTGTTCCGCGTAACGATACTCGGCGCCGGGCTTGCCGGTTCAGAAGCGGCGCTCCAACTAGCATCACGGGGTATCGCTGTAACACTCATCGAGGCAAAGCCATTGAAGATAGAACCTGCGGTTTATCGCCTCGACGAACCGGCTGAACTCGTGTGCAGTAATTCTCTCAAATCAGAATCGCCTGCAACTCCCAGTTATCTCCTCAAGGAAGAATGCCGCATCGCTGGTTCGTTCCTTCTCCGAATTGCAGCCCAGACCCGCGTACCGGCAGGCGAGAGCCTTGCCGTCGACCGCCGACGTTTTGCCTCTGCCGTGGAAAAGTACCTGCTTGCCACACCGGGCATCACCTTTGTCCGAGGAACACTCATTACCAGCCTTGATGAATTGCGTAGCCGTTTTCCTGCCGACTGTTTTATCATTGCCACCGGCCCCTTGACACCGACACCGCTTCTCCAAGAACTAGCACCTCGACACCACTACTTTTACGATGCTATCGCTCCTATCGTCAGTGCGGAAGGTCTCGACCTCTCGAAATTGTTCTGGGCGGACCGCTACCAAAAAGGAGACCCCGATTTCCTCAACTGTCCCCTCACCAAAGCAGAATACGACCGCTTCGTGGATGCCCTCCTCGCCGCCGAAAAAGTTCCCTACGCCCCCCATGAGCCGCCACAATTCTTCGAACGCTGTATGCCGATAGAGACACTCGCCGAACGGGGGCACCACACTCTCGCGTTCGGACCATTCCGCCCTATCGGCTTTGAACAAGATGGCAAGCGGCCCTATGCGGTGGTCCAACTGCGCGCCGAAAACGTCGAGAAGAGCGCTTTCAACCTCGTCGGCTGTCAGACTCGCATGCGCCACAACGCGCAACGTGATGTTTTTCGCCTCTTACCGGGCCTCGAAAATGCGGTTTTCCTGCGGTACGGTTCGGTGCACCGAAACACGTTCCTCGATGCTCCCCACGTGCTCGCCGACGACCTCTCGCTCCGGACAGTACCCGATCTATTCGTTGCAGGGCAAATCTCCGGCATCGAGGGCTACAATGAGTCCATCTTCTCCGGGCTTTTCACTGCCCTTACGATAACCGCGCGTCTTGCCGGACAATCGCTCCCCTACCCGCCCCCTTCGACGATGAGCGGTGGCATTCTCCATAGATTACGTACTCCTGCACGGCGATTTGTCCCGGTCAACGCTAACTTCTCAGTCATCCGAAACCTGACAAACCTCAGAAAACGTGAGCGCACCCTCTTCTATGTTACCGAAGGAATACGAGGATTTACAGAGTGGTGGAAAGAAGTAGATTCTATTCTCCGCCGTCCTTTCTGACCCGTTCCTAGTTCTTTTACTGACAAGGTTTTTCCAAAGGCTCCACAGCAGCACCGAAGAGAGTAAGTCCGGTAGCACACCGTGTTTCTTCAAAGAAGCGCAAAGGATCACCACTGACGAAGAAGCGTTCCACCGGATACCGTCGTATCGTCAAGCCGTCGGAAAGGAACAGAGAATCTCCGGCTGCATTGAACAAAACAACGCGGCCTGCCTCTGTATCGAGAGAAAGACGAGGATGGCCGTCGGGAAGAGAAAAGATCGTTACCACACCGTTTTCGCCCACGACGCCCACTACCTGCGCATCAGGCGAGACAACCATATCGGTGATCCCGCGACTACCTATCTCGATCGGTGTCAAGAGAGTGCCATGGGTAAGGTCATAGCGTATGACAAATGGCATTTCCCCGACGAAGAGCATCACACGACCAGCATCAAGGAGGCGAAGCACCCGCACCGTTCCCCCCGCCTCCACACGAGCAATCTCTTTTCCTGTCTCGCTATCGCGAATAAACACTACCCCATCAACACCACCGGTCGCATAGCGCTCGCCTCTGTCGAGGAAAGAGACTGCCGTCGTCGCCCCATAGTGTCCGCTCATCCGCTTCACCACTGCGCCGCCGACGAGGTTTCTTACACACACCATCGCATCGTCCCCCGCAGAGAGAAGCATCCTCCCGTCGGAAGAAAAATCAATCGCCCTTACTGTATCGGTATGGTCGGCGAAATCGGCAATCGGCCGTATCTCTCCTTTCCGCCACAGGCGAATGCGACGATCCCATCCCCCCACCGCAATCAGCATCCCATCGCGAGAAACGGCAAGCGCGCGAGGTCCGGCTGGCGTATCGAGTTGAAGTATCTCCAGTCCCGTCACAGCATCCCAGAAACGCAGGGTGTTGTCCTCCCCTATCGAAAGAAGCGCTTCATCGCGAGGCAACAATGAAATGGCGCTGACCGGCGCAGCATGGCCATGGAAACCAGTCACAGTACGGCCAGGAGATAGTTTCCAGAGACGCAGGAAGCGATCGTTGCCGCCTGTTGCAAGAAGATCATCAGCGTAGAAGGAAACCGCAGTGACTGTCTTTCGATGCACTTCCATGCGCAGTACCAATTCGCCGGTATTCGCATCCCATATCTTCACGGCATTATCATCGCCAGCCGATGCGAGATAGTGCCCGTTCTGCGTGTAAGAAAGGGCGGTGATTGCGCCTCCGTGGCCATGGATAGCGCGGCGGTCACCCGTCACAAGGTTCCAGAAGATCATCGTTCGATCATGCCCGCCGGAAACCAGGCGCCGCCCGTCAGGTGAAAAGGCAATTGCCGAAACCGCATCCCGGTGATCTTCCATCGTCCGCAGAAGAGTTCCTTTCCGCGCATCCCACACGGCGACACGTCTATCCCATCCCCCCGAAGCGACCGTTGCCCCGTCTGGCGAGAAGGCAAGGCACAACGCTCCTTCACGGTGCGCTTCGGTCTCGAATACGAGGCGCTTTTCCTTCACCTGCCACACACGGAGGAAACCATCGAGACCGGCAGCAGCGACCTTACTTCCATCAGGAGAAAAGGCGACGGCAAACAGCGCACTGTCTGATCCCGCAAGTCCCGCTGACTGTTGTAGAGAATCTGTATCCCAAAGAAGCAACCGATGCCCCTGAGTTGCAGCAGCGATAGTCTTCCCATCAGGAGAAAAAGCAATCGCGTGGACGTTACCGGTAATACCTCTCAACTCTCCCCTAAGTGTACCTGTGGCCCTGTCATAGAGAGCAATGATGCGCTGTTCCTTTGCATGTCCCCCCACTGCAATGGTACGCCCATCGGGGGAAAAGGCTATTGCCCATACTGTTCCCGGCGAAGAGATTATCTTTTCGAAACGTACCTGTAATCCAAGCCCTGCCTGGTAGAGCCGCGAGTGAATCGTGGCATAGAGAGGAAAGACCTCTGGATGTCGCTTTTCGAGTCCTGGGAGAGAAACGAGGTTTCCTGCGGCAGCGGGATTGTGCAGAAGCGCCGCGGCGGCAAGCAATGCGGCAGCGCCATAGTTCTTCACTTTTTCGTACTCACGTGATCGCTCTGCATAGAGAAACGAACGACTCACCGCAAGTGACTCCTGCGAAAGAAGGTATTCGCGGGATATGATAACTGCCCCGATGATGACAAGGAGCAAGGCAACCAAACTGGAAACGGCTATCGTCCTGTTGGTATAGAAAAACTTGCGGAGCAACTCCAAGATCGAGTACCGATGGGCACTTACCTTCCCTCCAGCGAGGTAGTTCTTGATGTCGGTAATCATCTCAGCGGCACTCGGGTAGCGTTCCTCCTGCCGCTTGCGCATTGCACGCTCGGCGATGGCAACAAGTTCCGGGGGAGCATCGGGCTCCCACTGCCGTATGGAAAGAGGATTCCCTTTGATAACGCGGTCGAGAATTTCGTACGCAGTATCTCCCTCGAATGGTCGTCTGCCCGTCAGGATTTCGTAGAGAACGGCTCCGAGCGCATAGACATCGGACCGTTCATCGAGTCTCTCCAACTCGCCTCGCGCCTGCTCCGGTGGCATGTATGCCGGTGTCCCCACGACGCGGCCGCTCATTGTCTTTTCGATATCAACCTCGCGGATGAGGGAAAGATGTCGTTCGAGGTGCCGCACACTGTGATCACGTTCACCTCTCACCTTTGCAAGCCCCCAGTCGAGTACTACCGTTTCACCGAAAGGACCTATCATGACATTTTCCGGCTTGATATCGCGGTGAAGAACTCCACGGCTGTGTGCGTAGGCAATCGCATTGCAGAGGTTATAGAAGTGCGGCAAAAGCGTCAGTCTCTCGGCAAGGTCAAGGCTCTTGGCAATGGCAGAGGCGAGCGTCTCCCCTTCCACAAGCCGCATGGTGTAGTACAGTGATCCGTCAGGACGCTGACCGATTTCATAGACCGGTACTATCGAGGGATGCTCCAACTGCCCTGTCACCCGTGCTTCGCGAAGGAACCGGGAACGCACCGTACGCGAGTGGCTTTTGGGAGTCTTACCCCCCGAATCTTTATCAGGAAGAAGATGTGGCAGGATTTCCTTGAGTGCAACCGTCCGTCCGACATGGCGGTCGAATGCAAGAAGAATATGGCCGATGCCGCCGCACCCGATCTTCCGCCGTATTTCATAACGCCCGGGAGCCTCGGGGGTAACCTCCGCAGATTGCAGGGGTGTCTCCTCTTCCTCACCGTCACCGAGATCAAGGGTACGCCCCTCATCGGAGAGGACAATCCCTTTCCTCTCTGTTTCTCCCACTGGCTTTTTTCCACTCATCCCATGAATGTGGATATTCATCGTCACAGAGTAATTTTATCCGGCCATTGCCCAAGAAGCAATTTTTAGATAACCATCTGTCGAAACACCATCGTAATGTCTCCCTTCCTGCAAAGTGGTAGTGCCCCCGCGGAAGTAGAGGTTTCGACGCGAAAAAGACCTGCAAAACCCCTCGCATTCGCGTTTTCCAACACCACCAACATCCTACCTCCTTTCCTACTCATCCTGATACACTCCTCCATCTCTTCCTCCTCCACAGCAACACAGGGGTCATTTTCCCTTTGTTGTTAGAGGGGACAAATTCCCTTTGCTACCACAAACTCACGATATTTTATTGCCCTCTGCCGCAGATAGTGGTATAGTCACTTTGCAACGAGAGGTTCTGAAAAATGACTATTCTTTGTCTTCTTCACGGCTTTGCAGCAGGCGGCGCGGTGTGGGAGCCGTACCGATGTATCTTTCCCAACGCCCTGATACCGACGCTGCGCTTCACCACCGATGGAATGCCTGTTCTTCTCGAACTCACCGAGCCAACAATTTTCGTCGGCTGGTCTCTTGGCGGCATGATCGCTGTCGAAATGGCCGCGAAGCAGCCCGAGAAGGTGAAGGGACTCGTGCTCGTTTCCTCGGCTCCTTCCTTTGTCGCAAGTGATCTTTTTCCTGAGGGCAAGCCCCTCTCAGCGCTCTCCGAGATGAGGAACGGCGTAGCGAGTGGTGACCCGCGAACCATCCAGACTTTCCAGCGCCAGTTGTTCACCGCCGAAGAGATACGGCAGGGGCACCTCGCACGCTTCCGCCGCGAGATAGGACCGCTTCTCACAAATACGACAACTGCCGAACTTCTCGCCCAACTTTTGTTCCTCGAACGGTGGCGTGCCTCTCTTCCCTCTTCCACTCTGCCAGTCGCCGTCGTTCATGGAACCGGCGATGCTGTGATAGACTGTGCCGCCGTAACCGCCTGGCGCCGACTTTTCCCGCATGCCTCAGTGACAACTATTGACGGCGGACATGCCCTGCCGTTTGTCCACCCTCGTACTATCGCATCTATTATCACCTCGCTGATACCCCATGCCGAAACTCGATAAGGAAAAAATTATCCGCGGTTTTTCCCGCGCTGTCTCAACCTACGACAGTGTGGCAGCAATTCAACGCAGAAATGCACGGCAGTTGGCAACCATCATCCGGAGCCACCGTTCACACATTCCCGATCTCACACCATTCCTCGAAATCGGTGCCGGTACCGGTTTCCTCACCGATCATCTTCTCCAACTTGGTATGACCCACGGATGGGTCACTGATATTGCTCCCACAATGGTCGAGGTACTCCGGCACACTTACAAAGAGTTTCCCGACCTGACCATAGAGAGTCTCGACGGCGAACACCTTGCCCTCGGCACCCGCTTCAATGCCATCTTTTCTGCATCTACTTTCCAGTGGTTTTCCTCACTCGACACTGCTTTTTGTTCCTACTGGCGGCACCTCAACCCACGCGGCACGCTTGCCTTCTGCATGTTCGTTGACGGTACTATTCGAGAACTTCATCACGCCGCAGCGGCTGTCGGCTGCAGATATCCCGGCCACCGACTTGCCACGGAAAACGAAGTACTGACTTCTCTCATCGAAAGTGGCTTCGTCATAGAGTACTTTTCAACCATCGAAACCTCCGTTTGCTATCCAAGTGCCCGCGACTTCTTCGACACCCTCAAAAAACTCGGTTCGACCAACGCCGCAGGAACACTTCTCGAAGCGGCAGAGATGCGACGCCTCATCCGATGGTACGATGCTTTCTACCGAACAGACGATGGAGTCACGGCGACATTCCGCACCCTGTATATCGTAGCACATAAGAATAACAAGACACCGAAAGGAGGGACACATGACAATCAAGTATCGTGATCTCGGGCTCGTAAACACCCGCGAGATGTTCAAGAAAGCGATGGAGGGCAAGTATGCCGTTCCCGCCTACAACTTCAACAACATGGAGCAACTGCAAGCAATCATCCAAGCCTGTGTCGAAACTCGATCACCCGTCATTCTCCAGGTTTCGTCAGGCGCACGAAAGTATGCCAACAAGACACTTCTGCGGCACATGGCACGCGGCGCAGTCGAGTATGCCGCCGAACTCGGTGTGAACATCCCGATTGCGCTCCATCTCGATCACGGGGACACCTTCGAACTCTGCAAGGACTGTGTGGACAACGGTTTTTCGTCAGTCATGATAGATGGTTCTCACCTGCCCTACGATGAGAATGTTGCACTGACCCGTAAAGTCGTCGAGTATGCTCATCAATTCGATGTTACTGTCGAAGGTGAACTGGGGGTGCTCGCCGGCATAGAAGACGATGTCAAGGCAGAAAAATCGCATTACACCAAGCCCGAAGAGGTCGAAGACTTCGTACAGAAAACCGGTGTTGACTCGCTTGCCATCTCGATTGGTACCTCACACGGCGCTACCAAGTTCAAGCCAGAACAGTGTACTCGCACTCCCGACGGCATTCTCATCCCACCACCGCTCCGCTTCGACATCCTCGAAGAAATCGAGAAGCGGATTCCCGGTTTCCCCATCGTCCTTCACGGCTCATCATCGGTTCCTATCGAACAAGTTCGCACCATCAACCAGTATGGCGGCAAGATAGAGAACGCTGTTGGCATCCCCGAAGAGCAGCTACGCCGCGCCGCCGCATCGGCCGTTTGTAAGATAAACATTG
>Ga0129299_1001973_pt1 | contig 13672 bp, 8 predicted proteins | sample ConPoolayeCmetaG_FD_94477 | JGI IMG/M metagenome (GOLD analysis project Ga0129299, IMG submission 94477) | Hot spring microbial mat communities from California, USA to study Microbial Dark Matter (Phase II) - Cone Pool mat layer C metaG ... | reverse complement strand
CTCCTGAGGAATGACCAATAAAAATGAATGGTTCAGCTAAACCGCTATTTTTAAGCATTGTAAAAAGTTCTGAGGAAATTTGCTGACCTGTTCTTGGTTTTATATTCGATGGACTTTCACCATAACCAGCTCTGTCATAGGTGATAACTGATGTGATTTCAGCTAATTTTTCTTGAATTAAAAGCCACTCGGCTGACAGAACGCCCCAACCCGGTTCAATTACAACGGCTGGTTCACCTTCACCTAAAATTCTTACATATAAATTTTTATTTCCTGAAGAAACATACTTTCCATCAATAAAATGCATACTATACTCTATTATAATTATATTAAAAAAAAGTCATTTCAGCTTTAAGGTATTTTTTTAAACACCAGTTTGCCGAAATGACTAATTTACTAATTAATATTAAATATTTTATTTAATAATTATGAGTCTGTCAATATAAAGTTTGTTATTGAGTTCTATCTGAATGACATAATTACCAGAAGGAAATTCTTCCATAGATAACTCCATTGAATAAAAATCCGAATCAGGAATCAAATTGCCTGAAAGTAGATTTTGTCCAAGACTGTTGAGTATTCTATATCTCATCTGATTTCCTGACTGATTATTAACGTTCAACTTCATTATGCCATTGCTTGGATTCGGGAAAATTTGAAATATCCCGGACTCCCCAAATTCCTCTACACTGCTGATAAAATTGAATGGATCAGACATATCGGATACGCACCCGTTTTCATCTGTTACCTGAACAGAGTAGAAGCCTGATCTTTCCTGATGAAAATATGTGTTACCAACTGCTCCGGGAATTTTATTTCCATTGAAAAACCACTGATTACCTTTAACAACGCTTGAGTAAAGAGTTCCTTTGCTTTCAGTTATAGTTGGTTTGGGTGGTTTAGGGTTAATTTTAACAGCAACAACAATAGAGTCAACAAGATTAGATCCCGGCAATGATTGTTTTAATATGATAGAACCTGCCTCTGGGGCACCCCATTTAACTCTGATAATTCTTTCATTAGCCGAACCGATGAGTGTTCCACCTGAAATTTTCCAGCTTGTGAGTGCATCAGGGTTTGATGTAGCTTCGTAAACATATTCCATATCCTGGCATACTTCAGTATCTCCAAAGAAAGAGAGTGCATCAAAAACTTTTACATTCAAATCAACTGAATCCTTGCATCCAGAAGCATTTGTAATGATTAAACGTACTATACCTGTGCCACCTTTACCATCTATGCCCCATTTGACATTACAAAATCTTGTATTTGCAGGTCCGGTGATAGTGCCACCAAATACTACCCATTTAATAGTTACTCCTGTTCCTTGTGCAGGGGCTGTATATGTTAATGTTTTACCTGCATAGGCTTCTGTGCCGCCTGTGAAACTTGCTGTTGGCGATTGAAAGACATCAATATCAATTTCGACTGAATCAATGCAACCCTCAGGAGATGTTTGAATTAATTTTAATTTTCCTTTTCCGACTTTTTCCCAAAGAACTTTGACTTTGTCATAGTTGGGTTTGTTAATTACTGTTCCGCCAACTGCCTTCCATTCGTTAAAGTATCGAACGTCATCAATAGTTGAATACACTTCGAAACGGTCAGTACATACTTTCCTTGAACCGACTATAGTTCTTATTGGCATTGGATTAATTGTTATAGTAAGAGTAACAGAGTCTTTGCATCCTGCACTTGCAGTCTGAACTAACTTTAATAAACCAGTTTTAGCTGTACCCCATTTAACATAAACGGTATCATTATCATTGTCACCAACAATAGTACCATTTGTAACAGACCATTTATTTGAGATACCGGGTAAATCTTTAACGTAATACATTTCATTTGCGGTAGCACAAACAACATTTGCACCCAATATCTGAGGATTTGGCAATGCATAAATTGTGATATTTTCCCCGTTATCCATATTTACAACTGAAGGATTGGAGCCAATCACCCTGATTCTGTATTTTGTTCCATAAGCGGTATTTTTCGGAATTCTTGCATTTATATAGCTTGAAGTAGTTGCCGAAAGCGTTCCGATATTCACAGGGTTGGAAAAAGATCCGTTAGAATCAGACAGTTGTGCGGTGAAAATATTTCCAGCATTAAAATTCCAGAATGCGGTGAAATTGACCTGTACTATATCATCTGCACAGTATTCATCAGCAAGAGGATGGGTAAATACCGATGGCAGAATATTATTCTGACGATAGACAGTCAATCCACCTCCGCTCGTGGATATCCATTTATTTCCGCTATAATCAACAAAAATACATTTTATTGTATTATAAGGTAAAGATGAGTTACCAATATTAAAAATAGTCCATGTTGTATCAACAAAAGAACCAAATCCCATTGAAAATGTTCCAAACCAGAGAATACTTCCCTGTGGAAATAATGCAGTAATGTGATTTTCTGGTAAACTTGAATTACCAGTATTATAAACTGTAAAGGAAGTATCGTTAAAGCGAGCTAAACCGTTATTAGTTCCAACCCATTTAATATGGGTAGGAGTAAATGCAATTGATGTAATATTATTGCTCGGTAAAGCTGAATTACCTGTATTATATACTGTCCAATTTGTGCCGTCAAATTTTGCCAAACCTGAATTTGTTCCGACCCATTTATTGCCATTTCTATCAATTTTTACAAAATATACAATATCGCTTGGAATATTTGAGTTAAGGGTATTATATACAGTCCATGTTGTTTTATCAAGTTTGGCAAGACCTCCATTTTCAGTTGCAATCCACAGAACATCATTATTATCAATTGCGATATCATTAATTTTATTTTCGGGAAGACCTGAATTGTTTTTGTTGTAAACTGTAAATATAGTGTCATTATACTTACCCAAACCGAGAACCGTTCCAACCCATTTGATGTTTTTGCTATCAATGGCTGTAACATAAACATCATCTGAGGGAATTGCAGAATTTGCAACATTAAACAATGTCCATTGATTGCCAGTATATTTGGTTAATCCTTTACTTGTAGCTATCCATTTAGCTCCGAACATATCTTGAGCTATGCATCTGACAGTATTAGAATAAATACCAGAATGAGAAGGGTCGTATTTGTTCCATGTCGTTCCATCGAATTTTGATAAACTGTCTGCTGTGCCAATCCATTTTGTTCTCGATGCATCAACAACTATTGCATTAATGATATTATTTGACAATCTTGAGTTCGATGTATTATAAACTGTCCATGTGGTACCATCATAATTGGCTAATCCATTAACAGTTCCAAACCAAAATGTATTATCTTCAAAAGAAATACTTTTGACTTCATTAGATGGAATAGAAGAATTGCCAGTGTTATACACAGTCCAGTTATTGTCATCAAATGTTGCTACACCACCGAATTTAGTGCCGAACCATTTGTGACCACCGGGTTCAATAGCTATACAAAGTATAATCATATCTGGAAGGCCAGAGTTTAAGGTATTATAATTTTGCCATAAAGTCCCATCATATCTATAAACACCGTGTTGTGATGCAACCCAGATTATACTATCCTGAGCCGCAACGTCGAATACAACATTGCTCAACATAGGAGTGTTTCCTGTGTTGAAAATTGTCCAATTTGAACCATTATATCTTGCCAAACCATTGTCAGTTCCGACCCAGATATTGTTTCTACTATCCACCGCAATTGATGAGACATTATTAGATGGAATAGTTGAATTGGAAGTATTATAATTAACCCAATTTGTTCCATCAAATCTAACAAGCCCTTTTTGTTTAGTTGCTATCCACTTATAACCACTTGCATCAATTGCTAAATCATTGATAAAGTTATCGGGCAAACCTGAATTGGCTTTGTTGTAGTAAAACCATGTGTTGTTGGATTTCTGTAGCCTTGAAATCCCACCAGATTGTGTGCCAATCCAGACATTGTTTCCATCATCAGCCAATGATGTAACATACCTTCCATCAGTCAGGTTTAGCCATGGGGACATTTGTGAATGCAAGTTTTCACTATAAAAGATGAGCAAAACTGAAATTACTAAATACCAAAGCGGTTTTCTAATTAATTTCATCGAGTAACTCCTTAAAAATTAAAAATTAATAGTCAAAATAAATATATCGAACAAATATTATACCGAAATATTTTTTGTTGTAAATTTTTTAGTAAATAAAAAAGACGAAATAAACAACTATCATTGTTACTTAAGCGAAATTTAATAAAAAATTTTCCAGTAAATTTATTTTTGATGAATACTATCTTTCTGAAGTTTTCTGATATAATGAACCAATGCCCAACGGTCAGTTTCATTTAGCTTATAATTAACTGGAAACATTAAATTCTGACCGGCACTCAGGATATGAAAAATCCTTGCATCAGAAATTGAACGGGTAAAGTCTCGGGTTAAATTTGCGGGGGCGGGAAATCCCTCCTCGCCTTCTTTAAGTTGAACCTTTGTGATTATTACTCCTTTGCCCTTTCCATCATGATTATGGCAGGGGACGCAGAATGTTTCAAAGCGATTTTTCCCTCTTGCAATAACCTTTTCAGTTGGCTCGAGTGGGTTTTTGTTTTGAACCTCAGCTTCTTCATATTCAAGGTCAGTTAGATGATATTTTGAGCCAAATTTTGGTATTGTATTATCAATTGGATTTCTGAATGAAGAGCTATCAGGAAAAAAGCTGCTTTCTTTTTGTGGCAAAGGCTTAATCTGATTGTCCATATCTGCAATTATTTCAAACGGTTGGAATTCCCTGTAAATTTTTATTACTCCCAATTGTAAAATTATTCCTACAATCAGTAAAAGAACTGATAAAATCATTAATATCCATTTGAAAATTGATTTATTCATAATTTTTGTGAACTATAATTTTTTGCTCGTCCATAAATTCAAGAAGATATCTACGGAAAAAATCATCGTTGACTGCTTCTGCATCAACTTTTAGAATTGATTTACCTTCTGATATCAATTTTTTTATTTCCTCCTCAATTTCAGGTCTAATTACTCTTGGTTTTGAAATTAGCAAGAAAAACAGAAGAATTGAAAGCACTGATAAAAATACCATAAATTCAAAAGTAATTGGTATTGATATCAATAGACTGAAAAAAGGCTTTCCAGAAAGATTCAAAGGATAATCAACGCCAGAAGTCCAGAATTGAAAAAATAGTGCAAGTGCAATTGCTAACATTCCTGCAATTAAAGCTATAAATGGCAAAATTCTGCTTCTGTTATCTAAATGAAAATCACTGTTAATTCTCATTGGTGAATAATATTCATGATTGAAATTTCTTTTTGAAAATATTTTATTGTAGAAGAATTCAAAATCTTCGAAATCATGAAATACAACAAATAATATCTTATTCATATTTTTTCTTTATTATATTAAATTTCGATAAGTCATATATTGAAAAAATCGGAAAATACCTAAAAAAAATCAGGAACAATGTCATAAATAATCCAAAACTTCCGATTAATATCGAAATCTCGGTAAAAGTTGGAAAATAGATGTTCTGGTTCGAACTGAGATAATCCTTTGCAAGGTTTGGAACGATAATTGAATATCTTTCGAGCCACATCCCTATTAAAACCAGAATTGAGACTAACAAGGATAATGAAATATTCCTTCGAATTTTTCTAAACCATAATAATTGTGGAATAATAATATTCAATAATAACATTATCCAGAAAACAAACCTATAATCACCTGTCATTCTGTAGATTAGTGATTGATTCTCGAATGAATTAGCTCCATAAAAGACAAAAAAGAATTCTGTCAGATATGAATAAGCCAGCATAAGCCCTGAAACAAGCATTAATTTGTTCACTTTTTCCATAACATCAACAGAAATAATATCTTCTAATTTGAATAGAAGCCTGCAAATAGCCAACAATACTATCAAAGAGGCACATCCCGAAAATATTGCTCCCGCTACAAAATATGGTGGCATTATAGTTGTATGCCAGCCGGGAACCAAGCTCACAGCAAAATCAAATGACACAATCGAATGGACTGAAAGAACAAGCGGGGTTATCAGCCCTGCAATAACCAGATAAGTTGCTCTATAATTGTTCCACTGTTTTGAACTTCCCAGCCAGAAAGCACTGAAAAAATTATACACTTTACGAAGAAATACTGATTTTACTTTTTGAGATAATATCGCTAAATCAGGAATTAAACCTATATATAAAAAAATCAGGGAGGATATTAGATATATTAATATTGCAAAAACATCCCACATCAAAGGTGATTTAAAATTAACCCAAACACCCGATTGAATAGGAAAAGGCAAAACCCAGAAAATTGTCAGCCATGGCCTTCCGGTATGAAAAACAGGATAGATAATTGCTGTAAAAAGAGCAAATATTGTCATCGCTTCCGCTATCCTATGAATTCCGGCTCTCCAATGTTGCCTGAAAAGGAATAAAATAGCCGAAATCAATGACCCGGCATGACTTATTCCTATCCAGAAAACAAAATTTGTTATGTCCAATGCCCATGGAATTGAATTATTTATACCCCAGAGCTTCAAACCTTTGCTTGTGGTAAGATAGACACCTACAACCGCAAATAGCGTGATGATGATTGATAGAGATAGTAAAAATTTAAAAATACCTGAAGATTTATAGTCTAATGATTTCTTGACAATATCTGTCAAGTCATTAATGCTATGTGATTTTGGATTATTTTGATTATCGTCAGGCATTTTTTGTTTCTTTCCTTTCCTTTCTTACATAAGCTATTGAAGGTTTTGTATTAAGAAATTCAAGTTTATGAAATATATCTTTCTCCTTCATTAATTTTGATATTTTACTTGTTTCATCATTCAAATCCCCAAATATAATTGCTTCCGATGGACAGGCTTCCTGACAGGCAGTTTTAATATTACCATCGGGTATATATTTTAAACCTTTGTTTTTTGAATTAATCCTTTGATGATTAATTCTATGAACACAGAAAGTGCATTTCTCCGCAATACCTCGCATCCTGACCGTTATTTCTGGGTTCAACATATTTTCCAGAGGTGCGTGAATATATTCATAGTAGTTCTCATAATTAAATTTTCTCACGTTATAGGGACAATTGACCATGCAGAACCTTGCTCCGATACAACGGTTATAAGTCATTTCATTAATTCCTTCTGGACTATGGCTTGTTGCACCGACCGGACAAACACTCTCGCAAGGTGCATTTTCACAGTGTTGGCAAAGCATTGGTTCGAAATAAATATCACCAAAATCTTTTCCTTCATATCTGTCAATTTTAATCCAATGCATTATCCGACCTTTTTGAACCTCATTTTTCCCGACAATAGGAATATTATTTTCAAACTGACAGGAAATCACACAGGAATTACAACCAATGCATCTTGATAAATCAATCAACATACCCCATTTTTGTCCCTTGTATTCATACCCAGGATAAATTGAATTTTTCCGGACTAATGTCTTATCTACCAGATCATCATTTGCTTTAAATTGAGTCTGTGACATCGCAAACTTAATCTTTTTGTTTGTTTTTTCTAATTTGATGGGTATTAGAGTTAATGTTGTTTCATTTTCGCTGATGTAATTTAAAATAAAGGGATTTACACCGTAAATAACATCAGAATTTTTAATTTTTCTACCAAAACCTGATGAAATTACAATCGTTCTCTCGGCTATACCATTCAAAATAAAAACAGGAATTTCAATTTGGCTATCACCTGAAACCAGCCTAACAATCTCTCCGTTTGTAATATCATATTTTGTAGCTAATGCTGTTGAAATATATCCCGCATTTTCCCATGTAATTTTGCTGATTGGCTCAGGTAACTCCAATAAATAGGGATTATTAGGCTCATAATCATCATAAAAGGTATAAGATGGTATTATCTTCAAATAAATATAAGATTTTGGATTGTTAATACCTATTGATATACCATTTGAAGTATCCCTGTTCAGTTTTATCTTGTTTTGTGAATTATTTATTTTCTCTCCAGTAAAATAGCCCTGCCTAAGGGCAACATCCCAGTCATTCCAATTTTTTATTTTCTCTTTATAAAATTCTCTAATGTAATCATAGTAAGTATCAAAATTTTCAATATTATCTTCAAAACTTTGATAAAGTTTTAGAAGAAATTCCTCAGATGATATAGATTCTTTATTTAATGGCTTAATTACAGGTTGAATTATTGAATAACTCCCATCATAAAAAATAACGTCTCCCCATTTTTCTAAATAATGAGATGCAGGCAGTTTTAATCCTGCTCTTTGATAAGTCTCATCTGGATATAAGGAAAGAGAAATAAAATCCTGTGGTTTTATTTTTGCTAAAGAATTTTTTAAATTTTGGTAACAAGAATAAAAAGGATTAGTTTCAAGAAAAATTATAGTGCAATTATTTTGAGCCATATACTTACCCGACAGAATTTCTCTCTCTTCATCGGTATAAGATTGGCTGAAAGGAATCAAATTATTGGGATCATAAATTTTGTTAGTTCCAATGTTTCCTAATTCGTAATTGATCAACATTATAATTTCCGCTATCTCATCGGGTATATTATCTCCGGGAACTATCACAGATTTTTCACCGAATCTAATCAATGAATCGACAATATCTTTAGCAAAGCTATCATATTTTTTTATATTATTTAATTTAAGATATTCCTCCTTTAAAAAGTTCTTTTTGTCTGAATATTGGTAATAAATATTCAAAATAAAATCTAATAATTCATCTGCAGGGACAGAATATCTTCTATCAGAATAAATACCAGTCAAAGTAAGGTTAGATTCAATGCTGATAAAAGGGTTTCCCAAATTTTTATTAGTCAGTTTTTTTGCAAATATCGGTGATAATTTATGTGTCCCGAGAATATCTGCTTCAACAGTAAGCACAAAATCAGCTTTGTCAAAATCCGGCAAAAATTCAGCATCTATATCAAAAAGCTTTCTGTTAACACTTGAAATTATGGACTTAAACGGTGAATATCTGACAAAGTGAATGGATTTATTTATCTCTTTTATCCTCTGAATCAAATTTTGAAAAGATGGAGAACAATTTTCATTAATAAAAACAACAATCTGTTTGCCGGAAGATATATCTTGCAGAATTTTATCAAAAATAAACTTTGTGGACTCTTCAATTGTTTTTCTTGAAAGATTGATTTCAGGTTGGAAAAATCTTTCTGGATTGTATAAGGAATACAATGAACCTTGAATTAATGGATTCACTACCCCAAAAGTCGCTTTGTGGTCAGAATTTCCATCTATCTTAACGGGTTTACCATCTACAGTTTTTATAGTAATACCATAGGCACAATTTTTTAACTGGAAAGCAGAATTAAAATATACAGGGTTACCGGGTTTTGAGAACTCTGAAGGATTGACAGCTGGAACTATTTTATGCTCGGGCCTCTGGCAGCTTGCCGATAATAAAGCAAGTGAAGAACTGATGTAAGATAAAAAGTCTCTTCTTTTCATAAATTTAGTAATGACATGCTGAGCAATTTTCGTTAGCCCTCGAAAAAACACGTGGGCTTACAATATCACTAATATATTCACCTTCATAATAATCAGATAGCCACATTCCAAACGAAGGGTTTACAACTGAATAATATCTTTTTTTGTATGAATTCAGAGAATCCATATTGATGTCGGCAGTAAAAATTCCAGATATTTCCCTTGCAGGAACAACATATTTTTCGGGGTATCTATGGCAATCAATACACCAAGACATTGTTATCGTTCTAAATTGAAATATTTTCTCCATTTTTTCAACTTCACCATGACAGGTTGAGCAGTCAATCAATGAATTAATATGAACTTTATGATTGAATTTGGTAAAATCAGGAACCCTATAAACCCTGTTCCAGACTATAGGTCTAAGAGAATCAAAACTAACATTCAATGGCTTAATCAATTCTGATGAATTTTTGAGAGCAACATGGCAAACCATACAGGAATAGGTTGTCGGAATTTCCGAAAATTCTGAATTTTCTGCACTTGAATGACAGAAAAGGCATTTCATTCCAAAGTCTCCTGAATGAACCTTGTGAGAAAATTGAATTGGTTGAGCAGGCATAAACCCGGTATTTTTTATCACATAGTCATAGAGTAAATAAATCGCTGCAATAGTTACAATTATCCAGACCAACCAAAAAATAACGTTTTTATTTTTGACCGACTTTAAATCAGTCATAAATTAACTACCTTTATTTTCAATCAAGTAGCAATTTAGCAAAATTCAACAATATATCTGATTAATTAGAAATAAATAAACAGTTAAGTTTATAAATTGTAATCAAATGTTGATGTTTTGAAGGACCTTTTCAATGACAGATAATCCTTCTTCCAATTGATACTCTGTGATATTCAGAGCTGGTCTGAACCTGATTGATTTTGTTCCGCAACCCAAAATAAGCAAACCTTCGTTAAGACATAAATCCTTAAAAGTATTTCTTATTTTTGAATCGGGCATATCAAACGCACAAAGCAATCCTCTGCCTCTTGAATTAGAAATTAAATTAGGATATTTTTTTTCAAATTCCAATAGTCTGGAAATCAGATATTTTCCCTGTTGCCTGACATTCTCCAGAAGATTGTCTTCCTCAATAATTTCGAGATATTTTGTTGCTCTGACCATATCAGTCAGATTTCCACCCCATGTTGAATTAATTCTTGAAGATTCCTTGAATACATTATTCTGGACTTCATCAACTTTTTCTCCAACAAGGATTCCACAAACCTGAAGTTTCTTACCAAAAGTAAGAATATCTGGTTTAACATTCATTTGTTCGTGAACCCACATGGTTCCTGTAATACCTCCGCCTGTCTGGATTTCATCAAATATCAGGAGAGCTTCGTTTTCATCGGCAAGTATCCTTAGCTTCTGAAGAAATTCATCCCTGAAGTGATTGTCTCCGCCCTCGCACTGAATAGGCTCAATAATTATAGCAGCAATTTCATCTTTGTGCAAAGCAAATGCTTTCTTTATTTCTTCCACTGCCTGATTTTCAACTTTAATAGTTTCTTCGATATTTTCTGGACTTAAAGGAAAAGTCAATTTGGGATTAATGATTCTTTCCCATTGGAACTTTGGATAGAATTTCACTTTGTTTGGATCTGTATTTGTAAGAGACATAGTATAACCCGAACGCCCATGAAAAGCCTCTTTGAAATAAATTATCCTGTAACCTTTTTCTTCTGAATAACCTTTTTCAAAATTCTTTCGGATTTTCCAGTCAAAAGCCACCTTTAATGCATTCTCCACTGCTAAGGCTCCACCCTCAATCATAAACAGATACTTAAAGTGTTCGGGGACAGCTGTTTTAAATAGAGTCTTAACAAATGTAGCCATTTCAACCGAATATAAATCAGAATTCGAAGGTTTATTCAGAGATATTTTGCCGATGTATTCAATAAAGGCTGGATCAAGCATCTTTGGATGATTAAAACCCAGAGGCACTGAAGCAAAACATGTGAAGAAATCCAAAAATTTTTTCCCTGAGATTTTATCATAATAATAAAAACCCTGCGATCGCTCGTAATCAGGCACGAAATTAAAACCATCGATAAGCATGTGTTTACTTAATTCACAAAAAACTTCCCTTTCATTAACGTAGTATTTTGGTTTATATGCAGATTTTTCTTGTATTGTGTCGTTTTTCATTTTAGTCTCCCTGATAAAATTTAAAAAAAGAAATAATTAATGCAGCTAAGAGAATCTAAGCCTGATGCAATTAATGGGAGACCGGGAAGGCAGTAAAAAAAAGAAAAGTCAGAAGTGATTGTCGAATATTCAAACAGGTAATAAAAGCAGAACCTCGGATGGTTCCACCCGTTTTAAGTATTGAGGACGGTATTAAAGTTTTACTTCTCACACATGCAAATTACAAAAATTTGCTCAAAAAATGAATTAAAGAAAATTAATAATTTGTAGTTAAATTTACTACAAAATTTCAAGCTAAACTACTACATAAAATTCAATTAAAATGTTATATTTTGCAAGCAATCAAAATTATATATTCGTTTTGTGAAAAAATAATAATTTTAAAATTTATAATATTTAATAAAAATTTTATTCGTATTTTAAATTTGAAAAAAACTAAACAATAAGATTAAATTATCATTAGGAGATAATATTAATGGCAAAATCATTTTATTCCCAGCAAAGAGGAAAGTCTGTTAAAAAGCTCTCAGCACAACATGTTGTTGTTATGGTTGTTCTGGTTGTTTCCTTGTTTTTCCTGTTTCAAAACTTTGTGATTCCATGGGGAACTGCTCAGTTTGTTGTTCCTTTATTCCAGCCAAGTGGAGATAAATTAGAAAAAATTGGATTTGTTCAGTTCAAAGGACTCGTTTGGGCTTCAACACCAAAAGAAAAAGCTGAAGAACTTCTTAAAAGAGGTAGAATCGAAATATCAAAAGAATGGATTGATAAAGAATTCATATTTGACTTCACTTTTGAAAAAAGAACCGAAAAAATACACGGCTATGTTAAAGGCTCTCAGGAATTTTATGCTAAATCTGAGGTTTTAGGGGAACATCCAATTATCCTTGAACCTTGGGTCGGATTCTGGATTTTAGCACTGGTTTTAGCAGTATTCATTTCTGCAATTTTAACTATGATTATGCCAACAAACTTTGGATTTATGGCAGTTCTCTTTGATAGACAAATTGACAATACAATGGCTAAGATAAGACTTCAGACTGGTTTTTCCGATGAAATCGTTGAAATTCTTACTATGCCTGATGATAAGCTGTTGGAAAAAGATAGAAATGATATTGAACGAGCTTACAGAATTATTTGGGATAGAACCATTTCTGAGGAATTAGCATCTCCAAAACAAGGCTTTCAATTCGACGAAATCTTTGATGACAATACAGATGTTGTTATGTTTCGTAACGATGCCCTTTACGGTAGAATCAAAGAATATTTCTCTGATTTTGTCTTGAAAGAAATCGAAGATACAAAAGACGGACTACTCTGGCGAAGAAATCACCTCAAAATCTTCAAAGGTCTCAGACTTTATATGGCTCATCACTTCACTGAAAAATATTCTAATAACGTTACAGGTCTCGCTTATGGTGGTGCAGCATTCCTTATCGTAGCTGTCGGTATTAGAGGTTTGAAATTCATTCCTGCTACGAAGCCTTCTTTCATTCTTTTAGCTATTTTCCTTGAGTTTACGATGCTTTCGCTCCTCGCCATCACTCTTATTTATACTGAAGAAGAGGAAAGAATGGACAAAATGCTCAAGAAGATGGAAGATGCAAACCGTAGCCAGCTCGAAACACTTAGAGGACAGCAATATGACATTCATCAACTTGCAAATGTGTTAGTTGGTCAATCTGCTGAAATTATCAAAACAAGAGTTGAAAGAGCAATAGCTGACTATATGACAAGTGATGACAATATCAAGAAAGTTGTTGCCGAGGAGATTAGCCAGAAGATTCTTATTGGTTTGCGTGAATCTTTCAGCGAATCAGCCTCGAGCAAAGATACATTCAGAAGAAAATAGTTTTCATAAGACCTCTTATATTAGTTAAATTAATTGATTGAGTTGATACTTGAAACCCTATGAGAAATCATAGGGTTTCTTTTTTTATACTAATTCAGAAAATTCAACACTTCAAAGCAATATTCAATAAATCCATTCCAAATGTGTCATAACTTTTGATATCTTTTGAAACTTTTTGGCTTTTTATTGTTATTGATTT
>Ga0129299_1001972_pt1 | contig 13685 bp, 16 predicted proteins | sample ConPoolayeCmetaG_FD_94477 | JGI IMG/M metagenome (GOLD analysis project Ga0129299, IMG submission 94477) | Hot spring microbial mat communities from California, USA to study Microbial Dark Matter (Phase II) - Cone Pool mat layer C metaG ... | reverse complement strand
TTCAGCGTCCGACGACCCGCCTGACCCACGTGCCGCCCCAACGGCACCGACCCGTCCTCCTCCCCGCTGTCCTCCGCCAGCGGCACCAGCAGACTGTAGCTGGCCAGGTGCTTGCCGTCCGCAGATCGCTCCATCGTCCCCACCTCCGCCTGCATCGTGTACGCCAGAACCCAGCCGATCCCCGGCAGCGTCCGCCAACGCTCCGCCTGCACGTTACGCTTCACCTGCTCTTGGCCAGACCACGCGCCTTGCGCCACGCCGGTAACTCCCGAGCCGATCGGCCACCCCTTGGCCCGGTACTGCGGATATCTCACGTGCTGCCTGTGTTTGGTGAAGTACCGGACGTTCCGGGCCAGGATACGCCGCTGATGCTCCGGGCCGTCGGCCTGCTGCGGTGGAGCCAAACGCTGCGATTGCTCCGAGGCGTGGAACCAATCGATGATCCGCACGATCACCCCGAAGAAGGATGTCAGCAGCGGGTCGATCCAGTTGCTCCCGTCGCAGATGGCCAGGATTTGCAGAGCCTGCCGCACCCCCCGACGTTCGGCCTCCACCCGCACCATCGGCCCGAAGGCCGCCGCGTCCCGCATCGTGGCCACCGTGGTCGTCACCAATCGCTGGGGGTCCTGCTCCTGGCCATCCCCAGGAATGTAGCTGCTGATCGTGCAGACCTTGTCCTCCTTCCAGCGACCGGTGGCGGCCTGCTGCTCTGACGCTTCCGCTTCGCCGCAGCAGGCCTCCTGCGTCTGAGAAACCCCCGCCTCGGCCCCGGACCGACTGCCGGTTGCCATACCCGCCGGCTTGCAAGTTGGCCCCGGGCCGCTATATTGTTTTGGCGTTCAGCACAGCCGGGTAGGTAGCTCAGTTGGTAGAGCAATGGACTGAAAATCCATGTGTCGCCGGTTCGACTCCGGCCCTACCCATTGCAGAATCTCCCGCAGAAACCGTGGGTTTTTCAGGGTTTTTCCCACCTTTCGCCTCAACAGCAGCGCTCGCCTCAGTTTGGCCATTGTAAGCCATGTCTTGCCATGTTTTGCCAACCAACAGTGCATGCCGCCGTGCATGGTGCACCGCAACATCCCGCAACGGTTTATCAGGTGTCCGTTCGCCACCACCATCGGTACCCGTGGCGGCCAAGGATGTCCCTTCACCTTCAGCGCCAGGCGCGGCCGCAGGCCGAGCCGCCTTCCTCGTCCACGTCGTCGTAGCAGACGAAGCTGGCCGTCTGCCGCCCGGCCGTGTCGTAGGCCGTCTTGCGGAACAGGCCGTTGGGGTCTTTGGCCTTGATCTGCCGGCCGCGACTGTCGTACCAGAAGTGGCTCGTGAGCGTGTGGCCCACGATGCCGGAGGAGTCCACCTCGTACTGGACGGTCACGGCCGGATGCTCGATCCTCACGATCGTCCCGGCCCCCAGGTACGTGTACAGCCCGTACCTGGTGTTGCCGTTGGCGTCGGCCGCGATGTTGTCCAGACGGCTGAGCATGCTGCCCACTCCGCTTGCGGGATAGTTGAAGTATACCACCCGCCGGGTGCTTCCGCCAGGGTAAGTCACCGAAGAAAGCCGCACGAATCGGGCATCAGAGCCCGACGCCCCATCCGCGTAGGCGTACTCCACGGCCGGCGTGCCCCCGCCGACCGCTCCCGTGTGGGCCTGCTCGCTCATGGTCAGCCGGCCCCACTTGCCGCCGTTGGCCCCGCCATCGGCGTAGGTGTTCTTCACCTCGTTGACCACGTTCCCGCCCGTGGCCGCGTCGTAGCTGGTGACGTGCGTCACCCGGCCCTGAACCCTGAACCCTGAACCCTGAACGCTGAACCCCCAACCCTCCTTCCTTCCCACGAATTGCCAAGCCCCCACCTGTCATCGTATCTGTACGCGGGACATGACCAGAACATACCCGCAGCCGCAACGCCGGGGCTTTTGCCGCTGGCTCTTTGCCCGCATGCACGCCCGTGGCTATCCCGGCCGATACGAGCGATTCATCGAGCCGCACAAACGCCACCTGCTGGGAGCGCTGGCCGGGACCGTGCTGGAGATCGGGCCCGGCAACGGCGCCAACCTGCGGTTCTTCCACTCCGGCGTCCGGTGGATCGGGCTCGAGCCGAATGTCCACATGCTCCGCTACCTCAAAGAGGAGGCAAGCCGTCTGGGCATCAATGCCGAAATCCGCGCCGGTCTGGCCGAACGCATCGACCTGCCCGATGCCAGCGTCGACGCCGTCGTCAGCACCATGGTCCTGTGCTCCGTGGACGATGTGGCGCGGACACTGGCCCAGATCCAGCGCGTGCTGCGGCCAGGCGGACGCTTCGTCTTCATCGAACACATCGCCGCCCCTCGCGGTACACCGCTGCGCCGAATTCAGCGCATGATCCGGCCAATCTGGCGCTGCCTTGGCGACAACTGCCACCCCGACCGCGAAACCGACCGGGCCATCGAAGCGGCCGGTTTCGCTCAACTCGACTACCAGCGAGTGGTCGCTCCGCTGCCACTGGCCTCGATCCAGATCATCGGTAAAGCGCAGCGCTAGTCTATTGCATAAGCTATTCCATTCAATGATCTTACGTTCTCTACAGAGATTCTCAGACTTTACCTATAGGAATTATATGCTATTATTGACAGACACCTGGCCCGCCGGTACACTGCTCGCTTCTGCAACCGGCCACGGAAAGGTCTTCATGCTCACTTTACGTTGTGTCATTCTGCTGATGACTGTCGCTCTTCTTGCCGGATGCGGCCGCGATGACTCACGAACAGGCGCCGCACTGCGCGAGGTGCGCATCGGCTACTTCGCCAACCTCTCCCACGCCCAGGGGCTGCTCGGCGTCGACTCCGGCGAGTTTGCGGCGGCCGTGGCGCCGGCCCAGCTCAAGACGCGCATCTTCAACGCCGGACCATCCCTCATCGAGGCTCTGTATGCCGGCGAGATCGACATCGGCTACGTCGGACCCGGACCGGCCATCAATGGCTTCGTCCGCAGCCGCGGCCAGGCCCTGCGCATCATCGCTGGGGCGTCGGCCAACGGCGTGCTGATCGTTGCCCGCAAGGACTCCGGCATCGCGACACTGGATGACCTGCGCGGCCGGAAGATCGCCACCCCCCAGCGCCGCAATACGCAGGACATCTCGGCCCTGCACTATGTGCTGAAAGTGCTGAGGCAACCCAAGGCCGACAACGTCGTGGCCATCCCCAACGCCGAGCAGAGCGGTCTGATGCGCCAGGGCCAGATCGACGCGGCCTGGGTTCCTGAGCCGTGGGCGTCGCGGCTGGTGGTCGAGGCGGGGGCGAGCATCATTGCTCACGAGAAGGACCTGTGGCCCGATGGCGAATTTGCCCTGGCCGTGGTGGTCGTCTCGTCTCGGTTTCTTCGCGAGCAGCCGCAGGTTGTCGAGAAGCTCCTGGCGGCCCATCGCACGTGGACGGCGCGGCTGAGCGAAGATGCGACGGCGTATGTGGGGCAATTGGGCCAGGCGCTGTTTCGGCTCACCGGCAACCAGTTGCCGCCCGGCGTTCTCGAGCAGGCGGTGCGAAACGTGAAGTTCACCGATGAACCGCTGGAACAGACCCTGCGCATGATGGCCCAGTGGAGTGTGGATGTGGGATTTGAGAAAGAGGTGCCGGCGCTGGATGGGCTGGTCGATCTGACCATCCTGCGCAGGCTCCAGGGAGGCGCCCGATGAGCGCGACCGACTCCGCCAGCCGACTGGCGCCGCCCGCGGCCCGACCGGCCGTCGGCCACCTGAGCCTTCGCCACATCACCAAGCGCTTCGAGAGCAACGGCACCATCGCCGTGCTCGACGATGTCGACATCGACGTGAAGAGCGGCGAGTTCGTCGTGGTCGTGGGACCCAGCGGCTGCGGCAAGACCACGCTGCTGAACATCGCGGCCGGAATGGTGCCGCCCGACCAGGGCCAGGTGCTGCTGGACGGCCGGCCCATCGACGGACCGGGGCCTGATCGAGCCGTCGTGTTTCAGGACCACGGGCTGTTCCCGTGGCTCAACGTGTCGCAGAACATCAGTTTCGGCCTGCGCATGGCCGGCGCGACGCGCGCCCAGCGCGATGCGCGCGTGGAGGAGGCGCTGCGGATGGTCCACCTCGTCGGCAGTGCCCGCAAGCTTGTTCACGAACTTTCCGGCGGCATGCGCCAGCGCGTCGCCATCGCCAGGGCGCTGGTGATGGATCCGGCCGTGCTGCTGATGGATGAGCCGTTCGCGGCGCTGGATGCCCAGAACCGCACGCTGCTGCACCAGCAGCTTCAGGAACTCTGGCTCCAGACGCGCAAGACCATCCTGTTCGTCACCCACTCCGTGGGAGAGGCCGTGCGGCTGGCCGACCGCATCATCGTCATGAGCGCGCATCCGGGGCGCATCCGCCGCGAAATACCCGTCGACCTGCCGCACCCGCGCCTGCTGGATTCGCCGGCCATGAACGAACTGGTCCACCTGGTGCGCAAGGAAATCGAGGAAGAGGTCAACCGTGTTCACGCTGCCCAGTCGGCCGAGGATTTCTGGAAGCCTCAGACGCCTGCTCCTGTGGGCGACCATACTGTTGGCATGGGAGATGGCATATAGGCTGGTCGGCTGGCCGGAATACGTCTTTCCCGCGCCCGGTCACGTCATTCGCTCGCTTGTGGAGATGATGGACGTATCGGTGTTCACGGGCGGCCGACCGCTGCTGATCGGCCCGGCGGTGAGCATCGCCAGGCTGATTGTCGGCTTCGCCATCAGCATCGCCCTGGGAGGGATACTGGGGCTGCTGATTTGGCGGTGGGAGGAGCTGGACAAGCTGCTGGGACCGCTGTTCCTGGGGCTACAGACGCTGCCCAGCGTGTGCTGGGTGCCGCTGGCCATCCTTACCATGGGCCTCAACGAGCGGGGCATCCTGTTCGTGCTGGTGATGGGCAGCTTTTTCGCCATCGCCATCGCCCTGCGCGACGGGTTGAGGACCATCCCGCCCATCTACCGTCAGGCGGGGCTGATGCTGGGAGCCAAAGGCTGGCGCATGTACCGCTATGTGCTCCTGCCGGCCAGCCTGCCTGCAATGGTCGGAGCGCTGCGCCAGGGTTTCTCCTTCGCCTGGCGCTCGCTCATGGGTGGGGAACTGTTCTTCACGGCCGTCAAGTACCACGGCCTGGGCTATCTGCTGCACCTCGGCCGCGAGGATGTCGATGCCGCGCGGGTGGTGGCCGTGATGGTGGTGATGGTGGTGATCGGCATGGCCGCCGACCGCTGGGCTTTCGGCGTGCTCCAGCAGCGGGTGCAGGCGCGGTTCGGGCTTGGGTGAAGCTGGCCGCAAGGGCGGGGATGGTCTGAGGGCCCGAAGCTGGCGGCCCGGGGGGTGTGATAGTTTCTGCGTCGGATGGAGCCAAACTGGCCGTGGCACACGCTGAAGTGCAGACGCAAGCCACCCGTCCGCAGGAGTCGGGGGCACGGGCGAGGGAGCCCGTGTTACGGTGGAGGGCGCTACGTCGTTGGGCAGGGGCGAGACGCGCGAGGACGCCCGTGCTACGTTGTGCGCCGGCGTGATTCCGGGCCGCAGGCCGCATAAACTGCCACGCGCCCGGTAGAATCAGGTCTGAGGCGGAGGCGCTGGACGTGGCGGGGGCAGGCGGCTACAATGGGCTAGTTGAGATTCAGTCTCAGGAAGTGCCGGGCACCCACGCCCGCGGAGAAACCCTGTATGCCGACAGAAACCGCTGAAATCCACGAGCTGGCCAACCGCGAGTACCGCTGGGGCTTCGTCACCGACATCGAGGCCGATTCCGCGCCGCCTGGCCTTAACGAGGAGATCGTACGTTTCATCTCGGCCAAGAAGGATGAGCCCGACTGGCTGCTGGAATGGCGGCTGAAGGCTTACCGGCACTGGCTGACGATGACCGAGCCCACATGGGCCAAGGTGGAGCATCCGCCGATCGACTATCAGTCGATCATCTACTATTCGGCCCCCAGAAGCGCCAAGAAGCTGCGCAGCCTCGACGAGCTGGATCCGGAAATCAGGCGGACGTACGACCGGCTGGGGATTCCGCTGGAAGAGCAGAAAATCCTCGCCGGCGTCGAACAGGAAGGCCACACACCGGTGGCCGTCGATGCGGTGTTTGACAGCGTTTCGGTGGGCACAACGTTCCGCAAGGCACTGGCCGAGAAGGGCATCATCTTCTGTTCGTTCTCCGAGGCTGTGCAGGAGCATCCCGACCTGGTGCGCAAGTATCTGGGCTCGGTCGTGCCCTATTCCGACAACTTCTACGCCACGCTGAACTCGGCCGTCTTCAGCGACGGCTCCTTCTGTTACGTGCCCAAAGGCGTGCGCTGCCCGATGGAGCTGAGCACTTATTTCCGCATCAACGCGCGGAGCACCGGCCAGTTCGAGCGGACGCTCATCATTGCCGACGAGGGCGCCTACGTGAGCTATCTGGAAGGCTGCACGGCGCCGATGCGCGATGAGAACCAGCTTCACGCCGCCGTGGTGGAGCTGGTAGCGCTGGATAACGCCACCATCAAGTACTCCACGGTGCAGAACTGGTACCCCGGCGATCCCAGGACCGGCAAAGGCGGCATCTACAACTTCGTGACCAAGCGCGGAGCGTGCCGCGGCGTCAACTCCAAGATTTCCTGGACCCAGGTGGAGACCGGCTCGGCCATCACCTGGAAGTATCCGAGCTGCATCCTCCAGGGCGACAACTCTGTCGGCGAGTTCTACTCTGTGGCGCTGACCAATCATTTCCAGCAGGCCGACACCGGCACGAAGATGATCCACATCGGCAGGAACACGAAGAGCACGATCGTGAGCAAGGGCATCTCGGCCGGCTTTGGGCAGAACACGTACCGCGGACTGGTCAAGATACTGAAAGGCGCGAGCAACTCGCGCAACTACACGCAGTGCGACTCGCTGCTGCTGGGCGACAAATGCGGCGCGCACACGACGCCGTACATCGAGGTGCGCAACACGAGCAGCCGGGTGGAACACGAGGCATCGACCAGCAAGATCGGCGAGGACCAGCTCTTCTACTGCAAGAGCCGGGGGATTTCGCTGGAGGATGCGGTGAACATGATCGTCAACGGCTTCTGCAAGGAAGTCTTCCGCGAGCTGCCGATGGAGTTCGCGGTGGAGGCCCAGAAGCTGCTGGGGGTGAGTCTGGAGGGGAGTGTGGGGTGATGTTAAGCTCGTGCCATGGCCTATCGCGTCGTGCTCACCGAGCTGGCGAGCGACGAATTGCTGCGGATTCACGTGTTTGAGCGCCGACGTATCATCGACCAGTCGGAATCACAGTTGTCCCAGAGGCCGGAAGAACCAGCCCGGCACCGGAAGAAGCTTGGCACGATCCCTGCCAGCTTCGAATACGTACCACCGCTATGGGAACTGCGGATCGGCGAGTTCCGGGTTTTCTACGACGCGGACGTCAACGAACAGACCGTATACATCCGCGCGGTCCGCAGGAAACGGTCGGGCCAAACGACGGAGGATGTGATCAATGAGTGATCGACCGATGAAACAACTCGCAGTTGAGGATCTCGCGCCCGACGCTCATCACCTCATCGACCAGATGCGGCGCAATCGCATACTCTTGACACGCAAGGGCAAGCCCTTTGCGCTCGTCGTGACGATCGAGCATTTGGGCGACAACTATGATGCCGAGGATTTCGATTACATGACGGATCCGGAGTTCTGGAAGATGATTCAGGAGCGGCGACGCGAGACGAAGTACCTGACTCTCGAAGAGGTCAAGGCCCGGCTCGAAGCTGATGAGGCTGCAGAGCGGGCGTCCAGGAAGACCCGCTCGAAACATCCAGTTCAGAAAGGATAGCGCGCAGCCAATGCCCCTGCTTGAAATCAAGAACCGTCACGCCCGAGTCGCCGCTGCCGGCGGACGCCACATTCTTAAGGGCGTCGATGGTGAGTCGCGTAACAGGAAATGCCTGGGCGATGGAGTTACCGCCGACTTCGAGTACGTGCCCCCGCTCTGGGAGCTGCGAGTCGGCGAATTTCGAGCGTTCTACGAGATCGACGCGAGCGATGCGTTAGTGTATGTGCATGCGGTGCGGCGAAAGCCGCCGGGATTGATGACGGCGGAGGTGCTCAATGAAAACGGTTGATGTTGCTCAACTGCCCGCGAACGTCGTAGAGCTTCTCCGGGCTGGACCTCGCGAAAGGATCTTGTTGACGAAGGGTGGAAGACCCTATGCGATCCTTTCTGACGCGAGTCATCTGGATGAAGAGGACATCGGCTACATCTCCGATCCCGCGTTCTGGACAATGATTGCCGAGCGGCGCAAGCGCCGCGGTGGCGTAACGCTGGAGGAGGCTTATCGGCGTCTCCAGGCCAGGGAGGCACGTGAAGCGGCTTAGCCACACAACAAGACTCGATCGTGAAAGCGCGCGGAATTGGACAAAGGAACACACGAAATGCCCCTGCTTGAAATCAAGAACCTTCACGCCCGAGTCGCCGCCCCCGGCGGACGCGAAATCCTCAAGGGCGTGGACCTGACCATCGACAAGGGCCAGGTCCATGCCATCATGGGCAAGAACGGCTCGGGAAAAAGCACGCTCGCCCAGGTCCTCATGGGCCGCGAAACCTATGAGGTCACCGACGGCCAGGTCCTCTACAACGGCCGCGACCTCCTGGAACTCTCCGCCGAGGAGCGCGCCCGCGAGGGCATCTTCCTGGCCTTCCAGTACCCTGTTGAAATCCCCGGCGTCAGCACCAGCTACTTCCTGAAAGCGGCCGTCAACGCCATCCGCAAGCACCGCAACGAGCCTGAGCTGGATGCGATGGATTTCCTGAAGCTCGTCAAGGAGAAGATGAAGCTCCTGAAGATGGACCAGAGCTTCATGAACCGCGCCGTCAACGAGGGCTTCTCCGGTGGTGAGAAGAAGCGCAACGAGATCTTCCAGATGGCAGTGATCAACCCCACGCTGGCCCTCATGGACGAGACCGACTCGGGCCTGGACATCGACGCGCTGAAGGTCGTGGCCAATGGCGCCAACTCGCTGCGCACGCCCGACCGCGCCATCCTCATCGTCACCCACTATCAGCGGCTGCTGAACTACATCGAGCCCGACTGTGTGCACGTCATGATGGACGGCCGGATCGTCAAGTCGGGCGGCAAGGAGCTGGCCGTGCAACTGGAGGAGCGCGGCTACGACTGGGTCGAAAAGGAGATCGCGCAACTGGCCCTGTGAGATGGAACCTGGAGTTCGACTGATGACGCGGCTTCTCGATGACAGACGATCGATGCTGGGCAACTTCACGGACTCGGCGTTGCGCGCGCCGGCGTCGGCGATCCCGTGGCTGCAGCGCCTGCGGCGCGACGCCCTGGAGCGCTTTGAGGCGGCCGGTTTTCCGACCACGCGCGATGAGGAGTGGCGACTGACCAACGTCGCCCCCATTGCCCGCACCGCCTTCGATCCGGCCCCGGCTCAGATGCCGCCCGTGGCCGGCGAACTGGCCGGCGAGTTCAGTTTCGGCGCCGAGGCGGCGGCGGAGATCGTGCTGGTCAACGGGCGATTCGCTCCGCAGCTCTCGCGGACCGGGGAATTGCCCGCCGGCGTCAGGGTCGCGAGCCTGGCGGAGGCGATGCAGGAATCGCCCGAGCTTGTGGAACGACATCTGGGCCGCTATGTCGACCTGTCGCGCCATCCCTTTGCGGCGCTGAACACCGCGCACCTGCACGATGGCGCGTTCATTCACGTGCCCCGCGGCGCCCAGGTCCGCCGCCCCATCCATGTCCTGTGCGTGAGCGTGCCCGGCGAACGGCCGACGGCCGCCTATCCGCGGGTGCTGGCGGTCTTCGGCGAAAACGCGCAGGCGACCCTGGTCGAGAGCTACGTCGGCGCCGGCAAGGCCATGTACTTCACCGGCGCCGTCACCGAGATCATCGCCGAGCCCGGCGCCCACATCGACCACTGCAAGCTCCAGCAGTCGAGCCTGGAGGCCTGGCACATCGCCGCCATGCAGGTCCAGCTCGCCCGCGACGCCACGTTCATCTCCCACTCGGCCACACTCGGCGGGCGGCTGACGCGCAACGACCTGGACGTGATCCTCGACGGCGAGGGCGCCGATGCCACGCTCAACGGCCTGGTCATCATCGGCGGCGAGCAGCACGTGGACAACCACACTCTGCTCAAACACGAGAAGCCCAACTGCCCCAGCCACGAGCTGTACAAGCACGTGCTGGACGGCAGGTCCAGCGCCGTCTTCAAGGGCAAAATCTTCGTGCAGAAGGGCGCCCAGAAGACCGACTCGAAGCAGACCAGCAAGTCGCTGCTGCTGAGCGACGAAGCCACGATGAACTCGCAGCCGGCCCTGGAAATCTACGCCGACGACGTGAAATGCACCCATGGCTCAACCACCGGCCCCGTCGATGAGGAGCAGGTCTTCTACCTGCGCTCCCGCGGCGTGTCGCTGGAGGCCGCCCGGCACCTGCTGACCTACGCCTTCGCGGCCGACATCACGCGCCGCATCCGCGTCGAGCCGGTGCGGCGGCGGCTGGAGGACTTCATGGCTGCCCAGCACGGTCTGCCGCAGGACCTGCGGATTACGGACCTTGGCGCACACGACGAGAAGGCGCGATAGCCCTGCGCCGTGCAGCTCAGCCCACGGACGACCAGCAAGTGCCTGCACGGGAACACGGCCACGTGTTCCGTTGGCTGTCCACTGGCGCAGTGCTAGAATCCATTACATGCCCGAAGTGTTCCGAACGGAAGGCTACGTGTTCTTTTTCTATTCCAACGAGAACAACGAGCCCGTTCACGTGCATGTGCGTCGCGCGGGCGGTTTCGCCAAGTTCTGGATAGAACCCGTGTCGTTGGATCGTTCGGAAGGTATGAAGACACAGGAACTGTCCCGAGCGGAGCAGTTGATTGTTGAGCACCTGGACCAAATCCGGAGACGATGGAATGAAGTACAGCAACAGCGTCGTGGAGCATGAAGCGCGGGCTCAGCAGGTCTGGGTCGAAGCCGGTCGCATTTGCGTGCGACTGACGGACGAGCGCGAGGTACGTTTTCCCGCGGCCAAGAATCGCCGCTTGCGGGCGGCCACCCCCGAGCAACTGGCCAACGTTGAGATCATCTGCAACGGTACGGGCCTGCATTGGCCCGACCTGGATGAGGACCTTTCCGTGCAGGGGATTGTCGAGGGCCGCCTGGGGTCCGAGTGATGCAGACGCAGGGCTGCCTGATCGCCGAACCGGCTGCTGCGAGCAGCGTCGTCAAATGATGCTTTCCCGCATTACACCCACACCGCCCGAGCGACCGCCGACCCCCCCGGGGCGACCGCGATTTGACCTCGCACGCGTCCGCGCCGATTTCCCCATCCTCTCGACGACGGTCCACGGCAAGCCACTGGTCTACCTCGACAACGGCGCCACCACCCAGAAGCCGCGCGCGGTCATCGAACGCCTCCAACACTACTACCGCCACGAAAACGCCAACATCCACCGCGGTATCCACACGCTCAGCAAGCAAGCCACCCTCGCCTACGAGGCCGCCCGCAGGACCGTCCAGCAGTTCCTCAACGCCGCCGAGCCGGCCGAGATCATCTTCACCCGCGGCACCACCGAGTCGATCAACCTCGTGGCCGCCAGTTGGGGCCGTGCCTTTCTGCGGCCGGGCGATGAGGTGATCGTCTCGGGCATGGAGCACCACTCCAACATCGTGCCCTGGCAGCTTGCCTGCCAGGCGAGCGGCGCCGCGCTCCGCGTCATCCCCGTCAACGACGCCGGCGAGCTCATGATGGATGAGTATCAGCGCATGCTCTCGCCGCGCACGCGCATGGTCAGCATCGTCCACATCTCCAACTCCCTGGGCACGATCAACGATGTGAAGACGATTGCCAAACTCGCCCACGCCGTCGGCGCCAGGGTCCTGATCGACGGCGCCCAGCACGTTGCCCATCGGCCCACCGACGTTCGCGACCTTGACTGCGACTTCTACGCATTCTCCGGCCACAAGCTCTTCGGCCCGACGGGCATCGGCGTGCTCTGGGGCCGCCGCGAACTGCTCGAGGCCATGCCCCCCTACCAGGGCGGCGGCGACATGATCGAAAGCGTCACCTTCGAGAAGACCACCTACGCCCAGCTTCCCAACAAGTTCGAGGCCGGCACGCCCCACATCGCCGGCGTGCTGGGGCTGGCGGCCGCCATCGAGTATCTCCAGTCGCTGGGCTTCGACTCCTTCGCGGACCACGAGGCCGACCTGCTGGCCTATGGCACGCAGCGGCTGGCCGAGGTGCCGGGGCTGCGCATCGTCGGCCAGGCCAGGCACAAGGCGTGCATCTTCTCGTTTGTGCTGGAGGATCCGCCCGTCTCCACCTTCGACATTGCCATGTGGCTTGACGGCGACGGCATTGCCGTGCGCACCGGCCATCATTGCTGCCAGCCGCTCATGGACCGCCTGGGCATCGCCGGCACGGCGCGGGCTTCTCTCTCCTTGTACAACACGCGCGAGGAGATCGACGCGCTGGTCGCCTCGCTCAAGCGACTGTGCAGCGCAGCTCCCCGAACCAGGCAGGTGCACGCCGGCGGACAAACCGCGCTGGTATTCCCCGAGCCGGCGGCCGATTCTCCGGCGGCCGCCGCCGCCGACCTGATCGAGGCCTTCGAGTTTCTTGGCGACTGGGACCAGCGCTACGCATACCTCCTGGAGCTGGCACGCAAGCTCCCGCCCATGCCGCCGGAGCTTAAAACCGAGGCCACGCGCGTCCACGGCTGCCAGAGCACCGTTCACCTTTACAGCCGCAAACGCCCGGGCACGACCGACGGCTTCGATTTCCTGGCCGACTCCGACGCCGAACTGGTCCGCGGGCTCATCGCCGTGCTCCAGCGCGTCTTCGCCGGCCAGCCGGCCGGGCAGATCGTCGCCTTTGACGTCGATGACTTCTTCCGCAAGCTGGGGTTGGAGGACCACCTCACCCTGGGCCGCCGCAACGGCCTTCAGGCCATGGTGCGACGGATCAAGAGCCTGGCGGCCGCCATGCTCAAGCCGGGAGGCGAAGCGGTGTCATCATGAGCGAGCCTTCACCGCCCCAGCGTCGCAGTCTTTCCGTGCTCGGCAGCGCCGATGCGAAGCTGGCCGAGCTGCGCGCGGCGCCGGCTCCCGCGCCGGGCGACACCGCCGATGCTGCCCTGGTCTCCCACGTCAACCGGCTTGAGCGCCAGGGCCGCCAGCCGTCGGCTCTGGAGGCGAAGATCATCGAGGCGCTTCGGTCGGTCTACGATCCGGAAATCCCCGTCAACATCTACGATCTGGGCCTGATCTACGACATCCGCATCGACGAAAACAACGCCGTCACGCTGCGCATGACCCTCACCGCCCCCGGCTGCCCCGTGGCCGGCATCCTGCCCCTCCAGATCGAGTCGCGCGTTGCCGACATCGACGAGGTGAAAAGCGCCACGGTGGAGCTGGTCTGGGATCCGCCCTGGAGCAGGCAGATGATGTCCGAGGCGGCGCGGCTGGAGCTGGGGTTGTGATGCCGGAAAAACACGATAGGATCGAGGAAGACGAACTGAGTTGAGCTCTCACAGCGCGGCGACCCATGGCCTCACCTTCCCAGCACACCCGCCACTTTCCCATGCGGATCGAACTCCAGCGCCGAATGGTGCTCGTGCGCCCTCTGGAGACCGGGGATCGGGCGGCGATGGTCAAGTTCGCGCAGTCGCTTCCCGAAGATGATCTTCTTTTTCTGCAACGAGAC
>Ga0129299_1001971_pt1 | contig 13687 bp, 6 predicted proteins | sample ConPoolayeCmetaG_FD_94477 | JGI IMG/M metagenome (GOLD analysis project Ga0129299, IMG submission 94477) | Hot spring microbial mat communities from California, USA to study Microbial Dark Matter (Phase II) - Cone Pool mat layer C metaG ... | reverse complement strand
GCGCGATGGTGAGCGGCGTCAGGTACCACAGGTACGAGTCGATGCGATAGAGCGAGTATGCCGCGGCATAGAGCAGCCCCCATAGCGCCAGCGCCTGAAAGCCGGGCACGCGCTGGCTCAGTCGATGGGCACGGTACAGCCCGAGTACCACCAGCGGCCAGAGTGCCAGCACCGGCCAGCTTAGACAGAAGTCCAGCATCCACCAGCGATTGGCGGCCAGCGCGTGCTGGTGCTTGGCCAGCATGGATTGCGGCAACGGACTGCCGAAGTATGCCCAACTCCAGATCAGCCACGGCAGCAGCGGCAGAGCGTAGGCCAGCACTACTGACCACGGCGGCCGACGCCGGTAGACAGCCAAGTAGTGCAGCAGAAGGGCTACGCCCATGGCGGCTCCGTCCAGCCGCACCAGCAGAGCCAGGGCTGCGGCCACCGCCGCGGCATGCAACCGGCCTTGGTCGTAGAGCATGAAACCCAGCAGGATGAGCAGCAGATACAGGCTCGTCTCCATGCCGGAGATCGAGAAGATCACGAAGTATTCAAAACTAAGCAACAGTAGGCTGGCGGCCAGCCCGATGCTCGCCCGCCCGGTGCGCGCCGCCAGCCAAACATACACCAGCGCGACGCAGGCGGCCGCGCAGGCCACGTTGATTACCCCCGAAGCGGGCGGGATGGGAGCTCCGGCCCGGGCCAGGGCTGCCAGCAGCAACGTATACAGCGGCGCGGTCGTGCCCAGTACGTGCTCGTGCGGGTTGTAGACGAACCCTTCGCCCCGCGCGATGTTCCGCGCGTACCGGTAGGTGATATAGGCGTCGTCGGTATCCAGCAGAAACCGAGCCTTGGTCGTGGTGAGCAGTCCCGCCGCCGCCGCTGCCACCGCCAGTCCAACCAGTCCATGCTTGGCGCCCATCATGCTCTCCACCGCGCCGCGGCTGGCCAGCAGCCAAGCTCGCTTTCTAGGCTCACCCGCGCCGGTCCCCCGACCTGCGTGCGCGAGGCTCGTCGAGGTTGCCGACGCGCGCCGACTAGTGCCGTGCGCAGACCGCTTTCCGCAGTCGAGCCAGCCGATCGCCGAGCTGCCGCCACAGCAGCGTCCGGTACGCCGACCCATAGGTCCGCTGCCGGAAGCGCTCGGCGCGCGATAGGTCGCGCCGCAGTGAGCGCCGGTAGTGCTGCCACATCAATCGGACCGTGCCGCGCAGGCCGACCTCCAGCGGTATGTACAGGTCGCGCTGCGCCTGATAGTTCGCGAGAATGCCGGCCCGAATAGTCCGCTTTACATGCTCCAAGGTGAAACGACTGGGTTCTACATCATGCACGACCAAGCTGTCCGGCTCGAAACCTACCGTGTAGCCCAGATTCCTGGCCAGTTGAGCCGCCACCAGCTCCTCGCCGCCGCCGAAGTCGTTGCCGCGCCGGCCGTAGTGCGTGCGGAAGCCGCCGATGGCCAGCAGGGCCTCGCGTCGGGCAGCCCAGTTGGCCCCGTACGGAAACTCCCAATAGTGCTCGACCTCCGTGTACTGAGTGTAGCCCGGAGCGAAATGGCTCCAGTAGCTCCACCAGTCCGGCTGGAGCCAGGTCGGTCGCGGCTGCGGCTCGCGCAACAACACCTTGCCGCCGATGATGCCGGCCCCGGGGTGCTCGCGGAATGCCCGTAGCATGCTGTTCATCCAGCCCGGCTGCGCGATCGAGTCGTCGTCAAGGAAACACAGGAACTCGCCGGCGGCTTCGGCCAGCCCCGCATTACGCGCGTGCGACAGCCCCGGCAGCGGGCAATCCACCAGCCGCAATCGATCGGGGACGTCGGAGAAGTACCGCTCGCGCAATTCGCCGACCAGCCGCGGGACTGCCTCGTCGGCCGGATCGTTGTTGACCACGATGATCTCGTATTCGGCGCGGTCCACCTCCTGCGCAGCCACCGACTCGATCGCCTTGGCCAGCCGATCCGCCCGGCGATACGCGCAGATGATGACCGAGATGGGACAACGGGCCGGACGCGGCTGCGCGATCTCAGCCTGGATTCGCTCCAGGTGCCTGGTCCGACAGCGAGTATCCAGAGCCCTGAAAAGCACGTCCCCATCGCTGGCCAGCAGCCAGCCTTGCCAGGGGCGAGAAAGCCGGACCGGCTCGCCCGCGCGGCGGACCGCCACGCACAAGTCCCAGCCGGGATCGACCTGTGGCGGCAACGGCTGCTCGCCGACCGTCACCAGAACGCGCAGCGCCGCGGTCGGCACATCGGCGGGCGCGCGGGCGGCCGCCGGATCTCCCGCCGCTATCTTCACGTAGACCAGCGGCACCCACAGACGAGGCAGCCGCGACAGATCGGCCTTCTCAGCCGACAGCTCCACGTGTCCGGCCGCCCGGATGCGTTTCCTCAGTTGCGTCAGTACCGGCTCGGCCGAATTCCCAGCGTCGATCAGCCAGGCCAGGCCGGACAGATAGAAGCTGCGGCGGAAATCCTCGAAGGCCATCAGGCGGCCGCGGCGGCGGGTGATGCCGATCTCTTCGTCGCGGGCCGTCAGCGAGCTGCCGTGCAGGCGGTAGTCGTAAACCGGCCTTGCGAAGTCCGCATGTCGCAGCGTCAGCAATGCGTTGACGCGCATCCAGTAGTCATAATCCTCCAGGCCGAACAGGCTCGGGCTGTATTCTCCGATCAGGTACGGCACGCGCCGCCGGTACAGAAAGGCCGCCCCGACATAGTTGTTGGGCCAGATGTTGAGCTCGGAAGGGTCGGTCGGGAAGAAGACGTGCTCGCTGCCGGGCGGCCGCTGATAGTGCAGATACCAGCCGGAATCGCGCAGCGGCTGACCATCTTCTCCGATGATGTCGATGTCGCCGTAAGCCAGCTCCCAGCGCGGGTGCCGCCGCAGGCACGCCACCATTTCGGCCAGGAAGTCGGGCTTAAGCCGGTTGTCGGCGCTGGTCCAGGTGAGGAATTCGCCCCGGGCCAGGCGAAAGCCGTTGGACAAAGCCCGGGGGAGCTTCTGGTTCTCCTGATGGACGACGCGCAGGCGCGGCTCGCGTGCCTGATATTCCTCCAGGATGGCCGCCGTGCCGTCGGTCGACCCGTCGTTGACGACGATCAGTTCGAAGTTCGTATAGCTTTGTGCCCGGACGCTATCCAGCGCCTCGCACAGGTAGTCCTCGCCGTTATAGACCGGCAAGACGATGGAAACCAGACCGGGCTGTCCGGGGCAGCGGACGGCTCGCAGGTCCGGCGGACACAGCCTGCTTCGCGCGCGCTTGAAGCGGTCGAACGCGTAGGCGTACCAGGTCATGGGGTGCAGGCGCAGCAGGCGCTTGAGCCCGCGGCCCGCGGCCCGCGCGCCCGCGACCAGCCCGCGCTTGACCCGCTTGGCACCCCGATAGCTCCAGCGCAGCGCCCGGTGCCGCCAGGAGCCGTCCGGAGCCAGCAGCCGCCGCAGCCGGTGCAGGCGCGTCAACACCGCCCAGCCCATGCTGCTGGTCAACTCAGCCAGGAACGCGTTCTGTGAATCCAGGGTAGCGCGCAGGCCGGCCAGCTCTTCCCGAGTGCGCTCGAGCGCCTGCTGCGCGGCGTTCAGCTCGGTCTGATGGCGCCGCTCAGCCTCGCGGAGCAACTGGTCGCGCAGGGCCTCCTGATCGCGCGCTTCCTGGCGCATCTGATCGAGCGTCTGCTGCCAGCCGCGTACCGCCTGCTCGTGCGCTTCGCGCTGCTCGCGAAGCAGACGCTCGCGGAGCTCCGCCTGCCGCTGGATTTCCCGCCGAGCGTCTTCCAAGGCAGCGTTCAGATCCGCGGCCGAGGCCTGCTGCCGAGCGAGCTCGGCCCTTAGCTGTTGAGCCTGTTGTTCGTGCGTCCGCACGGCGGCGCGCAGCTCCGCGCTCTGACGGCTCAGCTCGCCAAGCTCCTGTTCCGCCTGCACGCGCAGGGCCAGCCCATCGACGAGTGCGGCGACGAGTTCGGCTTGCCGATGCTCTTCGCGCGGCGCTGCGGCCTGCCAGCGGCCCGGGCCTTTCCGGAGCCGGGCATCCGCCGTGCCCAGCGCCGCCAGCAGATACGCCTTTTGCGCCTCGGGCACCGCGGGCAGCCGGTGAATCTCCAGAATCTGCCGCTTGAGTGGCTCACTCAGCCCGGACAGATTTGCGATGAAGTCTTCGGCCCAGTCGCGCCCGACGAAGGTCTGTCCCAGGAAGCGCAGTCCGGCCGCTTCGTACGCGGCCTTCAGGTCGACCCGCGGGACCTCCTTGCCGTACGGCCAGGCCCCCGCCGCGCTGGCTTGCAGCCGCCACACCCAGTACCAGTAGCACAGGCTGTTGGGCACCAGAACGAGTACGTAGCGCCGGCTGCGGCTGGCCATGCCCTTGAGGAAGCGCACCTGCTCGTCGAAGGTGTAGTGCTCCAGGACGCCCGCGTTGAAGACCAGGTCGTACTCGGGCTGTCCCGGCTGGTTCACATCGCCGGGCAGAAAGCGTGCCTGCATGCCGCTGCGCCGAAACAGGTCTTTAGCTGACTCCAGTGCCGGCTCGGAGAAGTCCATAAGCGCGACGTCGAACTTGCCCCGTCGTGCCAGGCCCAGGCTCTGATAGCCGCTGCCGCAACCGGCCTCCAGCACGCTGCCGCCCTGCGGCAACAGCTCCTCCACCAGCTTCGCGAATTCCGCGTTGAACCTGCGCAGAACGTCGCTTTCTTCGGCGACATAGCCGGTGTAGATCCGGTCCCACTTCTGCTTTTCCAAAGAGCGGGTGGCGAGGTCCGCCGCCAGCGCTGCGTCCGGCGACGCGGGCGGCGAAATGTCCGCTGACCGGTGGGCCACCACGGCGAACTGCTGAATTCCGTTGTCATCCATTTCCAGGATCTCTCCGTATTCGGCGCGCAGGTGCGCCGCCAGCTCATCGCGCTTAAAGCCGCGGATGTGGTCCGGATCGGGCATGTAGCCGATAGGCGTCGTTATGACGTATACGCCTCCGGGGGCTACGGCCGGCCGCAAGCGGCCCAGCAGGGCGCGTTCCTCGGCATCCGTCAGGTGCTCCAGCAGCTCGGCCAGCACCACGCAGTCGAACGGGCCCCGCGCTTCGAGCTGGCAAACGTCCCCGCATACCGCCTCGACCTTCGGCAGCTTCAGGCTGCGCAGTACTTCAACGTATTCCGGCAGCATGTCAACCGCCGTGACATGGCTGACCGCCGGGTTCTCGCTGATGTACCGCGTAATGTTCCCGCAGCCGCAGCCCAGCTCCAGGACCCGCCCACGGCAGCTTCGGGCGATGAACTCGACGCGCTTCCAGTAGGGCGTCAGGTCGGCAACCTCAAGCCCGGCTTGCCGAAGCTGCTCGAGCAGTTCCGGTGACCGGCGAACCGTTTCGTCGCTCAGGTTCGCTTCGGTGAGTATGCGGAAAACGGGGAGGCGGCTGAGATAGTACGCCCGCCGCTCGGCCGGCGTGCTCCTCGGCGCCAGGCCGCCGCCGGTCTCCTTGCTTCGCTGACTCAGGAATCTGGCATACAGATCCGCCTCAACCTGGTCGATGCGCGCCTTGGCAAATGGTTCGGCCGCGGCGCGAGCCTGCTCGCGCAGCGTGGCCCGCAATCCGGCATCGGTGCACGCCGCGCGAATTGCCGCGGCGACGGCGGCCGGGTCCTCGTAGTCCCTGATCAGCAGTCCGTGCTTGCCGGAAACGATGTACTCGTTCAGCGGCGCGATGTCGGATGCGACGACTACGCTCCGGCAGGCCAGCGCTTCGATGAACACGATACCGAAGCCCTCCCAGCGGCTGGGGGTACAGAAGCAATCGCAAAACGAGTAATAGTGCGGGAGCTCGGAGTTCGGTACCGGTCCGACAAAGTGGCAACGATCGGCAACGCCGCATTCCCGGGCCAGCTCGCGATAGGGCGTCGTATCTCCCGGGCCGACAAACAAGGCCACATAGTCGGGTCCGAGCAGCGCCAAAGCCCGGATCAGCGTGTCCGGGTTCTTCTGCGGTGTTGCCCGGCCGACGTGCAGGATGCGGTAACGTCCCGGATAGCGCCGCCGGAAGGCCTCCCGCAGCGCGGGGTCCTCCACCGGGCGGAAGACGTCCAAGTCTACGCGATTGGGCAGATCGCAGATGCGCTCCGCCGGCACGCCGCGGCGGATCAGCAGCTCGCGCACGGCTTTGCTGACCGCCAGCACGTGGTCGGCCTGGAGAATCGAGTCGTGCAGCAGCGCCGGGTTCGTATCGTGAACCGAAACCACCACCGGGATACCGTCCACCTTGTGCCCGCAGGCCACATCGCAGGCATCGAAGCCGCCGTAGGCCCGCACGATGTCGATCCGCAACTCGCGCAGCCTTCGCGCGAATTGGTCCGCGGGCGTGGGTACGACTTGCATCCCATAGATGTGGCGTTCGACCGGCTCCCACGGCGACAGGCAATAGACCTCATCAAAAAACCGGCGGGGGTTGTAGTATTCCGCCAGCCACCAGCCGACCCCCTTCTCCGTGTACACGTCCAGCGGATCGGTGGGAACCACCGCCAGCCGCCGCAGAGCAGAGCCGTGATCCGTTGGGCTGACCGACACGTCGGACTCCATCCGCCGCCGCACGCCATGTTACCGGATGGTCACCGTCTGCGTCACAGGCGGCAGGACCACCGAGTACATCCGCTTCTGGGCCAGGACTTTGAATTCGACGGCGTTCTCGATGAAGTCGTAGTAGCAGTGCTGGCCGCCGGCGCGGTCTTCGACGCACAGCACCAGCGCGTACTCCCCCGGCGACAGGATGTTCGCCAGCTCGAAGACCACGTGCACGCGCTGGCCGGCCCGCAGCGGCGGGAAGCGGCGCCCCTCGTCGTATGTGGTCGAGGTGATGACGTCCAAACCGCGCAGGTTCCGGAAGGAGAAGCCGTAGCCGACCTCCTCGGACGGAATGTCCTGCTGAGCCTGGACCAGAAACTCGATGCGCAGCGGGTCGCCGTGCTCGAAAACGAACTCGCGCTCCCGCTGCCCGCCCTGCATGCGAACCGCCTGCACCTGCAACCCGCCGCGGCCCCAGCGCACCAGCCCGCTGCGCTCCGCCAGGCTCAACATCGGTCGCTCTGTCGCCGGGGCGGCTTCGACCGGCTGGGCCGACTGCGGGGCGGACTGGCCGGGGGTCTGCGGTGCGGGCACGGAAATCCGGCGGGCTCGGTTCTGGCCTAGGGAAAGGAACTGGACGTACTCGGAGGTTACCTCCCGCGGGTCGCCCTGCTGCCGGATCAGCCCGTCGTGCAGCCAGACGGCCCGGTTACAGAAGGTGCGCACGGTCTGCGTTTCGTGCGTGACCAGCACGACCGCCGTCCCGCGATCGATGAGCTGGCGCATGCGGTTGTAGCATTTCATCTGAAAGCCGGCGTCGCCGACCGCCAGGGCCTCGTCCACGATCAGAATGTCCGGGTCCAGAATGACCTGCACCGAGAACGCCAACCGCATGAACATGCCGGTGGAATAGGTCTTGACCGGCTGGTCGATGAAGTCGCCGATGTCGGCAAAAGCCTCGATTTCCTCGAAGCGTCTGGCCATTTCTGCCTGGCTTATTCCCAGGATGGCCCCGTTGAGGAAGACGTTTTCCCGACCCGTGAACTCGGGATTGAAGCCCGATCCCAGCTCCAACAAAGCGTGGACGTTTCCCCGCGTGCTCACCTGCCCTTCCGTCGGCCGGAGGGTGCCCGCGATGATCTGAAGCAGTGTGCTCTTGCCCGACCCGTTCCGCCCGATGATGCCGACCGCTTCCCCCGGGGCGACCTCCAGGTCGATGTTTCGTAGCGCCCAGAATTCCTGGTAGAACTGCCGCCGCCCCCGATAGAGCGTTTGCTTCAGCCGGTCGATCGGGCGCTGGTAAATCTCATAGCACTTCCCCACGCCGCGGGCGATGACCAGCGGCTCACGAGCAAACGGCGTGGCTGGGCTGGTGGTTGCGTCACTGCACGGCGCGCTAGAGCACATCCGCGAACCCGCGTCTGGTCTTCATGAACCACGTGTAACCGAGCTGCATGACCGCCGCCGCGGCGACCAGCGTTGCCAGCAGCGGGATCCAGTTGGGTGATTGTCCCCAAATCAGCACTCGCCGGCCATCCTCGACGATCGCGGTCAGCGGGTTGAGGTACACCAGCACCTGGAGCGGCTTCGGTACCTGGGAGATGGGGTAGAAGATCGGCGTGGTGAAAAACAGCAGGTTCACTACCACGCGCACTACCTGAGCTGTGTCGCGGATGTAAACCCCCAGCGAGGCCAGGAACCAGCTCACCCCCAGCGTGAGCAGCAGCAGCGGGAGGGCTACCACCGGCAGCCAGAAAACCGTAAGCGGAATCCGGTGCAGAAACACCAGCGTGCCCACCAGCAGTATTCCCAGGCTGATGACGGCGTTTACCAGCGCCGCCCCCACCTTTACCACCGGCAGCACCTCCAGCGGGAAGACCACCCGTTTGACATAGCTGGCGTGGGCGGTCACCAGTGTGGTGGCAGCGTTGGCGCAATCGCCGAACACGGTGAACAGCAGCAAACCGGCAAACAGGGTGATCGCGAACTCCGCCTTGGACTGGGTGACCGCCTGCGGGAACTTGGCCTCCAGCACAACGCTGAATACGAACGTGTACACGACCAGCATGGCCAGCGGCAGCAGCAGCGACCAGAGCGTCCCCAGGCTGGCCCCGCGGTACATCGCCGCCACCTCGCGCCTGGTGAGCTGCCAAATTAAGTCTCTGTGCTGCCATAGGTTGCGCCACAAAGTCGGCGGCCAGAGGTAGTGCCTTACCGACCGGGAGCGGTATAGGATCGTTGGCGATTCGGCCATGACTGCCCGCCTCGCTCTACGGCGACGCCCGGCGCTTCGTCTGCTGTGGCGACACGCTGGCAGGAGTCGGCCAACGCAGCGGCGACACCGCCCGCCGGCTGCAACGAGCGCCCGGGCATTGGGCCAAGGAAGCGTAGCCTTGCGTTCTGCGGAATGCAATGCGGCGGGAGCGCGTACGGAACGTCGCGCAGCGCTTGCGTCGTGTGGCCAAGGATCGGTTTTCGACGCGCGAGGCGACGGAAAAGAAGGGTTGAAATGGGCGCGCTGGCACGGCTCTCGGACGGCGCCGCCACGCGGGGCGGCGACTGGCCGCACGAGATCAGACCTTGGAGTTCAACATGGATGGCCGGCGATGAGGATGCGCCCCGCGCGCTCCGGAGGCATGATGTTCATTCGCCAAGCGCGATAATCGCAACACCCAAGTTCAAGGACCCGAGGCGCATTGCGAAACGAACCTGTCGCGCCGGTCCAGAAGGGGCGCGCAGCGCCTGTGCCGATCAGGTCTGCCGTCCCTTGATGACCTTGTAGATGATGATCAGCACGATGAGAAGGCTGATCATCGTGATGTAGTACCATTTACCCAGGGCCAGCGGAATTCCCAGTGCCAGCAGCGTGCTCATGTCGCGCTCCTACCGTTGCGTCAGGCGGCCCGGCCCGAAAGCCAGCCGATTGCGCGTCTTGTTAACCCAGCAGCTACCACGTGTCAATGACGCCGACCAGCCCAACGCTGGGTTGAGGCAGTCGCCAATGCACGGCGGTCGCCACATGTCGCCAGTCGTGGCCCGCCGCGTGGCGAGAATCATCTCAGACCCGCGCGTCACGGAATTGACGCGTCCGGGCCGTGTACCAGGTCGGTTGCCGGCCGCCAGTCCTACGGCTTCCAGCGCCGCTGACGACATTCCGTCATCACTGCCGTGCGATGCTAATGCCGCGCACAGGTGGCAAATATTTGGAAATCAAGCTGTTGAGTCCATCCGTCGAGAAGCTGTGCCGGAAGCCCGTCAGAATCGCATTAGGTTCGGCGAGCCTGACATGTCGGGGCGCACGGCGTAACAGTTTGGATGCCGGCTACTTGCGCCGTCTGGTCTCGTGCAACGCTGTCAGGCACGGTTGTTGCCCTGGGGCGAAGCGAACGGGGGGCAGTGCGCCCGTCGATCGGGCGCGCTTACAGGCGTGGTGCCAGCGAGGTCGCTGTGTAAGCAGCTTTCGGCGGCCTCGAGGCCGCGCGAGTGGAGGCGACGCCGCAGCCATCGCCCCGGCATCGGCCGGACTGGAGGCGATGGCTGCGGGTTGGTCTTGGAGAACCGGCGGTAGTCGGAAGAAAGAGGGCTTGTATAGCTACGGGCGTGGCGGTAAATTATTGCACCTACGGCGCGGACTGAGTAGCGGGCGGCGGCATGACGATAGGAAGTTTTAGCGGCTAGGTGTTGAGCGGGGTGGTGCCCGAGGCTCCGCCCACTTGCACGGTCAGTTGGAACGACCATCACGGCATCTGTGCAACCGTTCGGTCAGGTGTTTCGGTTGGGTGACGCGACCCAAGATTCGAAGACCTCAGCTTCATGGAGGAATCCAGCATGAACAATGGTTTCAAACGTATCCTTGTTTTGGCCAGCGTGGGCGGCATGGCGTTCAGCGCGATCGGCTGGGGCTGCCAGCCGTTTGCCCAGAGCCAGCCCTACATCACATTCCTCAGGGATGTTGGCAACTATGCCGTCGACGTAGCGGTCGACCAGGCCCTTGCCAACGTCGATCCCGCGATCAACGCGTGGATAAACGACCCGCTCACGGACGTTTACCAGAACATCTGGTCCGGCTGGGTTAACTACACGTTCCCGCAGGATCCGACGTACGACACGCTGCTGAGAAGCTAGTCGTTTGCAGCGCATCAAGTGGGGCGGGCAGCGGGCAACCTTCCGACCCGCCCCTTTTTCTTTCCTTCCCCGCCTGCACCGGGCAGCGAGTCTGCGAGTCACATGGGTGGCTTGCTGCGCGTTCGGCCGGAAATGGGCGGAGGAACGCCTGCTCGGTGCAAATAGCTGCGCGGACGAGTAGCAGTCCGCCCGGGCGGTGGTCTTGCATGGCGGTTGCGCCCGGGATTCTACCGGACTTCGTGTGCCTGTCTCGCAGCTCGCACGCGGCGACCGCCCCCGTCGACAGCGTGAAGAGTTCGCTTGGTCCAACTAGGGCTGAACGGTCACCGAGTGCGTGCCGTGCGCGCGCACACTCCGCCGGCGGATGCAGAGTGCTCGCTGTTCGCCGGTGCCCCCGGACGCGCCCCTATGGTTACTTGTGGTGGATCTGAGTCCAGAAGCCGTTGACCGTGTACAGGTAAGGCACCAGGTCTCGCGGGTACTCGCCGTAATACTGCCCGTTCGCTTCGATCCGATACGCCGGCTGATCGGGGTAGTAGTCCTCGCCCCACCGGTGCTCCGGGCCGACGTAGATGGGCTCTCCGGGATACCAGAGGAAACACTTGTTGGTGTCGATTCGCTTCTGGGGGTCGGCTTCCCGCGCGTGGTATGCGATGGGCGTTACGTGACCGTCCCTGAACAGGGCGTTGGCCTTCAGCCAGCGGTGGCGGTAGTCGACCGTGTTATCAAATTGCGTCGGCTGATTCCAGGCACCGGTCAGCATCGCGTCGCCGCTCAGATTCCAGATCCCTGACCAGCTCGCGTCCGCCGCCAGCAGCCGCTGTGCCGGGTACTCCTCGTGTCCGACGAACCTGCGCGGGCGGGTGTCCCACGGAGGCGCATAGGTCTTGTGCCAAGACCAGCCTCCTGCGGCCAGCGGTATTGCAATGCCGTAGCTGTAATCGGAACCTGGCAGCGGCGCGCCGATCGGGTGGATCAGACCGTAGAAGCTGGCGCGGCCTTGGTTGATTTGGCCGGGCTGCGGATCTTCCGGGCAGTAACCGATCTTGTGGGTGTTCAACCGCTCGAGCTGAACGAGCAGGTCGATCCACGTATACCGCGTGGGCTTTCCGATGTCGTCCCAGAGCGGAAAGTATCCGTCATAGTCGTTGCTGACGTTCTGGAGCGCCAGACCAAGCTGCTGGAGGTTCTGACTGCAAACCGTAGACCTGGCTTGACGACGGGCGATCTGAAGCGGCGGTACGGTTATGGACAGCAGCAGGGCGATGACTCCGGCGACGACCAGCAGCTCGACCAACGTAAACCCCCGCAACCCCCTACGTTCGCGCCGGGATCGTGCCCTTCGCGGAAGCATGTCGAGCTCGACCTTAATGGCGCAATCGTGCGCCGTGCCGCTCCTCAAGCACCTCCGTGCGCTGACGTGGCAACCGCGCGCTCGCACGGCCCCGACGCCGAACGCGCCCGGGCGATGCGGCACACAGCCACGATCCTACAGATTCCGACATTTAGCATAGTCCCTGGGGTGGCCCCATGCAACATCAATCAGGACCGCCGCCGAATAAATTTATCGGCCAGCCGGGCCGCGGGGGTGAGTAGTTAGCGTGGATGTTCTGGACTTGCCGGGTCCTAAATAGCGGTTATGGGCGTGTCGCCGGCCTGTGGCGCCAACGCAGGCGGGTACTTCCAGAAGGCGCTTTCCCTTCCGCCCGTAATCGACAAATTGTTTACGTGAAAGCACTTACGAGTTGCTTATGCGGCAAGGTTGCGACGAATGCGCTGATGCCGGCCTACACAATCAGGTTCACCAGCCTCCCGTGGACGACTACGACCCGTTTGATCTGACGGCCCGCGACGGCTCGCGTCACCGGCTCCTGGCCGGTAGCGACCCGGACGAGCTCCTCTTCGTCGGCGTCGGCCGGCACCTGGATTCTGGTTCGGACCTTCCCGTTGACCTGAACCGCCATCTCCACCATGTCATCTTTGGTCAACGACTCGTCGTATGTTGGCCAGCCGGCCGCAGCGACGGAGGGCGCATTGCCCAGCCGCTCCCACAGCTCGTCGCAGATGTGCGGGGCGAATGGCGAGAGGATTCGCAGGAATCGCTCCGCCTGGTCCCGGCCGATGGTCGGCGCTTTGCTGGCCTCGTTCACCCACACGATCATCTGTGCGATCGCCGTGTTGAGAGCGAAGCGCTGAATATCCTCCTCGACCTTCTTGATTGTCTTTTGGAGGCGGCGTTCGAGGTCCGGGTTGCGCTGTGGCACTATTCTGGGATTCAGGCGCCACTGGCCTTCGGGCTGGCCGGGGTCGACCGGCTGAACAATCAGGCGCCACAAGCGTTGCAGGAACCGGTGCACGCCGATGATATCGCGCGGGTTCCACGGCTTACTGGCCTCCAGCGGACCCATGTACATCTCGTAGAGCCGCAGCGTGTCGGCCCCGTAGTCGGCGATGACCTGATCCGGGTTGACGACGTTGCGGAGCGTCTTGGACATCTTGGCGACGGTTTGCGTAAGCCGCTCGCCGGTCTGGCGGTGATAGGCTGCGTCCTCACGAAGCTCGACGTCGTCGTAGTGGACATAGACGCCGCGTGCGTCCTGGTAGGCGTAAGCGGTGATCATTCCCTGGTTGAAGAGTTTCTGGAACGGCTCGGGCGTCGACACGTAGCCGAGGTCATACAGCACCTTGTGCCAGAACCGGGCATACAGCAGGTGCAGCACCGCGTGTTCGGCTCCGCCCATGTACAAATCAACCCCGCCGGCTTGCGGTCGACCATCCGGCCCGCGGCCGCCCATCCAGTACCGCTCCACCTCCGGGCTGATCATCGCTCGGTCGTTATGCGGATCGCAGAACCGCAGGTAGTACCAGCACGACCCGGCCCACTGCGGCATGGTGTTGAGCTCGCGGCGATAGGTCCGGCCGTCGCGGCGGACGATCTGCCAGTCCTTGGCGCGCGACAGGGGCGTAGCCGGCTCGGCGGCGGGATCGTCGCTGGCCACCGGCCGGAAATCCTCCATTTCTGGGAGCGTAACCGGCAGGTT
>Ga0129299_1001969_pt1 | contig 13693 bp, 9 predicted proteins | sample ConPoolayeCmetaG_FD_94477 | JGI IMG/M metagenome (GOLD analysis project Ga0129299, IMG submission 94477) | Hot spring microbial mat communities from California, USA to study Microbial Dark Matter (Phase II) - Cone Pool mat layer C metaG ... | reverse complement strand
TAATCAAGCTTTAAATCAAGTTCAAGAAGCAGGTTTACCGCAACTTCAGTTTTCAGAGTTGCAACAAAATAAATATCAGGTGGCCGCGGTTTATTTTGGTTTGGTTTTGTCATACGGAACAAAAAAAGAAATAATCCCCCAAGTGACTAATTTAGAAAGTTTGGAATATAATCTAACTTCCTTAATTTATAAAATGACGAAAAAAGAATTAGAAAAAGTGGCGGTTTTGGGAAAAAAAGAAGAATTTGATCAACAAAATGATGATCTTTTGTCATTTAAAAAGGTTCTTCGGCAACAGTTTATTTTAGATTTTATTGATGTACCAAGAGATTCATCTTCAAAAGATATCGATAAAACTTATAAAACAGTTATTGTTTTTGATGATAATAAAAAAGAATATGATCAACAAGAAATAACCGCTATAAAGAATTATTTAAATCAAGGGGGGAAGGCGGTTTTTTTGGTTGATGGAGTTTGGGTTTTGGATAATCTTCAGACAACTGAGGCTAAACACAATCTTTTTTCTCTTCTTTCTGAATTTGGAATTGAGTTAAAAAAAGATTTAGTTTTGTCAACCTCAGCCGAATTAGTCAATTTTGGAAATCAACTTTTTCAGTTTATTACCCCTTATCCTTTTTGGGTAAAAACCAATATTTTTGCTAATAAAGAGCCGCATTTTTCTAATATAAATTCTCTTTTATATCCATGGGTTTCTTCAATTGAGTTAAAAAATAAAAATAATATTAAGCCAATAGCTTTGGTTTATAGCACCAAAAAATCATGGTTACAAAAAAATTCCTTTGTTTTAGATCCCCAAAATATTCCTGATCCTCAACAATCTGATTTAAAACAGTACATAGTATCTGTTTACGCAAAAAATAAAAATAATGGAGAATTAATAGTCATTTCTTCTTCTCGTTTTGTTTTAGATCGATATTTAAATCGGACAACTGATAATTTGGAGTTTTTATTAAATGTTATCAATAACTTTGCAGCAAAAGGAGCTTTATCAGGGATAAGACAAAGAGAAGTGGCTTTTTATCCTTTACCTGATCTTTCAGAAAACCAAAAAGATATTTTCCGATATTTAAATATTTTTTTACTCCCTTCTTGTTTTGCTATCGTTGGCTTTTTTCGCCTTTGGCGTCGGGTTAATAAAGACTAAGATACTCCTTTAATGCCTGGGTGATATCAGGGAAAGCCAATTTTTTCCAAGGAATTTTATTTTTTGGGAAAAAAGAAATTGAAGAAACATCATCGGCGGCTTTGATTTTTTTTATTTCTTGAGCGTTTATTTTTTCAAAAAAAACAAGACAAAGCGGTTGATAAGTTATTCCTTTATATGGGTAAAAACCAATGTATGTTCCTAAAAATTTTGGATTTTTTATTTCTATTCCTAATTCTTCTTTTACTTCACGGACAATCGCTCCTTCAGCTTTTTCACCAAAGTCAATAAAGCCTCCTGGTAAATCCCAAAATCCTTTTTTGGGGGTAAATTTTCTTTTGCCAAAAAGAACTTCGTCTTTTTCATTTTCTAAAATGATGGCCACTGTTGGTACTGGATTAAAATAAAAATGAAATCCACAATAAGAGCAGTTTAAAAGTTTTTTAGTTACTCTTTTTATTTTATTTCCACAGTTTGGACAATATTGAAATTTTTTTATCATCGTTTATTTTTTACTTAATTGATTTTTTTGGGGATAGCTTATTATTTTTTTAGGATTTTTATTCTTCCTTTTTCAGTCTTTTTTAATTCATCATAGTTATAGTCCCAAAGATAGGGTTTTGCTTTTTGGCGTTTCATAGGTATAGTATAACATTTTTTATCCAGTTTGCTTTATTTTTGTTTTTTGATTAAAATAAAATTATATGGCAGATAATAGTGAAACCGGAAAAGGGGGAGTTGATGAGGTAACTCAAGTAGTTGAAGTGGTAAAAGAAGAGGTAAGAAAAGAGGTTGAAGCAGCAAACCGTTCTTCTAACCCTGACCAAGAAAAAAAAAGATTGGGAGAAAAGATTAAAGAAGAGTTAGAAAAAACAAAATTAGCCGCTCAAGAAGCGGTTTCTGATGAAGTCGAAGCAAGGATGAGAGGAAGAGATCTTCTAAAAAAAGAAGAAGGAAAAAAAGCTTTAAGGGCTTTAACGAGAGCGGTTGAAGCGGTTCGACAAGGCATCGACCCAACTTATATTTCTAAAACAAAAGAGGGAGCGATAGTTTTACAAGAAATTGCCAAAGAAAAAATTGATTTTACTCCATCAACGGCTTCGGCAATTGAGTATTATTTTGGTGATTATCTTTTTGGTGATAAAAAAATAGTTGATTCTTCTTCAGGGAAAATAAACGAAGATTTTGTTAAGAGATTTTCTGAATTGAAACAAATAAATACAATTGCCGCCGAAAAAATTACTGAAGCGATAAAAAAAGCAGCTGAGGGAAGAAAAATTAGTGGGTTAACAGTGGAAGAGGTAGAAAAAAAATTAAAGATTGAAAAAACTGATGAATCTAAAAAAACAAATACAAATCAGTATATTACTGTTGAAGAAGAAGATGAATGGTTTCTTTTATTTAAAAAATTAGGTGATGTAATTAATAAAAATATAGATCAGTTAAGTGAAGATGAGAGGAAAGCGATTTTTCTTTTTCAATGGGGTGGAGATTTAGGAAGAACTCCAGAAGAAAGACAGGCTTTTGAAAAGGCAATTAATAAGTTAAGCATAGAAAAAAACGAAGTTGATCGCTATCTTTTCTTGCGACAAAAATTTACTAATCTTCCGTTAGAGTTGATAAAAAACTACTCCGGTACTTATCGTAATATTTTAGAACGAGCTGAGAAAGATTTTAATGTTAATAATTTAGTTAAAATATTTGTTAATAAAGATGGAAAAATTGATCCTTCTAGTATTGCGGCAAGAAAAAATCTCAAAGAATTGATTAATAAATACTATTTTAAAGTTTTAAAAGAAATTCATAGTAATAAAAGCATGGAATTTAATCAAGTAATGCGAGAAAACCAATCATATTCTTATTTTTTTAGTGGTCTTTCCCAAATTATTTTCCAAGCTTGTGAGGAATTAGAAAGATCTTTACCAAAAGAAGTTTTTCAAAATGACAAAGGAGACATAGATAAAGATAAAAAAAGAGATTTTATTTTTTTTCTTACCGATGTTAAAACTCGCTTTCAGTCGAGTATTATGACATATGCTAATATTATGCACAATCTTCCTTTATGGGCGCGTGGTGGTCCGGATAATTTTGAAAAATGGTCACAGTTTATGGGAAATTTATTTCATTCAGAATTGGCTGAAGTTTTTGATGATGATGGTTTTATGGATATGGCAAGAAGGGTAGTAACAACGGTTATAAGAAGAGAAATAGCTAAAAATGGCAATCAATATCCATCGGATTTAATTTCTGGACAATATAATCAAGAAGGGGTAAGGTGGAGTCAAAATTTTGAGAGTTTGATTAGAGAAGAACTTGAAAAAGTGGCTGAAGCGAGCGGAATAAATCTGGAGGAAGATGGATGGAAGATTGAGAGGGCTTTAGTTTATTCACCAGCCATTGGAATTGATACTTTAATTGATATAGAGACAATGGCAACCGCCGATCCAAAATGGGCTGATTTTAAAGGAATTCATCCTTTGCTTCAAGTTATTTCTGCTAAATTTAACTGGGGATTAGGACGAGGTGATCCTGCTGCTCAACAGATTGCTCGTTATCTTTTAGGAATGGAGGTAAATCTTTTTCCCAAAAAAGAAGGGATTGTTCGTTTTTGGCGCAAAAAAAAATGGGTACCAAGGCAGTTTGCTGATTTAATTGATCGTGAGGTAAGAAGGTATGGTGATGAGGTGATGGGACAGCTTTTTTCCGCTGGGGGCTTGTATCAAGAGCTTTTAAATATGTTAACGATCGCACCAAGTTTAATTAGTCGCCATGGCTGGCGGATGGAGGGGATTTATAAAGAGTTTTCGGGTTTTGATGTGGTTAAGAAAATAAGAGGAGATGTGGAGCTTGGTAATTTTTGGAAAAAAGATAGTGTTTGGGCTCAAAAAAACTGGCAGGATCTTTGGGATGAGGCAATAAAACAATACGGAACTGCTTCTTTATGGTGGTTTTTGACCGCTGGCCCATCAAGATTATCTCAAGAAATGAAACGATTGGTAGCAAAACAAAAAGGAGAGGAGGAGGCAAATGTTAATTTTATTGAATATCAACCTGGTGTTTATCGGGTTACCAATAAGATGTTGGAGGAAGTATTTACTTTTCGAATAGGTGATGAAGTTAAAAAAATGAGTCTTTTGGAGATAAGGCAAATAAGAATGAATCAGCTAAGAGGGGAATTATTTTTTCGCTATCTTCGACGAGACCCGGGCAACTTCTTTTTAATTTTAACTCAAATGGCACCTCAGTTGACTACTGAATCAAATGATTTGTTTGATAAGGTAATTGCTAAAATTCAAGGTGCAAAAACTAAACAGGCAACTATTGAAGCAATAGAAAATTTAAAAGGAATAGATCAGGTAAAAAAAGAAAAACTACTAGCAGAGTTTAATAACTTATACAGTAAATGGGGCGATTTTGTTTTTAAGTTGATAGATGTAAGAAGTTTTTTATTAAAACAAGTAGAAAAAGAACAAAAAAAAGATCCAAAAAAAGAAAAAATTCGTTTCAAAGACATAAAAGGTTTTATTGATTTTTTAGTGACTCAATCAAATACCGCTCTTGAGAAGACAATAAAAAAAGGAGAAATATTTGTTTCCGAAGATGATTTTACAGATGATACTATTAAAAAGTTTATCTTTGGTGATAAAAACGGAAAGAGCGATGAGGAAAAAATTGGTTTAATCGGATTAACTACTGGTGCATCGCAGGATAAACTTGACGATTTTTATAAAAATTTTGGTGATTTTGATAATTTTGGTAAAGATAACTTTTTTTACCGGATGGCTAATGCCTGGTTTATCAAAGAACTTGACATCAATCCTTTTTCTGCTGATATTAATCATTTTGCGGTTTTTAAACATATTGGTAAAGGTGGCGAAGATGTTTTTACGCGACTTCATGGTGATACTTTAACTATTTTTCAAAAATGTATTAAAGAATTAGCTACCCTTAATAATTTGCTTTTGGATGCAGCCAATACTGGTAATATGGAAAAAATATATGCTTTGCATAAAAGTATTTATGATGGTTTGAGCGGTGCCATGGGTCAAGAATACGCACAAAGAGCTAATTATATTTTAGCTCAAATTGTCAGTAAGTTTTTTTTAGAGCATAGCTTAGCCCGTGATCCAAAACTTAATTTGTTTTTACCCTTAAATTTACTTGCCCGTTTAGAATTAGGAAAAAACATTTCTCTTTCAAAAATTACTACTAATAATTTACATGCTTATACAATGGATACTAATGCAGTTAGAACATATTTTATGAAATTATCTCATGAGTTAAGAGTTATTCCAGCTGATGGCGCTTGGTCAAAAGAACATATTGAAAGAGTTTTTGATGCAACTAAAGAACAGTTTTTTGTTGGTGATTTTGTTCCTAAGTTTTTATGGTTTATCATTCTTTATCTATTATTTATGTATATTAAAAAAGCAATAGAAGAATTAAAAGGAAATAAAAATTAAAAATTATCGAAAATAAGTTAAAATAAATTTATGAAAAAAAAAATTATTATTTTGATTACAATAATATTTTTTTTAAATTTTTTGATGATTCATTTAAATTTAGTTTATGCTTATTTACCATTAAAATATATTACTCAAAGCAATTCAACAAATAATTTTAATTCCCCAATTATAGATAGTAGTCAAACAATTAATAATACACTTCAAATTCCTTTACCAACTTTTACCCCAATTCCAACTCCGATTCCAACAACATCAAATGATTTTTCTATTAATCCTCTTCAACTAGAAAAAAAAGTATCTGAAATTACTGATAAATTACTTTATAATCAAAACTCAGAATGTGGTCATATTGGTCAGTCTTGTTGTGGTAGAAAGACATCTTTATTATTAGATAAAATTACTGAACCAACCTCAACTATTATTACTTTTTTAATTCCAGTAAATTTAGTTCTAAAACCTTTTTTTGATATCTTGATAGGTTTATTTTTAAGTGCTTTTGAATCAATAATTAGTAAGGCTGTTGATTTACCTACGAATATTCTCCCTTTTGAAGAAATGGGTTACTGCATTACTGGTTATCCTAGCAATGAATTTAAAACTGATCAATGTTTCTGTGTTGGATCATTAAATTTTACATCAGCTAGACTTTGCGGGGTTATTGATAATAAAGATGAGGTAAAACAGTGTTTTGATAAATGCATGTCTAATGGTCGTGGAGTTTGGACTGCGTTGGGTTGTTTTTCTTCGGACTTATCAACTATAATTAAAGATAAAGTTTTTGGTATTGGGATTGGTTTAGCCGGGGTTGTTTCTCTCTTTTGTATCATATATGCTGCTTTTCAAATTCAAACTTCTTCTGGTAATGCTGAAAAAATAAAAAAAGCTCAAGAGCTTTTAACTTCTTGTATTATCGGGTTAATGCTTATTATCTTTTCTGTTTTTATTTTAAGACTCATTGGAGTTGATATTTTGAGAATTCCTCTTTTTATGTAGCTTATTTTTAAAGTTAACTATTTTCTCCTTTTTTATTTAATACTTCACCTAATACTTGAGCGAACATTTCAGGTTGAGAAGGACCTAAAAATCCTTTTAAAAATCGTCCAACTGAATCATCCACTTTAGCTCTTTTTTGTAACCATGGACCAATAAAGGGAGTTTGGCTAAATGAAGTGAACGCACCTAATCCAGCCTTAGTTCCACCTAAAATTGCTCCAACACTAGCAAAGAACATACCTGGACCCGCACTAATTTGTAATCCTTTTGCTCCTAAAAATTCTTTGGTTAATTTTATAAAATCAGGTATTAATATAAAAATACCCACTCCAATTAATGATCCAATAGTTTTACCGTTAAGACCATAAATAAAAGGTGGTGCCCAAGGCGATTGTTGATTAGTAATATTATAAGATATATGGTTTATTACTCCAGCAATTAAAATTAAGGTGATTACTACCACAAAACTTAAAAGATTAGCAAAAATATTTTTTAACCAAAAAAAGAAAGTGTTTTTTCCAGGAATACCCTCAAGTAGTAAAATAATTGGTGAGAAAATAATCATTAAAATAATTTCTATGTAGTTTTTTAATAAGATAAAAAAAATTCGAAAAATAATTAGAATAATGGTTAGTAAAACAATAATTCCTAATAAAAAAGGGACACCAAAAAGAGCAAACATAAAAAATAAACCAACATCTACAAAAAGAGCTATAAGTCTAGGTAATTTTCCAAAAGTAAAACCACCAGCAGTTATATTTGAGATAGCTTCCCCAATATTTGCGGCTGGTTTACCATTTGAACCACCAATTATATTTGTTATTATCCACATTGAAAAGATTCCTGCAAGAAAGTTAAGAAAAGGAGTAATAATAATTCTTAACTCTTCAGGCAGAACATTAAATAATGATGTTCCTACACCAAAAGATGTAAGAAGATTGAAACCAGGAGGAAAAATTTGTCCAAGACTAGGATTAAGATAATTGGAAATTAATTCTTCTTTTGGTATTGGTTCTGTTCCTTTAAAAATATTTGATGAAAGTAAAGAAATTATTAATAAATTTATTACATACATTATATCAATCAAAAACCCAGCAATAGGAAAGGAAAAGGTGATAAGTATTATAGCTATAATTATCTTTGGAAGAGAATTTTCAACAGAGATAACTGTTTGAGGATTAATCTTGGTGCGAAACATTATCATAAAACCAATAGTAATTATTATTAAAACTAATATCATATAAGAAATATTACGAAAAATTTTCCAAAGACTCATGAATGGTTTTATTGCAGCAAAACCTATGCCTTCGGCGGCATAAGTTTTTGGGACAAAACCAGCGTTTTGTAATCCGGAATAAGCCCAATAGATGCCCGATGCTGGTGGATTAGCATAAGGTAAAACAATTAAATTTGTCACAAAACCAAAAACTGAGTGATTGAAGTTTTTATCACCATCTTTTGGATTATCGGTACAAGCCTCACCAATTAGAACACAAAACATTCCTCGATATAGAGTAATGGCGATTTTTCCTTCTTGAGTATTTTTTAGTTTTGGATCATTGATTACTTTGTAGATTTCTTGTCGATTTTTTTCAACTGGATTATAATCAATTTTTGGTTTACTTTTATTTATAAAATGGAGAAAAAGAGAGATAACGATAAAATAAACGGCAATGACAATTAAGGTTTTTTTTAAAAAACCAAAGATTTTTTTTGCATCCAGAAGGTAAAAAGAGAACATAAGTTGATTGTATAACAACTAAAAGAATAAAGTCAAATTTATTGAAAAATAAATTGATCTTTTGGAATTAATGGATAGTTTTGGTTAAGCCAAGATTGGAATCTTTTTTTATTTTCTTCTTTTGGACTTTTAATTTTAACAATAAAAAAAGCTTCTTTATAGTCAAAATCTAAGCTAAAAAAGTCATTTTCTATTGGTAATTGATTAATGAGTTTATTTTCCTGATCTAATTTTTCAGTTTCTTCTTTAGGAATAGGCTCTTCTTTAACTCCGGTAAATCCTACTTCATTTTCTTCTGATTTTAAAAATGATTTATCTTTGTTTGTAGGAGAAACCGTTAAATTTAATTTATTTTGGTTACTGTCTAATTTATTTGTTATAATTGGGTATTCTCTTATCTTTGCTTTGTTAAATGATTGATTTTTTTGTTGAGTAATGTTTTTATTTTTTAAATTCTGAATTATTAAACTAATTATCACGATAAAAATTAATAAACAAAAAAGAAAAAAGATGCTAATGTAGTATTTTTTTTGATTCATATTAATAAATTATATATTAATTTTTACTTAATTATTGCCATTATTACTCTAAACTTCGGGTATGGTGGATAACGAGATTTATGGTTTATTGGTTTTGGTTTAGGGATATCATAAGCTGGGTCATACGCGAATATGTTTAGATTATCATCAAATTTTATAACCCAAAAATAATGCCCTCCGGATTTAAAATCCGCCAGAGAAAAAAATGTCCAACCTTCATTTTGAAGATTTTTGACTTGGTTTCCATAAGTCTTCATAACTTCATTAATTGTAATACCACCAATTTTTTTATCTCTTGCAAAAACATAACGAGTTTTAAACTGATGTTCTTTTAAAATCTTTTCTGCATCTATAAAATTAGATCCATTAGGACCTAATTTGAATTTTTTTTCTTTATACATATTAACCACAGTCATGGGATTAATTCTTCTATCAACGTAAGAAGCTAAAATCATCGCTACCGTTGTTGGCCCACAGCCAGCCTCGCAGATGGTGCCACCTTCTGGTAAAGAATAATTATCATAAGGACCTTTACATTGAGGATAGTAAACTAAACCGTTGATATTAGGTGTAAAATTTTCTTCACGTTTAACTTCATTTAGGGTTGATGGACTAACACTTATTGGAGTTATTGGTAAATGAAGCGCTTCATTTAGATGATCATTTTGATTATTGTTTAATTTCTTTTTGTAATAAATTTCAAGAAAAGTCTTCATAAAATCAATTAAAAGATTATGACTTATATTTTCTGATAAGTTATTATTTTTTGGGGATGGACTAATAATATTTATTTTGGGCGAAAGAGTAATTGTCTGAGCCTGAATTTTTTTTACAGGAAAAAAAATAGCATAAAAAAATAAGTTAAAAATGATAATACCTTTTTTAATCATAATCTTAATTTATCAAATGAAATATTACATTTTCAATTTTAAAAATTATTTAGTGGGTGATATGTAAATTACTTTTATTCCTTTTTCTTTTGGAATAGGAGAAATTATCTTGTTTTTATCCTGCAAAAGTTGGTGAATCATAAAAATAACAAGAGCTAAACCAAAAGCAATTAAAATTAAACCAAATGTTTTTTTCATATATTTATTTTTTCTTTGATTAAATAATTTGGTCGTTTTTGGATTTCTTGATATATTTTCCCTACATACTCACCAATAATTCCAATTGTTATCAGTTGTACTCCGCCTAAAAAAACAATAGCAAAAAATAAAGAGGCCCATCCTGGTAACCAATCGCCTTGCTTTAAGATAAAATGTTGAAATGATTTAACGATAATGATAAAAATGGCTAAAAAGGAAGTCAAAAAACCAAGGTAAGTAGCTAATCGTAAAGGCTTTATTGAAAAAGCAGTAATCCCCTCCAAAGCAAAGTTAATCATTTTTGACAAAGGATAATGGGTTTTTCCGGCAAAACGTTTCTCTCTTTTAAAATAAACAAAGCTTGAGGGAAAGCTTGGCCAAGCAACAAGACCACGTAAGAATCTTGGTTTTTCCGAAAGATTGTTTAAAAAATCGACTACTTTTCTATCAAGAAGACGAAAGTCACCAACGTCTTCGGGAATAGGAACATCAGAGATAAAGTTAATTAATTTATAAAAAATTTTCGCGGTTATTTTTTTAAAAAAAGAGTCAACCTCTCTTTTATCTCTCTTACCATAAACGATTTTAGCTCCTTTTTGCCATTCTTCAATCATTTTGGGAATAATTTCTGGTGGATCTTGAAGATCAGAATCAAGTGAAATAACTACACTACCTTTTGCATATTGATAGCCAGCTAAAAGCGCCATCTGATGGCCAAAGTTGCGGAAAAATGAGATTAGTTTTATTCGTTTATTTTTTTTTGCCTCGCTTTTTATAATCTCTTCGGTTTTATCGGTTGAACCGTCGCTGATAAAGATAATTTCAAAATTATATTTTTCAACTACATTTAAAAGACGCTTTAAAAGAGGATTAATGTTTTTTTCTTCATTAAAGACTGGAATTATAATTGATAAATAAAAGGTTTTTTTGTTCATTAAAAATATTATAAAAGATAATTATTTAATCTTAAATAATTTTAAATTCATTCATCTTAATTTACAATTTTTAGATTAAAGTTTTTTGTATTTTTATAAAGATACAAGAAGTTATTAATTTGATTTTTTGTTACGGGGCCAGGAGTTGAACCTGGTCTACGAGATTATGAGCCTCGTGTGCCACCGTACACTACCCCGTAAAGATAAATATAATTATAATATTTTATGAAGTATTTTTCCACATGTTTTTATGATAGTTGATTTTTTTCTTTTGAGTATGTAAATTATATATTAAATATAAAAATAAAATAAAAAATGAAAAATACTTTTTTAAAATTTTTTTTAGCTTTATCTTTTTTTTCTATTTTTTCATTTGCTTTAAAAAATCATCTTTTAAAGCCAAATTCAGTTTTTAGCCAAGGTTTTTTAGTTACTAATGGAGACTTTGAACAAGGAGAAACAGGGTGGTTTTTTGAAGCTCCTAATGGCCCAATAGAAAAACAAACAGTTGAAGAGCCAGGTTATTTAAGTTCAAAAGCACTTCATATTAAAAATTTGGATCAAAATAAACGTTCTAGAGTAATTCAGTGGGTGACCATTAATAATGGTCAGCATTATAAATTATCTTTAGTATTGAAAAAAAGTAATGAAGATAATAATCAACCAACAATTAAGGCCGATGAATGGTGTTTAAGTAATAATAATAATAGTAGTAGTAGTAATAGATTTATAAAAGGCCAATCTTTTGTTATTCAATTACCTAATCGATGGGAAGAAAAAGAATGGTTTTTTCAAGCTGGTAACTGTGATACTAATCAAGATCATCGCTTAGCAATATTTTTTGATACTGGTTTATACCAAAATAATCCAAGAATAGGTGAGATTTGGGTTGATAATGTTTTTCTTCAAGTAACTCAATCACCAGATTGTCCGAAAAAAACTCAAGGCGATGCTAACTGTGATGGAAATATTAATGAAAATGATTATAATATTTGGAGGTGTGAGTTTTTAGGTAATGGCACATGCTCAAATCCTTCTTCACAAAAAACAGCCGATTTCAATTTAGATACAAAAGTTGATCTTGTTGACTTTGAAATTTGGCGACAGAATCGATTTGCGCCTACCCCAACCAACAATCTAATTCCAACTTTAACTCCAACAATAAACCCAATTCCAACGACAATTTCTATCCCTACCCCAACTAACACTCCACTCCCAACACTCACTCCAACATCTATTCCTCAGTTATCTGACTTAGTAGTTCTTAATCCTGGTTTAGGAATAAGTTGTAATCAGTTATGCTTTTTAGCAAGAGAAACATGTCGTGGGGTAGGCACAGACCCAAATGGGACAAATAACAGAATGGCTGTTTTTCGAAATAATAGATGCACTATTTTATACAATATCTCTTCCTGTGGCGTAAATTTAATGAACAATGGCTTTACTTCTTGCTCTGATTTAGATGGCAACAACAGTGATAAAAATCCTTACCCGGCTGATTGGACCTATTGTCGTTGTTCTAACTCCCACGCTTCGATAAGCTGCACTTCCAATAGTCAATGTCCTGAAGAAAAAGTTTGTTTGGGTGGTAAATGCGTAATTCCTTCGTGTAGAAATGTGGGATCTTGTCAAGATGTTAATTTTTCTAATCATCAATGTAATGTATTAAATAAACCTGATGGGAGTGAGTGTTTAACAGGTTCTTTAATAATAGGTCAATGTCAAGCTGGTCAATGTGTTCCTCCTCCTGAATGTGAATTTTGTGGAAGAAGAGGATATTGCCCAGACTTTTGCCTAAGAACCTATTAAAAATTTATAAAAGAACAATGAAAACTTTATTTAAAAAAATATATCAATTAAGAAGAGCCTTGGCAATATTGTTAATAATTTTTATTTCAGTTGTATTTTTCTTTCTTTTTTTTAATCAAAGTCTTTACAAAACAAAAGCTGATGTTAAGAAAGTAACGGTATCAATGGGATCTTCAGAAGTTGGGATTAGTCAAAATAAAAATTTTCTTATCGGGGTAAATTTAGTGGCAGAAGACAAAATATCAGCGGGTAGTTTTCTTTTAAAGTATGATTCTGATAATAAAGATTTAGTTGATATTAGTAATAGTTTTACAACTAATTTTCTTTCAGTTGATAGTTATTTTGATGAGGTTTTAATTCAAGATCTTGGTAGAACTGACGGGGCAAAATTGGCTCGAGTTACTTATCTAAAAAAACAAAATGAAAGCGATTTAAGAAACTCTGTAGTTATATTTTTTCCATTTAAGGCAAAACAAAAACAAGGAGAAACAGCTATTTCTATAATTGAAAATGAAAGTCAAGTAGTAGGGCCAATTCAAGATTATTTATTTAAAATTCAAGCAACGAGTAATCTTATTTCAAGAGTTAATATAGAAAATAAATTTTTTTGTGAAGACAATAATCAATGTGGTACAAACAGTAACTGTCAAAATAATCAATGTCAATGTAACAATGGTTATTATAATTGTAATGATGATTGGGGTGATGGCTGTGAGTCAAATCAAGTTTGTCAGTCAAATCCCACTTTGAATCCAACACCAATACCAACATCAACAATTATACCAACTCAGACACCAACGCAGATTTTAACACCTACTATAACTAACTTAATTACAACCTTTATCTTTGATCGAAACCTTGAAAAAGAAAAATCAACAACTTTGTTTTCAACTATGATCGCAAGAGACTGGTCTTCTCCTATTTCTGGCACAAGACAGTTTATTCATCCAATGATTC
>Ga0129299_1001968_pt1 | contig 13700 bp, 15 predicted proteins | sample ConPoolayeCmetaG_FD_94477 | JGI IMG/M metagenome (GOLD analysis project Ga0129299, IMG submission 94477) | Hot spring microbial mat communities from California, USA to study Microbial Dark Matter (Phase II) - Cone Pool mat layer C metaG ... | reverse complement strand
GGGCTTTTCTATAAGTTATTTGTACTTTCTTCTAATTTAACTATATTTGTAAGTTTATTTTGATAGAATAATGTTAAAGATATATATACATGGCTTAAAAGATGGGAACTATGATATCCATCTTAAAGCTTTATCCGATGATCTTCAGACAATATCTGAAGAATTTATTGGAGAAGTGATTTTTACTGGTAAAATGAGAATTATTGGCAAAAGATATGCTATTACTGGTACCGCTGAATGCCTTGCTAAGTTTCAATGTGACTTGAGTTTACGTGAGTTTCAGCAGAACATTCAGGCAGAAATGAATTGCACATATTTAGCTAATAATGAATTATTCTATATGAATAGAAATAATGGAATAAAAGAGACTGCTGAAATCATTATTCACGAGGATGAGAAATATATTGATTTAACGACTGATATTGTAGAAGAATTGATGGTTCACCTGCCAATGAGAAGAATTCATCCAGATCTGGAAGGGAAAGAACTGGAAGATTTATATCCTCAATATTCGGCAAGTTTAAACAATGTAATAGATCAAAAGATTGATGATAGGTGGGAAGCTTTAAAAGGTATTAAGTTTGAAAATGACTGACAATAAAAGAAATATTAAAACGATAATTCAAAATTTATTATAAAATAGGGAACTAAAATGCCAAATCCAACAAGAAGACATTCGAAAACAAGAAGAGATAAAAGAAGAACTCATTACAAAGCTGTTGCTGTAAGAAGTGGCTCTTGCCCTCAATGCGGCGCTCCCAAGATTCCTCATAGGGCTTGTCCGGAGTGTGGCTATTACAATGGTCGTAAAGTACTTTCAACTTAATTATTTTTTTTTAACTAAATAATAATTAATAAACATTTCAATAGCATTGGATAAGAAAAAATTCAGGGTCGTTGTTGATGCAATGGGTGGGGATTTTGCACCTATGAATGAGATTCAAGGTGTTATTTCCACTTTCGAATCTAAACCTCCAGATTTGGATTTAGAAATCATTTTGATTGGAAATGAAAGCAAAATCAGAAATTCTCTTGAACAATTTGACAGGGAAAAACTAAACATTCTGAATTATTCAATCATTCATACAGACGAAGTTATAACTATGGATGATGAACCTACCATAGCCTTGAAAAAGAAAAAGAATTCATCACTTTACAAAGGTCTTGAGTTACACAGTCAAGGATATGCTGACGCTTTTGTTTCTGCCGGTAATACCGGGGCTGTTCTTTCGACTGCAACAATTCTTAATGGAAGAATCAACGGGGTTAGCAGACCTACTATTGGTTCTTTTTTCCCAACTAAAAACAGATACCCGACTTTGGTACTTGATGTCGGAGCAAATATTGATACCAAACCAAGATATCTTTATGAATTTGCTGTTATGGGTTCCATTTATGCCACACAAATGTTAGGTTTGGAGCATCCGAAAGTTGGACTATTAAACATTGGAGAAGAGGAAAGCAAAGGTAACGATATATTATTAGAAGCATATCAACTACTAAAGTCAAGTAATTTGAATTTCTTGGGGAATGTCGAAGGACGTGACATTTTGAATGGAACAGCAGATGTTGTAGTATGTGATGGATTTACTGGAAACGTAATATTAAAATTTGCAGAAAGCGTTCTTGACCTTTTTAAGACGAAATTGAAAAGTTTTGCAAAAAAGAATATATTTAATACAATTATGTTTGGGCTAATGAAACCAGCATTTAAGAAAGTATTTGCAGAATTTGATTATCAAAAATATGGTGGAGTTCCAATTTTAGGGATTAATGGAGTAGTAATTATTGGCCACGGCAAATCCTCTCCTTTAGCTATCCAGAACATGATATACAAAGCGATTGAACAAATAAAGAAAGACATAAATAAGAAAATTGAGCACGCATTAACTAAGTCTATTTTATCAACAAATAACTAATAAATTATGCCAGCAATAATATCCTCTATAGCTCATTATGTACCTCCTGATATATATACAAATGAATATTTTGAAAAATATCTTGATACATCACACGAATGGATAATGGAAAGAACAGGTATCGCCGAGAGAAGATTTTCCAAAAATGGGGCTAACTCAGATTTAATTATACCTGCTGCAAAAGAATGTATGGAAAAAAGAGGAATCGGACCTGATGATATTGACTGCATTGTTGTACCAACTGTTACCCCAGATCATATGTTTCCCTCCACAGCGTGTGTCGTTCAAAACAAACTTGGAATAAAAAAAGCATGGGGATTTGATTTATCTGCAGCATGTTCTGGTTTCCTTTTTGCTCTTGTTACTGCTGCTAAACTTGTAGAAAGTGGTGCTGTTAAACGTCTGCTTCTATGCGGTTCAGACAAAATGAGTTCTATTGTAAATTTCGATGACAGAGCTCAGGCGGTATTGTTTGGCGATGGAGCCGGTGTTGTTTTAATAGAAAATTCGGATGATCCAGAATATGGACTGCAAGATTTTATATTGCAAATTGATGGTTCTGGAGGGCAATATTTAAAACAAGTGGCAGGCGGAAGCTTTAAACCTGCATCAATAGAAACAGTAATGAACAAAGAACATTATATCTATCAGGATGGACAAGCAGTTTTCAAAGCTGCAGTTAAAGGAATGGCTGATGTAACAGTTGAAATTATGGAAAAAAATGGCTTAAAGGGTGAAGATATTGCATGGTTGGTTCCACATCAGGCAAACCTGAGGATTATTTCTGCTACCGCCAAAAGAATGGGCTTAGAGATGGACAAAGTCATGGTCAATATCGAGAAATATGGTAACACAACTGCTGCAACAATACCATTATGTTTATCAGAATGGTATCAAGCCGGAAAATTAAAAAAAGGTGATAAAATCATTCTTGCAAGTTTCGGAGCAGGATTTACATGGGGTGCAATTTATTTTGTATGGAATTTATAATACTTATTTAATTAAAAAAACAAAGATTAATTAATATGAAAACAGCTTTATTATTTTCAGGGCAAGGCTCTCAATATGTGGGAATGATAAAAGATATTTATGAAAAATTTCCACAGGCAAAAGAACTAGTTGAAAAAGCTGATGATATTTTAGGTTATTCTCTTAGTTCAATTTGTTTTGAGGGTCCATTAGAAAAGTTAAAGGAAACACGATACACACAACCGGCTATCTTCCTACATAGCGCAGTCATAATATCATTATTTAAAAATGTCTTAAGATATGATGCAACAGCCGGTCATTCAGTTGGTGAATATGCTGCTCTTCTTGCCTCTGATGTTATTGATTTTGAATCTGCTCTAAAGCTTGTGTCTTTGAGAGGAGAATTAATGTTCAAAGCTGGGGAAATTCTACCGGGAACGATGTTTGCTGTTATAAACCTTGCCGATGAAAAAGTTGAGGAAATATGCAATGAATTAACTGAAAAAGGTAACGGAAACATAGTTGTAGCAGCCAATTATAATAGTCCCGGACAAGTTGTTGTTTCAGGTTCTGCTGACTATTTAAGGCAAAATATTCATAAATTTAAAGAGGCAGGAGCAAGAATTGTAACTGAACTAACAGTTAGCGGGGCTTTCCACTCTCCTCTTGTAGAACCAGCAAAACAAGAATTGGAAAAAGCAATTAATAACTTAGAATTCAGAGATGCAACTGTTCCGGTTTACAGCAACGTTTTCGCTAAACCTTTAACACTTGCTAATGAAATTAAAAATGCTCTTGTTTTACAACTAACTTCCCCAGTCAGGTGGTCTCAAAGTTTAATAAGGATGAGGGAAGACGGCATAGAGAGATATATCGAAATTGGACCAGGTCAAGTCCTGCAAGGATTAACCAAGAGAACATTAGCGGGAGTTGAAATACTCGGTATTGATAAGACCGATGATTTAGAAAAATTTATTTAAAAAATGTAAACTTTTTAATATATTTGTTTTCTTTAAACTTATAAAAAATTAAATGGATAGATTTAAAGGCAAGGTAATAATAGTTACTGGTGGATGTCGAGGAATAGGTAAAGCTATTGTTCTCAGATTTGCAAGTGAGGGAGCATTTGTATATGCTCTTGATTACGTTCTTCCAAAGGAAAACGAAATATTTATCGAAGATGAAGCATTAAAACCTTTGGTTAAGTGCATACAAGTTGATGTAACTTCAGAACACTCTGTAAACAAGGCAATAGAAGAAGTAATAAATGATAAAAATAGAATTGATGTATTGGTTAATAATGCAGGAATAACACGAGATAACTTAGCGCTAAGGCTTAGTACAAGTGATTGGGATGCTGTTTTAAACACAAATTTAAAAGGAGCATTTTTATGCTCAAAAGCTGTGGCAAGAACAATGATGGGGCAAAGGAGTGGAAGAATAATCAATATTGGTTCAATTGTAGGTTCCATCGGTAATGCAGGACAATCAAATTATTCGGCATCAAAAGCAGGCTTGATAGGACTAACCAAATCGCTTGCTAAGGAATTTGCATCGAGAAATATTCTTGTTAATTGTGTTGCTCCGGGTTTTGTATTAACTGAAATGACAGAAAAATTGACAGAAGAACAAAAAGCGGCATATTTAGTTAATATTCCATTAAAAAGAGGAGCTCCACCGAGTGAAATTGCTTCGGTTGTGGCTTTTCTTTCTTCAGAAGATTCAAATTATATTACCGGACAGGTAATACATGTTGATGGTGGTTTAGCAATGTAATTTTTATTAACATATTAGGAGACATTATGTCAGACATTAAATCAAAAGTAACAGAAATTATTGTAAAAAAACTTGGTGTAGAAGAATCCCAGATAACTAACGAGGCAAACTTTACTAAAGATCTCGGTGCCGATTCTCTCGATACTGTTGAATTAATCATGGAATTCGAAAAAGAGTTCGAAATAACGATTGAAGACAGTGATGCAGAGAAGATTCAAACAGTTGGAGATGTGATTACCTATCTCGAAGGTAAACTGGGAAGCTAAATTCACTGTTTTCTTATATCTTATTTTCATTAATGGTATTCTGAGTCTCATAGCCTTTTGGATTCTTTATTTTGCTAATAATACGATATTGTTATTAGTTATGATTAAAGAATGGGTTCAGTAATACAATTTTATTACAAACAAGAGAAAACTAATGGCAAAATATAATTACCCAAGAGTTGTTGTTACAGGTGTTGGAGCTGTAACATCAGTTGGAAACACAATTTCCGAAACATGGGATGCAATGTTACAGGGGAAAAGCGGAGCTGCCCCTATTCAATCATTTGACGCATCAGAGTTTGATACAAAATTCGCCTGCGAGGTAAAGAATTTTGATCCTCTTCTGTATTTAAACAGAAAAGAGGTTCAAAGAATGGATAAGTTTACTCAGCTGGCGATTGCCTCTGCTTACATGGCAATCGAAGATTCGGGAGTAGATTTTGAGAAGCTCAACAAGGATAGAATTGGTGTCATTATTGGGTCAGGCATTGGTGGAATGTGGACTTATCATTATCAACAGGAAATATTATATCAAAGGGGCGGAAAAGCTGACAGAATTTCACCATTTTTTATTCCGATGCTGATATCTGATATTGCAGCGGGGCATGTTGCTATCAGATGGGGATTAAAAGGTCCTAATTATGCAACTGTTTCTGCTTGTGCCACATCTTCTCACTCAATAGCTGACTCTTTTATGCTGATACAAAGAGGTGATGCAGATATGATGGTTGTTGGTGGCAGTGAATCAGTTATTTGTCCTATGGGGGTTGGTGGCTTCAATGCTATGAAAGCATTGTCCACTCGAAATGAATCACCGGAAACGGCATCAAGACCTTTTGACAAGGAAAGAGATGGGTTTGTTATGGGCGAGGGTTCAGGAGTTTTAATTTTGGAAACATTAGAGCATGCAATGGATAGAGGTGCTAAAATATATGCCGAATTAGCCGGAATGGGATTGACAGACGATGCTTTTCATATTACCCAGCCTGCTCCTGGTGGCGAAGGTGCCGTCAGGTCAATGAAACTCTGCATTGAGGATGCTAATTTACTTTCTACTGACATTGACTACATCAATGCTCACGGTACATCTACTCCATTCAATGATAAAAATGAAACTGAAGCTATAAAAACTCTTTTCGGGGATTATGCATACAAATTATCAATAAGCTCCACTAAATCAATTGTAGGACATCTTTTGGGTGCTGCTGGGGCAGTTGAAGCAATTACAACTGTGTTGGCAATTCAAAACAATATCATTCCACCAACAATAAACTATACTATACCCGATCCTGATTGTGATTTGGATTATACTCCCAACAAACCAAAAGAGAAAAAAATCAGGGCTGCTATCAGCAATACATTCGGTTTTGGAGGACATAATGCTTCATTATGCTTTAAAGCATTTGAAGAATAAATATGAAGGATTTTTTAAATAATCTATATAATGGCATATTAAGATTTTCTCCATTGAGAAAGCACCTAAGAGTGGTTTCTGCTTCAAAAGGTGCTTTTTCAAAACTCGGCTATCTTGATAACAAAAAAAAGGCAGATTTAGAGAGTATTCTTGGATTGAAAATCAACAACATTGAATATTTCGAGCAGGCATTAACTCACCGCTCTTATCTTCATATAATTGAAGATCAAACAATTTTTTCGAATGAGAGGCTTGAATTTCTTGGAGATTCAGTTCTCGGGTTGGTAGTCGCAGACTATCTCTTTTCTTTGCATAGTGATGTGCTCGAAGGTGGATTAACCAAAATGCGTTCATGGATGGTGAACAAGAATTCGTTGGTTGAGTGTGCTAAAAGATTGAAACTAAACGAATTGCTTTTAATGAGTTTTAGTGCTTCAAAAGCTTTGGAACAGGGTAGCGATTCAATTCTTGCTGATGCACTTGAAGCTATTATCGGTGCTATATATCTTGATTCTGGTTTGGAAGCTACAAAAAAATTTATTATTAATGTTTTGATCCCCATTATTGTGAGTCAAAACTATATGGTTGACAGAAACTATAAAAGTTTATTATTAGAAACAGTTCAATCTATGGGTAAAGAACCACCTAAATATGTTGTCTTGGATGAAACTGGTCAAGACCATAATAAGGAGTTCCTTGTTGGGGTTTTAGTTGATTCCGAAATGATGGGTACTGGTTTAGGAAAAAGTAAAAAACAAGCTGAACAATTTGCTGCAAAAGAAGCTTTAGACAAGATAAAAAAAGAAACAGATACATTATTTACTTATTAAATTGTTATTTATGGAAAAATTAATTTTTGAAAAAAGTATGCCCGGAAGGAAAGGTCATTTTATTCCGAAAAATGACGTTCCTTTGAGCAATTTGAATATAGAATTACCAGAAAAATTTAGGAGAAAAACTGAATTAGATTTCCCAGAAGTCAGTGAAAATGAAATTGCCCGTCACTTTGTTCGCCTTTCTCATTATAATTATTCTATTGATCAAGGGTTATATCCTCTTGGATCATGTACAATGAAATATAATCCCAAAGTTAATGAGAAAACTGCTACAATTGATGGATTTGCAAATCTTCATCCTTGTTCCAATGAGAAACATGCCCAAGGTGCCCTTAAGTTAATGTTCGAATTAGGTAATGCATTAAAAGAAATCACAGGATTACAGGGAGTAAGTCTTCAGCCTGCTGCAGGATCTCATGGTGAGCTCACAGGAATCCTTATGTTTAGAGCATACCATCTTGACAGAGGAGATACTAAAAGAAAAAAAATATTAATACCTGATTCAGCTCACGGAACTAATCCTGCATCTGCATCTATCGGAGGATTTGAAATTATTAACATAAAATCAAATCCAGATGGTAGGGTTGATGTAGAAGATCTCGAAAAGAATTGTGGAGATGACGTAGCAGGTTTTATGCTCACCAATCCAAATACTGTGGGACTGTTCGAAAAGAACATTGCACAAATTGAAAAATTGGTTCACGGTTGTGGCGGACTGATGTATATGGATGGAGCAAATCTAAATGCCTTATTGGGAATAGTTCGTCCCGGCGATATGAACTTTGATTGTGTTCATATTAATTTACATAAAACATTTTCAACTCCTCATGGCGGTGGTGGTCCCGGAGCAGGTCCGGTTTGTGTAAGTGAAAAACTGGTTCCTTATCTGCCGATACCTCAGGTAATTTTAAAAGATGGTAGTTATGTTCTTCATGAAGACAATCCAAAATCAATAGGTAAAGTTCATAGCTTCTTTGGTAATTTTGGTGTTCTTGTAAGAGCATATACATATATTAGAATGCATGGTAGCAAAGGTTTGTTTGAAGTCAGTAAAAATGCAATTATTAATGCTAATTATTTATTCCACCTTTTAAAAAATGATTTTGATGTGCCTTATAATGAGTTTTGTATGCACGAATTCATTCTCAGTGGTGACAAGCAGAAACAAGATGGAGCCTCCACAAAAGATTTAGCAAAAAGACTTCTTGATTATGGTTTTCATGCTCCAACAGTATATTTCCCCCTAATTGTTCACGAAGCTATGCTTATTGAACCAACTGAAACCGAAACCAAGGACAATCTTGAGGCTTTTGCATCAGCTATGATTAAAATTGCCAATGAGATTAAAGAAAATCCAGAATTTGTTAAGAATTCTCCTTATAATACTCCTGTCAAAAGAGTTGACGATGCGTTGGCTGCCAGACAACTTGACATATCATGGTATTCAAGAAAATAATAAATTAAAGGCTGTTCAAAATTATCAGAACAGCCTTTTTAGTATATATCACAACATGTAGAAAATTGATAGAATTAATTTTCAGCTGCTTTCAGTTCGTTGATTAGTCGATCAAAATCACTATCTTCAAGATAATAGTGTTTGTTACAATAAATACAGATTAGCTCATTATGCTTACTGTTTTTCATGCTTTTTATTTCTTCTATTCCAAGAGTAAGAAGTTTAGAAATGAACTTTTCTTTTGAACAACGACAGAAAAAATCAACACGGTAATTCTTTAGCACATCATAATCAAAGGGGATTAATACACGAGTTGCATCCTCAATATTCATCTCGTTATAAAACAATTCAGTTATTTTAGGGCTATCATATAATTTATTATGAATGCTTATTATATCTTTTTCACTTGCACCAGGAAGAGCTTGAACAAATAATCCACCAGAGTGTTCAATAAGACCATTACTATCTAAACTAACGTCCAATATTACTGCTGTTGGTATCTGTTCGGATTTATGAAAATAATAAGCTAAATCAGATGAAATGTCTCCTTTCTTAAGTTTCACAATCCCAACAATAGGTTCAGATTTATTATATAAAATCTTGGATACTTTGAAGAGCCCATCCCCCAAATAATCAGAGATAGTAGAGCTGTCTGCGTGATTTGTTTCATATTCTATAAATCCTCTTACTTCACCTACTTGGATTGCTTCTGCAAAAATTTTTTTGATTGATTGTGATCCGGTGGCTTCAAGAATTATCCTTTCTTCTCCTTTTAAAAAGGCAGCCATTAATGAAGCTCCTGTCAACATTCTTGACAATAGCGATGCTGGAATTGGAGGTAATTTATGATTGGATTGAGCTTTTTTTGATAAGTTAGAACTCTTGATTACTCCAGCTCTGAACTTTCCGTCCTTGGATATTAAAGTAAGAACACGGTCGGCAAGCTTAATTTCTTTGATTTTATTTTTATTATTATACATAGTTTATTTAATTTTTGTTTTTCCATTTAATATTACAACCGATACTCGGTTTTTGTTCAAAAGTAATTGGTTTATTGTTTAATATGGCTTCAATAGCTTCTGATAAATCCTTTCCTGTTACAGGTATATTATTTCCCGGCCTGGAGTCATCAAATTGACCCCGATAAACGAGTTTAAGGTCTTTATCAAAAATGTAGAAATCAGGAGTGCATGCGGCATCATAAGCTTTGGCAACTTCCTGAGTTTCGTCGAAAAGATAAGGGAATTTGTAACCAAGTTCTTTTGCTTGTATCTTCATATTTTCCGGAGAGTCTTCAGGATAATTGATAACATCATTAGAATTTATTCCAATAAATGATATTCCTTTTTCAAGATAATGATTTGAAAGTTCTACTAATTTTTGATTTATATGTTTAACATATGGGCAATGGTTGCAGATAAACATAACCACAGTGGCAATATTTGATTTAAGCTCATCAAGTGAGCATGTCTTGCCTGAAACAACGTCAATCAAAGAAAAAGAAGGTGCCTTTGTTCCAATAGGAACCATTCTTGATTCTGTAGCAGCCATTTTATAAACCTCTTAAAAGAAATAAAAAAAATACACGTCAAATAAACGTTAAATGTTGTTAATTAGTTGAAAGATGGATACCCATAAATATTTGCCACTTATAATTGCAGTTACTGTTTTATTTTACCTCTTTGACTTATATTTCTTAAAGAGCTGGACAAAGTTCATCAAGGAGCATAAATGGAATAAATTGTTCTATCAGATAATGTGGGGGATAGGAATTTTTGTTTTTATAGTATCTTTTTATTCCCTGATTATGAGAATAATTGACAGAATGCCACATCAAATCGAAAGATATCTTTATTTAACAACTGCAATCTGGTATCTACCGAAAATTGTTATTACACCAGTATTAATTATTAAGGATTTAATTAAGTTCATTATTCAGATATTTAAAAATTTCTCATATAAAAGACAGAACTTAATCACTGAAGATATAGTGAATCAAAAATCCTATGATAATTCTGACGAACAGGATTTTTCAAATTCATTAGAGAAAAAAAATGGATTAAGCAGACGAAAACTATTGAAGATGGCAAGTTGGTCAATTGCAGGTGTTCCTTACGTTATGGTAGCTAATGGAATGATAAACACTACTTATGATTTTCAGATTCATAAAAGTGAAATTCCACTTTTCAATTTACCAAAAGTACTCGATGGATTGAGATTAGTTCAGCTTTCCGATATACATGCAGGGTCTTTCAATTCACAAAAACCAATGGAAAGAGTAGCTTTTTTGGTTAATACATTAAATCCTGACTTAATTTTGATAACAGGGGATTTCGTTAATTTTGAGCCAGATGAAATTCCATTTATATATAATTCCTTGAAAGCTTTAAAAGCAAAGTATGGGGTGTTTGGCTGTCTTGGTAATCATGACCATTATATGAGTCTGGAAAAACAATCCCAACTGATAGAAATTCTTCAATCTGCCGGAATAAATCTCTTGATAAATTCAAATATCAAGATTGAAATAGAAAAAGAGCAATTACAAATAGCCGGAATGGATAATTCAAGCGAAAGAATCCAATTTGGTGATCTGGGTAAGGCTTTGGACGGTTTAAATAATGATGAGCCAATTATTTTATTAAGTCATGATCCAATCAATTGGGATAGAGAAGTCAGGTCACAGACAAAAGTTGATTTGATGCTTTCTGGTCATACCCATGGCGGTCAAATCGGAATTGAAATCTTTGGACAAACAATAACACCTTCAAGAATTGTTTATAAGCAATATGCTGGTTTATACAGATATCGAGACCAATACTTATATGTTAACAGAGGAATTGGAACAGTTGGACCACCTGTCAGAGTAGGCATTCCACCTGAAATTTCTTTACATATCTTAAGAAAAGCATCTAACTTAGCTTAAATTAAAATAAAATTCAAGGTATAATCTTGGAAAATAAAATAATCGAAGTAACTAATCTATCCAAAAGATTTAAATCTTTATGGGCTGTAAACAGTCTAAACCTGAATGTGTTTAAAGGGGACATTTTTGGCTTTCTTGGACCAAATGGAGCTGGAAAAAGCACTACAATAAGAATGTTGTTGAGTTTGATTTATCCAACTACCGGCTCAGTTAAAATTTTTGAAATGGACCTTTTTAAAAACAGGATCAAAATTCTTAAAAGAATTGGTGCTATCGTCGAAAAACCTGATATGTATGGCTATCTTTCCGCTCGCAAGAATCTGGAAATTCTTGCTAAACTCTCAAGATATGACATCACTAATCAGAGAATTATGGAAATTCTGGATATTGTTGGACTTAAGGACAGAGCAAATAGTAAAGTCAAGACATTTTCCTCGGGAATGAAGCAAAGGCTTGGTATTGCTCAAGCTCTTATTCACGACCCAGAGTTGATAATTTTAGATGAGCCGACCACAGGGCTTGATCCTCATGGTATGAAGGAAATTCGAGATCTGATTTTATCTTTAAAAAATGATTTTGGTAAAACAATTTTTCTATCCTCTCATTTATTATTTGAAGTTGAAGCCATAGCCACCAGAATGATAATTATTAATAAAGGTAAGACAGTTGTTGAAGGATCAGTTGAGGAACTTCTTAGACCAAAAGAATTAGAGGTTTTATTTAATGTCAACGATATAGAAAGAGCTATTGATATAGCAAAAAATATGAGTTTAGAAGTAATAAATAAAACAAATGAGCAAAATTTTGACAAGAAAAATCAAGTTAGAATTAAGATTCAAAGAGAATTAATACCGGTATTAAATAAAAAATATGTCGAGAACGATATTGAGGTATTTTCTATCACACCATCACGTTCTCTGGAGGATTATTTCCTTAGTTTAACAGATGGGGGTGCAAAATGATTACATTGGTCAGTATTGAATTATATAAAATTTTCAAGAAATGGCGAACTTATATTAGTTTCATTACTCTTGCATTTCTTAGCCTAATTATTCAAATCGTTATGTATTTTGAAGGTCAGAATTTTATGGATACAGTAACAAGAGGTATCCAGCAAAATTTTATCCTAAGCGGTAATTTCCTTAATGGTTATTTAATAGCTTACTTTATATTGAATATGATTACAATTCATATACCATTTCTTATAACACTCGTTGCAGGAGATTTATTAGCTGGAGAAGCAACTGGAGGGACTTATAGATTAATTTTGTCAAGACCTATTTCAAGATTAAAGTTTATTTTATCAAAATTTATTGCTGGGATAATTTATACTAATTTATTGATTTTGTTTCTTGCAATGGTAAGTTTAGGTTTAGGAGTGTTAATTTTTGGAACCGGAGAGTTGATTGTATTAAGGGAGATTATTATTATATTTCCATCAAATGATATTTTATGGAGATTTTTTATTGCTTATGGTTTTGCTGCTTTGAGTATGTCTGTGGTAACGTCATTGGCTTTCTTGTTTTCTTCATTTGTTGAAAATGCAATCGGACCTATTGTTGCAACCATGGCTGTGATTATTGTATTTTTGATAGTTTCATCAATAGACCTTGAATTTTTTAATAAAATTAAACCTTTTATGTTCACTTATTATATGCTATCATGGATGGATATATTTGATGACCCAATTAACCTTCCTTCGATTATTCAATCCATGGTTATATTAATAGGTCATATAATTTTATTTCTGGCGATAACCATATTTACATTTGAAAGAAAGGATATATTAACCTGATATGAAAACAAACATTCAAAAATATTTTTTAATTCTATTTGTATCTGTTTTTTCTATAAATGCTTATTCGCAAGATTCCAACGAAATAATAAAAAAGGTCAAAGAAAAACAAAAATTACTCAATGATTATAAAGCAGATATACAAATCAAAGTAGCAATTGATTTTTTGAAGGTTCCGGATGTTCAAGCAAAAATATATTATAAAAAGCCAGACAAGTTTAAAATTATCTCTGATGGTTTTCTAATGCTGCCAAAGGAAGGATTTAATTTTTCACCGGAATCTTTTTTTAAAGAGGATTTTACAAGTGTATTTGTAAAAAAAGAGAAACTCAATTCATACCAAACT
>Ga0129299_1001967_pt1 | contig 13706 bp, 7 predicted proteins | sample ConPoolayeCmetaG_FD_94477 | JGI IMG/M metagenome (GOLD analysis project Ga0129299, IMG submission 94477) | Hot spring microbial mat communities from California, USA to study Microbial Dark Matter (Phase II) - Cone Pool mat layer C metaG ... | reverse complement strand
TTTCTGGCCGGCGACGACTGGTCCGTCTCGGGCCTGCTGCATTCCACGACGCTGGTCTTTGATCAAAGACCAGCGTCGTGGAATGCAGCAGGCCCGAGACGGACCAGTCGTCGCCGGCCAGAAACAGCCGGTGCCAGTGGTCGTCGAAGAACATGCCGTCCCACAGGGCCCAGCCGTGGGCGGCGGCGGTGGCCGCGGCCAGCAGGAGAAATGCCTGAAGAACGAATCGGCCGGAAGCCATGGTCACTCCGCGGCGGCCGGGGCCGCGGCCCGCAGTTGTCCGGCCAGGCTCACGCCATCCATCCGACAGGTTTCCCGCGGCGGGGGCACGCGTCCCAGCAGCTCCAGAAGCGTCGGCACCAGATCCACCAGCCGACCGGCCATGACGGCGGCCCCGCGGGGCAGGTCCGGCCCGGCAAAGAACATCGGCACGGCCATATCGCGGGCGAGGCAGGAACCGTGACCGGCGCGTTCGCGGGGATAGAGCATCCAGCCGTCGGCCGCGAACGCCACCACGTCGCCGGTGCGGCGGGAATCGAACATCTCCACCACCTGGGGCACGAAGTCCGGGCAGGGCGTCTGCAGCGTCGCCTCCAGCCAGGCCCGCGAATCGTGCCAGCCGCGCTCGACCAGGGCCCGGGCGGACGGATACGGCCCGTAGCCCAGGGGATCGCCTTCCTGTCCGGCCACGCGGTATTCCGACCCGCCCGCGGCGGGCCGACGCTCGATCCGCGCCCGCCCGCGGCGCGAAAGGACGGTCACGGCGTCGGCGCCGTCGCGGATGGCCACCAGTTCGACGGCCGGCAGATCCGTCAGCGACGGCGACTGCTCCACCCACGCCCGGACCTCGGCGGCCTCGGGACGGCGGGCCCAGCCGCCGGTTCCGCGGAGGTGGATCATGGCCACGCGGCCGGCGTCCACCCCGGCCACCGCGTCGTAACCGGCCAGACGAGCCAGACGACGGTCATAGGAATCGACGTCCAGCGGCGTCGATCGCACCCGCATGCCCCGCCGGCGGGCCAGCCAGTCCAGCAGGTCGATCCGCTGTTCCCCCCGGACCGGCGCCATCCCGTGGTCGCTGACCAGCACAAAGATCGTCGACGCCGACAGCCCCGTCCGGTCGAAGGCCTCGGTCACGCCGCCCACGGTGCGGTCGATGTTGATCAGCGCCTCGGCATACTCCGGCGAGTCGGTCCCGAAGCGGTGCCCGACCTCGTCCACGCCGGGAAAGTAGCTCATCACCAGCGCAGGCCACCGCCCCACCCGCCCGGCCAGGGCCGGCAGCTCGCCGAAGCACCGGCCCACGCGGTGATCGGCGTACCAGAAGCCGCCGGAGACCCACGACCAGGCGAAACCCAGGTCCTGTTCGATGGTCTGGGACACGCCCCGCCTGGTGTGTCCCTGGATGTTGACGGTGAAGGCGTCGCCGAGCAGGTCGTAGACCGTCGGGACGCGCAGGTGCTGATTGACCGTGCGGTAGGTGGCCAGCGTCATGTAGTCGCGGGACTCCAGCGATCCGCGGTCGAACCAGAAGTTGCCCAGGATGCCGTGGTGGCCGGGAAACACGCCGGTGATCATGGCCGAGCAGTTGGGGTAGGTGATCGACGGCAGCGAGCTCACCGCGCCGCGCACCTCCACCCCGCCGGCGACGAACCGCCGGGCGATGTTCGGCAGCCGTCCGGCGGCCAGCAGCTCGCGCAGCCGGTCCCGGTCCATCCCGTCGGGAAAGAAGATCACCGCGCTGCGCGGCGGGCGGACGACGTCGGGGGCGATGTCGAGCGCGGGGGGGCGGTGGTCGTAGCAGCCCGCCAGGCAGGCCCAGAACAGGGCCGCGGCCAGCGCCTGGAGAGCGCCGGGCGCGCGGCCGGCCGGGGCGCCGGACCGGGCGCGGCTGCGCCGGCCGGGCGGATCGTCGCCAGCATGCCTCTTGCCGGTCACGTCGCCTTCTTGGCCGCGGGGTCCCAGGTGATCCGTCGGCCGCTGCGGTAGGCCAGGTTGGCCAGGTGCGACGGCAGCAGCGAGCTGACGCCCAGCTGCACCGGCGCGTTGAGCCGGGCCTGCCCCCGCATGGCGTCGATCCAGTTGTGCTGGTGGGCGACGCCCTCGTCCGGCCAGTGCTCCAGCGGCCTGGAGCGGTCGCCCTCGGCCCAGACCTTGATGTCGTTGCCCCGGCACTCCAGCGTCCCCTTCGTGCCGTACAGGATGTAGCCGTCGCCCTCGAAGCCGTTGGTGAAGTTGCCGGTGAACACCAGGCTGAACCGGCCGTAATCGATGGTCGCGTTGACCACGTCCGGCGTCTCCCAGTACTTCACGCCGTACACCCCGCCGTTGCACACCGCCGACACCGGTACCGGCTCGCCCAGCAGCCAGTGCACGTTGTCGATCACGTGCACGCCGACATCGGTCACCAGCCCGCCGGCATAGTCCCAGTACCACCGCCAGGCCGTGTAGCGCAGGGCGTCGAACGGCACCTTGTGGCTGCAGGGCTCCTGGAAACGGTCCCAGTCGACCTTGACCGTCCTCCAGTCGATGTTCCCGCCGAAGCGGTTGCCCGTGGCCTCCGGGGTGAAGGGGTCCTCGCCCGAGATGTAGTTGCGGCAGTCGAACGCCCGCACGAAATGCACCGTGCCCAGCTTGCCGGCTTCGATGTAGGCCTTGGCCTGAAGATGGTTCGAGTGGCTGCGGCGCTGCGTGCCGATCTGGATGCACAGCTCCGGATGCTTCTCGGCCGCCTCCAGCATCCGCTGGCCCAGCTCGATGCTGAAGCTGAACGGCTTCTCCTGGTAGATGTGCTTGCCGGCCTCGCAGGCGTCGATGAACGGCCCGGCATGCCAGTGGTCCGGCGTGGCGATCACCACCGCGTCGATGTCCTTGCGGTCCAGCAGACGGCGGTGGTCGTCGAAATGGGCGATGTCCACGCCTTCGAAGCCCTGGCTCTTCATCGTCGCGGTGAAGACCCGGGCGCCGAAATCCATGCGGAACCCGGCCACGTCGCACATGGCCGCGCAGACCACCTGGTCGCGCTGCAGGCACATGTTGATGTCGTGGATCCCCTGCCCGCCGGTGCCGATCACGCCCAGCACGATGCGGTCGTTGGCCCCCAGCGGCCGGGCCGACGCCCGTGAAGCCCGGCCGCCCGGCAGCAGCCCCAGACCCACGGCCGCCGCCGCGCCGGTCGAACGGACGAGAAACTGCCTGCGGGACATGCCTGCCCGGGTGCGCATGATCGGTGCTCTCCGTCGCGTCGCGAACCGCCTGTCCGGGCCCCGGCCTCACGTTCGGCCGGCAGCCCCCGGCTCGCGGAAACGGTCATTCTATGCGGCCCGGTCCGCGGAACCAATCCGCGCTGCCCGGCTGCGGGCCGGACCCGCCCCCGGGCGCCCCTGCCGATGCGGCGGCAGAGCCTCGGGCGCGACGGGTTTGCCCCGCCCAGGCCGGACCCGATAGGCTCAGGACGACCGCCGCCCGGTCCGGCCGCGCCGGTGCGGCCGGCCGGGGACCGGCCCGCGGAGCCCGACAGACATGAACCTCACCATCCGCGACGAAACCGCCGCCGACATCGACGCGATCGCCGAGGTCACGCGGGCGGCCTTCCGGCAGTGCCCCTACAGCCGGCAGACCGAGGCGTTCATCATCGCCGCCCTGCGGCGGGCCAACGCCCTGACGATCTCGCTGGTGGCCGAGCAACAGGGGCAGGTGGTTGGTCACGTGGCTTTCTCGCCGGTGACGCTCTCGACGGGCTGTCCCGGCTGGTACGGCCTGGGACCGTTGTCGGTGCTCCCGGCCATGCAGCGGAGGGGGATCGGACAGGCCCTGGTCCGCGAGGGTCTGGCCCGCCTGAAGGCCGCCGGCGCGGTCGGCTGCGTGCTGGTCGGGGATCCGGACTATTACCGCCGGTTCGGGTTCGAAAACCTCCCGGACCTGGTTCTGTCCGACGTCCCGCCGCGGAACTTCCTGGCCCTGCCGCTGGCGGCCGGCCCGGCCGCCGGAACGGTCCGCTTCCACGAGGCCTTCGCGGCCACGCGTTGAGGCTCCCGCCGCCGGACCCGGTGGTGCCGGGCGGCAGGGCGGCCCGCCCGGAGGTGGGCGAACGCCGGCTCCACGGATTACGGGTTGCAGTCCGGCGTCAGCGCTTCATTCCACTGCACCCCCGGACCGGTCGCGCAGAGGATGAACGCCTCGACGTCGGTGGCCCCGACGGCCTGGTCGCCGTCCCGGTCGAAACAGGCGCAGTCCGGCGAAACGCCCGGCGGGGAAGCGCCGATGCTCAGGCAGCTCTGCAAGACCGCGAAATCGGTCATGTCCACGTCGCCGTCCAGGTCATGGTCGGCGAACGGCCGGGGGCAGCATAGCGTGCTCGCGCAGGAGGTGGCCGGCCCGCTGAACGTGCCGCCCAGGCTCTGGCAGACCGGGCCGGTTTCGTCGATGCACTGGCCGGTCGGCAGGCAGCAGGCTCCCGGCAGCAGCGTGCCCTGGCCGCCGTAGAGGGCCACGGCATCGAAGGTGATGTTGGCGGCCTCGTTGCTCTGGAACTGCCCGTTATCGCAGCGCGTCTCCCCCACCCGGATGCAGCGGGTGTTGCCGGCGCAGGTGTACGAGCCGTTGTTCAGCTGGCAGCCGGTGCCGGTCCCGCCGCGCAGGCGGTTGAAGCCCCCCAGGTACAGGCGGGGAATGCCGACCGCCCGGCTTTCGGGCTGCTCCTGCCTGGGAGTGAGCGTGATGTCCACCGTGGTGCTGCGGATCACCATGATCACGTCGTTGTACTTGGGCCCGAAGACGAAGTCGCCCTGAACCACCCAGGGCTGCCCGGCCCTGAGCGTCCGCCACTTCAGGCCGTCATAGAAGCACAGGTGGTTGTTGTTGGGCACCTGCATGGCGGGGTTTTCGCAATGGCAGGGGTTGTTGTCCAGCAGGGCATTGGCCCCCACGGCCAGGGCCGCCCGGATGTTGGTCTGCAGCGGCGGGCAGTGGGGCGAGGCGGTCCGGGGATCGTACTGCTGGCAGACCGTCGGCCAGGGCACGTGCACGCTGTAGTGCGGCCCCTGACACATGTGATAGCAGTCGATGCAGCCGGTTCCGTCGTCGGCGCCGACCAGAATCCAGTCCATCGGGGCCCGGGCATCGTTCATGGCCAGTTCCATGTAGCCGGTGTCGCGGTCGAGATGGTAGTTGGCCGCCACTCCCCCGCTGATGGTGAACCGCAGGATCAGCGGAGCATCGTCGGAGCCCTCGGCGGCGTCGTACTGCGGGCCGATGCGGGCGCGGATCTCGTCGGTGAGGTCCACGGTCTGCTGGCCCAGCTGGGCGTTTCCCTGGCAGGGGTAGCGGGCCGCAAAAGGCGGCGTGGGGTAGAACCGCGTGTCGGTTTCGACGGTGAAGGTCGTGCCGCAGGGGCCGTTAGGGTTGGTCGACGACAAGGACCAGACGGCCTGCAGGGCCCCGTTGCTGGTCTGCGACCCGCTGGCACAGGCGTCTTCAGGGTTCGGGGGAGGATTGGTGCAGTAACGGTCGAAATCGTCGCAGAAGATCGCGTCGGGGAAGTAATCCGTGCACCATCGCGCCGCGGCAACCGACGCCAGCCCGCCCACGACCAACATCGCCGACAGCATGGATACGAAACAGGTTTTCATGACTTGAAACCTCCTCGCAAGAGCCTCTGCCCGCCTGGAAATGCCCATCCCGTCCGCCGGCCGGGCCGCCGGAGAGATCTGCCCGGTATGGCAAGACCGGCCGGCGTTCAGTCTACCTCAGACGGCGTCCTTGAGTCAACGAAAAAATCGTCTTTCCGTCGACGAAAATTGATGTGGCCGACAGGAAAGGTGGCCGCGGCGATGGCCGGACGGGTCGGAAAGGCACGGGATCGAGCCGGCCGGGCCGGGATCACCGATCAGCCGTAAGTTCAATACCCACCGGGCCTCCGTGCAGAGGAGGCAGGTCGATGCGCAGCCTGCCGTCGCCCAGCGGACCCAGCTGGCCGGTACGTCCCAGGCAGTACCGGGCCTGCCAGCCGGAGACACCGGCCGGCAGAAGCCCGGTGCGGATCGCCACGTCGAAAGTCCCGGGCTCCTCGGAGCGGTTGGCCAGGAAGATCAGCACCCGGTCCGGCAGCATGTAGTAGCCGGCGTAGAACCCTTCGCCATCGACCAGTTCCTGGGCGTACCAGGGGCGGGCCTGGAGGAGGCGGTCCCAGTCGATCGAGTCCAGCAGGTCCCACAGGGGCCGGACGCGGTTCCAGGTGTCGGTGGTGTCGGCCACGTCGCCCCAGGCCCCGTTGCCGCTGCAGACCTGGATATCGCTGAGGTTGATGGCCGCCATGGCGATGTTGTAGGGATTCTGGGACGACTCGCGCATGCCGTACATCTTGATCATGCAGCCGGTCAGCAGGGCGTTGTGCCCGTTGCGGTAGTAGTCCGGCTCGGCCTCCTGGAACGACTCGCCGATCATCATGCAGTCGTAGAAGCCGTTGAGCAGCCAGTCCAGCCCGCTCCAGGGCTCCAGCCCGTAGCCCGCCCGGTTCAGTTCCAGCACCTTGCGGATGCGGTAATACGCGCGATGGATGATCTCGTCGAGGGTCAGGCCTTCGTCGCCGGGTTCCGGCGGCGCCGGTCCGCGATGGAACGTCCCGAAGCACCCCCCGTCCAGGTAGAAGCCGTCCAGGCCGTACTCCCTGCACCAGTAATCCGCCATCCAGGCCAGGAATCGCGGGTAGCGGCCGGTGACGTGGTAGAACGTCTGGTCCTGGAGGTCCCAGTTCTTGCCGTAGCCGCCGTAACGGCCCTTCCCGGGGCAGAGATCCTCGAAGCGCAGCAGAGCGCTGCGCCCGGGCATGATGCCGAGGTAGCCGATGGCCTTCATGCCCAGCCGGTGGGTTTCGTCCATCGCCCGCTTCATCTCCCCCTCGTTCAGCAGGAACCCCTCGCGATCCCTGAAGTCGCTGTTGATCCAGGTGTGGTGCCAGACCATCGCGTCGGCACCGTGACCGGCGTAGCGGGCCAGGTCGACGTTGTCGGGGTACTCCTGGAAGCTCGGAAGCCGCCGCCAGTGCTGCACCGGGCCCTCCGGGTAGCGGATGAAATGCACCATGCGGTGCCTGAAACCCACCAGATTCAGCGGCTGGGCCGGGAGGATGGAGGTCGCGAACTTCAGGCGGGCCTCCGCGGCGGCCACGCCCACCCCGCCGTCTGCGGCGCGGTACAGGACCGCCCCCGCCGGCTCGGAGACCTTGACGTAGAAGCCGGCCTTGTTGTTGTGCCGCAGCAGCCCCTGCGTCTTGAGCGCCGGCACGCCGGGCAGGGCTTCGACAGGCTCCAGTTCCGCCTCCGGATCGAGCCGGAAGCCCTCCGCCAGGTCGATCTCGGCCCGGAGGACCTTCGGGTGCAGCCCCTCGACGGTCACCGTCCAGAACCACACGGTCTGAAAGCTCATCGCCGCGATCGCCCGGGCGACGGCGGTACGACCGGCGGCGGACTTCAGCGGCAGCGTCATCCGGATGCCCAGGCCGTCGCCCTCGACGATGGCGGACCGGCCCGGATCCGGTCCGAACGTCTCCCCTTCGGCCGAAACGGCCATCACCGCCGGGCAGCGTCCGGCCACCAGCCGATCGTCGCCGTAGAGGCCCGCCCGGATCTCCGCCGCCACCGCCGGGCCGTCGGGCCGGAACACGGCGGTCGCGCCGGTAGCCGGCCAGGTCCAGCGGACACGTCCGCCCTCGGTGACCACGTCGTTGCGCCGACGCACGTCCTCCTCGAAATGGCGGTCCACCTCACGCGCGAAAGCGTCGATCTCCTGCAGGCAATCCCGGCGGCGCTGCTGCTCGCGCGGGCTGATCAGCTCCCACTGCTGCACGTCGCGCAGCCGCATGCGGCCGACCGAGCCGAAGCCGAACTTGCCGCCGGCCGGATCGGGGTCGTCCAAAGCCAGGAGCCTGCGGCCGGCGGCGGCGATCTCGATTCCGGCCCCCCGGGCATGGATGCGCAGCTCGATCGGACCGGCCGGCTGCGGGGGAAACGCCGCGGTGGCCACGACGCGGCTGCTGGACTCCTCGGGCATCGGCGAAGAATGCGACTGTCCGCCGATCATCGACCGGCTGACCGTGACCGACCGGGCTGTCGCCCGACCGCCGGCCAGGTCCAGCTCGATCAGCACCTCTCCGAAGGCGTCCGTCGACCGCAGCAGCACCAGCAGCGGGCGGTCGAACTGCTGCACCTGGCAGGTGATGACCTGGTTGCGAAGCGGCACGCCGCCGTCCACCACCGTTCCGACGACCTCCAGCCAGCCGTCCACCGGGGTGACGGACATCGCCGGCGGGCCCTCGAAATCCTTGCGGTTCCAGGGCAGCCCGAGGACGTGCCAGGTGCGCTTGGCGACCCATTCCATGGGGCTGAGCGACGCATCCGCGCCCTCATGGCCGGCGCAGCGCCCGAACACGGGAGTCTCGATCACCGACTCGGCGTCTTCCGCCGGGGCGGGCAGGCGGAATCGCTCGACGGCCGCACCGGCCGGGGACCGCGCCATCAGCAGGAACAACAGCATCCACCAGGGGACGTTGGCCACAGGGCGCCGGATCATCTTCGCTCTCCGCAATGGCATTGCACGGGGCCGGGGCGGGCCACAGAGACCCGTCGGCTATGGATTTTAACTGGTTCAATGTTATCCTTCCAGATAACCGGGACGGGGCCGGCGGCGGTGGGTCGCCGGTCGCCGGCCGGGAGCCGGTCCCCTCGCTGGAGGAGCCGACGATGCTGAACTCGATTGTTCGCTCATGCCCGTTCGGGCACGCCCGCCGGACCCGGTGGCCCGGTCCGGGGGGTCTGGCCCCGGGTGCGATCCTGTGGAGCCTGCTGTGCACCCTGGCCGCAGGCGCCGGGCCGGCGACCACCGCTCCGGGGCCGGACGCGGCGGCTTTCAGGCCTTCCACCGCCGGCAAGAAGCTGCTGCTGTACGGCGGGCCGACGCTGGAGGAGGCCAACCAGCTGCCCCCCGACCGCCAGCCGGCCTTCGACGGCCTGATCCGCGGCGGCGGCGGCCTGGTGTTCCGCGACCGTCTCGATGAGGCCGAGGTGATGGCCTGGGCGGAGAAAACCGCGGCGATGCCTTCCGGCCGCTACACCGACAACTTCACCCTCTGCTACTCGGTCCCCGGCCAGAAGCCCGAGGATTTCGACTGGTTCGACGATCTCTCGTTCATCATCGAGAACTGGCGGATCATGGGCGCTGCCGCCCGCCGGGCCGGCTTCAAGGGCATCTGCTTCGATTCGGAGTACTATGAGGGCCTGCCGCTGTTCGGCTATGCCCGCATGCGCGGGGCCGGCGAGAAGAGTTTCGAGGAATACGCCGCCCGGGTGCGCCAGCAGGCCGCGGAGATGATGAAAGCCGCCTCCCGCGATTTTCCCGACATCACCATCCTGCTGCTGTTCGGGTATTCCGGCTCGTTCAACGGCGTGCCCCAGCACCCCAGGTCCAGCCAGGAGAACTACACCCTGGTGGCGGCCTTCGTGGACGGCCTGCTGGCGGCCTGCCCGCCGGGGGCGACGGTCCACGACATGCACGAGCAGGCCTTCAGCTTCCGGGTTCCCGGCTCGTACCGGCGGGCCCGGGCGATGATGAAGGATCTGCTCGCCGAAACCAGCCACGACCCGCAGCGGTACCGCCGCCACCACCGGGCGGGCTTCTCGTTCTGGGCCGACTGCTGGGAAAACGCCTCTGCGGGCCGTCCGTTCAACGTCGAGGTGTTCGACCTGAACTTCTACACCCCGCAGGAGTTCGCCTGGAGCCTGCACCACGCCCTGGCTTACAGCGACCGCTACGTGTGGATGTGGCCGGGGGTGATCGACTGGTGGAAGCAGACCGCCCGGACAGTCGACGGCGAGGGCAAGGAGGTCGTCCGGCCGCTGCCGCCGGAGTACTTCCGCACGCTCCAGCAGGCTCATGAGGAATCCCTTCCGGAGCCGCCCCGCCAGCGTCGTCCCAACACCTACCGCAACGAACCGGCCGCCCGGCAGGAGGGGTTCTCCGACGAGGAGACCTTCGGCGACCTCTGGCGCGATCATCAGCCGCTGGCCGATCTGCCGGAAACGTGGCGATTCCGCATCGACCCCGATGAAATCGGCCGGGACCAGGGCTGGCACCTGCCGGCCTGCGACGATTCCGGCTGGCAGACGATCCGGATCCGGGAGTTCTGGGAGAACCAGGGCCCCTCGCCCTACGACGGGCAGGCCTGGTATCGTCTGCGATGGACCCCGCCGGAGCTGCCGGCCGGGCGGCGGATCTTCCTGGCCTTCGGGGCGGTGGCCGACGAGGCCCAGGTATTCGTGGACGGAAAGCCGCTGTACGCCTCGCCGTTCGGCCGCAACATCCGCCACGAGCGTTTCCTGGTCGATGTCACCGACGCCCTGGCCACAGGCCGGCCGGCCGACATCGCCGTGCGGGTCTGGAACACCGGGTGGTGCGGCGGCATCTGGAAGAACGTCAAACTGATCGCCTCGAAGTGACCGCGGCCCGGCCGGGCGCAACGGCCGGCGTGCCCCGGCTTCATGGAGGACACCGCATGCGTCGGGGGATGGCTGCGATTCTGGCCGCGACGGTGCTGCTGCCGGCGCCCGTCCCGGGCCAGGTGCTCATCACCGGCCGGCTCACCGTCCCGCCGACGGAAGGATCGGCCGACGGCGTGCCGATGACCTCGATTCTCGTGGTGGCGGCCCCCGCCGGAGCGGATGTCCAGCCGGTGGTCACCCGCACCCGCCACGACGAGTTGCCGTGGGAACCGGATCCCATCGGCGGCTGGCGGGTTTCCGGGCCGGCCGGCGTGCACACGCTGGTCTTCGCCCATCCGGCGCATTTCCTCAGGCCGATCGTCCGAACCAACCTGTACACGCGCGGCGGCGATTCGTTCTCCCTGAATGCCTCCGGGCGGTTCGACGTGGCGATGTTCGATGAATCCTCCGCCGATGACCGTCCGGCCAGGGGCTACATCCAGCTGTTCACCGCCCGCTCGACGAGCCTGACCCACCTGGGCTTCAAGCTCCTGGAGGAAGTGAGCGGCGGCGCCTCGCCGGCGGACCGCGATCTGCTCGTCTCGATCCACCGGGCCGGCGACGGCTCCCCGGAGACCTGGCCGCAGGTCGGTCCGGCGGGTCTGGTGCCGCACAAGGCCCTGCACGCCCCGGTCGAGCGTGCCGGGGCCCGGGATTTTCCCTGGTCGCTGGGCTGGCTTTCCGGCGAGGTTCCGCTGGAGCCCGGCAGGGCCTACGGCGTCTTCATCCGGCCGCGTTCGCCGGACGCGCGGCTGCGCATGCACTGGCGACCGGCCCCGTCGCCGGCCGAAGACTGCTACCGCATCGGTGACGACGGCACCGGGGCCTTCAGCGGCCGGCAGATCTGGGTGGCCGCCTGCGGCGACGGCGACGGCCTGCTGATCCCCTACGGCAAGCGTGTCCACCGCGAGTTCGGCGAGCAGGGCCGGTTCCGCCCGCGCTGGTCGCAGACCTACGTGCCGGCAGGCCGCGGACTGGCGGCGGTGGTGCTCTACGCCGCCGGCACCACCGAGCAGATCCCCCTGCGCCGCCAGCGGGCCACGGTGCGGGTGCGGCGCGGCGGACCGGCCGGGCCGGTGGTGGGTATCGAGAAGATCGCCGCCGGCCACGGCGAGTGGACCGGCGACGCCTCCTGGGGCGTGCTGGCCGCGGCGTTCGCTCCCGGCGAGGTGCCGCTGACGCCGGGGGAGCCTTTCGCGATCGAGTTCGAGACGCTGGAGAACTTCAACACCCTCCACGGCTTCGTGAACATCAAGAACGTGCCCAGCGGCGATACGGGCGGCTTCTCTCCTTATTTCCGCCCTTCCGCCGACCCTTACGCGGGCGGTCAGGCCTGGCAGGACGGCAGCGAGCCGGTCGACGCGGACCTGGACATGCTGGTGGTCGAGTACGCCGCGCCGCAGGAGGACTGGGCCGGGCGGGTCGAGCCGGAGAACCTGCTGGCCAACGGCGACCTGCGCGAAGGCGGCGCCGAGGCCTGCCCGCCGGAGCCGTGGAAGACCTTCGCGATCGACCCGGCCACCGAGCACCGCTGCCCGAGGGACGCACAGCTTGCCTCCCTGCGGCTGCTGCAGGTGATCGGCGGGAGCCTCAACGGCCGGACGGCCGACGGCGGCTTCGTGCAGCGCGTCGGCGGGCTGGACCGGGCCTCCACTTACCGGCCGGAAGTCTGGGTGCGCTGCTCGCATGCCGTGGATGTCGAACACCAGTGTTTCGTCGGCGTCGATCCCACCGGCCAGACGGACGACCCGCGCGCCGGCACCATTGCCTGGACGACGCTGCCGGCGGTCGCCGGGCGCTTCGTGCTCCACCGCGGGGAGCCGGTCCGTCCGGCGGCCGAGGCGGTGAGCCTGTGGTTGCGGGCCCGGACGACCACCACCGCCGGCTCGCCGATCGCCGTGCCGCTGGATCCCTTCGGCTTCCGGGCGGAGTTCTCGGCCGCGGGGCTGTACCGCGTCGAAACCGGCGTCCCGCGCGACCCGCTGGAAGGCGATCCGGAGGGCGATCCGGCGGGAATCGACGCCGAACGGCTGTCACGGGTCCAGGCCCGGGTCGGCGAGCTGATGCGGACGCTTCCCGGCCGGCCGGTGCTGACCGGCAGGGGCCTGCCGACCAAACTGGGGCTGTATTACTTCCTGGGTTACCAGGAATCGACCGGCTTTTTCGAGCTGGCCGACACCGGCGGCATGCCGCTGGTCCGCACCATCGGGCAGGCCTTCGACCGCGCCTGGCGGGCGGCGGAGCGCAATCCGCGGGCGATCCTGGTGATCGGCACCGGCTGCGGCGAGGGCGAGCCGACATTCGACATCAGCCGCGAAACGCCCCCCCAGGCGGCCGAACGCAACGCCGCCGTGATCCGGGCCAATCTCGCCCACGTGCCGCCGGAGCAGCGGTCCCGCGCGGACCTCATCGAGTGCATGCCGATCATGTGGGAGCCCAAGGATCCGGCCGCGGCCCTGTGGTTCAGCGAGTACCTCTGCGAGCTTCTGCCGCGGATCGCGGACCTGGGCCCGCGGCCGGTGGTGCTCAACACCGGCATCGGCGGGGCCCCGATCCGGCCGGAGATCCTGGCCGGCATGGTTCCGGGACTGCGGCTGGCCCACCACCTCGGCGGAGCCTGGGGCTCGCACGGCTACACCGCCCGCTACGCCGAAGACGAACGGATCGAATCCTTCTACAGCCTGCGGCACCGGCGGGTGTACAAGTTCCTGGAGCGCCACGCCCCCGACATCGCCGACCTGCCGGTCTACCTGCCCGAGGGCGGCATCGACGAGATCGGCGACGCCGGCAAGAGCGGCTGGCAGGCCCGCGGACCGATCGAGAAGTACGCCCGCTGGCTCGCCTGGTACGACGCCCGGCTGCGGAGCGACGACCGCGTGCTGGGCGTGGCCCTGTTCAAGATCGGCACGCCGCCGGAGTGGAAGTCCTTCGACCTGGAGCCGATGACCGAGTGGCTCGGGCGGTACTACCGGTCGGTCCGCCCGCCGGCGGCCCGTTGACAACCCGCCCGCCCGGCCGGGTGCCGCGACAGAACCGGCCGGCCGGCGATACAATCCCGGCCATGAACGGCGGCAATCTGCGCATCCTGGCCCTGGAGACCTCGGGGCGTTTCGGCAGCGTGGCCCTGGGCACCGATACCGTCCTGCTGGCCGCCCGGCGCCTGGACGACCCCAT
>Ga0129299_1001966_pt1 | contig 13707 bp, 5 predicted proteins | sample ConPoolayeCmetaG_FD_94477 | JGI IMG/M metagenome (GOLD analysis project Ga0129299, IMG submission 94477) | Hot spring microbial mat communities from California, USA to study Microbial Dark Matter (Phase II) - Cone Pool mat layer C metaG ... | reverse complement strand
TTGGGGGATTCTCGGACAGGCTCCCACTGCGTCTTAGGGCAGCCATCTTACCAAAGAATTCCCAGATTCTCCTATTGACGTTTTTGGCCCCCTGCCAACGCGCGCAAAAGCTGGTATGCACCCCGTCGGAGATACGAGAACCGGAATACCGGAATACTTTTTGGTCCATGCGCTATTGACCACGGTAAAGCGCTCCGACTAGAAGAGAAGGTTGAGGTGCGTTCGCCTTTCGGCCGGGGCGTCACCTTGTAGTGTGCGGGGTTCGGCTATTTGGTCCCTTTGCAAGGAAGGCTGGCCATGAGTTCCCACCGCGGATCGCTGCCGTCACAGGCCGGCGCAGAGGCAATCGCGCAAGAGGCCCGACCTGGGCTCGAAAGGCACGGCCGCTCTATTCCTCGGACGATCGGCATCTACGGCCCACGCGCGGCCGGGAAGACTTGCTATTTGGCGACCGCGTGCCTCGGGATGAGCGTATCTTCTGCCTGCACGGTGGTGTTGGCGGAGGAGATTTCTAGGGATATTTTGCTGCATCATTGGGAATCGCTTAAACAGGGCGAGCTTCCAGCCGCCACGGAATTAACCCTTCAGCCTTTGGAAGGTAGCGTAATCACCGCGATTCCGGACGAAGAATCCCTGACGCAAGTCTCTACCGAGCCTACCGATGCCACGCCGGCCCCAGCATCCACAAACGCTACGAAATTGCGGCTGCCGTTTTGCACCAACGATTTCGGCGGCCGTCTTGCCGAACGGGGGGATACGGGGGTCCCAGAACTCACCCAACAGTTTCACCAGTGGCTCGAACAGGCCGATGGCCTCCTGTTGTTCCTGGCGGTCGACCAACTCCAAGACCCCAAGGACGCCCAAGAACGCCTCCTGGAGGTCGATGCGCTGCTGGCACGTCTCCTGGAAAAGGATTCCGGCGGGCATGCCGTCTGTCAGCCTATTGCCGTGCTGATCACCAAATGGGACTTGGTCAGCGACCTGTCCGGCTCTCCGGAGGAGGAACGCCAGAAGGTCCTGGCGTTTCTCAGGGACCACGCCGGGCAGATTGGCCAAGCCGTGTGCCAGAAGATTGAAGGCGTGGGGGAGCGGGTGCAGGTGTTTCCGGTCTCGACCTTCGGCGGCCATGTCGACGGCAAGCCAATCTGTCCCCTGAAACCTTTCAACTTGCACGAGCCGCTTGTCTGGGTTCTCCGCCAGACTGACCGGTACCTGTACGAAAAGGCCCAGCGCCAGGCCGACAAGGCTTGTCAGAATCCTGTTTGGTGGAACTACACGGCCGCGATCCGGGCGTATGAGAAGCTCATCGACGGATACGGCATTAGCCGCGGCCCGATCTACCAGGATATCCAGGCCCAATTGGCCCCGCTGCGCGCGGCCCGCCGTCGCCGGACTCGGCGCGTAGTGGGGGTTTGCGCTGCCCTCCTTCTGCTCGCCACGGGCTACGGCTCCTATCACCTCGACCAGAGTCAGTTCATCGACTTGAAGAACCGGCTCGAGGTGCCCCGCGAACCCTATTCTGTCCTCGAAGATGCGGTGACTAGGCACCTCAAGAGTAGCCCCTTGAGTCACGCCTGGACAGCGGTACTGGGCCACAAGAGCCAGATCGAGAAGGCCTGGACCAAGTACAAGCACGAGTACGAGCAACAGATGAAAGACCACCTCAGGGAACTGGAACAGCTTCGCTCCAGTCCCGCACCGCAGGACCAGCGAGAACAAATCAAGCACTACCAGCGATTGGTGGATAGGTGCCAAGACTTCCTGAGCAGGTACCCCGATTCTCCCTTCGAGAAACAGGTTCGCGACTGGATGGACCAGGCCGAGCTCGAACGCGGAGGACTCGTCTGGCCCGTCGAAGCGGAAGCCGCCGTGGCACGGGCCGAAGAAGTGCTCGCTCGGACCAGCATGGACCTGCCCGATTTGCGAAAGGCCGTGGAGCAACTTCAGAAACTCAAGGACGTCGCCCCGCAGCAGAGCGGTCCCCGTGCCCAGGAACCTATCAAAGTCACCTTGGACCGCCTCGAGCGATTGCTCGACGACCTCAACGCCGAGATCGCACGGTACAAGCGGTTCGATGAGCAATACGATAGACTCATTGCCGAATTAAGCGGTATGCAGCCAGAAGCTGAGGCTAAGCGTCTGGAGCAGTTCCTTGTTGAGCACCCTGAAAGTGACTATCCGCGCCGACGCCTGAAGTTGGGGGAACTACAGCGTCGCCTTGCTAAATGTCATCGCCAGATCGATGAAAAACGCTGGGCAGAGGTCCAGGCCCAATTTGAGGAGTTCCGCAAACTGTGCCAGACTCTTGCTGACGGCACCAAGCTGGATTCTCTCCAGAAGGCTTACGACACTTTCCTGGACGCAGCGAAGAAGTATCTCGGGGGTACTGCCCCGACGCCGCAGCACACTGAAGAGGCCGCGAAACTAAAGACACGTGCCCTCGAGCTTTTGGATGGTGCCGAGTGGAAGGATGTCGAGAACTTCGCTCGGAAGTATGACAAGGATTTTGAGTCGATCGCCGACAAGGCCCAAAAGTACCTTCAAGGCAACGACCGGATCAGGGTCGACCAGAGGAAGCACGCGAAACAGGCCGAAGATCAGATTCGCACGGCGCTTGAGGCCCGATGGAGCGAGTTGTACCGGGCGTTTTACGAGCGGGCCACGCAGCTTAATCGCCTAGGGGACCTCGATGAGGCGGAAAGCAAAGGTAAGGAGTTTCAAGAGCAACTACGAAAACATAAGGCGGGATTGCTGAAACCCTTTGTTCCCTCTGGGGATGCTTGGCAGAAGAGAGAGACGCAGGTGGGTAGGTGGATGGACTGGAGCCGAAACCAGCTATGTGTGGTGAGTGCGCCCAAAGTGACTTTGGCGCTTGACAGCACACCAGTCGATAAGGATAGAAGCTTACGGGTGAAGGTACTGTTCGACGGACAGCCTGTAGCGGCGACCATGGATGGCCAGTGGCAGCCCGCCGGAGAGACTCCTTGGTTCAAGGGGAAGAAGGAGATCACAGTCGAGTTGCGATCCCGGGATTTTCGAAAGCAGTCCGGTAAACTCCGCCTGGAGGTTACGATTGATAACTGGTTCACGTATGGGGACACTAGCGCTCCAGTTGAGGTCGCTGTGCCTGAGGATTTCTTTTCGGCGGACGGCCGGTGCAGGGGGTTTGAGTTGCCTGGTTGGGAAGGGAAAAAGGCGACGGTGGAGTTCAAGTGCCCGGAGCTAACGCCGCCGCCGCTTGATAAGCCGGATTAGTGAGAAATGGCGCGCCGTGGTGCGTAGTATCGTCATGGGGACTGGAGCAACCGATCCATTGAATGAGGTCGGACCTCTGGTCGGGTGCCCGGTGGTGGTGCACCGATGGTTCGAGACAGGCGAGGGCTGGGCCTGGCACCCGGACATGCCGGCTGCCGAGTTCGTCCCATGCCTTGCCAAGGTGCTGCGGAACCGGCCAGAGAGCGAGGAAACCGGCACGTTGGAAATGGACCGGACGTGGTGGCTTTATCATCATGCGCCGGACCACCAGGTGGGCGACCGCAAGGCCCGGGGCCGGCAGCCGAGTATCCTGCGCGCGGTGGCGCTGCCCGGCAACCTGAAGAACGAATACCGTGCCAGGCTCGCCGAGTGCCTGGCCGAGATTCCGTTGCCAGACCGGGCAGGGCCGACGCCCGAGCTTATCTTGGAGGTACCGCAGGCCTGGCTTGAAGTTGCCGAAGAGCCGCAAGGTCGGCCTGCCCGTGGCGAGAGGGGCCGGAGGCCGGGGCGCATGACCCCGTCGCCCTGGATAGGGAGGATGTTGGTGATGACGGCGATTGTGGCTTGCCTTGTTGCGTTTGTCGTGGTGTTTGTGTACCCGGACGGAAGGGCCGACGGCCAAGTGTCGGCCAAGGAGGTGCGCGCAAAGCTGCTTGAACCCTTGGGTGTCCAGCTTCCAGAGAACGCCCCGGTGGACGAGGTAACCCGTCGCTTTTGCGAGCTTTACTGCAAGCCGGGGATGGCGGCGCACTGCTTTTCCGGCATAAATCCAAGGGACTTTGACAAAACAGAAGGGTCGCAGCCTCAACATCCGGACTGGCTTTTCGCGCGCCAGCGATTCGAGGAGTTCCAGCGGGCCATCGCCCACCTGCCTGACGCGCCAGTCAAGGAGGGCCTCACCAACGCGGTAAACGCCGTAGCTCGGAAGATTCCGGCTAAAGAGCGCGGACTCCGAGGGCCAGCCCCGGCGGTGGCGGCGACCAACGCGGTTGGCGTACTAGAACGGCGCGTGGTCGGGGAGTTGCGCAAGGCTGGGTTTGTCGGGGGCACACGCTGCGGCGATTATGAGCAGTGGTTTTTTGCAAGCTTCCGCTGGGAGCCTGGCAAGCCGTTTCCCTGGGACGCGCCGGTGGACCCCAAGTGTCGCAAGCTGGCCCTGCTATTCACTCGTACTGAGCAGGCTCCGCAAGATATCCTCGACGCCGCGGGCGAAATGCTAAAGTGGCTCGAGAAATGGGGCGTCAAAGGGGTATCCGAGGCGGATGTCCGGGAGCGTCCATGGTTGGTGGGCCGCTGCTTCGTGGAGTTTCTGTCGCTCAAGCATTGCGCGCTGAGCGAGAAGGAGCGTACGGAACTGGACAGGGATAACAGCCTAGTGTGGCAACAGCTAAAAAAGCTTCCATCCGACGGCTGGGCTGTTAGAGGCTATCCGGAAACGGCGACAGACACCCCAGATATTGTGCAATCATCGGGGGCGACGCACAACGGGCGGGAGTCTGTCCCCGTTTCCGGACTTAGCGATCGCGCGGGCTGGAAGCCCGGCCCAGCTGAGCCGTGGCTGGCGGTTCACGAATGCCTTCAAAAGCTGGCCAAGTGCCTGGGCGTGGACAGCAAAGGCTCCGACAAACTCTCCGACGCCGCCCTGGCGCAGCGGATTGGAAATGCCCTTGGGGACTGGCCCGCGGACGCTACGAAAGTTGACGATGACATGGAACGTACGAAAAAGCAGCAAGAGGTGGGCGAACTAACGAAAGAGATCAGCGATTGCCAAAGCAGAATGGGCCAGCTCCAGGCCGACGTACAACACCTGGAGAAGTGTCTGGCCCAGCTCGGCTTGGATAGCGACAAACGGCCGGACATGGAGCGGCAAAGAGATCAGAAGAAACAAGAATGGGAAAAGGCCAAGGGACAACGTTTGAACTTAGAAAGAGCATTGGACGAGCGCAATCGTGAACTGAAGGAGCTGGACAACAAGGCGCGCACGCTGCTACGGAGTAACAACGAGCAATTGGACCGCCTGTGGGATCGGTTGACCGGAGCGTCAGGAAGCGACTCAGCGGCTCTGGTAGTGGGCCAGGAGTAAGGGACGCTGTCAGGGTGGAGGGTACGATCATGCGGCGAAGTTGGCGGTGGTCAGTGGTGCTGGGCTGCGTGCTGCTCTGCTATGCGCCGGCCGCGCCGCAAAGCGACAAGGCTGCGCTGGCGCGCGTGGAGCAGGAGGCAAACACCGCGGCTACGGCCGGGCCGACGATCTCGCCCGATGCCTCGGCTGCCGAGGTATATCGCCAAACCGCGAGGATAGCAGAAGAGCACCTGCGACATTGGCTGCCACGGCCGGCCGAGGTGTGGCAGCGGCCCTGGAACCGCGATCAGGCGCTACAGGAGTTTCACGGCTTCCAGGAGCGTCTCGGAGGGTTGGAGGATGCCGCGGGTCGGCTGCCCGCTGTCAGCGAGGCAGCGGAGTCGCGCATGTTTGCCTTGTGGCAGCGGCTCCAGGTGCAAGGCACGCCAACAGCGGCCGAGACCGATGCGGGGGTCCCGGCCCGGGGCGGACCCAACAACGCCGTGGTCTTGGCCAGCGGGGAACTGGTGCTTTCGCAGACCGACGCCAGCTTGCCCGGCCGAGCGGGCGTGGGCTTTGCGCTGGTTCGGTATTACCGGTCGCAGGTGGATTACCACGGTCCTTTGGGCCCTGGTTGGGATCATAGTTGCAACCAGCGGATCGTGGCCGAGGGCCACGCCACACCGCCCGCGAGCCTGGTCTGGTACACGGGCGAGCGTGCCGTCCGGTTCACGCGCCACGGCCAAGCGTGGGAGCCGGAGCCGGGCGCGTTCTATCGGCTCCAGATGCAAGGCGAGAAGGTGATCGTCGAAACGGCCGAAAGGATGCGTCTGGAGTTCGAGCCGGCCAGGCAGCGCCGGCCTGGGTTGCAGCGATGGCGCATCGCGCGCATGGCGGGCCGGCACGACCAGTGGCAAGCCAACGTGGTCAAGTTCCACTACTGGCCCGAGTCCGATGTGCTTGCGGCCGTGCAAGACCCGTTTGGCAACAAGGTGCGATTCGTGCACGATGCCCAAGGACGGCTGAGCGCTATCGAGTGTGGCAACCGGGGCGTGCTCTATCAGTACGATGATACGGGCAGGCTCGTGGGGGTCAGCGTGCCCCGGGTGGCGGTGCGCCTGGCCCAGGCCGAAGACGTGACGTGGCACTATGCGTACGTGCGGGATTTGAACGGCCGAAGCTGGTTGAAGCAGGTGATCCCGCCTGGCGGGCTGTCGGAAACGGTCTACGACTATCAGCTTACCGCGGACCAACCAGCGTACGGGCGCGTTGTCAAGGCCACTCTGCGTGGGCGCGATCCCAACGCGGCGCCCGAGGATGCGGTATGGACGTTCGGCGTCGAGCAGGCGGGCGATGCGTGCATCGTGACGCATCAGCCGCCCGCGCCCTTGCCGCAGGAAGAATGGACGTTTCCGATCGAAAACGGCCAGGTCCGTTGTTATCCGCTCGGGCGCATGATCCGGTCGCAGCAGGCCGAGTGGCGGTGGAAGTACAATCCGGCTGGTCAGGTTTTGGAAGAGCGGTCGCCGCTGGGGGGTGTATCGAGGTGGCGGTACGACGCGGACCAAGCAGACCCGCGGTTCCGCGGCAATCTGCTGGAAAAGGAGGAACTGGCTCGGCCCGGCCCGAACCCGCTGCCCCTGGCCAAGCGCGGCTGGCGATGGGAGTACCACGCGGAAATCGCCTTGCCGGTGCGCGCGGTGGCATATGAGGTATCTCATGAGGGGCACGAGCGCATCTTACTGGAAAGCCGTTTCGAATACGATGCGCGCGACCTGGACCTTGTGCTCGAGCGCACCGGGGAAAAAACAACACGGACCGTGCGCAACCGCTATGGGCTGCCGGTGGTGGAGTGGGATGGACGCGGTTGCGCCACCGTGTATCGTTATTACTCCTCGTACACGGCAGGCACGCCATCGGTGCGCAGCGGAGGGCTTCAGGCGGAGTGCGTGGTTGATGCTTCGGCCGCGGCGGTGGCAGCGGCCTTGCGCGACGTGAATGCCGAACCGGCCAGCGCGCCAGCCAGGCAGGCCGAGGGCCAGCCGTGCCAGCGCGTGAGCAAATTCCAGTACAACCAGCACGGGTGCCTGAGCACGGAAGAACATCCCAACCACCAGGTCAGACGGCTTTGGAGCAAGCTGGGGCAGGTGCTGGCGGTTCTGGATACCCGCTCGGACCTGACAGTATATGACTACGATGCGGCGTTGCGCCGTACGGGCCAGTGGCGACGGATCCAACGGCTCCAAGACGCGCCGTACCCCGGGGAGACTCGGCCCGACGCGCCGGGCCAATTTGCCGCGGAACGGCTGCAATACGACGCCTTCGGCCGGCTGGCCGTATGGCATTCCACACTGGAACCATGGGGTTGGGAAAAGCCTCGGCCTCCTGAGGTCCGGTACGAGTATTATCCCTCTGGCCAACTGAAGAAGCGGATAACGCCCGCGGGCACGGCCGTGGAAATCCGCTACGACGAGGCCACCGGACGGCAGAAGGAATTGCGCCTCGTAAGCCACGCGGCTTCGCAGGAGACGCTCGTCCTGCGCAGCGAAATGACCTACGATGCCGAGGGTTTCTTGATAAGCTACCGCGACGGGCGCGCAAAGTCCTACAAGGCCGAGCCGGATGCTTTCGGCAGGGCGATGGCCACCGTGCGCCCCGATGGTCTGCGCACGGAGACGCTGAGCGATGGGCTGGACCGGCCCGTGTGCGAGCGGGTGGTCACTGCGCAGGGCCAACTTGTGCAGGAGCGCAAATACCACTACGACGTTTCCGGCCGGTTGGTCAAGGTGGACCACAACCGCCTGCCCACGCAGCCCAGCGTTACGACCGGCGAGGAGCAGCAATCGTCCATGGACCAATGGCTCGTGGCTGAAGAAACCCGCTACGACCCGGAGGGCAACGTCGTAGCCCGCCGCGCCTGGCAGCCGGAGGCCTGGGAGACGTTCGGCTACGACGGGCTGGGCCGGCTCGTCTGGCGACAATCGCCCGATGGCGACCGGCACGAGGCCTTCTATCAAGGCGACTGGCTGTGCGTGGAAACGCAAGTCCTTCGCCACACGGCTCGGGCGGAAAAACCGGAGGTTCGCACTTTGCACACGGTCACGCTGCGCGATGACCGAGGGAAGCCGTGGTGCACGGTCCCGGTCGGCCACGGCGGCGCGGTAGGCATCCGCCGGGCCAGGCTCACGCATTATGACTCCGCGGGTAACGTAGCGCTCGAAGTCCAACCAGAATCCACAAAAACCGTACGGCTCTATACCACCCTTGGCCTGCTGGTGCGCGAAACCGTGCAGACCGCGGACGCTGAGGGCAAACTCCTTGCGCAAACCACCAACTGGCACGATCCCGATGGATTGTTGGTGCGCCGGGAGATCTTCAACCGGCCGCTGGTTTTCCTGCCGTCCCACGAGCTACCCCATGCACTGGTGCCTGAGCGCCAGGTAGTCCCCCAGATTCGCGAGTTGAAATACGACGGTTTTCGGCGGCTGTGGCAGGAGACAGCACCGGACGGCATGGTACAGGAGTACACGTACGGCCCGGATTCCCGCGTCATCGCCCTTGTCCGACATCATCTCAGCAAGCCGGAGCACAAAGAACGTGTCGCCTTTGCCTATGACGACGTGGGGCGATTGACCCAGGTTCAGAACGGTACCGCGCAACAAGACCCGGCCCCTTTGGTTCAGCAGTTCGCCTACGATTGGCAGGACCAGATCATCGAGGCTTGGGACTATGGCCAGCCCGCGCATCCCGTGCGGGTCAACCGGTGCTACGACAACCTCGGCCACTTGCTCAAGGAAGAGATCCGACTCCCCAACGACGGTCTCCAAGGGGTGGCGCTGGAATATCACTATGATCTGCCCCAAGGGAAACACTCGGCGAGGCTGGTGGGCGGGGATGGCCAGCCCGCGGGCTGGCGCACGCTGGAGGTCCAGCAGGATCCGACGGGCCGAGTGCGCAAGATCGCCAAGGATGGGCGCAACTTTTGCCGGCTGGAATACCTGGGTGGGCAAGAGGTGCAAAAGAGCCTTGTCGAGACCGCTGTGACCGAGACCGCGCGCCTTGATCCATTCCTGGAGCCCGAGGCACAACGCCTGGTGGAGATGCAAGCCCCCGACCGGCCCATCTACGAAATGCATTACCTGCGCGATGATCTGGGGCGCGTGATTGCCTCCTCCATTCGCGCAGAGACCAAAGGGTGGGAGTGCTCGAAGTTCTTCGATCGGGATAGCGTGGGCAATCTGATTGCCGACGACACCCAAGCGAAGTTTCTCGATCCCAAGGAACTCGCGGCCAAAAGGAACGAGCTGCTCAAACGCCCTGAGCGCCCAGACGATGCTGTGCCGATTGGCATTTATCACGTGCGTCGCCATGAATACGACGAGGCCGGCAACATGATCGCGTCGTACCGTGGACCTGCCACAGGACTCTGGCCGCCGGGCACTGAACTGGCCTCATCCTGGAATCCGGCAAGGCAGACGCAGGTTGCCGACCGACGAGCACCCAGGATGCACCTGACGGCCTTCGCTCCAACCGCTATCCCGGAGGCCCAAAACCCCAAGCCACCCGATGCGCGTGGCGCAGCCGAAAAGGCGCGACAGTGGGACCTGGCGTCCAACCGCACAGCCTGCAAGGCCATGGTGTACCAGGCCCAGCCATGCCGGGCGAGCCTCAGGGCCATGTATCAGTATGACGATTTTGGCCGATTGGTCCGTTATCATTCCCACGCCACAGGGCGACTGCTTCGCTGGGAGCTGGAGTACGACGTGCTCGGGCGCATGGTGGGCATGAAGGGATTCGATGCCTCGCAGTCCCACGATCGCCAACAACAAGCCACCCCCAAGCAGGCCGAAAACCCGCCGCCCTGCTACCAATTGCGCTTTGCCTACGACCCTTTCAACCGCCGGATCGTCAAGCACGTCCAGCCGAGCCAGCAAGCCGACCAAGGTGCCAACGGCACGGTTCAGGTCATGCTTTACACCGGGCAGCGCCCAGCGGTCAAACTCCGCAAGCCGGCCGACCCGGCCAAACCCTGGCCCATCGAGGGGCAGTACATCTGGGGCGCTGGCCCTTCGAAGGTCTTGGCTTACTACTCGGGCGGCGGAAACGAGCATGAATACCTCTTGCACCAGGATGCGGCCCTCAATGTCGTGCTCAGTACTCGCCGATCGCAGGGCAAGCTGGAAATCTGCGACGTGGCCAGCTACTGGGGACTCGGCAAAAACAGCACCACTGGCGTGGTTCAGCAGGTGGTCAGCTCACTTGCCGGGGAAAAAGGCCGCCAGGCCAAATGGGCGATCGACCGCGTGCTGGATGACAAATCGGCCGCCTGGATCGGAACGGATGATCGCGGTTTTCTTACCTTGAAGCTTGCGCAGCGGCAACGTTTGAACGCCGCGGAAATCTGGGCCGACAACCTGCCGGACCAGTTCCGCCCCTACGTGGTCGGCGAAGGTCAAGGGCCGCGGCCCAAGGATGCTCTCCCGCAATGGGAAAAACAGCACGAGCAGGACCGGGTTTCTGGCGAAGTGCGTGATCCGGCCGTCGCCGATAACCCCACGCCGGCAAGCCCGCACGAACCACGAAAGCTGCTGCTCGACGGCCGAGAGGGCCAAGAGATCGTGCTGGTCTGGGACACTTGTCCCGGCGGCATCGCAGTCCGCGAGTTCGAGGTGTTCGTTCAACCTTTGCACCCAGGCGATCTGGCCTTCAGCGGTACGATCTACGACGCCGAGACGGGCCTTTACTACCACGGCGCCCGTTACCGCCTGCCGGAATTGGGCACGTTCATCTCGCCGGATCCGCTGGGCTTCCTCGGCGGCGACAACCTCTATGCCTTCGCCCATAATGATCCGCTCACCTGGCATGATCCCGACGGACGCTTCGCGCACATAGTTGTTGGCGCGGGTGTCGGCGGACTGTTGGGGGCGGCAAGCTACGTGTTCCAATGGTGGTGGTACGACGAGGAGTGGAGCTGGGCGCGCTTAGGCATCTATGCCGGGGCCAGTGCAACCAGCGGCGCGGTCGCCGCATTGGTAGGTCCGGCGGCCTTGGCCTTCACGGCCAGCCATGGGGTGCCAGCAACAGTGTCAGCGTTGACGGCTGCCACACTTGCTGGAGGGACGGGTGGGGCTGTCCACGCAGCAATTCAGGTGGGCGGCACCACATACCTTGACACGGGATCTGGGAGAGCCTCCCTCTGGGCCGCGGCTACCGCGGCCCTTTACCAAGGCGCCCTAGGCGCCATCGGCGGAGTCGCGGGCGGAGCGGTCCTCAGCAAGCTCGGAGGCAGCGGGTGGGGATTCGTCGCTGCGGGTGCGGCGGGGGGCGGCACCGTGGGCGTTGTTAGCGGTGGGGTCGCAGGATACCGCACTACCGGTACGCTCTACGGGACTCTGTCCGGTATGGCTTACGGAGGAATATCTGGAACTATTGTTGGCGCGACGATCGGTGGCGCGGCGTGGTGGGTTGGCCGTGTGACGGGACCGATTCGTGAACTGCCGAACCAACCCGAAGACCTGCCCGACCCGCGCAGTAAGGGGATCCTCATTCGTACCAATGGGAAACGTGGCGACTACGGCGGCGTGGAAGCGGAGCCCGGCCAGGCTCGCCATCACATCAAGCCACTTTCTCTCGGCGGAACCGACACGCCTGACAATATCGTTAAGGTGCCCATCGATGTCCATCGGCAACTGCATCCTACTCCCGCGGTCATCAAGGAGCCAGTAGGTACAATATTCTATTGAACACAATCGCTGGGCTTCGCGGAGGAGCAAAGAAAGCATGACCTGGCCCGAAGATATGATTACCGAGCGCAGTCAACTCATGCCACCGGCTGATCCGAGCACCATCGCTCGTGCGGCGGAGCGGCTCGGAGTCCGCTTTCCCCAAGATTATTTGGACTTTTTGCACTTCGCTGATGGCGGCGTGCTCCCCGGGGGTACGATGATCGTGTACTCCGCTGGAACTGGCATTCACGCGTCGGAGACGCTCCGAGCAGCAAATGAAGGACGCCCTTCGGACTTTCCCGTGGTACTCGTCGCCCGAGATGGCTATGAAGAATACGGGTTTCTAAAATCTGAACTGGCTCAATTGGAAGAGAAAGACCGCTCATGTCCTGTTTACAGGTTTTGGCACGAGACCGAACGAATCGAGCTTATTGCACCGTCGTTCACCGACTTTGTGCATTGGGCGATACGCCGGCGGCGCGAGGAATAGAAGGTGTTCCAATGATAAGTGAAATCTGAACAGTGGGTGGTGGCTCTGGTGCCCGATCGAGTGGTACGATCGGGCATTGTTGAACCCTTTGGAAAAGTGTCTTGGTTCAGCGCGAACTTGAAAACTGGGCGTTGTGGCTTAGAGCCTATTCCAGAACCCTTGTTTGCCGCCATGTGGCGTAGGCAAAGGCCAGATGAAGCAACGCCAAGAAGTTTACCGTCTTCTTCTCCCAGCGGACAACAAGGCGCCGGAAGCGATTGATCCACGAGGCGATCCGCTCGACCACCCAGCGGCGGGCAAGGCGACCGCGTTTGCGTGTTTCAGACTGTTCTTCGCCGCGCGACTTGATGTGGGGTGGATAGCGGCGTCGCTTCGCGTTCCGCCGTATGGTCTCCGCATCGAACCCCTTGTCGCAGCAGAGGTGTTGCCGCTTGCGCGCCGTGGAGCGAGGACGGCGCACCGGAATGCTGTCGAGCGTGGCGTCGAAAAGCTTCTGGTCATGCACATTGGCCCCGCCGATGGCCACGCCCAACGGCACGCCACGCCCGTCGGTCAACACTGACCGCTTCACCCCAAGTTTCCCACGATCCGTCGGGTTTTTCCCGGTTTTTTCCCCGCCCAGAGGGGCCTTGGTGGTCGCCCCGTCCAGGCTTTGCCACTTCCATTGGATGCCACGCAGTTGGTCGTAGCGTCGCAGCAGGTACTTCCGCAGTCTGCGGAAGACGCCACGCCGAGCCAACTCCTCAAAGTACCGGTGCAAGGAACTGCCCGAACCGAACTCCGCCGGCGTCGCTTTCCATTGGCAACCTGTACGCAAGACGTAAAAGATGCCGTCCACCATTTTTCGCAGCTCGAGCCGCGGCCGACCACCCTTGGGGGACTTGTGGTACTTGGGCAAGAACGGCTCCATGCGTCGCCATAACCCATCGGGAATCCTCCAACTCGGACACATCGCCTCCGTCGCCATGCCAGAAACCTCCATAAACAAACACATTTCCTGTCCTCTGGAAGTTCCTGCGTAAACGCATGGCCACTGTTTCTAGGATAGGCTCTAAGCCTTTTCCAGCAAGAACGATTCAATCCTGGTGGCGTAGAGTATAAAACGGCGGGTGGGCAGCGATCGCGATCGACTCGCGACTTCCACCCACCCGCCACGCCGCGGCATTTACGTCACC
>Ga0129299_1001965_pt1 | contig 13715 bp, 9 predicted proteins | sample ConPoolayeCmetaG_FD_94477 | JGI IMG/M metagenome (GOLD analysis project Ga0129299, IMG submission 94477) | Hot spring microbial mat communities from California, USA to study Microbial Dark Matter (Phase II) - Cone Pool mat layer C metaG ... | reverse complement strand
TTGTTTATCTCATTATTAATAAAAATGATGTTTTCCCTGATAATTGGATTTATATTCATTCGCCTGAAGTTGCTGTAGGCAGGATTCAGAATTTTAAGAACTGGAGCGAAGCTATGGTCCCTGATAAAAACAAGACCTCGCTGGGTATGGAATATTTTTGCTTTTCCCGTGATGCAGCCTGGAATATGCCAGATAGGGATTTGATAAGTAAAGCACAAGAAGATCTAATTAAGTTGGGTTTTGCAAGTAAAGATGAAATAATTGATGCTCTGGTAGTTAAAGTTCCAAAAGCTTATCCTGTGTATGATCCAGGTTACGTGTCAAATGTTAAGGTTATACGCGAATATGTGGAAAGCATAAAGAACCTTCAAATGATAGGAAGGAACGGGTTGCATCGTTATAACAACATGGATCATGCAATGATGACTGGCTTATATGCGGCAAAAAATATAATGGGAGAAGCATGTTCTCCATGGGAGGTTAATTTAGATATGGAATATCATGAATCATCGTCAGAGGTATAGACTTTACTCTGGATTGCAATTCAAATGGGATAACAAGTTAGATGTTTATTTTTTTCCTGTGTTTTGGATTCACAAATGAGCATAGATTGGATGGATAACACAGAAAGAATTATTTGTTACCACAGGCAGAAAAGAAATTATATAAAATTTATTTTTGAAAAAGTAGTGCTAATATATCTTTTGCAGGGGTTTTTATTTACACGTGGTGGAAATTATAGACTAATCAAGGTGCTTTTTTGTTAGCAGGATAGTAAAAGGAAAAAGTTATGAAAAAAATTGAAAGAGCAGCTTGTAATGCGAAACCGGCTTTACATTCAATTCCTTCGGCACATTATGAGCTTAACGGTGAGATTGAAAAAAGAATTAATGCGGTTATTGAACAATGGATATATCCTGCTCCCTACGCAAACCCTGCTATGCTTGAAATGTTCCGAAACCGCGATATGACTCCCCATCACATGCTTGTTCCATGGGCAGGCGAATTTGCCGGTAAATACCTTACTCATTGTGTCCAGATATACAGGCTTAAAAGGAATAAAAAACTTGCGGATCATATTAGCTGGTTTGTAAAGGAACTTTGCGCCCTTCAGGATAAGGACGGATACCTTGGCCCATGGCCTAAAGAATGGCGTTTTAAGCCTGGTAATCCTGCTTGCGAGTGGCCATGGGATTTATGGGGACACTACCATATTATGATTGGTCTGCTCTTATGGTATGAAGAAACAGGCGATAAATTGTCTTTAAAAACAACATGCAGGATTGCCGATTTAATGTGCCGTCGTTTTACAGATGGCAAGCCTGAAAGCATGCATTCTACTGGTTGCCATGAAATGAATCAGGCGCCTTATCATTCACTTCTCCGCCTCTACCGGCTAACAGGTGCCAAAAGATATTTGCGTCTTGCAAAAACCATTGAAAAAGAATTTGAAATACCACCGGCAGGAGATTACATCCGTATAGCGCTAGAAGGAAAAGAATTTTATCAATCACCAAAGCCGCGTTGGGAAAGCCTTCATCCAATTATGGGTATTGTGGAAATGTACTATGTAACCGGAGATGAAAAATATAAGAAAGCGTTTGAACAATTATGGTGGAGTATGCTCAAGGGGGATCGCCATAACAATGGTGGATTTACAGCAGGGGAACAAGCTACGGGCAATCCTTATCATACAGGAGCAATTGAAACCTGCTGTACAGTCGCATGGATGGCTATGAGTGTTGAAATGCTCAAGCTTACAGGTAATCCTGTTGTGGCAGATGAACTTGAATTATCCCTTTTTAATTCGGGTTTCGGAATGATGTCGCCCAGCGGTAGATGGGTTACCTATAATACGCCTATGGATGGCGAAAAATGTGCCAGTGCTCATACTATTGTTTTTCAGGCGCGGGCAGGTTCTCCGGAACTTAACTGTTGTTCCGTTAATGGACCCAGAACGCTTGGCCTTACCAGTGAATGGGCTGTTATGAGTTGTGATGGCGGCTTGGCAATAAACTACTATGGCCCGTCTAGCACGACACTAAAGCGTTCTTCAAACCGGATTATGATATTGCAGAACACAAAATATCCAGAAACGCCTGATATTGAAATAAAACTCAAACTTACAAAATCTGAAACCTTTCCGATTTTTCTGCGCATTCCTTCCTGGTCTGAGGATACAAAACTTTATCTGAACGGTGATCACATTAAAAATGTTCAAAAGGGGACATATCATCGGATTGAAAGAAAGTGGAAGAGTGGTGACAAGATACGGCTGGTTCTTGATTTTCGCACTCGCATCTGGGCCGCTGTTGATGCTTTCTGGGCAGGCGTAGATATGGAACTTGACTGGCATTTATTTGGCCCTGTTCCCCGCCGTGAGGAAGATGCTGATGTGAAGAAACCACCAGTATGTACAGTGTCCCCTTCACTGGAAGGACTGGCGGATATACCGGATGAATTGTTGGCGAACGGGAACGTATACAAACCGATTAAAGTCAAAAGCAAAAATGGAATAATTGCCTGCAGAGAATTGTTTCCTTCAGTCAAAGGTTTGCCGGTGGTTTTTGGTTTTGCTGAAATAACATCACAAGAGGCGCAGGATGCAGCACTTTTCTTTTCTGCAGATTGGTGGACGGCATGGTATCTTAATGGAGAGAAGGTGTATGATAACCATGAATCAGGCGGCAACCGTGGTGATTTGCTGATGCGTCTTAATCAGGTGAAACTCCATCTGCGGAAAGGACGGAACATCATTGCATTCAAACTTTCAGGGGGGATACAAAAGGGATGCTGGATTTCCATAGGAAAATCGTTGTTGAAGGGAGAATCCCGAAATGGTGAATATTATGCATCTATATATCGTGGGCCCATTCTGCTTGCATTTGATGCGCGCTATCAGAATAAAAAGGAAGAAACAGTGCCAGTATTTGATGAAAATGCCTTAATAAAACTTAAAAAAGTGGAAGATAACACGTGGCTCAAACCGTGGATGTTATTTGAGGCAAAAGATATCAATGGAGAAAGAATACGCCTGTGTGATTTTGCGAGTGCGGGACTTGCGGGCAACAAATACAGGAGCTGGCTGAAAGTTATTTTGCATCATAAGCCGTCATCCTCTTTCTCTCCAGAAAATCCTCAACGGACTTTCTTTGTGAAGGGAAAGTGAACAGTAATTGTATCAGCCCTGTTTTTGCTGTTCATGCCGGAACTAAAATGACAGGGGGACTTGAACGGTGTCTCTCTACGGGAATTGCGGATTCTCTTATGTTGAACGATAAAAGTATGAATATTCAAATGTCTGATGCTTTGCCGACAAAAATAGCGGGAACTTACCGCGCAGCGGCAGAAAAAAAATATTCTGGCAGCATTGAATCCCAAAGTTTTTTCCGGTTATTTTTCCGTATACGCTGATGGTAAGGGGCATGGTGGGAATACTATGTTCCCTGGCCTTTATTGGGGACAATTGGCTGAAGCGCTATTGTGGCTTGGGCGCAAGGCGGAAGTACTTGCCAGCTGGGAAAACAAATAATTGGTCGTGTATGAACGGTATTATTCGGAGCGCACCGGTGATCTTGGCAGGTATCACATTAATAGACGCTGGAATATCCGGCAAATCTCATCCGAATTGTGCATCGCTTTCTGTTATCTTGAATATAGAGTTTTTCTAAAGTTTTGTCTTGATAGAGCATGTTTGGATGTTTTCGTTTTTTCTGTTGATAGCCCAGTTTAGAGCCATATCAAGATGTTGAATCAGTTGCTTTGGGATTTTTTATTCTTTATCTACCTGAATGAGACAGAACTTTTGAGAATTGCTATAGATAACCAGAATATATTTTGGAAAGCATTACTTATTTCATTGAAACGAAACATCTGAAAGTTGTTACATAACAGTTTATTTAAAAACCATCCATTTTTTAAATTATCAGCCTGTCTATCAGAAAATATTTCTTATATTTTTTGTGAGGTAGAAGCAGTAATTTCTTTTTTATCTCCGCAATGTTCGCAGTAGGGGAGGAGAGAATGTCTTATAAAATGGCAATAATTGCATTCTTCATAAAGGCTTGTGCCGCAATGGGGGCATATATAACGGGAATCAACAACATTTCCGGCGTTTGGAATAGATGATGCAATTCTGGCAAGTGAACGGCGTGTCCAGAAGAGGTAGCGCATAGGTCCCCTTCTTATGGGATAGCCGCAGACCGGGCAGAAGAATAATTCATATGCCTCTTTATATTGTTTGAGCAGCCACTGAAGTGACGGTTTTAGCGTTTGTTTGATGAAAGAGATTAAAATTTTTGTTACTACAACTATAGCGGCAAAAATTAATAGGTAGCGGAAAATGCGGCTCGGGAACCATCTATGTATGGTTTCCATTGTTCTTACTAGTGTTGCTATGCAAATTGCCAGCAGGGGATAAAAGTATATGCTGGAACGATATTTTAAAATTACCCATCCGCAAATGACAAGAAGGGGGATGAGGAATATTAATTCAAACACTGCAAGTGTTATATGGCGAATGCGGATTTTTCTATTGAAGTATTCATAAGCAGGTTTGAGCTGCTTTTCAACAATTTCCTGTTTTTCCTGTTTTTCTCCTTCCAGTTCATTTAAATGTGATACCATTTTTGCGATTTCCTGAGTTATTGCCTGATCCTGTTTTTGATTTTCAAGGAACATGTTCATACTTGTGTTAAAAGCTTTTTGTTCGGCATCCGACAGCATTCCTTTTTGTTGTATACTTGTCCGCTGGAGTTCCATTAATTGGTTGATAGTTTTTTCAATACTTTGCGTTCCGTCGCGTAGAATTGCCTGTTCTGCTTTTTTTGCTTCTATCTGGCGTTTTGTTCTGTTTATATCGCCTTCTATTTTTTTAATAGCTTCTTTCAGGTTTTGATCGACAAATGATTTTTCAATTGCCTCAAAAGAAGGTCCTTGAACGGAATTGATATCTTTTATTACAAAACCTAACAGCCAATAGACCAGTATAGTTAAGATAGTGGTAAAAAAGTATATGGCAAAGCGATGAAGAGTTGTACCGCGTGGTTTGATAACATTATCTGTTGCAGACATTGGAAGCCCTCCCTTTTATGGCAACATACGGTTTAACAAACGTTTTACGATACATTGTCTGGTTTCGTGTATATTATTTACATGAAATTTTTAATTACCATTCCTCGTCAGCTTTTGGACCTGCAGGTTGTGTTGGAGCTTCTTGTTTTTCCTGAACTATCGTACCTGTATCTTCTTTAGCCGCAGGTGCGGCAGGCTTATCAGTTTTTGCTGCTGTGATTGCTGCTTCTGCTTTTAGCTGCGGCAATGCACGGATGCGCATAAGCGCTCCTTCTTTATCAAGGCATTTCCATGCATAATCCTGGTCAAAGAAGCCGTCAACAACGTTATCTTTTATTATCAGGTAAGAAGTCTGAATAGCAGGCGATGCTTGAATGGTGTCAAGGGGGATCATTATAATTGTTATTCTTCCCTTAGCATTTACGATGCCATTAAGTTTTGGTTTAGGTCCCTGAAAGTTTTTGAAGAAAGTGGCATCTTCTGCAATGGGTATTATCTTCCCTCCTTCTACAAGGCCTAAAAGCTTCGGCTGCAGTGAAGAAATTGCGGTGCTGGTAGTTTCGGCGATAATAGTTCCGCCATTCAGGCAATACCCTTTTAACGCCTGGAAAACAGGGATAACAGACAAATCTGTATCCTGTGTTACAAATACCACAGGGATGCCTGCTAAATCTGCGGCGATCATATTTGTAGATATGGTTAGATAAGTTGGCTCAATATTATCTTTTGTTTTGATGATTTCCAGCACTTTATTCATCAATGGGGGAAGTGTTTTTGGAGCGCCTGCTTTGGGAACATAGCCGCATACTGGCAATCGTACTCCATCGGCAAGAAATATCATAGCCATAGCAGTATTTATTATTTGCCTTTCCATATAGCCGTATTGTCCCCATGAATAATTTCGCCACCATGCATCTGGGTTGAAGGGTGGTTTTTGACTATCATCTTTTTTCTCATATGCTTTATTATGCGCTGCTTCGGCTGACTTAATCAAAAATTCTTTTATACTAGAGCTGTGTATACAAATCATTTCTGATGGTTTTCCCCATGTTCCGTTTGGATTCTGGAGTGTTACAAGTCTGTATGCCATTCGTGTCCACAAATTTCGGCGTGTTTCTTCGTTGCTTCCCAGATAACGATGGATGCCGGTGAGTGAAAAAATAAAATCATACGGTTCTAATAATCTGCCGGCGGGTTGTCCTGCCAGATAGGAGCGAGATGAATCATTTTGTGCATTCATGCCTTTCACAGCGTTTTGTCCGTATTTATTCCATAATTTTTCAAAACCAACGGCTTTGCCGGCAGCTAACAAACAGGCATAGCCCTGGCAGGTACTTAAATGTGTAATGGGAGAAGCAAGCTGAAGTACTTCTTCTAGTTTTAGATCGGGTAATCCTAGTGGTTTGAAGGTTGTGATTGGCTGATGTGTATTGCATTCATCCCACTGTCCATTTTCCTTCTGACGGCTGGCGAGTGCTGCTGCCATACGTGCTAATACAGCGCTAGTTTTTTCTGGCGGAGCCACCGGTTTGCCAGTTGCAGTTTTCCAGCGCAATGTTTCTTCAAGGAGGAAACCGTTATCAGCAGCTTCTTTTATTGCAAACATGGCGTAAAAGGTGCTTTCCATATCAGCCAGCGCTTGATTGAAGTAGGAATAAGGGATGCCAGCTACGTTTACGGGTTGAATACCTTCTCTTTTTCGTGAGTTATAACGGCTGGTACAATTGTCCTGTGGAGGGAATCGCAAGCCCTGCTGGGTTACCCATCGATAATATAATATGTAGTTCTCCAGCAAAACTTCTGTTTCTTCATATTGTTTTTGAAGCTTCTTATTGTCGGGTTTTTCTTTGGCAGCTTGTTTGGCGGCATCTCTTTGTTTGCCAAGTTCCTGTTCATATTCCAACATAGCTGGGATGAGAGCTGCATTTATGCAGACTGGTCCCCAGAATCCTCTACCGGGGCCTTCTTTTATCTGTCCATCTATCAGTTTGGAGATAAGGTAATTACGCAATTCCTTGTAGCGTTCCTGTTTTGTATTGCAAAAAGCTGCGGTGAGCCATGCCACGCTCCATGTATCGTCTGGTATGGCATAATCATTAAGAAGCATTTCAAACTGGCGCATCATATTATCCAGAACAGGGTGGTCTTCAGGAACACCGCATTTACGCAGGGCGACGTATACCAGAGCATTAGCGCCCCAGTTCCCATTCTGGTAAAAATCCTGTCCTTCGCCGAAGATAGGTTTTCCGTATCTATAATGTGTCTGGACTATAGGACCATTGGGGTCGGGTATTAAGCGTTTTTCTTCTTTTGAGCCTATTTTTTCACGGCCAATCCACCTATGTGCTTTTACTTTTCCTATTTTTCGTGCTTCTGTAGAAGAACCGCCGCCTACGGAGAATGTTTCATATTCTTCGTAGATATCCTTATAAATAGGGACCTGAACTTTTTCTTCGCGGTATCGCACTTCATAAGGAGTTTTTTCCTCATATCCAATGACAGGCCGGTGGGTGATGGGGGGTATAGCAAAAGTTAAGTAATTAGTCTGACATTTATTTATCAAAAAATCTACTGCCGTTGCAAGTGCTCCTCGTGAAGCTTCAATAAGATTTAGCGTATCTATTTCTGAAGCCTGAGGGATTGTTGCGGGTATATCTTCTTTTCTTACCACTTCAACTTCTGCCACTACTCCCTCTGCCCGGATATTTGCTATAAGAAAGAGCAGAGCAAATGAAGCAACAATACAAGAAGAGAAAAATTTTTTCATTGTGTTATCTCCTAATAAATGCTTAAAACTTTACTTTTTGCGGGTTATTAAGTAAAGAAAAACTTATTTCTAATTTGAAAGGAGAAATAATGAAGACAAGAAAAATACCTATCGCATTACAGCTTTATTCTGTTCGTGAAGATTGTGCCAAAAATTTCAAAAAGGTCCTGGAAGATGCAGCGAAAATGGGCTATGAAGGCGTTGAATTTGCTGGCTATTATAATATGAGCGCCTCAGAGCTGCGGAAGATCATGGATGATAATGGTTTGAAATGCGCGGGTACACACACAGGCATTCAGACGTTACTTGAAGATGAATTTGAGAAAACGGTTGCTTTCAACAAAGAAATAGGGAATAAGTTTCTTATAGTGCCAGGTTTGCCCGAAGAATACCGCAAAGATCATGACGCATGGGCAAGGACAGCAGACTTATTCAACGAAATTGCAGGGCGGCTGAAAAAATTTGGCATGAAAACAGGTTATCATAATCACAATATTGAATTTGTGCAGGCAGATGGTACATGCCCATGGGATATATTTTTTTCCAGGACAAAGAAAGAAGTTGTAATGCAGGTTGATACTGGCAATGCAATGCATGCCGGCGTGGATGTAACCCCATTTGTAGAAAGATATCCTGGCCGTGCTTTGACGGTACACTTAAAAGAATACACAAAAGATGGAAAAGGAGCGCCTATAGGGGAAGGAGAATTTCCATGGCAGAAGTTTTTTGAGGCGTGCGAAAGAGCTGGCAAGACGCAGTGGTATATAGTTGAGCAGGAAGTTTATAATTGTCCGCCTATGGAATGTGTAAAAAAATGTCTTGAAAATCTAAGGAAAATGGGAAAGTAGCGGGCAATATTTTTTTATTATGGCAATTCTTAAAAGTTCTGTCTCATTCGGATAGATGAAAAATAAAGACCACAAAAAAGCCAGTGTCATGGCATAGTTATAAATTTGGACTATTAAAAAAATGAAAATATCCAAACATGCTCTATCAAGACAAAACTTTAGAGAACCACTAATAGTAGTGTAGGGGATGAAATTCAATGGAGTGATGACAGAAAAAAATGATCCTCAGTCCGCGGGAATGGCATGTTATACTGGAAAAAAACTTTTATTTCTATTTTTATAGCACAGGTTATTTCCATACTTGGTTTTTCTTTTGCTATGCCTTTTCTTCCTTTTTTTATTCAGGAACTGGGTATTAAAGAACAGTCCCAGCAGGCATGGTGGGCAGGTCTTATTTTATCAGCGACAGGGGTCACGCTTACTATATTTGCGCCTATCTGGGGTGTGCTTGCCGATCGGTACGGACGCAAGTTGATGGTAGTTCGTTCTATGATTGGCGGTTTTTTTGTTTTGATGCTTATGTCATATTCGCGAAATGTGGAAGAATTGCTTGTATATCGTTTGCTGCAGGGCGTATTTACAGGAACTATTGCTGCGAGCATTGCACTTGTTGCAAGTGTTACCCCTTCTGAACGCAGTGGTTTTGCACTGGGCATGATGCAGTCGGCAGTTTTTATAGGTGTGAGTATTGGTCCATTATTTGGCGGGATGGTTGCGGATCATTTTGGGTACAGAATAGCTTTTCGCACAGGCGCCGTTGGCGTATTGCTTGCGGGGTTGCTCGTGCTTTACGGCGCCGCTGAAACTTTGCCGTCAACATCTGAAAATAGCAAAGGGTGGTCATTAGATTTCAAAGAGATTTTTAAAAACAGTGCATTTATATCGGCGGTTTTTATGTTATTTGCCGTGCGATTTGCTAATACGGTAATTAATCCTTCTTTCCCTTTTATTGTAAAAAATGTGATAAAATCAGTTGAAATTCTAAATAGAGTTACGGGGATAACGATGGCGCTGGGCGGCGTAACGGGGGCTATTGCTTCTGCAACACTGGGTTATATTGGCGACAGATATGGTTATGTGCGTATTTTGATTATATGCAGTATTGGAGCTGGGATTGCAGCGGGCGCTCATGTATTTGTAAAATCTGTTCCCCAGATTATCATTGCTCATATGTTCTTTGGTTTTTTTGTGGCAGGCATATTACCGTCTATTAATGCTACAATTCAATTAACCTCCAGCAACCGCAACATGGGAAAAGCATTTGGCATGGCTTCTTCACTTGGAATGCTTGGACTTGCTTTAGGACCTTTAGCGGGTGGTTTTCTGGGGAGTCATTTTGGTATTCGGTCTCCTTTCATAATGGCGGCGATATGTCAGTTTGTGATAGCGATTATTTCTTTTTGTTACCTATCCGGTAAAAACGAGCGGTAAGAATTTTTTGTTTTTAAATTTTAGCTTGCGAATTAGCGATAAAATTGTAAATTTGCTCATCTTATGTAAGGGAGGAAAATTATGGCGAGGGTATATAATTTTTGCGCCGGTCCGGCGGTATTGCCGGTAGAAGTATTACAGCAGGCGGCTGATGAAATGCTGGATTATCAATCATCAGGCATGTCTATAATGGAGAGCAGTCATCGCGGCAAAGAATACGAAGCGGTTCATAACGAAGCTATTGCAAATCTTCGCAAGTTGTTGAACATTGGTGATGATTATGCTGTGTTATTTTTACAAGGTGGTGCAAGTATGCAATTTGCTATGGTGCCTATGAATTTGCTGGGGCAAGGGATGACGGCAGATTACGTAAACTCAGGGGAATGGGCATCAAAAGCATTGAAAGAGGCAAAGAAGATAGGAAAGGTAAATGTTGCGGCGGATTGTTCAAAGGATATTCCTACAAGAATACCTGCTTTGAGTGAGTTAAAATTAACTAAAGGTGCCGCTTATGTGCATATTACTTCAAATGAGACAATTTCTGGTGCGCAATGGAAAATGTTTCCGCAAACAGAAGCACCTCTTGTGGCAGACATGTCGTCGGACATTCTTTCACGTCCTGTTGACATAGACAAATTTGGTTTAATTTATGCGGGTGCGCAAAAAAATCTGGGTCCGTCGGGATTTGCGGTGGTGATAATACGCAAAGATCTGGCTGAGCGTGCTCCTGAATCGCTTCCTACGATGCTTCAATACAGAACGCATATAGCTAGCAACTCGCTTTATAATACTCCGCCGTGTTTTGGCATTTATATTCTTATGCTTGTTACCCGCTGGGTATTGAAGGTTGGGGCGGAAAATCTTTACAGGCGCAATATTGAAAAAGCAGCGAAGGTTTATGCCGCGATTGATTCAAGCGGCGGGTACTATAGAGGGACTGCGGTAAAAGAATATAGGTCTGATATGAACGTTACATGGCGCATGGCAAGTGAGGAATTGGAAAATAAATTTATTAAGGAAGCAGAAAAGAATGGTTTGAAAGGATTAAAAGGGCACAGGTCTGTTGGTGGGCTTCGTGCTTCCATATACAATGCGTTTCCAATGGAAGGAGTAGACGCGCTGGTGTCTTTCATGAAAGATTTTCAAAGACGAAATGGGTGAATTTGCCTTGTTGGAACTGCAGTATAAATGGAAAATGCGCCTGTAGCTCAACTGGATAGAGCGTCAGCCTCCGGAGCTGAAGGTTCCGCGTTCAATTCGCGGCAGGCGCAAATAAATTTTTCATGTTATTATTTCCAGAATTTTTCTTTTAGAAGAATATTTGAAATATCTTGTTTCCTGACTGATTTTGTATACTCGCAGGTGACGAGAAAAAAAATAGGGCTATATGTTATTTTATCCTGTAGGAACAACATTAAGAGGGGAAGAAAGGATGGATATATGAAATTTGGGGAAAGAAGGATTTGTTATAATAATTTTGCGGGGCATTTACTTAATAGCTATAATCCTAACGTGCTGTATCCTTCCCTGCGTATTAATGTATGGAATCATCAGGATTGGGAAAACTGGATACGGATGATTGCTTCTTTTGGTTTTAATGTATATGAATTCTGGCTGGAGCCTTTCTTCTTTTGCCGTGAGGGAATATCTTCTGCTGCAGGGTGTTCTTTTATAAAAACCATTAATGAAATATGTAAAATGGCGCATGATAACGGTGTTAAAGTTGAAATGATTGCAGCTCTTGCAACGACAGGCGCAAAGTGGAAGACGTTGTGTCCTAATGTAAAATCTGAGTGGGAAGAGATTCGCTTTTTATGGAATGAATGGACAAAGGCGCTGTCTGAACTGGACATAGTGGGAATTTTCCCTGGCGATCCAGGTGGATGTTCAATTAATGGTTGTACGGCAGAAACTTATATTGATAAGTCTATTGATATTGCTGTTCTTGTAGAAAAAAATATTCCCGCTGCAGAGGTTGAATTTCATACATGGGGACCCCCATTCTTTGGGTGGGGGATAATAGAAAATGTGCCGGGCAGGGAAAATGAATATATTCCAGCATGTCAGGCAAGCGCATGGAAATTTTCCCGCAGCAGGATGGAAAAATCCATGAATTATCTATTAAAACGGCTCCCTGATTTTCCTGATAAAACATCGGTAGCCATAAATATGGGTTTTACGCCGGATGGGAATCCTGATGGAGATAACAATGCAATACCGTGGGCGCGTGAAATAGCAAAAACCAGAACAATACTAACATGGGATTTTAGTTTAACCGAGGGAGAGAATGCTATTATACCGCATTATCGTTTTAAACGTTTATTTGAACAAAGACGGATGGAAAGGATGTCTGCGCCCTACAGCGGTGGAGTATGTTTTACAATGACTCCAAAATTGAATCAGCTTTCGCTTTATGAATCTGCGGTATCTTTTAAAAATCCTGATGCAGATCCAGATGTGATGGCGCAAAATTTTTATGAAATGCTTTTTGGTGCTGATGGCAGAAAGATAGCTTCTTATCTGCCTTTGTTTGAGGTAATTCCGGATTGGGGGAACTATGCAAAATCTGTTTATGAACAAAAAAGTTTTCATAAGGCAATGGTGGAATTAAAGGAGTTGTTAATTTCTTTAAGGGGACATGAAAGAGAGGTTTTTTTTATTCCGACGGCAGTAGAATACCGCGAAGAGTTGTTATGGTATGCTGATTGGTTTGCAAAAGCTTCGTCTGTTTCACCTGATTATGACATGCTTGCGAAAGAATACTGGAATCGCGTTTATGCTATTTATGACAAATTGCCGCCGCATGTTGATCCGCGTCCTGAGATGGCAACGCGGCGCATAGTGGATTTCTTTAAAAAAGGGGGAAGTTTGTGAAAAAATATCGTTTGCTTTGTTGTGAAATCTTTTACAGGGAAGTATGCGCGCTTGCTGCTGAGAGTCCTGCAAAATGTGATGTGGAATTTCTTCCAAAAGGGTTGCATGACCTAGGTGTGGAAAAAATGATGCCGCGTCTTCAGGAAAGGATAGATGCTGTAAAGAAAGGAGATGCTGATGCATTGTTGTTGGGCTACGGTTTATGCAATAACGGCATTGCTGGATTAACTGCCAGGGAAATTCCGATAGTAGTGCCGCGCGCACATGATTGCATAACTCTTTTTATGGGAAGCCGTCAGCGATACAGGGAATATTTTAATGCTCATCCCGGGACTTACTATAGGACTACCGGTTGGCTTGAGAGAAGTGATTCTGCGATTGAAGGGGAGCAGACAGTTTCGCAGAGGCTTGGCATGGCGTTTCAGTATGAGGAATTAGCTGCAAAATACGGCGAAGAAAATGCAAAATATATTATTGAAACAATTGGGGATCCTGTTGCTCATTATGATAGAATTACTTTTATAAGGATGGGACTTGCCTGTGAGGATGCATTCAGGGATAAGGCAAAAAAGGAGGCAGAGGAAAAAGGCTGGCAGTTTGAGGAAATACAGGGTTCTATGGAAATGCTGCGTAAACTTATTTTCGGTGAATGGGATGATGATTTTTTAATAGTGCCTCCCGGCAAGCGGATAGTTGCAAGATATGCTGATAGTATTATAGAG